>Ga0233425_10000378_pt1 | contig 116810 bp, 104 predicted proteins | sample Watercolumn_Towu_2_FD_181712 | JGI IMG/M metagenome (GOLD analysis project Ga0233425, IMG submission 181712) | Freshwater microbial communities from Lake Towuti, South Sulawesi, Indonesia - Watercolumn_Towuti2014_140_MG | ecosystem: Environmental > Aquatic > Freshwater > Lake | place... | reverse complement strand
AGCTGCCGCGGCTTCAAGCGCAACATCCGGAGCAGGGTCTTGAGTTCGGAGCGACTGGGGGGTGCCTGCAGGTATTCGATGACCTTCGGTTCGATGCCACGCCCCTTCAGCAGGGCCAGGGTCTCGCGCGATTTACTGCAACGGGGGTTGTGATAGATGGTGACCTTGGCCATATGCCCATTATAGCAACGGGTCGCCGGGTGAAACTCGTTCAGCGCTGGTAGGTGAAGCAGTCGAAGGCGGTCGTCGATTCGAACAGGTGGCCGGCATGCAAGCGCCAGCGTTCGCGACCAATCTCGATCTCAAAGGCTCGATCAGGCCGGTACAGGCCCTTGCCAGTGACGATGGCTGAAGAAACGCCTTCCGCCGCCGGTTGAACCAGGAAGGCCCGTTGCGGTGCGATGTTGTCATCCATGGGCTTGATGGTGGCGGCCTGCACCGACGTGGCGAGCACTTGGATGCCGACGCGGTAGCACTGATCCGCCGACATGATAAGCCAGCGAATCACACCCAACGCCCACGGTGCCGACAGCTCGCTCGCGGACCGCATGCCAGTCAGGTCGCCGACGCGCACCTTGAGACGCGATCGGGACAGGGTATAGATGCTGTACCCGCCGGCGCTTTCGTTGTGGAAATTCCAGTTCTCGATGTCATGGCGCGGCGCCGGGGCATCGGCATCGTAGCCAACGCCATGCACTTCCATGCCGGCTGGCCCGATGGTCTGGCCCGAATGGTCGAATTCCTGATCGCCGTTGACGAAGAAGTAGGCGGCGCGAATGCCGCAGGTGATGGATACCGCGCCGTGCCTGAGGTGGCGGGGCAGGTGTCGCTGCGGCGGCAGACCCCACGCCTTGTTGAGGTGTTCGAGCAGGAAGCGGGCGTGCAGGGGCGCGAAGCGGACCAGCTCGCGCGCCGGCTTGCCGCGATCCAGGGCGTCCAGCCGCTGGCGTGCGGTGCGATGCAGGGCGCGGAAGTCCAGGATGCGGTAGTTGTCCGGCGGTGACGGCGACTGGAACTTGGCATAGCACAGCGGGATTTCGCCGCCGTTCAGGTCGATCACGAAATAACCGGCCGCCACCGGCACGGGGTTGTACTTGTAGATATGGGTGTCGCCGATCCAGTCGCGCAGTTGGTCGTGGATCTCCCAGACGGCACCGAAGGGGAGGCGGTACGGGTCGGCGAGCGCGATAGCCAGAATCTGGCGGTAGCAGGCACTGGGGCTGATAGGGGCCGATGAATCCGCGGGATCAGCAATCGGTTTCTGGGCGTCGCCCAGCCGCTCGGCCAGCGCGTAGATCGAGTGCAGGTCCTTCCACGACGATTTCGGGATGGGCGTGTAGCGGTGAAAATCGAGCAGGATCAGGTTTCCATGGGCCTTCATGGCCAGGAGCACGGCTTCAGCGGGCGGACGGGCCGCCTGAAAGATGGATTTGCTGGCCAGCGCGTCACGGATCGCCAGTCGATATCCGGCCGCGAGCTCGTGCGCCAGCCGCCGAATCGATTCGACATGCTGCTGTTTCGTATCTACGGAATGCAGTCCGCCGCCACGGCTTGTTAAGTAAGTGTCGATGAGGTTCTGACAGCTCCGCGAGTAGCGCTGGAGCAGGTCGAAACGTACCGCGGGCTTGATCGCCTGGGTGTTGGTTTGGCGCAGAGCTGCTTCGATGATCTGGGCGGACTTGTTGACGTCCGCGAACGGCAGGGTTTCCATCCACCGCTGTAGATCTGCGGGATGGAGCAGCGTTGCGATGTCGATGGCCCCGGATGATTTTTCCATTGTTATGTCCCGATTCGCAGTTGGGAGGCGATAACGCGCCGTTGTTGACCGAGTTGCCGTTCGGTAATCGCTAAATTTTGCAAGAATCAAACCATGGCGAAAATCCAGTTAATAACGCTGAACAATCATTCGGATAGCGTTTCGTCTGGGACGAACCGAGGGATATGGCTGTCGTTCGTGTGAGACAGAAGCTGCGGCGAGCGCTACCCGCAGCCCTGCGCGCTAGCAACTCCTACTGAGGCGATCGGCGAGGAAGGCGGCCGCCGCAGCGAGCGGGATGTCGGTGCTCGCCGCGTCGCGGCGTCCACGGTACTCGACGGTGCCGGCATCCAGCCCGCGATCACTCAGCACCAGGCGGTGCGGGATGCCGATCAGCTCCAGATCGGTAAACATGACTCCGGCCCGCTCCTGCTTGTCATAGAGCAACACCTCGACGCCCGCATCCCGCAAATTCCCGTAAAGGTCCTCGACCGCCAGCCGCAGGCGCTCGGACTTGTGCATGTTGATCGGCGCCAGCGCCACCGTGTAAGGCGCGATCGCGTCCGGCCAGATGATGCCGCGTTCGTCATGGTTCTGCTCAATCGCCGCTGCCACCAGACGTGACACGCCGATGCCGTAGCATCCCATGATCAAATCGATCGCCTTGCCGTGCTCATCGAGGCAGGTGGCCTTCATCGCCTGGCTGTACTTGCGACCGAGCTGGAAGATGTGACCCACCTCGATGCCGCGTGCGATGGCGAGCGTGCCCTTGCCGTCGGGGCTCGGGTCGCCTTCCGTCACGTTGCGAATGTCGGCGACGACCGGTGCGGGACAGTCGCGGTCCCAGTTGACGGCGGTCAGATGGCGGCCGTCCTCGTTGGCCCCGCAGACGAAGTCGGCAAGCACGGCTGCGTCGCGATCGGCGATGACCGTGCAGGCGAGTTTGACCGGGCCAATAGAACCGGGGTCGCAGCCGACGGTCGCGCGCACGGCGGCCGCAGTCGCAAAGCGCAGCGGTGCGGCGACCTGTGGCAGTCTGCCCGCCTTGATGGCGTTCAGTTCGTGATCCCCGCGCAATACCAGTGCCACGACCCCGCCCCCGGCGCCTTCGACTATCAGTGTCTTGGCGCACTGCGCCGGGGAGACGCCGAGATAGGCGCTCACCGCCTCGATGCTGTGCTGTCCGGGCGTGTTGACGATGCCGAGCGGCGCGGTAGCCGCCGGGCGCGCGATCCGCGGCGGCGCAGTTTCCGCGAGTTCGATGTTGGCGGCGTAGTCACCACCCTCGGCAAAGGCGATGCGGTCCTCGCCGGTGTCGGCAAGGACGTGGAATTCGTGCGAGGCGTAGCCGCCGATGTTGCCGGTGTCGGCCTGCACGGCACGGAACCGCAATCCGAGGCGGGTGAAGATGCGGCTGTAGGTCTCGTACATCAGCTGATACGTTTCCCGCAAAGAGTCCTCGGTCATGTGGAACGAGTAGGCGTCCTTCATCAGGAACTCGCGCGCCCGCATGATGCCGAAGCGCGGCCGCACCTCGTCACGGAACTTGGTCTGGATCTGGTAGAAGTTGGCCGGCAACTGCTTGTAGGAGCGGACCTCGCGCCGAATCAGGTCGGTTATGACCTCCTCGTGGGTCGGCCCGATGCAGAATTCGCGGTCGTGCCGGTCCTTGAAGCGCAGCAGCTCCGGACCGTAGGCATCCCAGCGCGTCGATTCCTGCCACAGTTCGGCCGGCTGCACGCCGGGCATCAGCAACTCCTGGGCGCCGGCGCGGTCCATCTCGGCGCGGACGATAGCCTCGATCTTGCGCAGCACCCGGAGACCGAGCGGCAGCCAGTTGTAAACACCCGCTGCAATCTGCCGGACCATGCCGGCGCGCAGCATCAGTTGATGGCTGACGACCTCGGCATCGGCCGGCGTTTCACGAAGGGTGGGCACGAGCAGCTTGGAAAAGCGCATGATGGTTGTCCGCGACTGGGGAAAAAAAGAAGGCCGGTATTCTACGCACCGGTCTGGCGTAGGGCGAATCCGGAGGCAGCCCTCAGATGCAATTCTTCTTGATGGACTCCTCGGCCTTCTTGATCGACTGCTGGCGTTCTTCCTCGCTGACCCGGCTGCGGTTGCCGGCGGCGTCCTTCTTGAAGATGCGCTGCGCGTTCTGCAGGCGTTCGAGGTTTTTGCGCGCCGATTCGCAGGCCTGCTTTTTCTGCGCGGCCTCCGCCGCTGTCTTTTCAGCCTCCTCGGCCTCCTTGCCAGCGGCTTCCTGACGGCCCTTGAACTGTGCCTCTTGCTCGCTCAGGGCTTGCGTGGCGCCTTCGGTATCGACCTTGGGCGGCGGTTTCACCACCTCGGCCGCCTTGCTGCCGGGCGGTGGGTTCTGTGAATACTGGACATTGCCTTCGTCGTCCACCCACTTGTACATCTCGCCATGGGCGGCGGTCGGCAAAGTCACGGACAGCGCCAGCAGCAGGGTGATGCGAAACGGCATGCTCATCGGGGGTTGCTCCTTCGCGTTTCGTCGTGCCCATGGTAACCGAATTGGTCCGTTTGTACGCCGGACGGCACGGGCGCGACCGGCCTTGCGGTTGGACCACGCGATCGGCCAGGAAATCCCGCCGGAGACTCAGCCGGGGTTCACGGTGCGGTGCAAAATCCGGCGTTGACGGCCATGTGCGGATGTCATTACAATCGCGCGCCTTAGGAAAAACGATAACGAAGCAAGACGCTTGATGGACATCCCGGGGGAGGTTGTAGGGATGGAGCGAGCGGGTTTTGGGGCGATCGTCGGCAAAACGGTCGGACTACAGTTCTCTGTGGTTGCAGTCATGGCTGCCGCCGCCGGTTTGTTGGGTGGCACGCACAGCGCCCTGTCCCTGCTGACCGGGGGGGCAGCGGTTGCGATCCCTAATGCGCTGCTTGCCTGGTGGCTCTGGGCGAGGGTGCGCCGCACGGTGGTGTTGACGCCGGCGGCCATGCTCCTCGGAGAGATCCTGAAACTGGGTCTGACACTGGCAATGCTCGCTATCCTGATCCGTCAATGGTTGCCCGCCATCGTCTGGTGGGCGTTGCTCGCCGGCATTATCGGCGCGCTCAAGGCGCAGTGGCTGGCCGTCTGGGCCACGCGCGAAATGTAACGGAATCGGTTGAACGGTAGACATCGGGCATGACCGCAGAACTCGTCGAGGCCGCTGGCGAACACGCTGCCGCGTACGCGCGTACCCCTTCGGCATACATCGGCCATCATCTTACGTTCCTGCAAAAGTCGGTCGGCGAGGGCGCCTTCTGGACGCTGCACGTCGATACGGTGGCAACCTCCTTCCTGCTCGGCCTGATCTGCTTCGGATTCCTGTGGTGGGTGGTGCGGGGCGCGACCGCCGGCGTTCCAGGCCGGCGGCAGGCATTCGTCGAACTGACCATAGAGTTCGTCAACAATCAGGTCAAGAGCATCTTCCACGGCGACTACAAGTTCATCGCGCCGCTGGCGCTCACGGTCTTCGTCTGGGTACTGTTCATGAATGCCATGGACTTCCTGCCTGTGGATTGGATGGTGATGGGCTTCAAGGCGGTCGGCCTGCCGGAGTTCCGGCCGGTGCCGACGGCCGACGTCAACACCACGTTTGCCCTGGCGCTCGCGGTCTGGTTGCTGATGATCTTCTTCGCCATCAAGGTCAAGGGCTTCGGCGGTTTCATCCACGAACTGTTCTGCGCGCCGTTCGGCGGCAATCCGCTTCTGTGGCCGGCCAATTTCCTGTTCAACCTCATCGAATACATTTCCAAACCGCTGTCGCACAGCCTGCGTCTGTTCGGCAACATGTACGCCGGCGAAATCATCTTCCTGCTGCTGGGGATGTGGGCGGCCACCGGCCTTACCGGCGCCTTCTTCAGCGGCATCCTGTCGGCCGGATGGGCGATCTTCCACATCCTGATCGTGGCGCTGCAGGCGTTCATATTCATGATGCTGACGATCGTTTACATGGCCATGGCCCACGAAAGCCATTGATGGCGCCATGGTCGGAGGCGGTTGTGTCGATGGCAAATTTCGTTCGTTCATACTCAAGAGGAAAATCAGATGGATAAAATGCAATTCCTGGCGATGATTCAGGCCTATACCGGCGTAGGCATCGGCCTCATCATCGGTCTGGGCGCCCTCGGCGCCTGCGTCGGCGTCGGCATCATGTGCTCGCGCTTCCTCGAAGGGGCTGCGCGCCAGCCGGAGCTGATGCCGCAGTTGCAGGCCAAGGTATTCCTGCTGCTCGGCCTGATCGACGCTTCGTTCATCATCGGTGTCGGCCTGGCGATGATGTTCGCGTTCGCCAATCCGCTGGCGGCCGACTTTCAGTAAGCGGCTCACGTACCCCATCGCTTTCCACTAGGGGGCGGACATGAATATCAATCTGACCCTGATCGCGCAGGCCGTGTCGTTCGCGATCTTCATCTGGTTCACCGCCAGATTCGTCTGGCCGCCGCTGATGCGGGCCGTTGATGCACGCCAGAAGAAGATGGCCGACGGCCTCGCTGCCGCCGAGCAGGGCAATCGCAGCCTGCGCGACGCCGAGGCCCGCGTTCAGGCGATCGAGCAGGAGGCCAGGACCAAGGCGCAGACCATGCTGGGGGAGACCGAGAAGCGCGTCACGGCCCTGATCGAGGAAGCCAAGGTCAATGCCAAGGACGAGGGTGGCCGCTTGCTGGCCGCGGCCAAGGCCGATATCGCGCAGGAGGTCGAGCGCGCCAAGGAGGCGCTGCGCGATCAGGTCGCCACGCTGGCGGTCAACGGCGCCGAGCAGATCCTCGGGCGCGAAGTCAACGCCCAGGCTCACGCCGACCTGCTGGGCACGCTGAAGGCACGGTTGTAAGGCAGGCGTATGGCCGAACTATCGACCTTTGCCCGGCCTTACGCCGAGGCGCTGTTTTGTCTTGCCCGCGACTCCGGTTCGCTGGCGGAGTGGGCGTCACGCCTCGCCGTCATGGCGCAGGTCGCCGCGCATCCCGATCTGCGGATGCTGGCCGCCGATCCGAACGTCAGCGCCGAAAAGCTCTACGAGCTGCTGACCGACGTGCTCGGCCCGGACCTCGGCACCGAGCCGAAGAATCTGCTGCGCGTGTTGATCGACAACGATCGTCTGGGCGTCGTCGCCGAGATCCATCGCCAGTTCGAGGCGATGAAGAACGCTCATGAAGGTGCCGCCGACGCCGAGGTGGTGACGGCGTTCCCGTTGTCCGAAGAACAGTTGCGCGAGCTGATGGCGGCGATGGAAAAGAAGTTCGGTGTCCGCCTCAAGCCGCAGGTGCGCGTGGAGCAGGGCCTGATCGGCGGCGTGCGGGTGACGGTTGGTGATCGTACGCTGGACGCCTCGATGCGCGCCCAGCTTGAGCGCATGCAGGTGGCATTGACCGCCTGAAGTCAACAGGTTTCCAGGAGAACAAACGTATGCAGCAACTCAACCCTTCCGAAATCAGCGAGCTGATCCGCAAGCGCATCCAGGGTGTGAGCGCCAGCGCCGATCTGCGCACGCAGGGCACCGTGGTCACCGTGACCGACGGCATCTGCCGTATCCACGGACTGTCGGGCGCGATGCAGGGCGAGATGCTCGAATTCCCCCAGCAGACCTTCGGCATGGCCCTGAATCTGGAACGCGACTCGGTCGGCGCCGTGGTGCTCGGCGACTACGAACACATCAAGGAGGGCGACACGGTGAAGTGCACCGGCCGCATCCTGGAGGTGCCGGTCGGCCGCGAACTGATCGGCCGTGTGGTCAACTCGCTGGGCGAGCCGATTGACGGCAAGGGGCCGATCAACGCCAGGGAAACGGACATCATCGAGAAGGTGGCGCCGGGCGTCATCTGGCGCCGCTCGGTGTCGCAGCCGGTGCAGACCGGCCTCAAGGCCATTGACTCCATGGTGCCGATCGGCCGCGGCCAGCGCGAGCTGATCATCGGTGACCGCCAGACCGGCAAGACCGCGGTGGCGGTGGACACCATCATCAACCAGAAGGGCAAGGACCTGTTCTGCGTGTACGTGGCCGTCGGCCAGAAGGCCTCGACCATCGCCAACGTGGTGCGCAAGCTCGAGGAGTACGGGGCGATGGAGTACACGATCGTGGTCGCCGCCTCGGCCTCCGATTCGGCGGCGATGCAGTACATCGCCCCCTATTCCGGCTGCACCATGGGCGAGTACTTCCGCGATCGCGGCATGGACGCGCTGATCATTTATGACGACCTGACCAAGCAGGCCTGGGCCTACCGCCAGGTGTCGCTGCTGCTGCGCCGCCCGCCGGGCCGCGAGGCCTATCCGGGCGACGTTTTCTACCTCCATTCGCGACTGCTCGAACGCGCCGCGCGCGTGAACGAGGAGTATGTCGAGCGGTTCACCAAGGGTGCGGTCAAGGGCAAGACCGGCTCGCTGACCGCGCTGCCGGTCATCGAGACGCAGGCCGGCGACGTCTCGGCGTTCGTGCCGACCAACGTCATCTCGATCACCGACGGCCAGATCTTCCTCGAGACGGACCTGTTCAACGCCGGCGTGCGCCCGGCCATCAACGCCGGCATCTCGGTGTCGCGCGTCGGCGGCGCCGCGCAGACCAAGGCGATCAAGAAGCTGTCGGGCGGCATCCGCACCGACCTCGCCCAGTACCGCGAACTCGCGGCCTTTGCCCAGTTCGCCTCCGATCTGGACGATGCCACCCGCCGCCAGCTCGAGCGCGGTCGTCGCGTCACCGAGCTGCTCAAGCAGCCGCAGTATCACCCGCAGCAGGTCTGGCAGATGGCGATATCGCTGTTCGCTGTGAACAACGGTTATCTCGACGACCTCGACATCAAGAAGGTGCTGCCGTTCGAAAAGGGTCTGCACGATTTCCTCAAGGCCAGGCACGCGGCGCTGGTGCAGCGCATCGAGGACAGCAAGGAGGTCGGCAAGGACGACGAGGCAACGCTGCACGAGGCGGTCAAGGAGTTCAAGAAGGGCGGAGCGTTCTGATCCCGGTCCTGAACTGATCGCGGAAGCCAGCTGACGGAAGATCGATTATGCCGGGAACCAAAGAGATACGGACCAAGATCAAGAGCGTGCAGAACACGCGCAAGATCACCAAGGCCATGGAGATGGTGGCCGCCAGCAAGATGCGCAAGGCCCAGGAGCGCATGCGCGCGGCGCGCCCCTACGGTGACAAGGTGCGTAACATCGCCTCGCACATGAGCCAGGCGAATCCCGAGTACAAGCACCCGTTCCTGGTCAAGCGGCCGGTCAGGAATGCCGGGCTGATCGTGGTGACCACCGACAAGGGTCTGTGCGGCGGCCTCAACACCAACATGCTGCGGGTGGCACTGCAGAAGTTCCGCGAACTGGAGGCCGCCGGCATGGGGCTGCGCTGCACGGCCGTGGGCGTGAAGGGCGTGCAGTTCTTCAGCCGCATCGGCGCCAACCTGGTGTCGCAGGTGGTGCATCTGGGCGACCGGCCGCATCTGGAGAAGCTGATCGGCGCGGTCAAGGTGCAACTCGACGCCTACAACAGCGGCGAGATCGACGCCGTGTTCCTCGGCTATTCCCGCTTCATCAACACGATGAAACAGGAGCCGGTCATCGAGCAGCTGCTGCCGCTGTCGGCGGAGCGGCTGGCGCAGAGCGAGGCCGAGAAGCGTGCCTACAGCTGGGATTACATCTACGAGCCCGGCGCCAAGGAGGTCGTGGACGAAACCATGGTCCGCTATGTCGAGGCCCTGATCTATCAGGCGGTGGCAGAGAACATGGCTTCGGAGCAGTCGGCGCGCATGGTGGCGATGAAGGCGGCCTCCGACAATGCCAAGAACGTCATCAGCGAGCTGCAGCTGGTTTACAACAAGACGCGGCAGGCGGCGATCACCAAGGAACTGGCGGAAATCGTCGGCGGCGCGGCGGCGGTCTAACGAATTTCAAGAGTCTGCACGAGGAATCACGACATGAGCACCGGTACGATCGTTCAATGCATAGGCGCGGTGGTGGATATCCAGTTCCCGCGCGAACAGATGCCCAGGGTCTATGACGCCCTGACCCTGGCGGACAGCGGTGAGGGCTCGTTCGCCGAGCAGGGTCTGACCTTCGAGGTCGAGCAGCAGCTCGGCGATGGCGTCGCCCGGTGCATCGCGCTGGGGTCTTCCGACGGCCTGCGTCGCGGCATGAAGGTGACCAACACCGGCGCGGCGATCTCGGTGCCCGTGGGTCACGGCACGCTCGGCCGCATCATGGACGTGCTGGGTCGTCCGATCGACGAGGCCGGCCCGGTCAAGGCCGATGAGAAGCGCCCGATCCACCAGAAGGCGCCGGCCTTCAAGGAGTTGTCGCCGTCGGTGGATCTGCTCGAGACCGGCATCAAGGTCATCGACCTGGTCTGCCCGTTCGCCAAGGGCGGCAAGGTCGGCCTGTTCGGCGGCGCCGGCGTCGGCAAGACCGTCAACATGATGGAACTCATCAACAACATCGCCAAGCAGCACGCCGGCCTGTCGGTGTTCGCCGGCGTCGGCGAGCGCACCCGCGAGGGCAACGACTTCTACCACGAGATGAAGGAGTCGAACGTGCTCGACAAGGTGGCGATGGTGTTCGGGCAGATGAACGAGCCGCCGGGCAACCGCCTGCGCGTCGCGCTCACCGGCCTGACCATGGCCGAGAAGTTCCGCGACGAGGGCCGCGACATCCTGCTGTTCATCGACAACATCTACCGCTACACGCTGGCCGGCACCGAGGTGTCGGCGCTGCTCGGCCGCATGCCGTCGGCGGTGGGTTACCAGCCGACGCTGGCCGAGGAGATGGGCAAGCTGCAGGAGCGCATCACCTCCACCAAGGTCGGCTCGATCACCTCGATCCAGGCGGTGTACGTGCCCGCCGACGACCTGACCGATCCCTCGCCGGCGACCACCTTCCTGCACCTCGACTCCACCGTCGTGCTGTCGCGCGACATCGCCGCGCTCGGCATTTATCCGGCGGTCGATCCGCTCGATTCCACCAGCCGCCAGCTCGATCCGCTGGTGGTCGGCGAAGAGCATTACGCCGTCGCCCGCCGCGTGCAGGCCACCCTGCAACGCTACAAGGAGCTGCGCGACATCATCGCCATCCTGGGCATGGACGAGCTGTCGCCCGAGGACAAGCAGACGGTGGCCCGCGCCCGCAAGATCCAGCGCTTCCTGTCGCAGCCCTTCCACGTCGCCGAGGTGTTCACCGGCTCGCCGGGCAAGTACGTGCCGCTCAAGGACACCATCCGCGGCTTCAAGATGATCGTCGACGGCGACCTCGATGCGCTGCCGGAACAGGCCTTCTACATGGTCGGTTCGATCGACGAGGCCGTCGACAAGGCCAAGAAGGTCTGACGGACGCGGCACAAGCGGAGGCAGGCGATATGGCGACCATCCACGTCGATGTGGTGAGTGCGGAGGAGTCGATCTACTCCGGTCCGGCGAAGTTCGTGGTGCTGCCCGGCGAGAGCGGCGAACTCGGCATCCTGCCGCAGCATGCGCCGCTCATCACCCGCATCCGGCCGGGGGCGGTGCGCATCGACAAGGAGAACGGCGAGGAGGAATTCGTCTTCGTCGCCGGCGGCGTGCTCGAGGTCCAGCCCAACCGGGTGACGGTGCTCGCCGATACGGCCATCCGCGGCCACGACCTCGACGAGGCCAAGGCCCAGGAGGCCATCACGGCCGCCGAGGAGACCCGCCGTACCGCCAAGGACAAGCAGGAAGTGGCGACGGTCGAGGCCGAACTGGCGACCCTCGCCGCCCAGTTGGCCGCCATCCGCCGCCTGCGCAACCGCCCGCGCTGAACCCTCGCGTCTTCCGCCCCGGTTCGCGCCCGCGGCGGCCGTTACTGGCCATCCCGCCGGGCTGTTAAGATTCCGCCTCGTCTGCAACGGGGGATTCGATCATGGGGCTTTGCGTCATCATCCTCGCCGCGGGTCAGGGCACCCGCATGCGCTCGCAACTGCCGAAGGTGCTGCATCCGCTGGCCGGCCGGCCGCTGCTCGAACACGTCCACGCCGCCGCCGCGCCGCTGCCGGGCAGCCGCATCCACGTCGTCCATGGTCATGGCGGCGACCAGGTGCGCGAACGCCTCGGCCACCTCAAGACCGTCTGGGTCGAGCAGGCCCGCCAGCTTGGCACCGGCCACGCGGTCATGCAGGTCCTGCCGCACCTGAAGCCGCGCGACAAGGCGCTCATCCTCTACGGCGACGTCCCCCTCATCACCACCGAGACGCTGAAGCGCCTGCTCGCCGCCGCCGATGCGCGGCACCTGGGCCTGCTCACCGTCGAACTCGATGACCCGGCCGGCTACGGCCGGATCGTGCGCGACGGCCACGGCCGCGTGCTGCGCATCGTCGAACAGAAGGACGCCACCGAGGCCGAGCGCGGCATCCGCGAGGTCAACACCGGCATGCTGGCGGTGCGCGGCGAGGACCTGCGGCGCTGGGTCAACCGGCTCGGCAACAAGAACGCCCAGGGCGAGTACTACCTGACCGACATCATCGGCATGGCCGTCGCCGAGGGCGTGGCGGTGCGCACGGTCGCGCCGGAATCGACCTTCGAGGTGATGGGGGTCAATGACCGCGCCCAGCTCGCCCAACTGGAACGTTATTTCCAGTTCGTCCAGGCCCAGCACCTCATGCGCCAGGGGGTGACGCTGGCCGATCCGGCGCGCTTCGACCTGCGCGGCGAACTGACCGTCGGTCGCGACATCGACATCGACGTCAATGTCGTGCTCGAGGGCCGGATCAGCATCGCCGACGACGTTCGCATCGGCGCCAACAACCACCTGCGCGACGTGACCATCGAGTCCGGCGCCGTCATCCTGCCGAACTGCGTGATCGAGGACGCGACCATCGGCCGGGGCGCGCGCGTCGGTCCCTTCGCCCGCATCCGCCCGGAGACCCGCCTCGCCGAGGACGTGCACGTCGGCAACTTCGTCGAGGTCAAGAAGACGACGGTGGCGGCGGGCTCGAAGATCAACCACCTGAGCTACGTCGGCGACGCCGAGGTGGGCCGCAACGTCAACGTCGGCGCCGGCACCATCACCTGCAACTACGACGGCGCCCGCAAGCACAAGACCGTGATCGGCGACGACGTGTTCATCGGCAGCGACACCCAGCTCGTCGCCCCGGTCCGGGTCGGCGACGGCGCCACCCTCGGTGCCGGCACCACGCTGACCCGCGACGCGCCGCCCGGCGAACTGACCCTGAGCCGCGCGCCGCAGAAGACCGTCAGCGGCTGGAAGCGCCCGCGCAAGAAAACGAAGTAACCAAGGTCGCTGCCGAATTACTCAGCGTCTCGGGCAAGTCAAATGCGGCCGAGACCGGGTCACAGTCACAGTCACGGTTTGGGCGCCGTCGTTCCCGTGTAAGATGGCGGCCACAGACCATCGGAGGGTGACTTGGATGCGCGCCGTTCTTCCCGTCCTATTTTTGCTTGCCTGGGTGACTGCCGCGAAAGCCGATTTCGACTCGGCGCTCGCTGCCTACAACCGTGGCGACTACGCGACGGCCTTTCAGGAGTTCGAGCGCCTCGCCGAGCAGGGTGACGCCAATGCCCAGTACAACCTCGGGTTCATGTACGCCAAAGGCGAGGGCGTGCCGCAGGACTATGCGCAGGCCTACCATTGGTACAGCAAGGCCGCCGAGCAGGGTCACGCCTTCGCCCAGTTCATCCTCGGGGTCATGTACGAGAAAGGCTGGGGCGTGCCGCAGGACCATGCGCAGGCCGTCGCTTGGTACCGTAAGGCCGCCGAGCAGGGTCATGCCTCCGCCCAGTCCAACCTCGGGTTCATGTACGAGAAAGGCTGGGGCGTGCCGCAGGACGATGTCCAGGCCGTCCATTGGTACAGCAAGGCCGCCGAGCAGGGTCATGCCTCCGCCCAGTTCAACCTCGGGCTCATGTACGCCAAAGGCGAGGGCGTGCCGCAGGACTATGCGCAGGCCTACCATTGGCTAAACCTCGCGGCGGCGCAGGGCCATGAGGATGCCCGAAAAGCGCGAGAGGCGTTGGCCGGTCTCATGACGCCGGAACAGGTCGCCGAGGCGCAGCGCCTGTCCCGGGAATTCCGCCCGCGATCGCCCGCCGCGACCGAGACTAACCCGCCTGCGACACCGGGTCCCAATGCGGCACCGGACCCCGCCGGGCCGGACCGCACTCTGGTGCTGGAGGTACAAAAACAGCTCGCGGCGCTCGGATACTACGGCGGCGCCATGGATGGGGTCGCCGGTCCCCGTACCCTCGCCGCGGTCAAGGCGTTCCAGGGCGCGATGGGCCTGCAACCGACCGGCGCGATCACCCAGGAACTGCTGGTCCTGCTCTACGGCGTTGCCTCCCAGGGAGGCAAGGTCCGCGTGCGCGAGCCGGAGGTTGTAGCGACCGGCAGCGGCTTCTTCGTGGACCGGGAGGGCCGGGCGCTCACCAACCACCATGTCGTCGTGGATTGCGCGTCCGTGCGCGTCGGCGTGAACGGAACACCCGCCGAGGCGCAGGTGATTGCCGTGGACCAGTACAACGATCTCGCCCTGCTTCAGGCCGAGAGCACCGCGCCGATCACGCCGGCGGAGTTCCGTGGCGAGGGCGCCATCCAGCTCGCCGAGTCGGTCGTGCTCGCCGGCTACCCGCTGCGTGGTCTGCTGGCGAAGGACCTCAATGTATCGACCGGAACGGTGAGCGCCCTCGCCGGCGTGGGAGACGACGCCCGGCTGGTGCAGATCAGCGCGCCGGTGCAGCCCGGCAACAGCGGCGGCCCGCTACTCGACAGCGCCGGGCGCGTGATCGGCGTGGTCGTGAGCAAGCTCGATGTCATCGAGATTGCCAAGGTGACTGGTACGCTGCCGGAGAACATCAATTTCGCGGTCAAGGGCGCGCTGGCGCGCAGCTTCCTCGACATCTACGGCGTGAAGTACGCCGTTGCCCGCACCTCCGACGCGCCCCGGACCGAGGAAATTGCCGAGCGCGCCCGCGCCTACACCACCCTGATCGAGTGCCTGCGCTGATCGCTGCCCATGGCCGGCCGGACGATCGAATTCCGCAATATGTTCCTGCGCTCGGACAACCGGGTCAGCCTGAGCCTCATCGCCGTTCTGGGATGGATCGCCGCCTGCGACGGCGAGATAACGGCAAAAGAAGAGGAAGCGCTGCGCGCCATCGCCTCGAACCACAAGAACGGGTTGGAGGAGGTGGAAGCGGTGCTCGCCATTGCGCGGGAGGGCAGAATCGCCGATCTGCAACTGGCGTGTGAGGTGCTCGCCGCGCTGGAGGGAGACCATCGCCGCCTGCTGTTGCAGATGGCCGTTGGCGTGGCGCTGGAAGACGGCCTCCTGGTGACGCCGGAAAATCATCTCCTGCGGTTTCTTGCCGATCTCGTTGGGCTGCGCGCTGAAGGATTGAACGGCGTATTCAGGGAGATGACGGGCCATCCTTTTCCGGAGCCCGGCGATGCGAGCAGGGCCGAGTGGTGGGAGGCGCGCGAGGCCGAGTTGCGGCGGCGTCAGGACGCCGGGCGCGGCCGGCAGCAGGACCACGGCGGTTCGTCGGCGGGGCCGGCCCTTGATCTCGATAGACTGCGCGATCTCGCGATACTGGGGCTGGACGAAACGGCGACCACGGACGACATCCGGCAGGCTTACCGGAGAATGGCCAAGGTGCACCATCCCGATCGCTACTTTTCCCTGGGAACCGAGGCGGTGAAGGCGGCGGAAAACACGTTCAAGCGAATAAAGGCCGCCTATGAGCGGCTGGCCGAAACATGAAGGATCTGTACAAACGCATCGGTTTCCGGAATCAAGAAGACAGTCCGGAAGTCATTCATCGGGCCATCCTTGCGTGGAAATCCGATACGTCGTTTCGGCGGGATTGCGAGGGCGTTCTTCTCAATCCGGAGCGCAAGGCTGTTTATGATCGGCATCGGCGGGTGCTTGTGCAGATCGGTCAGCTTCGGGCCAATCTGGGGCTGAGCAGGACCGCCCTGTGGTTGAGTTCGGACTGCTCCGACTTCGACCTGCCGCCGTCGAATACAACGTCCGAGATCGAGCGTCTTCGTCACCGGGCTCGCGGCAGCGGTGACTCGACGAGACCTACGTCGGTCGACGCGCGGCAGGGCGCATCGGCCCCATCTCATTGGGGCGCCGGCATCATTGCACGAGTCGTCGGATGGGTCCGGGACCTCGTCCGGTTCGCACTGGACCTCACTTGGTACTGCGTGAAAGTGGCCGCCGTCCTCGGCTTGATCGGTGGCGGGTTCTACTTGATTTCCCTGTTCCAGGATGACCCGCTCAGAAAGGAACAGCCCGCCGCGGCCAAACCGGTATTCAAGGAACCGATCATGCCTCTCCCGCAAACCGGGGTCATGACCTCGGCATTCCGAACGGAAGCGGCGGCCCCACTTACGATCGTCACGCAGAAAAAGGGCGTGGCCTATTATGCGAAGCTGGTGGAATGGAAGACGGAACACACTGTCGCCACGATGTTCATCAGGGATGGCAAGACGTTGGAGATATTGGTCCCCGTCGGAAGCTACGAGCTGAGGTACTGCGCGGGCAGCACATGGTATGGACCGGTGCATCGCTTCGGTCCGCATCCCGACACGCTATGCAGTCGCGCCGAGGAGCGGTTCGATTTTGCGCGCACGCCCGATGGCTATAACGGGTACACCGTGGAACTGATCCTGCAATTGCATGGGAACCTCCAGACGAAAGCGATACCTTTTGATCGGTTCTGAGCGGGGCGAAGGCGGCACCGCGGCGCGGTGGAGATAGCGCAGGTCGGTACCGGGAAGCGGGCGCGGCCTGCTGCTCCGACGGATTCTGCTAAGGCAGGCGCGGCTGCGGCTCCGCGAGCATGTTCATCACCAGCCGGATCATCACCTCCTTGTCCTTCGGCGCCGACTCGGCCACCAGCAGGGTCAGCGCCGCTTCCAGTTCGCGCGCGTTGCGCTCGAAGCGCTGACGGTTGATCGTGTAGCCCCGTACCAGGTGCTCGCGCAGCGTCTGCGTGGCCCATTGGCGGAAGCGCACGCCGCGCCGCGAATTGACCCGGTAGCCCACCGAGATGATCGCGTCGAGGTTGTAGTGCTTCACCTGGCGCCGGATGCGGCGCTTGCCCTCCGACTGAACTACCGAGAAATCCTCGGTAGTTGCCGCCTCATCCAACTCACTGTCGGCAAAGACATTCTTCAGGTGCAGGCCGACGTTGTCGGTCGATGTATCGAACAGATCGGCCATCTGCCGCTGGGTCAGCCAGACCGTATCGCGGTCGAGCTTGACCTCCACCCGCGCACCGCCGTCGGGCGCTTCATAGACGAGGACTTCGCCGCCGGGGATCTGCGTCATCTCGCTGTCCTCTCGATTAAGCACTCAGTGGTCTTCAACCACCCACTGCCACCGGCGAGCGGTGACCACAACTCGCGCTACCGCAGCACCCACATGGCTATAATCGCCGCGCTCGGCTGCGGGTTCACCGGGAGCAATCGCGGCGCCGTTGCGGACCAGCCAGCCCGCGCTTTCGAGCCAGGCCAGCGCGGTCTGCTCGACGACGGACTCAGTGCAGGTCGGCATGGATTGAGACTAAACAAGGATGTCTTTATTGCTCATTGCGTTACGTTTGCTGCCCGACGGAATCCGGCTTTGCGCCTAACGACCCTCTGATAAGCAGTACCGCGCTGTAACGTGTTGATACATCCGGCTTTCGGTCATTCTATTGCAACCCGGAGCGGAATCCCAAGCCGGCCATGGAACGAGCGAATTCAATCGCGACCGCCACGAGGTGCTACTTCGGGTCCGCGCCGGCCATTCCCGCGTAGAATGAAGCCGCGTCGATAGAGGGCAGAACGATATGCTGCGGGCAGGGTATTTCCAGTTCCGGCCGTTGTTCGGGAAGGTGCGGCGCAATCTGGATCGCGTGGTGCGGGCGCTCGACGGAGTCGACGCCGATCTCGTCGTGCTGCCGGAGCTCGCCTTCACCGGTTACCACTTCCGCGACCGCGATGAGCTGCGGGCGCTGGCCGAGGACCCGGCGCGTTCACCGGTCTTCGACGCGCTGCGGGCGCTGTGCCGGGCGCGGCGGCTGCACCTCGTCGCCGGCTTCGCCGAGCGTCGTCGCGACCGCCTGTTCAACAGCGCCGCCCTCGTCGGGCCGCGCGGCATCGTCCACATCTACCGCAAGCTGCACCTGTTCAACGACGAGACCACGTACTTCGATCGCGGCGACACGGACCTCGCCGTGCAGACGGTCGCCGGCGCCCGCATCGGCATGATGGTCTGCTTCGACTGGGCCTTCCCCGAGGTGGCGCGGGTCCTGGCGCTCAAGGGCGCCGACATTCTCTGCCAGCCGTCGAATCTGGTGCTCTCCTATTGCCAGCAGACGATGCTGACCCGCTGCCTCGAGAACCGGGTCTTCGCGATCACGACCAATCGTCACGGCGCCGACCAGCGCCCGCACGGCCTGATCCGCTTCACCGGCCGGAGCCAGATCACGGCGCCGGGCGGGGTGCTGCTGCACCGGGGACCGGCGGCCCGCGACGAGCTGTACCTCGCCGCGATCGACCCGGGGCTCGCCCGCGACAAGGCGATCACGCCGCGCAACGACCTGATCGCCGATCGGCGGCCGGCGTTCTATGGCACACTGACCGCGACCCGCCGCAAACCGAGGAGGAAGTGAAATGAGCTTTGCCACCCCCGATCTCTACGACGCCCACGAGCAGGAGGTGCAGGTCGCGGAACCCCTGTTCCGCGCCTATGGCGGCCGTGCCCGGTTTTGCGGGGCGATGGCCACCCTCAAGCTGCACGAGGACAACAGCCTCGTGCGCGCGGCGCTGGAACAGCCGGGTGCCGGGCGGGTGCTGGTGATCGACGGCGGCGGCTCGCTGCGCTGCGCCCTGGTCGGCGATCAGCTGGCGGTGCTGGCGCACAAGAACGGTTGGGCCGGCATAGTCGTTTACGGCTGCATCCGCGATTCGGTGGCGATCGGCGGCATCGACATCGGCGTGCGGGCGCTGGCCACGAATCCGAGGAAGAGCGTCAAGAAGGGCGCCGGTGACCGCGACATCCCGGTGACCTTCGCCGGCGTGACCTTCCGGCCGGGCGAGTACCTGTATGCCGACGAGGACGGCATCCTGGTGGCGGTCGAGCCGCTCGCCTGATCGCGGCGGATCAGGGACGGTATGGATTCCACGTTCAAGGTCGCCTGCGTCCAGAACTGCGCCGAGGCCGATCTCGAGCGGAACATCGCCGACTGCGAGGCGCTGACGCGGGAGGCCGCCGCCGCCGGAGCGCGGCTCATCTGCCTGCCCGAGCACTTCGCCTGCCTGACCCGCAATGACGCGGACATGCTGGCCGCGGCCGTGCCCGAGGCTGCGCACCCGGCACTCGACCGGTTCCGCGTCCTGGCGTGCGAACTGCGTTGCTGGCTCCTGCTCGGATCGCTCGCTATCAAGCTGCCGGGCGGCAAGATCAACAACCGTTCGTTCCTGATCGATGACGCGGGGGGCATTACCGCCCGCTACGACAAGGCGCACCTGTTCGACGTCACCCTGAAGGGCGGCGAGACCTATCTCGAATCATCGGCCGTCGAGCCGGGCAATTCGGCCGTAATCGCGCGTCTGCCCTGGGGCAATCTGGGGATGAGCGTCTGCTATGACCTGCGCTTCGCCTACCTGTACCGGATGCTGGCCCAGGGCGGCGCCGAGTTCCTGTCGATCCCCGCCGCCTTCACGCGCACTACGGGCGTGGCCCACTGGCACGTACTGGTCCGGGCGCGAGCCATCGAGACCGGCTGCTTCGTCTTCGCGCCGGGTCAGTGCGGGGTGCGCTCGTGGGGGCGGGCGACCTTCGGTCACTCGCTGATCGTCGATCCCTGGGGTGCGGTGCTGGCCGAGGCCGGCGACGAGCAGGGATACGTCATCGCCGAGGTCGATCCGGCGCGGGTGGCCGAGGTGCGCGCGATGATCCCTTCGCTGAGGCACGACCGCGATATCCGCCCGCCAACAAAGGCTTGACGCGGAAGTTCAGTCTGGGTTCATGGCCTGCCGTGCTAGGATGCCAGGCGATGAAATTCACCATGAAAATCACCAACAAATTCACGATGATTTTTCTCTCGCTGCTCGTAGCGCTCGACTGCGCCGCGGGCGCTGCCGCCGGTGATGGCTGGCTTCTGGCACAGGCGGCGATCGATGCCGATCAGGCGGCGGCGGTCGCACGCTCGCGGACTGGCGGCCGTGTCCTCGGCGTTGAATGGGGCGAGGCGAACGGTCAGCCGGTCTACAGCGTGCGCGTGTTGTTGCCCGACGGCCGCATCCGCGTCATCGAGGTCCCGGCGGGCGCCGGCGGTTCGGGGCGTTAACCGTGCGCGTCCTTCTGATCGAGGATGAGTCCGCCCTGCGCGAGGACATCGCCAGCCATCTGCGCTCGCTCCGGTACGCGGTCGAGACTGCCGCGAATGGCCGTGACGGCCTGCATATCGGCAACGAGTATCCGCTGGATGTGGCCATCGTCGACATCGGCCTGCCGGACATGTCCGGATTGGAAGTGATCCACCGCTGGCGCGAGGGCGAACGGGCTTTCCCGGTTCTTATCCTGACAGCTCGTGGCCGCTGGCAGGACAAGGTCGAGGGGCTCGAGACCGGCGCCGATGATTATCTGGTCAAGCCTTTCCAGATGGAGGAGCTGGTGGCACGCCTGCGCGCCCTGGTGCGACGCGCCGCCGGCTGGACCGAGCCAGTCATCGAATGCGGTCCCCTGCTGCTCGACACCACCGCCCAGACCCTGACCGCCGGCGGCCGGCCCGTCGATCTCACCGCATTCGAGTACAAGGTGCTGGAATACCTGATGCTGCACGCCGGCGCCGTGGTGTCCAAGACCGACCTCGCCGAGCACGTCTACGAGGAGGACAAGGACTGCGACTCGAACGTGCTCGAGGTGATCATCGGCCGCCTGCGCCGCAAGCTCGACCCCGACAAGACGCTCAATCCCATCGAAACGCTGCGCGGCCGCGGTTACCTGCTGCGAACCGGCAAGGGCTGAGACCCCGCGCGCCGCGTCATGCGTTCGCTGAATGCCCGCCTGCTGCTGGCCGCAACGCTGGTGCTGGCGGCCTTTCTGGGACTCACCGGGCTGGCCCTGGATCGGGCGTTTCGTGAGAGCGCCCTGGCGGCGGTGCAGGACCGCCTGCAGTCGCAGATCTACATCCTGCTCTCGGCGGCCTCGTTCACGGCGCCGGAGAAGCGCCTGCTGCCGACGACGCTCCCCGACCCGCGACTGTCGGCGCCGGGTTCGGGGCTGTATGCCCAGGTTGCCCGGGCCGACGGTTCGCTTGTCTGGCGATCCAGCTCGATGCTCGGGCTCTCCATACCGCTCATCAGGCCGGCAGCGCCCGGTCTGCCGCGTTTCGAAGCGGTCACGGCGTCTGACGGCAGCCGCCTGTACGTCCTCGCCCTCACCGTGCGCTGGCAGGAAAAATCGCCGGAGCGCGTCTATCTGTTCCAGGCGGCCGAGGACCGCGGGTCGCTCACCGAACAGGTCCAGAGTTTCCGGCGCAACCTCTGGGGCTGGCTCGCGGCCGCGGGTGTGGTGCTGCTGCTCGTGCAGGCGGTCATCCTGCGCTGGGGGCTCTGGCCGCTGCGCCAGGTGGCCGAGGCGGTGGCCGCGGTCGAGGCCGGACGCGAGACCGAGGTCGGCGGCGCCCACCCGCTGGAGTTGCAGCGGCTGGTGATCAATCTCAACGCCCTGATCCGTCACAGCAAGGCGCAGATGGACAGGTATCGCCGGGCCCTGGGCGATCTCGCGCACAGTTTCAAGACTCCGCTCGCCGTGCTGCGCAGCGCCGTGGACAGCGGCGTCAGTGTCCGCGAATTGCGCGACACGGTGCGCGAACAGGTCGGGCGGCTCGATCGGACGGTGGCGTACCAGCTGCAACGGGCGGCGGCCTCGGGCCGCAGCGTCATGAGCACGCCGCTGCCGGTCGCGCCGGTGGTCGGCAAGATCGTGCCGGCGCTCGCCAAGGTCTATGCCGGCAAGCAGCTCCGCATCGAGACGCCGTGCGAGGGACAGCCGCAGTTTCCCGGCGACGAGGGCGATTTGATGGAAGTCATCGGCAATCTCGCCGACAACGCCTGCAAGTGGGCGCGCAGCCGGGTCGTGATCCGGTCGGCGGCGCTCGGTGCCGGCGAGGCCGCGACCTCCGCCGGCGCCGGGCTCTTGATCGAAGTGGAAGACGACGGGCCGGGGATCCCGCCGGCGCAGTGGCAGGCAATCTTCACTCGCGGCTATCGCGGCGACATGGCGGTCGAAGGTCAGGGGATCGGCCTGGCCGTGGTCAAGGAGATCGTCGAGGAGGTCTATCGCGGGACGCTGGCGGTGGACACCGGCGCGCTTGGCGGTGCGCGCGTACAGGTGCGCATCACCCTCTGATTGCCTTATGTCTGTATGTCCCTTAGTCTGCGTCCCATGACCAGGAAGCGCCTCGACGTCGTCCGCCAGCACGCCTATACCCGCGAAGAACTCCTGACCTGCAGCAATGGCGTGATGTTCGGGCCCGGCAACGCGCAACTGCCATTGCCCCCCATGCTGATGGTGGATCGGCTGGTTTCGATCACCGAGGACGGCGGCAAGTACGGTAAGGGTCAGATGGTGGCCGAGCTCGATATCCGGCCGGACCTGTGGTTCTTCGCCTGTCACTTCCCGGGCGATCCGGTGATGCCCGGCTGCCTGGGACTGGACGCGATGTGGCAACTCATCGGCTACTTCCTCGCCTGGCAGGGCGGCCCCGGCCACGGCCGGGCGCTGGGCTGCGGCGAGGTGGAGTTCACCGGCCAGGTGACCCCCGCCAACAGGCTCGTCACCTACCGCATCGACATGAAGCGGGTGATCCTGCGCAAGCTGGTGATGGGAATCGCCGACGGCGTCATGGAGGTGGACGGCCGCGAGATATACACCGGCAAGGATCTGCGCGTCGGCCTGTTCATCAACACCGAAGGTTTCTGATCCGCCGATTACAGGGTCTGCAGGACCTTGCGGGCCGCCTCCAGAGTGCGCGCAATCTCCGTATCGCCGTGCGCGCTCGACACGAAACCGGCCTCGAAGGCCGAGGGCGCGAGATAGACGCCCTCGGTCAGCATGCCGTGGAAGAAGCGCTTGAAGCGTTCGACATCGCAGGCCATCACTTGGGCGAAGCGCGTCACCGCCGGCTGCTCGGTGAAGTAGATCCCGAACATGCCGGTCGTATGGGGAACCAGCATCGGCACGCCAACCGCCCTGGCCTCGCTCGCGAGGCCGCTGGCAAGCGCTGCCGTGGCTTGACGGAGCCGATCGTGAAAGCCGGCGGCCGCGACCAGATCGAGCGTGGCCAGCCCCGCGGCCATGGCAATCGGATTGCCGGACAGGGTGCCGGCCTGATAAACGGGTCCCAGTGGCGCCAGCCTGTCCATGATCTCGGCGCGCCCGCCGAAGGCGCCGACCGGCAGGCCGCCGCCGATGACCTTGCCGAGCACGGTCAGGTCCGCCTGCACGCCGCACAGCGATTGCGCGCCACCGGGCGCGACGCGAAATCCGGTCATGACCTCGTCGATGATGAGCAGGCTGCCGTGGCGGTCGCAGAGTTCGCGCAGGCCCTCGAGGAATCCGGGCTCCGGCGCCACGAAGTTCATGTTGCCGGCGATCGGCTCGACGATCACGGCTGCGATCTCGCCACCGAGGCGGCCGAATACTTCGCGCGCCTGGTCGAGGTCGTTGTAGGCCAGCGTCAGGGTCAGTTCAGCGAGCGCCGCCGGCACGCCCGGCGAGGTCGGCACGCCGAAGGTTAGTGCGCCCGAGCCGGCCTTGACCAGCAGCGAGTCGGCATGACCGTGGTAGCAGCCTTCGAATTTCACGATGCGGTCGCGGCGGGTGTAACCGCGGGCGAGGCGGATCGCGCTCATCGCCGCCTCGGTGCCGCTGCTGACGAAGCGCAGCTTCTCGATGCCCGGCATCATCGCGCGGACCTTCTTCGCCAGCGCCGTCTCGATGGCGGTCGGCGCGCCGAACGACAGGCCGTCGGCGGCGATTCGCTGCACGGCGGCGATGACCTGCGGGTGCGCGTGTCCCAGGATCATCGGTCCCCAGGAGCCGACGTAATCGACGTAGCGGCGGCCGTCCTCGTCGGTGAGCCAGGCACCCTCGCCATGCCTGAAGAAAATCGGCTCACCGCCGACGTGGCGAAAGGCGCGGACCGGCGAGTTGACGCCGCCGACGATGTAGCGCTGCGCCTCGCTGAAGAGTTCCTGTGATCGGGTCATGCGTTAGTTTCCTTCGGTGGTTCCGGCAATCGTGAACAGGGATTGATAGCGTGCTGCGGCCTGCCGCGGATCAACCGCGCCGAACACGCCGTCGACGACGGCCAGCAGATCGGCGCCGGCCGTGATCAACGCCGCGCCATTGTCGGGGGTGATGCCGCCGATGGCAACGATGGGCACGGCCAGTTGCCGCCGCGCCTCGGTCAGCAGTGCCGGCGGCGCCGGTACCGCTTGCGGCTTGGTCGCCGACGGATAAAACCGTCCGAAGGCGACGTAATCGGCGCCGGCGCGGACCGCCTCGGTCGCGCGTCCGAGGTCGTCGTAGCAGGAGGCGCCGATGATCGCGCGCTCGCCCAGCAGGGCGCGGGCGGCCGCAATCGCGGCATCGTCACGCCCGAGATGGACACCGGCGGCGCCGACATCCAGCGCGAGGACAGGGTCGTCGTTGACGATCAGCGGCACGCCACGTGCCTGACAGGCATGATGCAGGGCCAGGGCTTCGGCGGCACTCGCGCCTCGCTTGGCCCGATACTGGACCATCACGGCGCCACCGTCGAGCGCCGCTGTCACGGCCGCGATCAGTGCCTCGCCGCGCAGCGACCTCTCCGGAGTGATGGCATAGAGACCACGTCGCGCCAGACGGGAGGACATCGGCAGACTGGCGTTATCCCGGCCGCTCGCCGGCGAGCAGCCGTTCGGGGTACCACTGTCCGCCGCCGCAGCGGGTGGCATGACGCAGGGTCTGGATGGTGTAGGCCTGGGCAAGGGCAGCGGCGCTGGCGACGGTGATGCCCTGGGCCAGGAACGCCGCCAGCGCCGAGGCCAGCGTGCAGCCGGAGCCGTGATAGACCCCGGGTAGACGGGGCCAGCTCCAGGTCATGTGATTGGCGGGCCCGTAGAGGGTGTTGCGCACCGCCGGCGTATCTTCGTGCGTGCCGGTCATGAGCACCTGGCCGCAGCCGAGGTCGAGCAGCCGCGCCGCCGCCTCGTCGTTCGAGTCGGCGCCGGCCAGCCGCCGCAGTTCCGGCCCGTTCGGAGTGACCACGGTGGCGAACGCGACGAGTTCCCGCAGGGCAACGCAGAGGGCGTCGTCGTCCCAGCAACGGCCGCTGCCGGCCGCGAGCACGGGGTCGAGGACGACCGGCAGGTGCCGCCGCTCATCGAGGATGTGACGCACTGCGCCGGCGATCCCCGGGTCCGGGACCAGGCCAATCTTGATTGCCGCGATCGGCAGGTCGGCGAACAGCAGCTCCGCCTGCCGCACCAGGGCTTCGGGATCGGTCGGCCACCACGATTCGAAGGTCACCGTGTTCTGCGCGGTCAGTGCCGTGACCAGCGTCGCCGGCCGCGCGCCGCAGGCGTGGATGGCCTCGATGTCGGCCTGGATGCCGGCACCGCCGGTCGGGTCATGACCGGCTATGGCAAGTACCAGCGGGCGTTCAGGTCGCGATCCGATCACGTCGGGTCAGGGCGGATTGCGTTCAGCGGGGCTGCAGCTCGACCAGCAGGATGACGCCGATCAGGATCAGCACCGGGAACTCGTTCAGCCAGCGGTAGAACACATGACCGTGGCGGTTGCGGCCGTCGCGGAAGGCGCGCAGCAGTCGGCCGAGATAAAGGTGGTAACCGATCAGCACCGCGACCAGGAACAGTTTGGCGTGCATCCAGCCGGCCTCGGCATAGGCCTGCCAGCCATTTCCGAAAAGCAGCCACAGGCCGAAGACTGTGGTCAGCACGCCGCCCGGGGTCATGATCCCGTAGTAGAGCTTGCGTTCCATGACCTTGAAGCGCTCGATGACGGCGGCATCCGTGCTCATGGCGTGATAGACGTAAAGGCGTGGCAGGTAGAACAGGCCGGCGAACCAGGTGACCATGAAGATGATGTGGAAGGCGCGGACCCAGAGCATGGCGGTCAGCCCCGCAGCCAGTCCCGCAGCCGGGCACGCACCGCGGCGAAGTCGATCTCGCCGATGACCTGCATGGCGATGCGGCCGTCGGGGGCGACGAGGAAATGTGTTGGAGTCAGCATCACGCCGCCGAAGGCGCGCGCCGCCGCGCCACCGGTGTCCAGCACCACCGGGTAAGGAATGCCCCGGTCGGCGGCCATGCGGCGGACCTGGTCGGGCGGGTCGTAGTCCATGGCGATCCCGATGACCGTGAAGCCGCGCGGCGCGAATTCACGGTGCAGGCCCATCAATTCTGGCATCTCCCGGACGCAGCCGGGGCAGGTCGTGGCCCAGAAATCGACGAGCACCGGGCTGCCCCCGAGGTCGGCGAGGTCGATGTTGCGACCGTCGATGGTCGCCAGCCGGAGCGCGGGCGCGACGGCGATCCCGGAGGGTGACAGCCAGAGCCAGACGAGGGTGGCGGTCGTCGCCAGGACGGCCAGGCCAGCGGCGGCACGGCGCCAAATGGGGTTCGTTGACACGGTGGGGGTCGGAACTTAATCTGCCTGCGAACAATAATAAACGATGACTCCAGGCGGCGGCATGCCGCCTTTTCATTCCCGTCACAGCGGATTCCAGGTATGGCAGCGGATTCCAGGGTCAAGGTCGGCGTGGTCGGCGGCACCGGTTACACCGGCGTCGAACTCCTGCGCCTGCTCGCCCGCCATCCGCGGGTAACGCTCGCGGTCATCACCTCCCGCGGCGAGGCCGGACAGCCGGTTGCCGATCGGTTCCCGAATTTGCGCGGCCAGGTCGGCCTGTCTTTTACCGCGCCCGACCAGGCGGCCCTCAAGTCCTGCGATATTGTCTTTTTCGCCACACCGAACGGGACCGCCATGAAGCAGGTGCCGGAGCTGCTCTCGGCCGGCGTCCGGGTCATCGACCTGGCGGCCGACTTCAGGCTGCGCGACCCTGCGGTCTGGGAGCGCTGGTACGGTGAGCCGCACGCCTGTCCGGAGCTGCTCGCAACGGCCGTGTACGGCCTGCCGGAGTTGAATCGCGATCGCATCGGCCAGGCACGGCTGGTCGCGAATCCGGGCTGCTATGTCACGGCCGTCACCCTGGGGTTTCTGCCGTTGATCAAGGCCGGTGTTATCGACCGGGAAAGGCTGATTGCGGACGCCAAGTCGGGTGTCAGCGGTGCCGGCCGCGGCGCCGAGGTCAGGAATCTGTTCAGCGAGGCGTCCGACAACTTTCGCGCCTATGGCGTGTCAGGGCACCGGCACCTGCCCGAGATATCGCAGAATCTGGGGGCGGTCGCTGGCGGTCCGATCAGGCTGACCTTCGTGCCGCACCTCGCGCCCATGGTGCGCGGCATCCACGCCACGCTCTACGCCGAACTCACCGTCGAGACCGACGTCCAGGCCCTTTACGAGCGACACTACGACGGAGAGGCGTTCGTCGATGTCATGCCGGCGGGTTCGCATCCGGAGACCCGCTCGGTGCGCGGCGCCAACCTCTGCCGGATCGCCGTGCACCGCCCGGACGCTGCCAACCGCGTCATCGTCCTGGTGGTTATCGACAATCTGGTCAAGGGGGCCGCCGGCCAGGCTATCCAGAACATGAACCTCATGCTGGGCTGGCCCGAGACCACTGGCCTCGATGCGGTGGCATTGCTGCCTTAGCTCGCCGTCATGGCCATCGATGTCCGCGCCGTGAAACTGGTGGTGCGGCCGCACCAGCCGGTGCGGCAGTTCGTTCTCGCCTGCCTGGGCGTGGTCCTTATCGTCCTGGTTGCCTGGATCGTCCTTGATTATGGCCACTGGCGCGCCATCTACGGGACGATGTCCGGAAGTTCGCGACTGGCCGATGGCGCCTCGTTCTGGGCCTCGACTCAGGAAGCGGCGCTCGACGCCGAGAGCCTGCGCGAGCGGGTCGCGATCCTCGAACGCGCGGCGCAGATCGACAGTGAGGCCTATGCCCGGGTGCAGGCGCATGTCCGCGAAATGCAGGACGATATCCTCGAGCTGAAGGAAGAGGTCGAGTTCTATCGCGGGGTGGTGGCGGCGGCGAAGAAGGCGAGTGGTCTGCGCATACATGGCTTGCGGCTCTCCGGGCTGGATGCGGCCGGCCACTACCGCTACAAGCTGGTGTTAACCAACGTCCATAAAGATGATAAGGTGGTTTCCGGTACCGTTTCCGGGCAGATTCTGGGGACCCTGAACGGCGCTGCACGGACGCTCGATATGGCCGCGCTGGTGAATCCCGGAGGTGGTGCCCTGACGTACAGCTTCCGGCAGTTCTGCCGGCTGGAAGGGGAGTTGACGCTGCCCGCGGGTTTCCGTCCGGAGAGCGTGCGGATCGCGTTGCGCGAGGAGGCCGGCAAGGCGGTCGGGGAGGAGCAGCGGTACGCCTGGGACCAACTGATCGACTGAGGGGCATCGCATGCTGTTCGGCAAGCGCAAGAAGCAGAAACTGACCAAGACCAAGCTGGACTCCCTGATCGGCCAGCACTCGCAGGTCGCTGGCGACATCCGGTTCAGCGGCGGCCTGCATGTGGACGGCACCGTGCGCGGCAACGTGACAGCCGATGACGAAGACAATTCGATCCTGACGCTTAGCGACCGCGGTACCATCGAGGGCGACGTTCGCGTCGCCTACGTGATCCTGAACGGCGTCGTTATCGGCGACGTCCATGCGCGGCAGCACGTCGAACTTGCCTCCAGCGCCCGGGTCGAAGGAGATGTGTATTACAACCTGATCGAGATGGCGATGGGCGCCGAGGTCAACGGCCAGCTCGTGCATACCTCAGAACAGGAGCGCGAACCCCTCGCCCTGGCGCACGAACCGACCGTGACCGTACCCGAAGAACCCTGAATACCACCGCAGTCCGCAGGAGTCCCCGACCATGAACGATGTCGCCGAATTGACCGCAAGCCCCTTGGTGTTCACCGATTCCGCTGCCGCCAAGGTCAGGCAGCTGATCGACGAGGAGGGTGATGACACGCTGATGTTGCGCGTGTTCGTGCAGGGTGGCGGCTGTTCGGGTTTCCAGTACGGCTTCACTTTCGAGCAGGCCGTCGGTGACGGCGACACCGTGGTCGAGAACGGTGGCGTCAGGCTGCTCATCGATCCGATGAGCTACCAGTACCTGGTGGGCGCCGAGATCGATTACAGCGAAGGTCTGGAAGGCGCGCAGTTCGTCATCCGCAACCCCAACGCCGTTACCACCTGCGGCTGCGGCTCTTCCTTCAACGCCTGATCGCCTCTCCGCCATCCGGCGCGGGCGGCAGGTAGATACCGCCCAGAACCGCCGACTGCCTTGCGCCGGTGACGGCGGGCAGATTTCCGCATCTCCCCTCGATACGGCAGCAGGCAAGCCAGGCGAACATCACCGCCTCGACCCGGTCGGGCGGCAGGCCCGCGGCCGCCGTCGTTTCCACCCGCTTGCCCGGCAGCCGCGCCGCGAGCGCCCGCATCAGACCGCCGTTGTAAGCGCCACCGCCGCAAACGAAGACGTCGACGACCGCCGGCCTGGCCGCAAGAACGGCGTTGGCGATGCTGGCGGCGGTCAGTTCCCGCAGCGTTGCCTGAACATCGACTGCCGGCGCCCGGACGTCATCCAGATGCCGGCGCAACCAGTCGAGATTGAAGTACTCGCGGCCCGTGCTCTTCGGTGGCGGCCGCGAGAAATACGGATCAGCCAGCAGCACGGCGAGGAGCGGCTGCAGGGGCCGGCCGGCGGCGGCCCACGATCCGTCGCGGTCGCAGGGTTGACCGAGGTGCGTCATGGCCCAATCGTCGAGCAGGCAGTTGCCCGGACCAGTGTCATGGCCGGTGACCGGAAGCGATTGAGCGGCCGGGATCACGGTCAGGTTGGCGATGCCGCCGATGTTGACGATGGCGCGATCGGCGGTGGCATCGTGAAAACAGGCCTTGTGAAAGGCTGGCGCCAGCGGCGCGCCCTGACCGCCCAGGGCCACGTCCATGCGCCGAAAATCGGTGACCGTCTGGATCCCGGTCCGCGCCGCGATGACGTTGGGGTCGCCGATCTGCAACGTACTCGGGGCGTCGCCGTCCGGATTGTGCCAGATCGTCTGGCCATGACTGCCGATGGCCCGGATATCGCGCGCCCTGGCTCTGCCCTCGGCCACGACCTGGAGGGCGGCCTGTGCAAAGAGACGACCGAGTTCTACATCCAGGCGCATGCATTCCCGAAGCGGCAGCACCGCACCCAGTTTCCTGGCAGCCAGCAGCGTGGCACGAACATCCTCGGTATAAGGGGTTTCGTGATAGGCGACAATGCGCGGCAGGCGTTCGCTCAAGTCCACCAGCACCGCATCGACGGCGTCCATGCTGGTTCCGGAATTGAGGCCGACGTAGAGGGTCATGACCACCACGGGTATGCCGGCGGGCACGCCGGCAATGCGGGGAAGATCCTGCGCGGGTTACTGCTGGCCAGCGGCGGCGAGCTTGGCGCTGTCGCGAGTCGTGGGGCCGGAGCCGGATGCGGCGAGGCGCACGGCCTCGTCGAGTTCCGCCAGCATTGCCCCGGTAGCTGCCCTGAACGACGCCAGCTGCGCGGACGGTATCGGCAAGGCTTCAGGCAGCGGAACCTTTAGGGGGTCGCGGTGAACGCCAGCCACCCGGAACTCGTAATGCAGATGCGGCCCGGTCGCGAGGCCAGTCTTGCCGACATAGCCGATGGTCTGCCCCTGCCGGACCGGCACGCCCGCGCGGATGCCCTTGGCATAGCCGGAGAGGTGCCCATAGGCGGTCGAATAGCCGCCGGTGTGCTCGAGCACGACATTTTTACCGTAGCCTCCCTGCCAGCCGACATAGGCCACCTTGGCATCGGCGGTCGCCTTGACCGGCGTGCCGATGGGCGCCGCATAGTCCACCCCCTTGTGGGCGCGGATCTTGTTGAGTACCGGGTGACGGCGGGCGCCACTGAACAGCGAGGTGATGCGGGTGAACTCGACCGGTGTGCGCAGGAAGGCCTTGCGCATGGCGGCGCCGTCCGGCGTGTAGTACTCGGCGACGCCGTCGGCCTTCAGGTAGCGCACGCCGCGATAGACCCTGTCCTGGTTGGCGAATTCCGCAGCGAGGATGTTGCCATCCTTGATCTTCTCGCCGTTCTTGAATATCTCCTCGTAGATCACGGTGAAGCGATCGCCTTCCCGCAGATCGAGCACGAAGTCAATGTCATAACCGAAGATGTCGGCAAGCTTCATGATCAGCGCGTCCGACAACCCGGCCGTTTGCCCGGCCTCGAACAGCGAGCTGTCAATGACGCCGCTGACATGTACCTGCCGCGTCTCGAGCGGTTCGACGACCGTCTCGGAGGTGAAATCACCGCCGTCGTTGCGGACGTGCAGCGTATGGGCGTAATCGATCTCGTGGATCATCTCCGCGAGTTCGCCGTCCTTGATGCGGAAGCGGATGTTCTGGTCCGGGCTCAACTGCTTCAACCCGGCGACGTCGCCGCCCAGGCCGAGGATGCGATCAAGATCGGCGCCGCTCAGTCCCAGCCGGCCGAAGATGAGCGACAGGTTGTCGCCGCGCTTGACGGTGACGGTCTTCCAGTCGGTGGTGTCGTGATCGGCGTCGAACGCGACCATTTCGGCCTCCGGCTCGTAGGCGAAGGACGCCGAGGTGTAGATGGTGGTGGGCTCGGCCGTGGCGATCGCGTTCGGATGGTGATCAAAATGCGATTCGCCGCTGTCTTCGGCATCAAGATCGCCTGTGTCGGGGAACATCGGTGCCGCGGAGCGGACCGGGAGTCGCAGCACCTTCTCGGCGGTTGGCGCCGGGCTGGTGAAGGAACTGGCGGTGAAGGGCGCGAGGTGAAACTCACGCTGGGTGAAGAAGCGGGATGACGCCATGCCGCCCAGGACGATCAGGGTGGCCGGGCCGGCCAGCGCGATCAGCCAGCGGCCAAGGCGCCGGCTGCGCGGCTCCCCTTTCCCCCACTCAAGGCGAACCTTGTAGTCGTACTGGATGCGTCGTCTGACCGTCACGCCCGGCAAACCTTGTAGTTATGAAATCACCATAGCCCGGAAATATTGTGAGGTCAATCACTTATGTTAAGCTTGCCGCCCCGCGAAAACGGCATGGCTAATCGCTCATGGGCGAGGTTCTCGAACTGCTGAAGCGCGGCGCCGTCGAGGTGCTGCTGGAAAAGGACCTGATCGCCAAGCTGGCGCGGAGTCGGCCGCTGCGCGTCAAGGCCGGCTTCGACCCGACCGCGCCCGACCTGCACCTCGGACACACCGTGCTGCTCAACAAGCTGCGGCAGTTCCAAGACCTGGGACACACCGCTCTGTTCCTGATCGGCGACTTCACCGGGATGATCGGCGACCCCACCGGCCGCAACGTCACCCGCAAGCCGCTGACCCGCGAGGAGGTGGCGGCGAATGCCGCGACCTACAAGGCGCAGATCTTCAAGGTGCTCGACCCGGCACGCACCGAGATCGTGTTCAATTCCACCTGGATGGGGGCGATGACCGCCGCCGGCCTCATCGAACTGGCGGCCAGGCACACGGTGGCGCGAATGCTGGAGCGCGACGACTTCCACAAGCGTTACCAGGCCGGGGCGCCGATCGCCGTGCACGAATTCCTCTATCCGCTGGTTCAGGGCCATGATTCGGTGGCACTCAGGGCTGACGTCGAGCTGGGTGGTACGGATCAGAAGTTCAACCTGCTGGTCGGCCGGCAGTTGCAGGAGGCGGTCGGGCAGGAGCCGCAGGTAGTGATTACCATGCCGCTGCTCGAAGGGCTGGACGGGGTGCAGAAGATGTCGAAGTCGCTCGGCAACTACGTCGGCATCACCGAACCGCCGGCGGAGATGTTCGGCAAGCTGATGTCGATTTCCGACGATCTGATGTGGCGCTACTACGAGCTGCTGAGTTTTCGCAGCAATACCGGGCTCGCCGAATTGCAGGCCGCGGCGGCGGCCGGCATGAATCCCCGCGACATCAAGGCCGGCCTGGCGCTCGAGATCGTCGCCCGCTTCCATGATCGGGCGGCCGCCGAGCAGGCGCAGGCGGGGTTTTTCCAGAGATTCCGCGAAGGCGTGCTGCCCGACGATCTGCCCGAGATCAGCCTCAACGCCGGTGTCGGTGGCATGCCCGTGGCACGTCTGCTCAAGGAGGCCGGCCTGACGCCCAGTACCGCCGAGGCCCTGCGCATGATCCAGCAGGGCGCGGTGCGCATCGACGGCGAGCGCGTCAGCGACCGGGGTCTTACCCTGGCCGCGGGTTGCATCCTGGTAGTCCAGGTCGGCAAGCGGCGCGCGGCCCGCGTCAGCGTGACCTGATCCCTTCCCGGTACGGGCAGCCGCCCGGCGGTCTTGGCCGCCGCCGGCCACACCCGAAACAAGGTCATTCCACCGGCCGCGCGCGGGTAGTTCCGGTGGCCGGCCGGCACCCGCGAAACGAGCGCCGTGACCGCCCTTGACCTCCCTGCCGAATACCGATAGCTTTCTCATCCCTTTGTTTTCGGCTTACAAAATAGGCGGGGTAGATCAGGGTGGGCAAGCAATTGCGTGGCGCCGAAATCTTCGTCCAGGCATTGAAGGACGAGGGCGTGGAATACCTGTTCGGGTATCCGGGCGGCGCCGTACTCCACATCTACGACGCGCTCTTCAAGCAGGATGCCGTCAAGCACATCCTGGTGCGCCATGAACAGGGCGCCACCCATGCGGCCGACGGTTACGCGCGCGCCACCGGCAAGACCGGCGTGGTGCTGGTAACCTCGGGACCCGGCGCCACCAACTGCGTGACCGGGATCGCCACCGCCTACATGGATTCGATCCCGATGGTGGTATTCACCGGCCAGGTTCCGACCCATCTGATCGGCAACGATGCCTTCCAGGAGGTCGATGCGATCGGCATCACCCGTCCCTGCGTCAAGCACAACTTTCTGGTCGAGAAGGTCGAAGATCTGGCCGCGACCATCAAGAAGGCCTTCTATATCGCCACCACCGGCCGTCCCGGCCCGGTCGTGGTCGACATCCCCAAGGACGTGACCGCCGACAGCGCCGACTACTTCTATCCGAAGACCATCGAGATGCGATCATACCGGCCGACGACCAAGGGTCATCCCGGCCAGATCCGCAAGGCGATGCAGCTGCTCCTCGCCGCCAAGCAGCCGATGGTCTATACCGGCGGCGGCATCATCCTCGACAATGCGGCAGCCGAACTGACCGAGTTCGGCCGCCTGACCGGCTTCCCGATCACCAACACGCTGATGGGTCTGGGCGGTTTTCCGGGCAACGACAAGCAGTTCGTCGGCATGCTGGGCATGCATGGCACCTACGAGGCCAACATGGCCATGCACCACTGCGACGTGCTGCTCGCCGTCGGCGCGCGCTTCGATGACCGGGTGACCGGCGACCTCGCGAAGTTCTGCCCGCACGCCCGGACCGTCCACGTCGATGTCGATCCGTCGTCGATCTCCAAGAACGTCGCCGTCGACGTGCCGATCGTCGGTTCGGCGCGCGAGGTGCTGAAGGAAATGTGTACGCTCGTCCGCGAGGCGAAGTTCAAGGCGCTGTCGCGCAAGAGCGACGCGTGGTGGAAGCAGATCGACGAATGGATGGCGATCGACTGCCTCCGCTACGACCGCAAGAGCAAGGTCATCAAGCCGCAGTTCGTGGTCGAGGAGCTGTACGAACTGACCCGGGGCGACGCCTTCATCACCTCCGACGTCGGCCAGCACCAGATGTGGGCGGCGCAATACTACAAGTTCGCCAAGCCGCGGCGCTGGATAAACTCCGGCGGCCTCGGCACCATGGGCTTCGGCATGCCGGCGGCGCTCGGCGTGCAGCTCGGCTTCCCGGACAGCACAGTCTGCTGCATCACCGGCGAGGCGAGCCTGGTGATGTGCATCCAGGAACTGTCGACGGCGCTGCAGTACAACCTGCCGATCAAGATCATCAATCTGAACAACCGCTACATGGGCATGGTGCGCCAGTGGCAGGAGTTCTTCTACGACCGCCGCTACTCGCACTCCTACATGGACGCGCTGCCCGATTTCGTCAAGCTGGCCGAGGCCTTCGGGCATGTCGGCATGCGGATCGAGAAGAGCGCCGACGTCCGCGGCGCGCTCAAGGAGGCGCTGGCGATGAAGGACAAGCTGGTGCTGCTGGACTTCGTCACCGACCAGACCGAGAACGTCTATCCCATGATTGCCTCCGGCAAGGGCCACCACGAGATGCACCTGTCGCCGGCGAACAGCAGGCGGGAGCTGGCGTGATGCGTCACATCCTGTCGATCCTGATGGAGAATCACGCCGGCGCCCTGTCGCGGGTCGCCGGTCTGTTCTCGGCGCGCGCCTTCAACATCGAGTCGCTGACCGTGGCGCCGACCGAGGAGCCGACCGTTTCGCGCCTGACGCTGGTGACCGCCGGTTCCGATCAGATCGTCGAGCAGATCGTCAAGCAGCTGAACAAGCTGATCGACGTGATCAAGCTGATTGACCTCTCCGAGGGCGATCACATCGAGCGCGAGCTGATGTTGATCAAGGTACTGGCCCGCGACGGTGGCCGCGAGGAAGTCAAGCGCCTGACCGACATTTTCCGCGGGCGCATCATCGACGTGACGGACACGACCTACGTCATCGAACTGACCGGCACCAGCCAGAAGCTCGACGCCTTCATCCAGGCGCTGGACCAGAGTCTGATCATGGAGGTCGTGCGCACCGGCGTCTCGGGCATAGCCCGTGGCACCCGCGCCCTGAGTCTGAGCACGCCGATCTCGGCGCTGAAGGTTGCCAAGAGCGGCAGGCCGCCGAGCGTCAAGGCCGAGCGGACACCGGTCAATCCGGCCCATCTGCTTTAAGGGATTCGTAAATCCGCGGGCCCGTCCCGCCACCGTATCCACCCTTCCATCCTCGAAGAGAGAGCGCATCATGCTGAACATCTATTACGACAAGGATTGTGACCTGTCGCTGATCAAGAAGCGCCAGGTGGCGATCATCGGTTACGGTTCCCAGGGCCATGCCCACGCCAACAATCTCAAGGAATCCGGCGTCAGCGTGGTCGTCGGGTTGCGGCCGGGCTCGGCCTCGGCCAACAAGGCGCAGGCAGCGGGCCTCAACGTCAAGAGCGTCGAGGAAGCGGTCCGGGGCGCCGACGTGGTGATGCTGCTGGCCCCCGACGAGCATCAGCGCGACATCTATCTCGCCCAGATCGAGCCCAATATCAAGCAGGGGGCGGCGCTGGCCTTTGCCCACGGCTTCAACATCCACTTCCAGCAGGTCGAGCCGCGCGCCGATCTGGACGTGATCATGGTGGCACCCAAAGGCCCCGGCCATCTGGTGCGCTCCACCTACAAGGAGGGCGGCGGCGTGCCGTCCCTGATCGCCGTCTTCCAGGACAAGTCGGGCCAGGCCAAGTCGATCGCCCTCGCCTACGCCAGCGCCAACGGCGGCGGCCGCGCCGGCATCATCGAGACCACCTTCCGCGAGGAGACCGAGACCGATCTCTTCGGCGAGCAGACCGTGCTCTGCGGCGGCGTCACCGCCTTGGTGCAGGCCGGGTTCGAGACCCTGGTGGAGGCCGGTTACGCGCCGGAGATGGCCTACTTCGAGTGTCTCCACGAGCTCAAGCTGATCGTCGATCTGATGTACCAGGGCGGCATCGCCGACATGCGCTACTCGATCTCCAACACCGCCGAGTACGGCGACTACACCCGCGGTCCGCGGGTGGTGACCGAGGCCTCGAAGGCGGCGATGAAGCAGATCCTCAAGGAGATCCAGACCGGCGAGTTCGCCCGCGAGTTCATCCTCGAGAACAAGGCCGGCGCGGCGACCATGAAGGCGCGTCGCCGGCTGTCGGCCGAACATCCGATCGAGCAGGTCGGTGCCCGGCTGCGCGGCATGATGCCGTGGCTGAAGACCAACAAGCTGGTCGACCGCTCGCGCAACTGAACGTGGTCGCGGCGCGCTTGTCCGTGGCGACGAACTGAGTAACGGCGGCGATGACCGAGCGCGGTGACGAAGGCGGCAGTGTTCCGGCGCGCCGCCGCCGGGGCATCTACCTGCTGCCGAATCTGTTCACGACGGCGGCGCTGTTCGCCGGTTTCTACGCCATCGTCGCCGCCGGCAACGGCCGCTTCGAGGCGGCGGCTATCTCGCTCTTCGTCGCCATGTGCCTGGACGGTATCGACGGCCGCATCGCCCGACTCACCAACACCCAGAGCGCCTTCGGCGCCGAGTACGACAGCCTCTCCGACATGGCCTCTTTCGGCCTGGCGCCGGCGCTGGTGGTCTACGAGTGGTCGCTCCATGCCCTCGGCAAGCCCGGTTGGCTGGCGGCCTTCCTCTACGCGACGATGACGGCGCTGCGCCTGGCGCGGTTCAACACCCAGGCCGGGACCGCCGACAAGCGTTATTTCCAGGGTTTGCCCAGTCCCGCGGCGGCGGCGCTGGTCACGGGCATAGTCTGGCTGGGCGACGATGGCGGCCTGCGCGGTCACGGTGCCATGACCACCCTGTCGTTCGCGTTGACGGTGACCGCCGCCCTGCTCATGGTCAGCAACATCCGCTACTACAGCTTCAAGGACCTCGATCTCAAGGGCCGGGTGCCGTTCTTCAAGGCGCTGCTGGTGGTCATGGTGTTCGTGTTCATTTCCGTCAACCCGGCGCTCAACCTGTTCCTGGTGGCGGCGGTCTATGCGACCTCGGGCCCGGTGTGGACGCTGGTGCAGCTGCGTCAGCGGCGTCAAGCGCGCCGCATGGCCGCGGCCGCCGATCGCCCGCCGCCGGCCGGGTAGATTTCCCGAATGCGGCCCGGTATAGTCACCCGCATGGACTTGGTCCAGATCGATTTCTTCATGTGCCGCGCATTCAACAATGATCGCCATGCGCCCGCCCCGCGCGGGGTGGGATCGTTGCGTCCGCGTTCCAGCCTCACCCTCCTGCTGCTGCCCTGACGGGCAGACACGCGCGCCTTACCCCGGCGGGGGCAAACGCAAAATCACCAAGACAGACCGAATTGAGTTCGGATACCTTTACGGCATCCGGTGGAGAACGCCATGAAAGACAAATTGATCATCTTCGACACCACCTTGCGCGACGGTGAGCAGAGCCCCGGCGCATCCATGACCCAGGACGAGAAGGTGCGCATCGCCAAGGCCCTGGAGCGCCTGAAGGTGGATGTCATCGAGGCCGGTTTCCCCATCGCCAGCCCCGGCGACTTCGAGGCGGTGCAAGCGGTCGCCGCGGCAGTCCGTGACAGTGCCGTGTGCGGCTTGGCGCGGGCGCTGGACAAGGACATCGATCGCGCCGCGGAGGCGCTCAGGCCGGCGCACCGGGCGCGCATCCACACCTTTATCGCGACCTCGCCCATCCACATGGCCAAGAAGCTCAAGATGACGCCGGACCAGGTGGTGGAGCAGGCGGTGCGGGCGGTCAGGCGGGCGCGGCAACATACCGACGACGTCGAGTTCTCGCCGGAGGATGCCGGCCGCTCGGACCTCGGGTTCCTCTGCCGGGTGCTGGAGGCGGTGATCGACGCCGGCGCCGGGACCGTGAACATCCCCGACACGGTCGGGTACACGTTGCCGGCCCTGTTCGGCCAGTTGATAGCCGATCTGCGCGCGCGGGTGCCGAACAGCGACAAGGCGGTGTTCTCGGTCCATTGCCACAACGACCTCGGCCTCGCCGTCGGCAATTCCCTGTCGGCGGTGCTGAACGGCGCCCGCCAGGTCGAGTGCACCATCAATGGCCTCGGCGAGCGCGCCGGCAACGCCGCGCTCGAGGAGATCGCCATGGCCGTGCGCACCCGGCAGGACGTCTTTCCCTGTGACGTCGGGCTCGACACCCGCGAGATCGTCAACTGCTCGCGGCTGGTGTCGACGATTACCGGCTTCCCGGTGCAGCCGAACAAGGCCATCGTCGGCGCCAACGCCTTTGCCCATGAATCCGGCATCCACCAGGACGGGGTGCTCAAGTCGCGCGAGACCTACGAAATCATGCGCGCCGAGGACGTGGGCTGGGGCGCCAACCGCATGGTGCTCGGCAAGCATTCCGGCCGCAACGCCTTCCGCACCCGCCTCGCCGAGCTCGGCATCGAATTCCGGCGCGAGGAGGACCTCAACGAGGCCTTCGTGCGCTTCAAGGAGCTGGCCGACAAGAAGCACGAGATCTACGACGAGGACCTGCAGGCCCTGGTTACGGAGGCGAACCTGGCCGCCATCAACGAGCGGGTCAAGCTCGTCTATCTCAAGGTACGTTCGGAGACCGGCGAGACGCCGACCGCGGAGATCACGCTGGTCCTGGACGGCGAGGAGCAGGACGGCTGTTCGGAGGGTGGCGGTCCGGTGGACGCGACCTTCCGGGCCATCGAATCGATCGTCGGCAGCGGCAGCACGCTCCAGTTGTATTCGGTGAACGCCATCACCACGGGTACCGACGCCCAGGGCGAGGTTACCGTGCGCCTGGATCGCGGCGGGCGCATCGCCAATGGCCAGGGCGCCGATACCGACATCCTGGTCGCCTCGGCCAAGGCGTACATCAACGCCCTCAACAAGGTCATGCTGACGGTCGAGCGCGAGCATCCGCAGGTCAGCGAGCACATCTGAGGCCGCCGTGCCCGTACCGCCGCCGCTCGCCCTCTATGTGCATCTGCCGTGGTGCGTGCGCAAGTGCCCGTACTGCGATTTCAATTCCTACACGGCGGAGAGCGGACTGCCGGCGGCCGAATACGTTGCCGCCCTCTTGCGTGACCTCGATGCGGAGTTGCCGCTGCTCGCCGGGCGTACCGTCGCCAGTGTGTTTTTCGGCGGCGGCACGCCAAGCCTGTTTCCGGGCGAATCTGTCGCCGCGCTGCTCGCCGGGATCGCCGCCCGCGTTCCGCTTGCCTCTGGTGCCGAGGTGACGCTGGAGGCCAATCCGGGCACGGCGGAGGCGGGGCGCTTCGCTGCCTACCGTCGCGCCGGCGTCAATCGCCTGAGTCTCGGGGTGCAGAGTTTCCGCGACGGCCCGCTGGCGCGGCTCGGACGCATACATTCCGGCAGCGAGGCCGTTGCCGCCTATCGCATGGCGCGGGATGCGGGGTTCGCCAACGTCAATCTGGACCTGATGTACGGACTCCCGGAAGACGATGCCGCCGGCGCCATTGCCGATCTCGAACAGGCGCTGGCGCTCGAACCCGAACATCTCTCGCGGTATCAGTTGACGCTCGAACCGGACACCGCTTTCCACCGGCAGCCGCCGCGCCTGCCGGACGAGGACGCGGTGGCGGCGATGGAGGCAACGGGGCAGGCGCTGCTGGCGGCGGGTGGTTACGAGCGCTACGAGGTTTCGGCCTATGCGCAGGCCGGTCAGCGTTGCCATCACAATCTGAATTACTGGCACTTCGGCGATTACGCCGGCATCGGGGCGGGTGCCCACGGCAAACTGACCGGCGCCGATGGCGTCGTCACCCGCCGGATGAAGGCGCGGAATCCGCGCCGGTACCTGGTGGTGGCCGGCACGCCGGATGCCGTGACCAGCGAGGCTATCGCCGATCCCGGCCGGCTCACGGTCGAATTCATGATGAACGCATTGCGCCTGCGTAAAGGCGTGCCGCTGGCGCTGTTCATCGAGCGCACCGGCCTTGACGCGGCGCGCATCGAGGAGGCACGCGGGCGGGCCGAGCGCCTGGGTCTGCTCGAACGGCGCCGGCACTGGCTGGTGCCGACAGCGATGGGTTACCGGTTCCTGAACGACCTGATCGGCGTTTTCGACCCGCGGTCGCCGGCGGATCGGGAACGCGTCAGCGCGGTCGCGGCGGCGTGCGTGGAGTAACCATGCGGGCGATGGTGCTCGAACGTCCGCGGGCGCCGCTGGTCCTGAAGGGCGACTGGCCCGTTTCCGAGCCCGGACCGGGCGAGGTGCTGGTCCGGGTGTCGGCCTGCGGCGTCTGCCGCACCGATCTGCACGTCTGTGACGGCGAACTTCCCGATCCGAAACTGCCGCTGATCCCGGGACATGAAGTGGTCGGCGTGGTCGCGGCGACCGGCGCCGGCGTTACCGGTCTCGCCACCGGCCAGCGGGTCGGCGTGCCGTGGCTGGCCGGCACCTGTGGCGCCTGCGAGGACTGCCGCCAGGGGCGGGAGAATCTCTGCGACCGGGCGCGGTTCACCGGTTATCAGGTGGACGGCGGTTACGCCGAATTCCTGATCGCCGACTGCCGTTACTGTTTCCAGATGCCCGGGACCGCGGACGACGCGAGCCTGGCGCCGCTGCTCTGTGCCGGCCTGATCGGGTACCGGGCGCTGACCATGGCCGGCGATGCGCGCCGGCTCGGCATCTACGGCTTCGGTGCCGCCGCCCATCTCGTCGCGCAGGTGGCCAATCGCCAGGGCCGCGAGGTCTATGCCCTCACCCGTCCGGGCGACCGGGCGGCGCAGGAATTCGCCCGGCAGCTGGGCGCGGTGTGGAGCGGCGGTTCGGACGAGCAGCCGCCGGCGCCACTCGATGCGGCCTTGCTGTTCGCTCCGGTCGGGGTGCTCGTCCCGGCGGCCTTGCGCGCCGTGCGCAAGGGCGGGGTGGTGGTCTGTGCCGGCATCCACATGACCGACATCCCGGCCTTTCCCTACGCCATCCTGTGGGGCGAGCGCGTGCTGCGATCGGTGGCCAACCTGACGCGCAGGGACGGCGAGGAGTTTCTGGCGCTGGCCGCGCGCGAGCCGTTGCGGACGCATGTCGAAACCCGGCCGCTCGCGGCGGCGAACGAGGCGCTCGAGCGGTTGCGGAGCGGCCGCTTGCAGGGGGCCGCGGTGCTGACCATGTCATGACCGAAAAGACCCATCGCAACGCCCTGCCGGCCGGCTACCGCCTGCACTGGTACACGATCGAGAAGACGCTCGGGCAGGGCGGCTTCGGCATGACCTACCTCGCCCGCGACGACAACCTCAATCAGTCGGTCGCGATCAAGGAGTATCTGCCGCGCGAGCTCGCGGTGCGCGAGCGCGACGATTCGGTGCAGCCGCTGTCCGACGACCAGGGCGAACAGTTCCGCTGGGGACTGGATCGCTTTCTCGCCGAGGCGCGGACGCTGGCCCAGTTCCGCCATCCGCACATCGTTCGCGTGCTGGCGGTGTTCGAGGCCAATCGCACCGCCTACATGGTCATGGAGTACGAGCGGGGCCAGGGGCTGCACGAGGTGCTCGCCGGTCGCCGCAGACTGCCGGAGGCGGAATTGCGACGGCTGCTGCTGCCACTGCTCGACGGGCTGGAGCAGGTCCACGCCGCGGGCTTCATCCACCGCGACATCAAGCCGGCAAACATCTACATCCGTGAGGATGGTTCACCGGTGCTGCTCGACTTCGGGTCGGCTCGGCAGGCCCTGGGCGAGGCGACGCGCACCCTGACCAGCCTGGTATCGCCGGGTTATGCGCCGTTCGAGCAGTACGTCGCCAAGAGCGACAAGCAGGGTCCGTGGACAGACATCTATGGCCTCGGCGCGACGCTGTACCGGGCGGTGACCGGGCTGTCGCCCCCGGAGGCCGTGGACCGCAGCGAGGCGTTGCTGCACACCGGCGCGGATTCGTACACCGGCTGCGTGGTACTGGCCGGAAGCGACTACAGCCCGGCGCTCTGTGCGGCCATCGATCATGCGCTGGCCTTCAAGCCGCAGGACCGGCCGCAGTCGATAGCCGTGTGGCGGCGCGAACTCGACGGCAATACCGCCGAGGCCTTGACCGTCGTGGCGGGTACAGGGTCCGCGCCCGTGACGGCGCTGCCCGCAGTGGCGGCGGTCGCCGCGAAGATCGAGCCGCCCCCACTGCGCCGACACTCCCGTGCGCGCCTCGTCATTTACGGCACCCTCGCGCTGGCGTTCACCGTACTGCTGCTCGCCGGTCTGCCCGCCAACAAGTCCTTCCTCGAACCGTCGCCGCCGTCCCTGCCACCCTTGCCGGCGGTCGATTACGCGGGTGTGCCCGCGACGGAACCGGCGGTCGCCGAACCGGCCACGCCACCGCCCATGGATGTGACCCGGACGCCGGCCCCTGTTCCCGAACCCGCCCCCGTTCAAGCGCCTGCCGCGACCGCCGCGCCGACGGCGGCAGAGAAGCCCGTATCACCGCCATCCGAGAAGGCCGGGAAGCCCGCCACGACGCGCGAGGCGCTGCTCGACAAGCTGCGCGACCCCAAGACGCAGAAGCGCATCGTCGAGCGCCTGGCGCAGAAATCGCGCGAGGCGGCGAAGGACGGCGACATCGACGCGGCGGTGCGGTTCCTGGATCAGGCATTGATTCTGGCGCCGGAAAACCGGAAATTGCTGGACGCGCGCGAACGCCTGGCGAGATTGCGCCCGGACGATCGCCGCTGATCGAAATCCACACGCGGATCGGATGAACCGAAGGCATGGGTGACTTGCTGGCCAGACTGCTGTGGGTGGTGGTGACGGTGATCGGCGCCGGGGCCGTCGGCGGCATCGCCCTGCATCGTGGCGAGTCAATCGACAGCATCTGGCTGATCGTGGCCGCGGTGTGCGTCTATGCCCTCGGCCTGCGCTTCTACAGCGCCTTCATCGCCGCCCGGGTGTTGATGCTGGACGCCACGCGGGCGACGCCGGCCGAGCGTTTCAACGACGGCCGCGATTTCGTGCCGACCAACAAGTGGGTGGTCTTCGGCCATCACTTCGCCGCCATCGCCGGGCCGGGCCCGCTGATCGGCCCCACGCTCGCCGCCCAGTTCGGCTACCTGCCCGGCACGCTCTGGATCCTGATCGGCGCGGTGCTGGGCGGCTGCGTGCAGGACTTCGTGACCCTCGTCTTCTCGGTCCGCCGCGACGGCCGCTCGCTCGGCCAGATGGCGCGCGACGAACTGGGCCCCCTCGGCGGCGCGGTGGCGCTCATCGGTGTGATGGCGATCATGATCATCCTCATCGCCGTGCTCGGGCTGGTGGTGGTCAATGCCATGAAGCACAGCCCGTGGGCGACCTCGACCGTGGCCGCGACCATCCCCATTGCCCTGATCGTCGGTCTCTACATGCGCGCGGTCCGGCCCGGCCGGGTGCTCGAAGGCACCGCCATCGGCGTCGCCCTGCTGCTGCTCGCGGTCGCGGGCGGCGGCTGGGTCGATCACCACGAGGTCATCCGCGGCTGGTTCGATTACGACGGCCCGCAGCTGGCGCTGATGGTGATCCTCTACGGATTCGCAGCGGCGGTGCTGCCGGTATGGCTGCTGCTGGCGCCGCGCGACTACCTCTCGACCTTCATGAAGATCGGCACCATCCTGGCACTGGCCGTGGCCATCGTCATCCTGCGGCCGGAATTGCAGATGCCGGCGGTGACCCGGTTCATCGACGGCACCGGTCCGATATTCGGCGGCAAGCTGTTCCCCTTCGTCTTCATCACCATTGCCTGTGGCGCCATCTCCGGATTCCATTCCCTCATCGCCTCGGGCACGACGCCGAAGCTGCTCGCCAACGAGAAGGATGCCCGCTACATCGGCTACGGGGCGATGGCCATGGAATCGTTCGTGGCGGTGATGGCGATGATCGCGGCGACGGTGCTCGATCCCGGCGTCTATTTCGCGATCAACAGTCCCGCCGGTGTGGTCGGCAAGGCGGCCGAGGAGGCGGTGGCGACGATTTCCGGGTGGGGTTTCCCGGTCACGGTCGAGCAGATGCAGACGCTGGCGCGGGAGATGGGTGAGACCACACTGTTCGCCCGTACCGGCGGCGCGCCATCGCTGGCCGTCGGCATGGCCAGCATCTTCGGATCGGCCTTCGGCGCCGGCCTGCTCGCTGTCTGGTACCACTTCGCCATCATGTTCGAGGCGCTGTTCATCCTGACCACGCTCGACGCCGGCACGCGCGTCGCGCGCTTCATGCTCCAGGACATGCTCGGCAACGTCGTTCCGGCGCTGGGGCGCACCAGCTGGTATCCGGGCGTGATCCTGACCAGCGGCCTCGTGGTCGCGGCCTGGGGCTATTTCCTCTACATGGGGACCATCGACCCGCTGGGCGGCATCAACAGCCTGTGGCCGCTGTTCGGCATCGCCAACCAGATGCTGGCGGCGATCGCCCTGTGCGTCGCCACCACGATCATCGTCAAGTCGGGGCGGGCGGCCTATGCCTGGGTGACGGCGGTGCCGCTGGCCTGGCTCGTCACCGTCACCTCGACCGCTGCCTGGGAGAAGCTCTTCAGTCCGGAACTGCGGGTCGGTTTCATCGCCCACGCCAATGACCTGATCGGCAAGCTCGCCGCCGGCGCGCTGCCGCCGGACAAAGCGGCGCAGGCGCCGCAGGTCATCTTCAACGACCGGCTCGACGCGGCCCTGACCCTGTTCTTCCTTGCGACGACCTGGGTGCTGGTGGCCGAGACCGTGCGCGTCTGCCACGCGGCGCTCACCGGGCGGCGGCACCCGCCGCTCACCGAGACGCCGCATGTCCCCAGCCGGCTGGTGGAGGATTGGGTCCGTGACTGAGCGTGCGACCGATGCCTCGGATTCTGAGCGCGAACGGCAGACCCGTCATTCCCGCGAACGCGGGAATCCAGTTGAATTCTTCGATGACTGGATGCCGGCTTACGCCGGCATGACGGTAGCAATGGTGCTGCGCCGGGCCGCCCGCGGCTTGTCGCAGGGATGGAAGTGGCTGCGGCGGCTGAGTGGCGACGACGCCTACGAGCGCTACCTCGTCCATTGGCGACTGCGGCATCACGGCGAGGGCGAACCGCTGACCCGCCGCGCCTTCTACCTGACCGAGACGGTGCGCCGCTTCGACGGCATCCGCCGCTGCTGCTGACGATTCAGCCGTAGTACCAGAGAACCAGGCCGCCGAAGGCGATCCGGTACCACGCGAACGCCGAGAAATCGTGGTGGGCGATGTAGCGGACGAAGCCCTTGACGGCGAGCAGTGCGCTCACGAAGGCGGTCACGAAACCGGCCGCGAACAAGGCCACCTGTTCGGTATCGAAGGTCGCAAGATTCTTGTAGACGTCATAACCGGTCGCCGCGAACATGATCGGTATGGCGAGAAAGAACGAGAACTCGGTGGCCGCCTGCCGCGACAGGCCGAACAGCACGCCGCCGATGATCGTGGCCCCCGAACGCGAGGTCCCCGGGATTAGCGCCAGGGTCTGGGCGCAGCCGATCTTGAGGGCATGCTTCCAGTCCATGGCGTCGATATCGACGACGTCGACCGGCTCGTGCCAGCGCTCGACGGCGAGGATCAGGACGCCGCCGCCGATCAGCGCCCAGGCGACCGTGCGCGGGTTGAACAGGTGCGCCGTGATCCAGTCGTGCAGGAAGAAGCCGATGGCGGCAGCGGGCAGGAAGGCCAGGGCGAGATTGACGACGAATCGCTGTGCGGCGGCATCCGTGCGCAGGCCGGTCCCGACGCGAACGATTTTTTCGCGGTAGAGCCAGCAGACGGCGAGTATGGCACCGAGCTGGATCGCGACCTCGAACGTGGCCGCCAGCGGCCCGTCGAAGTCGATGAGATCGCCTGCTATTATCAGATGCCCGGTGCTCGAGATCGGCAGGAATTCGGTAATCCCCTCGACGATCCCCATCAGCACCGCCTTGAAAAAATCGACCAGGTTCATTCTGATTTCCGGGACAAGATGATGGTGATGACCGACGCGGGCGAGCTGATTCTGATGTTGCTGGTGATTCTAATTGCCGCCGAGGTGTTCACCAACGCCCTCGAGCACATGGGCGAGCGCCTGGGCATCTCCGAAGGCGTTACCGGCTCGCTGTTCGCCGCGGTCGGTACGGCGATGCCGGAAAGCATGGTGCCGCTGCTGGCCTTCTTTGCCGGTACCGGCGATGCGGTCGTCGACACCGAGATCGGCGTTGGCGCCATCCTCGGCGCGCCGCTGATGCTGTCGACGCTGTCGCTCTGCCTGATGGGCCTGGCGGTGTCGAGGCAGCGCGGTTTCAAGGGGATCATCGCGCCCGAGCGCAGTGGCCTGACCCGCGACCTCAATTTCTTCCTGCTCGCCTTCGGTATTGCTGCCGCCGCGCTCTTCATTCCGCGGCAGTATGCCGGTACCCATGTCCTGGTCGCTATCCTGTTGCCGTCGATCTATTTCATCTATGTACTGCTGACGCTCAGGGTCTCGGCGCAGCTGGTCAAGGATGGCCACGGTACCGAGGCGCATCACGACCTCTTCCTGAGCCGCGTCGGCATGCCCGACAACTGGTGGGTGCTGTTCGCGCAACTCGCCTTGGGATTGGGCCTGCTCATCGGCGGGGCCAAGGGGTTCATCCACGGCGTGGAATCCACGGCCCACCACCTGGGCGTCTCGGCACTGCTGCTGTCGCTGCTGATCGTGCCCATCGCCACCGAGCTTCCCGAGAAGGTCAACAGCATCCTCTGGATACGGCGCCGCAAGGATACCCTAGCCTTCGGCAACATCACCGGGGCCATGGTCTTCCAGGGATCGGTGCTGCCGGCCATCGGCCTGCTGCTCGCGCCGTGGGAGCCCCGCGAGGAGATCCTCTACGGGGTCGCCGTGACCTGTGTCGCCGCCTTGTGGCTGCGCGTGCTGGTTTGGTCCGGGCACCTTCGCGTGTGGCACTTGTGCGTGAACGGGCTTCTCTACGTGGGCTACGTTACAGTCATGGTGACCTGAGGGGTCTCAGGGCGCGCGCGCGATCAGTTCCAGCGTGTAGCCGCCCTGCGGAAAGGTGGGCTCGGAGGTGCTCTCGTTCCGTTCCGCCTTGATCAGCCCGACCCCCGGTGCATACCAGTCGGTGGATTCCACGCGGATATCGGTCGAGCCGATGTAGAAGCCGATGTTGCGGCTGGACGTGGCCGTGCCCTTGATCCGCAGGCAGCCCTCAAAACGGCCGGCCGGCACGGTGACGACGTCATCCGTGGCCTCGATGACATAGCGCATGTCCAGGGTCTCCTCGATGCGGGTCAGCGATCCCTCCGGGGGCGTGATCTTCTCGAGCACGACGGTCCGGGTCGTGCCGGTCCATGAAGTCCCGGTACTGGCGGGGTAGCCGATCACCGTGCGGGGCACGTCGAGCCGGCGGGTGGCGTTGCCGTCGGTCGACTCGGCAACGAGCGTCACGCCGGTGTCGTCGGCGCGGAAAAAATAGCTGTTGCCGGTGCCGACGCGGCGCTGCGTCACCTCCTCGCCGTCGATCCAGCGCCTGCCCAGATTCTCGATGATGAGCTTTTGCTGCTTCGGCCCCGCCATGGTGTGGATGTTGATGGCGAACTCCCAGCGCCGGCCCGCGTCAAGCGGAAAGTAACCGGGGTCCGGTTCGCCGCAGCCGGCAAGCGCCGCGACTGCGACCCAGATCGGCTTCAGGCGGCGTGCTCGCATCGGATTATCGGTAGGAATTGTCCGGGCATGGTGGTTGGGGCCCGTGGATCGCGGACCAGCCGGATTTCAGAGCGATCCCGGTGGGTAGCAATACTGGCTGGGGGACTAGGATTCGAACCTAGATTGACGGAGTCAGAGTCCGCTGTCCTGCCGTTAGACGATCCCCCAAGACGATATCCCCGCGTGGAGGCGAGGCGCAGCCACCGCAAGGCGGCCGCGCCCGAGTATCCGCCTAGCGCTTCGAGTACTGCGGGCGCTTGCGAGCCTTGTGCAATCCGACCTTCTTGCGTTCCACCTCGCGCGAATCGCGGGTAACGTAGCCGGCCTTGCGCAGCGGGCTGCGCAGCGTCTCGTCGTAGGCGATCAGCGCCCGCGCGATGCCGTGGCGCACGGCACCGGCCTGGCCGGAGATGCCGCCGCCGGTGACCTGGACGTTGACGTCGAAATCCTTGGCCATATTCACGGTATCGAACGGCTGGCGCACGACCATGCGGGCCGTCTGCCGGCCGAAGTAGCTGTCCAGATCGCGGCCGTTGATGCGGATGCTGCCGCTGCCGCGCGACAGGTATACGCGGGCCGAAGAGTTCTTGCGGCGGCCGGTGGCGTAATAGGATTGTTCTGCCATGGTGTCAGATTTCCAGTTGCTGCGGTTGCTGCGCCGAATGGCGGTGTCCGGCACCGGCGTAGACCTTGAGTTTGCGGAACATTGCCCGGCCCAGCGGACCGCGCGGCAGCATGCCCTTGACCGCGATCTCGATGACCTTTTCCGGCCGGCTCCTGATCATCTTCTCGAAGGAAGTGCTCTTGATGCCGCCCGGGTATCCGGAATGCCGATGGTAAATCTTGTCGGTGGTCTTGCGACCGGTCACGCGGACCTTGCCGGCATTGACGACGACGACATAATCGCCGGTATCGACGTGTGGGGTGAATTCCGGCTTGTGCTTGCCGCGCAGGCGGCGCGCAATCTCGGTGGCGACGCGGCCCAGCACCTTGTCGGTGGCGTCGACGACGACCCAGTCGCGCTTGACCTCGGCCGGCTTGGCGGAAAACGTTTTCATGGATAAGCCCTGCAAAAAGGAGCGAAATGGTACGGATTGGTTAAAATCCTGTCAACAATGAATTCCGGCCGGAGGGGGACAAGTGACTGCACGGGTTTACTCATTGACCGACAAGGTTATTTCGGCGCTGGACGACGGCCTGCGGACCGTGTTCGGCCGGCCTTTGACCACCGAGCGCCCGGACCCGGCGACTGGCATCGAGTCTGGCGAGCTCGGCGATGCCGAGCGCCGTCTGGCCGAGGGCCTGATGCGGGTCAACCATACCGGCGAGGTCTGCGCCCAGGCCCTTTACTCGGCGCAGGCGCTCACCGCCCGCGACCCGGCGACCGGGGAATGCATGCGCCGCGCCGCCATGGAGGAGAACGACCATCTGGACTGGTGCGAGCGCCGGGTGCAGGAACTGGGCGGCCATCTGAGTTACCTGAATCCGCTGTGGTATCTCGGATCGTTCGCGATCGGCACCGCCGCCGGCCTGGCCGGGGACCGCTGGAACCTGGGGTTCGTGGTCGAGACCGAGCATCAGGTCGTCCGCCATCTGGACAGTCACCTCGAACGCCTGCCGGCCCAGGATCGGAAAAGCCGGGCGATAGTCGAGCAGATGAAGATCGACGAACAGCATCATGCCACCACCGCGCTGCGCAACGGCGCGTCCGAACTGCCGGGTGTGATCAAGCGGCTCATGAAGCTGCAATCCCGTGTCATGACCACGGTGGCCTACTGGATATGACCGCTCCGGGTCGAGGGCTTGAAATCGCCGGCCGTGCGCCCCATATCCGTGTCCAGGCGTGAGACTCACGCGATCCGAAATCCAAATCGAGAGGAAGAAATGTCATGACACTCATCCGTTATCAACCGTGGGACCTGTTCGGCCAGATCCAGCGCGACATGAACCGGCTCCTGGAGAGCCACCTGGGTGAGGCCGCCCGCGACGCCGACAATTCCAGCGTGGTCACCAGTCACTGGACGCCGGCCGTGGACATCAAGGAGGAGGCCGATCGCTTTGTCATCTATGCCGATCTGCCGGGGGTCGAGGTCAAGGACATCGAGATCACGATGGATCAGGGGGTGCTGGCCATCAAGGGCGAGCGCAAGTGGGCGACCGACGAGGATCGTGAGGGTTACCGGCGCGTCGAACGGGCGCGCGGCACCTTCTACCGGCGTTTCAGCCTGCCGGATTCGGCCGATGCCGAGCGCATCCAGGCCAGGGGCCGGGAAGGCGTGCTCGAAGTGGTCATCCCCAAGTTGCAGAAGGTGCAACCGAGGAAGATCGCGGTCGAAGGGTGAGCCTTGGCGCCGCGGGCAGGCGCATGGTGTGGGCGGGCCGGGCCCGCCCATTCCATTTGCGTCCGGGGTAGTCCGAACCCGGAACTTCCGGCCGGCCGGCCGGCCATAAGAGGGTGCTGAGGGTCTCGGTGCCGGGTGCATGCGGGCGACACGAGCATGGGAGAGAACGAATCATGAAGAAGTGGACCGGCTGGTTGTCGGGGATTGCCGCGGCGGCGCTGGCATTGACATTGGGAACCGCCGCCCGTGACGGAGAGGCCGTATTACCACCGGCCATCGATGGTGCCGCGCTGCCCAGTCTGGCACCGATGCTGGACAAGGTGACGCCGGCGGTGGTCAACATCGCCACCGAGGGGCACGTCCAGATCCGCAACAATCCACTGCTCAACGACCCGTTCTTCCGGCGGTTCTTCAACATTCCCGACGAGGCCCTCGAGCGCAAGACGCAGAGCCTGGGATCGGGGGTGATCGTCGATGCCGAGCGCGGCCTGGTGGTGACCAATAATCACGTCATCGCCAATGCCGACCAGATCTCGGTCAAGCTCCGCGACGGCCGCAACCTGGAGGCTCAGCTGGTGGGCACAGATCCGGATACCGACGTCGCAGTTATTAAGATTCCGGCGAAGGACCTGACGGCACTGCGGCTGGCCGATTCCGAAAAGCTTCTGGTCGGCGACTTCGTCGTTGCCATCGGCAACCCGTTCGGTCTGGGTCAGACCGTGACCTCCGGGATCATCAGCGCCCTGGCGCGCAGCGGTCTCGGTATCGGGGAATACGAGAATTACATCCAGACCGACGCCTCGATCAATCCCGGGAATTCGGGTGGCGCGCTGGTCAATCTCCGTGGCGAACTGGTCGGCATCAACACCGCCATCTTCTCCCAGAGCGGCGGCAATATCGGCATCGGTTTCGCGATTCCCAGCAACAATGTCCGCCAGGTCACCGATCAACTCGTCGATTACGGGGAGGTCAAGCGCGGCTCCGTCGGCATATCTTTGCAGGACCTCAACCCCGATCTCGCGCAGGCCTTCAATCTGGAAATAAAGCAGGGCGCGGTCATCGTCTCGGTGGCGCCGCAATCGCCGGCCGATAAGGCGGGCCTGCAGCCCGGCGACGTGGTCGTCGCGGTCAACGGCAAACCCGTGACTGCCGCCGCCGATATTCGCAACAACGTCGGCCTGTTGCGCGTCGGCGAGAAGGTGACGCTGACGACCATGCGCAACGGCGAGCGCGGCGACGTGACCCTGGTGTTGGGCGACCGCGCTGAGGAGACTGATCGCAGCTCACCCCAGAATCCGCGCCTCGCCGGCGCGACGGTGGGCAACATCCCGGAGGATTCGCCGGCTTACGGGCGGATCAGCGGCGTCGTGATCGTCGATGTCGAGCGCGGCAGCCGAGCTTGGCGCAACGGCCTGCGGCCCGGCGACATCATCACCTCCGTCAACCGGGTCCAGGTCAAGGACATGGATGTCTTCCTCGATCTCGTCAAGCGCAGCAACAACGGTCAGCTGCTGGTCGGTGTGCGCCGCGGCAACGGCGCGGCGTTCATGGTGCTCAAGTAGCCGTTCAGACCTCGACCATCTCGAAGTCGGACTTGCCGGCCAGACAGTCGGGACATACCCAGTCGGCCGGCACGTCCTCCCAGCGCGTGCCGGGCGCGATGCCAGCCTCCGGAATTCCGGCGGCCTCGTCATAGATGAATCCGCAGATCATGCAGTGCCAACGGCGCATGTTTTCCTCCTCACGGGGTGAATGGGGTTAACACGGTAGACCCGCCGCCCGTTGATCAGAAACTGCCGGCGGCAAGGCCGCGATAACGGGTGTTGCGGGCGAAATTGCCGGTGCCGGCCAGCAGTTCGCGCAGCAGGGCGAGGTTGACGTAGCGCAAGTCCGGTTCGACACCACCCAGGTGCTTGAATGGATGATGTGGTTCGCCCAGGTGGCTGACGACCATGGCGGCGCCGGTGAAATCGTGGCGGCGGGTGAAGTAATGGGTGGTGATGACGGTCTTGATCCCAGCGCCGGTGGCCGCGCGCAGGCCATTGACCGTGTCCTCGAAGGCAATGCAGGCCGCCGCCGGCAAACCCAGCTGCGCCAGAACATATTGATAGACGGCCGGTGAAGGCTTCTTCGCCTCGACGACGTTGCATGTCGCGATGACCTCGAACCACTGTCGCCAGCCGCCACCGAGATTGATGTCGAGCAGGGTCTCGACGTTCGACCAGGCGGAACTGGTGGCGATGGCGAGTTTGACACCCTGATTCAAGGCCTCGTCGATCAGCCTCCTCACGCCGGGGCGCAAGGAGATACGGCCGGCGACCAGCATACGCGCATAATGGCCGGTCTTGACCCGATGCACGTCGCGGGCGAAGTCCAGCAGGGTCTCGCGATCGCGGTCGAGCCCGACGCGCTCGGCGTAGTGTGCGATGCGCTCGCGCCCGCCGGAGATGGCAAGCAGTTCCTCGTAGAGGTCCGGCGCCCAGTCCCAGTCGAGACCGAAGTCGTAGAAGGCGGCGTTGAAGGCGAGCCGGTGTATTTCTTCCGTGTCCGCCAGGGTACCGTCCATGTCGAAGATGAGCGCCCGCAGTTGATGCATGGTCTAGGCGGCCAGGAAGATCACCAGGGCGGCGCCGGCCGCGATCAGGATATGCGCTGTGCCGCTGTCGGGCATGAGTTCTAAACTACACGGGACCATGGCAAATCGCCACCGACAAGACGGAACCGTTGCCGCGACGCACCGGGGGCGGGGCGCGACCTGCAACCCGGCGCCGCGCTATCTCGCCACGGTGCGCGAGGCGGTCGCCGATGGCTGGGCGGACGATGGCGCGCCAACGCCGCTGCCGACCACGGTGACCGGGGAGCGCGCACGTTCCATCATCTCGACCAACGATTCGCCGGACGTCCCCTTCGCGGCATCGATCAATCCCTACCGCGGTTGCGAACACGGCTGCGTCTACTGCTACGCGCGGCCGAGCCACGCCTATCTGGACCTGTCGCCGGGGCTCGATTTCGAGACCCGCCTCTACGCCAAGGTCAACGCCGCCGAACTTCTGCGCCGCGAGTTGCGGCGCCCGGGCTATCGGTGTCTGCCGATTGCCCTCGGCGCCAACACCGATCCCTACCAGCCGATCGAGCACCGCTGGCTGGTCACGCGCCAGGTCATAGAGGTGCTGACCGAGTGCAATCACCCGCTGACCATCGTTACCAAGTCGGCGCGCGTCGAGCGCGACCTGGACCTGCTCGAGCCTATGGCCCGCCGCAATCTGGTCCGCGTGTACATCTCGGTGACCACGCTGGATCAACAGTTGGCGCGGCGGCTCGAACCGAGGGCGAGCGCCCCGCAGCGGCGGATCGCGGCCGTTGCCAACCTGCGCGCCGCCGGGGTTCCGGTCGGCGTGCTGTTCGCGCCGGTGATACCGGCACTCAACGATCACGAAATGGAGCGTGTCCTGGAGACCGCGGCGGCGGCCGGGGCCGGCCAGGCCGGTTACGTGCTGTTGCGGCTGCCACACGAGGTGAAGGATATGTTTACCGCATGGCTCGCGGCCAATTATCCGCTCAAGGCGAACCATGTCATGAACATCGTCAGGGACTTGCGTGGTGGCCGCGAAAACGATCCACGTTTCGGTGTCCGCATGCGTGGCAGTGGCAATTATGCAGAGTTGATTGCCAGGCGGTTCGCCATCGCCTGCCGGCGCCTGGGCCTGGCGGGCGGTGGATCGCCGCTGGATACGGCCCGCTTCCGGCCACCGGCGGGTCCGGGCGATCAACGGGACCTGTTCGCGGAATGATTCGCCGGCAGGGAAGATTGGTATGGTCGAGATACGATGGCCGCGCCGGGCTGGCGGCTACCGGTCACGCAATCAGTTGACAGCGGCGCGGCGAGGTGGCGCCGACTCGCCGGCGTGCGCCGCGAATCCCAGAGACCATTCCGCCTTCGCTGCGGTTTCGGCCAGGAGTTTCATCAGGGCGTGCAATAGATCACGGCCCATGGAAAGCTCGATGCCCTGACCCTCCATGGGCTGCAGGCTGATGACGTGGCGGTTCTCGGTTGCCGGCCGTACCTGCAGCCGGCCGAGCAGCACCGGCGTCTCGCCGAGCGGCAACTGATCGACGCTGTCCCTGAAGGCGGCGCCGAAATTTGCCTGCTGCACGGCCTGCTCTTGCTGAAAAGCCAGAATAGCCTGGCGGGCGGCAGGGTCGGCGGCGACCATGACCTGCGGATCGGCCTGCGTCAGTCGGGACAGTACCGGCCACAACAGGCGGGCGAACCGGCGCGTGATCCAGAAGCGGTATTCGCACCGGTCCGTGGTGTTGATGCGCAGCAGGATCCTGTCCTCGGCGGGCACATAGCGCATCTGCACCTGGTTTAGCTGCGGCATGGCGAATATGTTATGTTGAAATTCAGGGCGGACCACAACATATAACGAGGCTGCGTCCGACAACAAGCCGGGACCCGGGCCGGCTCCTTCCCCTACCCATGACACCGTTGCAACGCTACGAGCGCGATCTGCTGCGTGACGGCTTTGTCGTCGACGCGGCGCAGCGCCGGGCGGTCGCTCACACGCAGCGCCTCTACCAGCAACTGCAGAACGGCCGTGTCGATGACGAGCCCGCGGCCCGCTGGCTTGACCGGCTGCTGAAGCGCGCCCACACGCGGACCGTAACGCCGACGATCAAGGGCCTCTACTTCTGGGGCGGGGTGGGTCGTGGCAAAACCTACATCGTCGACGCCCTGTACGACTGCCTGCCCGCGGACGGGAAGCTGCGCATGCACTTCCACGGTTTCATGCAGCGCGTACATCGCGAACTGCGGGAACTTCGCCAGATCGAAAGCCCGTTGCGGCGGGTCGCCGATGGTATCGCGGGAACTGCGCGGATCCTGTGTTTTGACGAGTTCCACGTGTCCGACATCACAGATGCAATGCTGCTCGGCGGCCTGCTCCAGGAACTGTTCGCGCGCCGGGTGACGCTGGTGGCGACGTCCAACGATCACCCGGATCAACTGTACCACGGCGGGTTGCAACGCGAGCGGTTCCTGCCCGCCATCCGGTTAATCAAGGCGCATACCGAAATTGTCCAGTTCGACGGCGATACCGATTACCGGCTGCGGGCGCTGGAGAAGGCCGAGATCTTCCACTGTCCGCTCGATGACTCGGCCGACGCGAGCCTGTCGCGAAGTTTCGAGGCGATTGCGCCGGATGCCGGTGAGATCGGAGGCGCGATCGAGATCGAGGGTCGTCCGGTTACCACTGTCCGTCACGCCGACGGCGTAGTGTGGTTCGACTTCAAGGTGATCTGCGAAGGGCTGCGGGCGGCGGCCGACTACATCGAGATCGCGTGCTGTTATCAGACGGTGCTGGTTTCCAACGTGCCGCGGATGGACGACTTCGCCAACGACGCGGCACGGCGCTTCATCCACCTGGTGGACGAACTCTATGACCGCAACGTGAAACTGATCGTTTCGGCGGCGGCGGCGCCAACGGCGATCTACTCCGGCAAAAAGCTGGCGCGGATGTTCGAGCGCACCGCGAGCCGGCTGCAGGAGATGCAGTCCCACGACTACCTGGCCCGCCCACACATCTCCGGGTGACGGCCAGCGTTCAGCCAGCCTTAAGCTGCGCCGCAGTATTCTTCGTATCGATAAAGGATGTGCAGTGGAAAATCCTGGCATTCATGAGCAAATGCTTTTATGTAAAACTATATATATCAATATATTAAATACAATACTTGACAATAAGTATTTAAATACTATCTTACTTGTTTATAGAGAAGGTGTTTTTTAAAAAACAGAGTACCAGATGAGACAGTGTTCTAAGGCGATGGATGTGAACGTGCAACAGTGGCTGAATGACAAGCCGGTGACCGAGACCGAGATCGCGAGACTGCTCGACCAGCGCTTTGGCGACGGCGTCGTTTATCTATCGCGCAACATGCCGCGCCGTGTTTATAACCTCGCGCTGCGCAAAGGCTATATCGATCTCGACGGCCATGTGACTCGCAAGGGCCGCACGCTCCTCGCCAGCCTCAATGCGGATCAAGCTGGGGCGCGCAATGAATCAGTAGCCAGGGTGTTCTCCGTGGGCACTTGACGACAGGACCTCCTCGTAAGCCTGTCACCAGGAGTTGGGGCTGCAAATTCGCAGCCCCTTCTTTTTTGCGCCGCTGATTATTGCGCGCGGAGTTCCGACCCTTATACTCACCCCCAAGCGTTCTACAACAATAACGGGAGGGGATTCGCATGGCGGTATACACCACGGCAGACATCCGCAATATCGCCCTCGTGGGCGCGGCCGGCGGCGGCAAGACGACGCTGGTCGAGGCACTGGCGCACCGGGCCGGGCACCTCAAGGTCATGGGTTCGGTGGACCGGGGTACCACCCTGTCGGACTACGATCCGCAGGAAAAGGCCCTGCAGCACTCGCTCAACAGTACAGTCGTCAGCCTCGACTACCAGGGCCGGCACATCAATCTGATCGACACGCCCGGATATCCGGATTTCATCGGCCGGGCCCTCGCCGTCCTGCCGGCGGTCGAAACCGTCGCCGTGGTCATCAACGCGCAGAGCGGCATCGACATGGTGGCGCGCAAGATGATGGCGTGGGCCAGGCAACGCGAACTTGATCGGTTGATCATCGTCAACCGGATTGATGCCGAGGGTGTTGATGTCGAACAGTGCCTGAACGATATCCGCGATGCCTTCGGTAACGAATGCCTGCCGATCAATCTGCCGGCCGCGGGCCGGCAGGCGGTGGTGGACTGCTTCTTCGTGCCGGACGGCGGCGCCACGGAATTCTCCTCGGTCAAGGTTGCGCACACGGCCCTGGTCGATCAGGTGGTGGAAGTCGACGAGGCCCTGATGGCGGTTTACCTTGAGCAGGGCCAGGAACTGGACCCGGAACAGCTGCACGATCCGTTCGAGAAGGCGCTGCGCGACGGGCATCTGGTGCCGGTCTGCTTCACCTCGGGCCGGACCGGGGCGGGTGTCGCCGAACTTCTCGAGGTCGTCTGTCGCCTGCTCCCCAATCCCACCGAGGGCAACCCGCCGACTTTCCTCAAGGGGGAGGGCGAAGGCGCCCAGCCCATGCACTACAGCACTGACGCCAAGGGGCATGCGCTGGCGCATGTGTTCAAGGTCAGCATCGATCCGTTCGTTGGCCGCATCGGCGCCTTTCGCATCCATCAGGGCACGGTAACCAAAGACAGTCAGATCTTCGTCGGCGATGGCCGCAAGCCGTTCAAGGTGGCGCACCTGTTGAAGCTGACCGGCCGCGAGACGCAGGAGGTCACCAGCGGCATCCCCGGCGACATCTGTGCCGTCGCCAAGGTCGATGAACTGCATTTCGACGCGGTGCTGCACGATTCCCACGACGAGGATCACATTCACCTGCGGCCGCTGCAGTTCCCGGAGCCGATGCAGGGGCTGGCGGTGCATGCCAAGAGCCGCGGCGACGAGCAGAAGATCTCGGATGCCCTGCACCGGCTCGCCGCCGAGGATCCCAGCATCCGCGTCGAATACAACCCGCAGATCAACCAGACCGTTATCCGCGCGATGGGCGAGCTCCACTTGCGCGCCCTGCTGGAGGATCTGAAGACCCGGTTCCACGTCGAGGTCGAGACCAGCCAGCCGCGCATCGCCTACAAGGAGACAATCACGGCGGCAGCCGAAGGCCATCACCGGCACAAGAAGCAGACCGGCGGTGCCGGCCAGTTCGGCGAAGTGTTCCTGCGCGTGGCACCGCTGGCCCGCGGCACCGGCTTTGAATTCGTGGACGAGGTGGTGGGCGGTGCCATCCCGCGCCAGTTCCTGCCGGCGGTCGAGAAGGGGGTGCGCCAGGCCTTGGGCGACGGCGTCATTGCCGGGTTTCCGCTTCAGGACATCCGGGTGACGGTCTACGACGGCAAGCATCACCCTGTCGATTCCAAGGAGGTGGCGTTCGTGAGCGCCGGCAAGAAGGCGTTCATCGATGCGGTCAAAAAGGCGAGGCCGGTGGTGCTCGAACCGGTCGTCGACGTGCAGATCACTGCACCGTCGGGGAACATGGGCGACATCGCCGGCGACCTGTCGAGCAAGCGCGGCCGGGTAAGCAACACCGAGGTTGCCGGCGCGGGAATGACCTTGATCGTCGGCCAGGCGCCGCTGGCCGAGCTGAACGGCTACCAATCCAAGCTGAAGTCGATGACCGGAGGCACCGGTTCGTACGCCCTTCACTTCAGCCATTACGACCCGGTGCCGCCGCGCATCCAGCAGCAGCTGATGGCCGACTTCAAGCCGCAGGAGTCCGAGGACTGAGCGGGCGCTAGAACACGCCGAAGAGTTTCTGCCGGTCGCGCGCCGCTTCGAGCTTGACGCGCAGGGAGTCGTGACCGCCCGCGACGGCAAGTGCGAGCGCGTCTTCGCGCTGACGGTTGAGCAGGCGGACATCGGCGCCGGCCTCGATCAGGGCATCGACCACCGCCTCGTGGCCGGCGCCCGCGGCCAGCATCAGCGCCGTCAGGCCAGCCTGATTGCGTAAATCGAGTCCGGCCCCGGCTGTCATCAACCGCCGCACGACCTGTGCCTGGCCGGAGCTGGCCGCCAGCATCAGCGGTGTATTGCCGGTGCGGGTAACGGTGTCGATGCGGGCACCGGCGGTGAGCAGCCTGCCCGCCGCGACGTCGTGCCCGCTCAATGCGGCGCGGGCCAAGGGCGTATAACCTTCACGATCGGCAAGGTTCGGACTGGCGTCGCGGTCCAGCAGGAATTCGGCACCGTTCTCCCAGCCAATCTCGTTGGCGTGCCAGAGTGCGGTACGCCCGAATTCGTCCTGCTGGTCGATTGCGGCGCCATGTTCGATCAGCCCGGCGAGCAGGCCGATGTGCCGCAGGTGCACGGCGGCGATCAGGAGTGTGCCGTCGCTGATGGCGGCACCACGATCGAGCAGCAGCACGGCCACTGGCGGGTGGCCGGCGTGCAGCGCCGCCAGCAGGGCGTCCTCACCGGTTGTCGGCAAGCGGGCGCTGGGATCGGCACCCTTGTCGAGCAGCATGCGGACGATGTCGGCATCGCCGCCCAGCACGGCAATCAACAGCACCTTGACGCCGCCGGCATTCACCACGCCGGGATCAGCCCCCGCGCTCAGCAATACACGCACGCAGTCAACCTGGCTGGCGGCGACCGCCCGTGCCAGCGGTGTGTAGCCCTCGGGGTCGCGGGCTTCGATGGGGGCGCGATCGCGGATAAATGCTTCGACCAGTTCGACATTGCCGCGCCATGCGGCGATGTGCAGGGGCGACCAGCCGGTGTAGAGATGATCGTCGGCCGCGTTCGCCCGGGCGTCGAGCGAGGCCAGCGCGGAAGCCGCGGGCGCGGGGTCACCGGCGGGCGGGCGCCAGCCGTGCTCACGCAGCAACTGCAGAACCAACGCCCGCTTTGCCTCGCGGGCCACTGCCGCCGCGTCCTTGCCGGCATGATTGACGGCGTACAGGTCGGCCCCGTGCTCGATGAGCATCCGCGCGATGCCGGTGTGTCCGGCCATGGCGGCGACGTGCAGGGGGCGATTGCCGCCACCATCCTGGGCATTGACCCCGGCGCCCGCCTTGAGCAGCGCCTCGACGGTGTCGTGATGGCCGCCGCGCGCGGCGAACAGCAACGCCGTGCTGCCGCCGCGATCGGCCGCGTCGATGTCGGCCCGCTGGTCGATCAGCAGGTCGACGAGTGAGTTGTGACCTGCTGCTGCCGCCGCCATGAGGGCCGTGCGGCCGTGACCGTCGGCGGCATCGATCGGTACGCCATCCTTGATCGCCTGGCGGACGACGGCGATGCGACCCTCGCCCGCCGCGACGACGATATCGACGGGACCCGGTGCTGGAGTCTCGTGCGTCGCCGTCGATTCCCGTTTCCCCGGCGCCTGCGCGAGTTCCGACAACCGGGCCTTGGCCGCCGGATGTCCCTGGGTCGCCGCCTTGGCCAGCCACTGACCCGCGGCCTCGACGTTTACTTCGGTACCCGTGCCGTCGGCGTACATCACCCCGAGGTTGTATTGGGCCTGGGCCTGGCCGGCCGCCGCCGCGCGTGACATCCAGTGGAAGGCGGTGCGCTCATCCCTGGCGACGCCGTGTCCGAGCTTGTAAAGCACGGCCAGCTGATACATGACCTCCGGATCGCCACTCGTTGCCGCCGGTTCGAGGATGGCCGCCGCCTTCGCGTAATCGCGCACCCGGAGGGCGGCCCTGGCGTCCTCGAGCCGGCTGTCCGCGGCCAGTGCCGCTGGCGCGAGCAGCAACGCCGCCGCCAGAAATAAACCGCCAACCGCGAGGTTGTCAGGCCGTGCCATATTTGGTCTCCACCTCGATGCCAATCTGCTTGAGAAAAGGGGTTGGCAGGATGCCGCCGGCGCAGACGATCACCGCGTCGTTCGGCAGATCGTGCTTCGTTCCCTTCTGATCGATCAGAACATGTGATTCGCTGATGTGCTTGACGTTGGAGTTAAGCAGTACCTTGAGCCGGCCGTCCTTCTCGGCGTCGTCGACGCGCGTGCGATTCTTCTCCTTCGAGCGTCCGAAACTGTCGCTGCGGTAGGAGAGCGTCACCGTGGTGCCGGGCTCGTCGGCGATGCTGGTCGCCGCCTCCAGGGCGCTGTCGCCGCCGCCGACGACCAGCACATGCCGGTTCCGGTACTGTTCCGGGTCGATGAGCCGGTAGACCACCTTGTTCAGATGCTCGCCCTCCACGTCCAGCGTGCGGGGGGTGCCGCGCCGGCCGATGCAGAGCAGCACGGCTCGCGCTTCGTAGGTGTTGCGGCTGGTTTTTACGACGAAGCCGCCATCAGCCGCCTTGATATCTTCGACCCGCTCCTGAAACTGGACCTTGAGGCCGGTCTTCTCCACTACCCCCTGCCAGAACTCAAGCAGCTGCTCCTTGCTGGTCTCGGTGAACTTGACCGTCCCGACCATCGCCAGCTTGACCGGCGCGGTCATCACCAGCTTGCCGCGCGGGAAGTGCGCGACCGTGCCGCCGAAGGTGTCCTGTTCCAGCGTAACGAAACGCAGCTTGTGCTGCATTGCGGTCAAGGAGGCGGAGAATCCGGCCGGGCCGGCACCGACGATGACGACGTCCAGCTTCGGGTGTTTGCCGATGCCATCGAGCTTGCGCACCGACTCCATCGCCTGTCGACCCTGCTCGATGGCATTGCGGATCAGTCCCATACCGCCCAGTTCGCCGGCGATGAATATACCAGGGACGTTGGTTTCGAAATTCGGCCTGACCATGGGGATGTCGACGCCACGCTTTTCGGTGCCAAAGACCAGCGTAATTGCGTCCATGGGACAGGCGGTCTTGCAGGCGCCGTGGCCGATGCAGTGTGTCGGGTTGATGAGTTCGGCCTTGCCGTCAATGAGGCCGATGACCTGATGGTCCGCCTCGGGGCAGGCGTAGATGCAGGAGGCGCAGCCGATGCAGCGGCTACTGTCTATGACCGGGTGCAGGGAGGCCGGCTCCGTCAGGCCGGCCGCCCGGGCCTCGTCCCGAACTGACAGATTGCGGCGGTGGGTGCCGGCGCGCAGACGGAGATAAACCGCATAGACGGCCACCGCCACGGCGGCGTATAGGAGGATCGGCAGGTAGGCCGCGACAGATTGAACGTATCCCATTGGGCATTACCACTGTTATCTGTTGCCATCACCCGAAAGAAAAGGGCCGACAACACTCTTTATAACTTCATGATATACATAGAAAACAGAATTTCTCCCCGGTTAGCCATGCATTTGTGAGGTAAATCACCAATTCGATACGATCGGGAATCGTCGGTTGGTATATTGTAATCATTGACCTACAACAGAGATCCGCCCGCCGCAACAGCAGGGCGGACAGGATTCGCCAACGAGATGAGCATGATAACTGACCGGACCCGGTTCCGGACGGAATGCTTCGCCATTCCTGCCCGCGGTCTGCCAAGGCCATGAATCCGCGTCGCCGTCAGCGGCTGCTGCGCGTGTTGCTGATCCTGGCCGGTATCGGGATTGCGGCCGCCTTCGTGTTCAATGCCTTCCGCGAGAACATGGTGTTCTTCTTCCCGCCGAGCGAGGTGTTGTCCGGGGCCGCGCCTCAGGGTCGCAATTTCCGGCTCGGCGGTCTGGTCGAAGCGGGGAGCGTGACGCGGGAGAGCGATGGCCTGACCGTGCGTTTCCGGGTCACCGATCTGAAGGCCAGTCTGCCGGTGGTCTACAAGGGCATCCTGCCCGACCTGTTTCGCGAGGGGCAGGGCATAGTCGCCCTCGGACGGGTAAGGCCGGACGGCGTTTTCGAAGCCGAAGAGGTGCTCGCCAAGCACGACGAGAACTACATGCCGCCGGAGGTGGCAGCAAGTTTGCCCACCACGGCAATGACCGGGCCGCAATCTGCGGCCGGTGGCAAGCCGGGGGGCGTGTCGCGATGATCCCGGAACTCGGCAATTTCGCCTTGATCCTGGCCCTGCTGCTGTCTCTGGCGCAGGCGCTCATTCCGCTGCCGGGAGCAGCGCGCGGCGACCCGGCGATGATGCGGGTGGCGACGACCGCGGCCCGCGGCCAGAGTCTGATGCTGGTTGTCGCCATGGTCTGCCTGGGTCAGGCCTTCGTGAGCAACGATTTTTCGGTCGAGTTCGTGGCCGCGCACTCGAATTCGGCATTGCCGACCGCTTACCGGGTCGCGGCCATCTGGGGCGGTCACGAAGGGTCGCTGCTGCTCTGGGCCTTCCTTCTGTCGGCATGGAGTGTGGCATTGACGTTTGCCGGTACGGCCCTGCCGCAGCCGTTCCGGGCGCGCGTGCTGGCCGTGATGGGTCTGGTCGGGGCCGGTTTCCTGCTGTTCATGCTGACCACGTCCAACCCATTCGCCCGATTGCTGCCGGCCGCCGTCGAAGGCGCCGATCTGAATCCGCTGTTGCAGGACCCCGGCCTCGTTTTCCATCCACCCATGCTGTACATGGGCTACGTCGGTTTCTCGGTGACGTACGGATTCGCCATGGCCGGCCTGCTCGAGGGCCTGTTCGATGCCGCCTGGGCGCGGTGGGCGCGACCTTGGGCACTCGCGGCCTGGACCTTCCTGACGCTCGGTATCGGCCTCGGCAGCTTCTGGGCCTATTACGAGCTTGGCTGGGGCGGCTGGTGGTTCTGGGATCCGGTCGAGAACGCGTCGTTCATGCCGTGGCTGACGGGGACCGCGCTGATTCACTCGCTTATCGTTACCGAGCGCCGCGGGGCATTCCGGCATTGGACGGTGTTGCTCGCGATTACCGCCTTCGCCCTCAGCCTGCTCGGTACCTTCCTCGTTCGTTCGGGTGTGCTGACCTCGGTCCACGCCTTTGCCACCGACCCCGCACGCGGCCTTTTCATCCTGGCCTTCCTCGGCGTTGCGATCGGCGTTTCCCTGCTGCTGTATGCCCTGCACGCCGACCGGCTCGGCGGCGGCGGCCGATTCGAGATGGTTTCCCGTGAAAGTCTGCTGCTGGCGAATAACGTCCTGCTGACCGTGGCCATGCTCACGGTGATGATCGGCACGCTGTACCCCCTGGTCCTGGATGCCCTGAATCTCGGCAAGATTTCGGTGGGTCCGCCCTACTACAAGGCAGTTTTCGTGCCGCTGATGGCGCCAGTCATCTTCCTGATGGGCATAGGTCCGCTGGCGCGTTGGCGCCAAGCCCTGCTGCCGGAGCTCAAGGTCCGTTTGCGCTGGGCGTTCGTCACCGGCGCCATCGCCGCCGCGCTGCCCTGGGCGCTGGGCGGCGGCACGCCCTTCGTCTCTCTCGGGGTCCTGATGGGTGCCTGGCTGGCCTCAGCCTTGGTGGTCGATTTGATTCGGCAGGCGCGGCAAGCGGACGCGGCCCGGCCGCTCCGTGGCCTGGCGCGACTGCCGGCCCGCTATTACGGCATGTTCCTCGCGCATCTCGGGATCGCCGTGTTCACCTTCGGGGCGACGATCTCCGGCGGCTACAGTGTCGAAACCGATCGCGTCCTGAGCTACGGCGAGACGGTGGTTCTGGGGGGATACGAGTTCCGCTTCGATGGAGTCACCGAGGTGCCCGGTCCGAACTACCGGGCCATCGAAGGAACGGTCACGGTCCGCCGCGACGGCGAGCAGGTCGCGGTGCTCAAGCCGCAGGAGCGCAGCTATCCGACCCAGGCGCGGACCATGACCGAAGCGGCCATCGACCCGGGGTTTGCACGCCACCTGTATGTGGCCCTCGGCGAACAGGTCGGTGACCGGCGCTGGACCGTGCGCCTGTATTGCAAGCCGCTGGTGCAATGGATATGGACGGGTGTGCTGATGATTGGTCTCGGCGGTGTCATCGCTGCCGCCGCCCAGCGGCGGTCGGCCGCGACGGTTCGTGACGCGGTCCTTGCCGTCCCCGCCATGATTCCGGTCCCGGATGCGCGGACATGAGCCGGCGCTATCTGCCATTGGCGGCATTCGCGGCCTTGTTGCTGCTGCTCGGCATCGGACTCAAGCTCGACCCGCGAAATCTGCCGTCGCCGCTGATCGACAAGCCGGCGCCGGCCTTCAATCTGCAGAGCCTGCACGAACCCGGACGCGAGGTGCGCCGGGACGACCTGATCGGCCAGGTATCGTTGCTCAACGTCTGGGCCTCCTGGTGTGGCGTCTGTCGCGAAGAACATCCGCTGCTGGTGTCCTTGGCGCGCGACCGCCAGGTTCCGGTCTACGGGCTCAACTACAAGGACACCCGCGAGGAAGCGCTGGCGTGGCTGCAACGATTCGGCGACCCGTACCGTGCCATCGCCTTCGACCCGGACGGCCGCACCGGTATCGACTACGGCGTGTACGGCGTCCCCGAGACCTACGTGATCGATACCGGCGGCGTCATTCGTTACAAACACGTCGGCCCGCTCAACGCCGACGTGTTGAACGACACCATCATTCCGCTCATCGAGAGACTCGGACGTGAAGGTTCCTGAAGCGATCTTTGCGATCGTCCTTCTGGGCCATGCGGTCGCCGCCGCTGGGGTCGCGGATCCCTATGAAACCCGGCTCAAGGCGCTCGAAGAGGAGTTGCGCTGCCTGGTCTGCCAGAACCAGACGCTTGCCGACTCCAATGCCCCGCTGGCCGTGGACCTGCGTAACGAGATTCGGGAGATGATGGAAAAGGGCGCCGATGATCCGGCCATCATCGAATTCCTGACGCAGCGCTACGGAGATTTCGTGCGTTACCAGCCACCCGTGCGTCCGAGCACGCTGGTGCTCTGGTTCGGGCCGGCGCTGCTCCTGGCCGGGGCTGTGGCCCTGCTCGTCAGCGCCATCCGCCGGCACGGGAAGAAGGCGGTCGAAGACGGGATGCCCACGGACGAGTTGGATCGGGAGATCGAATCGTGATGGGCACCTTCATCATTGCGGCGGTCGTACTGTCGGCTATCGCGCTGGCTTTTGCCGTACCACGGCCGCTCCGCTCGCACCGGCGCCTGGCGGCCGCTGTCGGCCTGCTGTTGCCGGTCGCGGCAGTCGGTCTTTATCTGGTATTCGGTGGCGGCCGGGCGGCCTTCGACAGCGGTACGACCGTGGCGCCATCGCCGGCAACCGAACATGCGCAGGGGCCAAGCGGCCTGTCCGTCGAGGACGCGACCAAGCGGCTGGCCGAGCGCCTGGAACGGGAACCGAACGATGCCGCCGGCTGGGCCCTGCTGGCGAGTTCGTATCGCTATCTCGGCAAGACGGCCGAGGCCGAGGTGGCCGCCGCCCGCGCGGCGGAGCTCGGCATGACGGTGGAACCGGCGGCCGAGGCCGCACCGGCGCAGTCCGAAGGACCCGGTGTCGGCGCGCCGGCGATTGCCGACCTGGAACGCCGGGTAGCGGCCAAGACCGATGATGCCGACGCCCTGGTCGCACTCGGCCGCGCCTACCAGGCGCAGCAACGATTCGCGGATGCCGCGCAGACCTTCGGCCAGGCCATCCAATTGCGGCCCGGTGACCCAAACCTGCTGGCCGACAGGGCCGACGCGCTGGCCGCCGCCAACGGCCGGCATCTTGCCGGCGAACCGCAACAACTTATCGACCAGGCCCTGGCAATCGATCCGAATCACCACAAGGCCCTGTGGCTGGCGGCGACCGCGGCCATGCAGGCCGCGGAGGACCAACAGGCGCTCAAGCATTGGGAGCATCTGCTCAGCGTATTGCCGCCCGAATCGCCGGACCGGCGCATCATTTCCGCCAACATCGAGGAAACCCGGGGGCGCCTGAGTCCGGGATCGACTGTGGCGGCAACCCTGGCCGGTGCTGCGCGCGTCGCGGGAACGGTCCGCATCAGCCCGGAACTGGCCGGTGAACTGGCGGCCGACGATACCGTGTTCATCTTCGCCCGCGCCGCGTCGGGCCCGCGCATGCCAGTGGCCGTGCTGCGGAAACGCGGCGCCGATCTGCCCGCGGAGTTCGTCCTCGACGACACGCTGGCGGTGATGCCGGCGGCGAAGCTGTCGATGTATCCCGAGGTGGTCATCGGTGCCCGCGTTTCCAGGAGCGGCAGCGCAACCCCGCAGCGCGGCGACCTCGAGGGTTTGAGCGGAACGGTGAAGGTGGGTGACGGTGGCACCGTGGAGGTCGTCATCGATCGTCGCAATGGAGGGTCATCATGAACACTCGGGCAGCCGCAATCGCAACTGCAACCGTAATGGAAGCCCCGCCAGTCCCGGCGCCCCGGCCGACCGAACCCAAGGTACGAGACCGGCGCGATCCCTCGCACTCGGCACAACGGCTGCACGTGGCGGAGATCTACGCCGCCACCGACCGCGTGCCGACCCTGCTGTTCTTCCTCGGCGCGGCCGTCGCCCTCGTGGTCGGCGCGCGCGCCGACCTCGATCTCTACATCACCCCGGAATACGGCCTCGGCTATGCGCTCGGCATCATCGGCGGCAGCCTGATGCTGGCGCTGCTGATCTACCCGATTCGCAAGCGCTCGCGCGGCATGCGCTGGCTCGGCCCGGTTCGCCACTGGTTCCGGGTACACATGATCTTCGGGGTGCTCGGCCCGCTCGCCATCCTCTATCACTGCAATTTTTCGCTCGGCGCGACCAACAGCAACGTCGCCCTGCTCTGCATGGTGGTGGTCGCCAGCAGCGGTCTGTTCGGGCGGTATTTCTACACCCGCATCCACTACGGCCTCTACGGCGCCAAGGTAACGCTGGCCGAACTCAAGGAGGACGCCGACTTCACGCGCGGACGCCTGCAGACCGAACTGGCGGTGTCGGAGCGGCTGAAGGCGCGGCTGCTGACCTTCGAGCAGGCGGCCTTGCAGCCGGCGCAGGGACTCGTCCACGCCGCCTGGCGGACCCTGACGATAGGCATACACACGCACCTCATCCATTGGCTGTGCATCCCGCAGCTGCAGGCCGCGATCGCCGAGGAGGCACGCCGGGAGGGCTGGCAGCGCGCCGAGCGCCGCCGGCGCCAGCGCGAAGCCCGCCGCTATCTCGCCGTCTATCTGGACAGCGTCCGCAAGGTGGCGCAGAAGACGCTGTACGAGCGACTGTTCGCGCTCTGGCATGTCCTCCACATCCCGCTGTTCATCATGATGGTGCTGTCGGTCATCGCGCATATCGTGGCCGTGCACGTCTATTGAAGGGAGTCATGTGCGTCTTTCCGTCCTGGTACTTCTCGTCTCGGCGCTGCCCATGCTGACGCTTGCCGCAGAACCGGATCCGGCGCCGGTTACCCGCATCGAGCGCCTGGTGATGCCCGGTGACCTGATTGCCGGCCATGCCAAGTACGAGAACCAGTGCGAGAAGTGTCACGAATTGCTCGATCGCAAGGCGCAAAGCCGGTTGTGCCGGAACTGCCACGACGCGGTCGAGGTCGATATCCAGACCGGCAAGGGCTTCCACGGCCGCATCCCCGACATCGGCACCGCGGAATGCCGTCATTGCCACACCGATCACGAGGGGCGCAAGACGGATATCGTGCTGCTCGACCAGGGTACCTTCCGCCACGATCAGACCGATTTCGGGCTCAAAGGCGCGCATCGCGAGGTCGAGTGCGCCGGCTGCCACAAGGAGGGCAAGAAGCATCGCGAGGCGCCGCACACCTGCATCGAGTGCCACAAGGAGGACGACAACCACCGCGGCCGGCTCGGCGAGAAATGCACCGATTGCCACAACGAGGAGTCCTGGCGCAAGACGCGCTTCGATCACGACAAGACCAAATTCCCGCTCAAGGACCGGCACCGGAACGTTCCGTGCAGCAGCTGCCATCCGGATCACAAGTACAAGGACCTGCCGCGGACCTGCGCCGGTTGCCATCGGCTGAACGACCCGCACGCGACCCGCTACGGCGACAAGTGCGACAAGTGCCACAGCGAGAAGGACTGGCGAACCGTCAAGTTCGACCACGACCGCGACACCAAGTACCGGCTCGAAGGCCGGCACGTGATGGTTGACTGCGACACCTGCCATCCGGGCGATCTCTACAAGGACAAGCTCAAGACCGAGTGTCATGCCTGCCACAAGAACGACGACCAGCATCGCGGCCGCAACGGCGAGGAGTGCAAGGACTGCCACAGCGTCAACGGTTGGGGCAAGGTAGAGTTCGACCACGACAAGGACACCAAGTATCCGCTTGAGGGCCGGCACAAGGAGGTCGGCTGCAATGCCTGCCACCGGGAAGGCAGCGATCCGAAGAAGGTCGGCAGGGCCTGCGTCGACTGCCACGAGACGGACGACCGCCATCATGGCGAGTTCGGCCGGAAGTGCGCGACCTGCCACAAGGTGGAGGACTGGAAGAAGCTGTCCTTCGATCACGACAAGGACACGAAATTCCCCCTGAAGGGCAGACACAAGAAGGCCAAGTGCAACACCTGCCACAAGGATGGCGACTACGAGAAGGAGCTGGGCCGCGAGTGCATCGACTGCCACAAGCCGGACGACGTGCACAAGGGTCAGCAGGGACGGGAATGTCACCGCTGCCACAACGAGGATTCGTGGCGCGAGCGGGTGCGGTTCGAACACGATCTCACCCGCTTTCCGCTGGTCGGCCTGCATGCGGTGACCGCCTGCGAGGAATGCCACCCGCAGGCGATCTACAAGGACACGCCGCGCGCCTGCGTGAAGTGCCATGAGAACGATGACGTGCACCGACAGCGCCTAGGCGAGGAATGCGCCTCATGCCACAACCCCAACGACTGGAAGCTGTGGCAGTTCGATCACGACACACGCACCAAGTACAAGCTCGACGGCAAACATCGGGACCTGAGTTGCGTCGCCTGCCACGTCGAGCCGCTGGCCGGCAAGCCGAAGCTGCCGAAGGACTGCTTCGGCTGCCATGAACAGGACGACGTGCACGAGGGCGCGTTCGGCGAGAACTGCGAGCGCTGTCACGTCACCCGGTCGTTCACCGACGTCGACGTGCGGCAGAACGGGCCATGAAACGCTGGTTTGACATGCTGGTGGTCGCGGCGCTGACGCTGGCGCTCGGCATCGCCAATGCCACGGCGGCAACTCCGACCCGCAGCAATTTCGACCACAACAAGACCGGGTTCCCGCTGGAGGACGAGCACCTGCGGGTCGATTGCGAGGCCTGCCACGACAAGGGCATGTTCAAGGGTACGCCGCGCCAGTGCACCAGCTGCCACGGGCGCGAGGAGGGCATGGCCGCCACCTTCCGGACCGCGGATCACATCCAGACGACGGAGCTGTGCGAGGCCTGCCACAGCACGGTCGGCTGGACACCGGTCGACAAGGTCGACCACCGCGAAGTCAAGGGCAAGTGTTCGGCCTGCCACAACGGCAGGGATGCGCCGGGCAAGGCCCCCGATCACTTGCAGACCAATGCCGACTGCGCGGTTTGCCATACGATCACGTCCTGGACCGCGGGCGTATTCGATCACACCGGCATCGTCGGCGACTGTTTCTCCTGCCATAACGGCACGCAGGCGACCGGCAAGACGCCGACCCATATTCCGTCCACCAACGTCTGCGAGGAATGCCACCGCCCGGGCAACTGGTTCGACACCAAGTTCGATCACACCGGCATCACCGGCAACTGCACCAGCTGCCACAACGGCACCAACGCGACGGGCAAGTCGGCCGCCACGCACATCCCGTCCAGCAACAATTGCGAGGAGTGCCACGCGACGGCGACCTGGTTCGGGGTCCGGGTCAATCATGTCGGCCTGACCAACTGCGCGAGTTGTCACGACGGTGCCCGCGCCACCGGCAAGTCGGGTACCCACATCGCCTCGAGCGACATCTGCGAGGACTGCCACACCTACCCGCTGTGGAACACCGCCCGTTTCGACCACGCCGGCGTGACCTCCGGATGCGCCTCGTGCCACAACGGCCGGCGCGCCACCGGCAAGGGGCCGGGGCACATCGCGACCAGTGCCATCTGCGAGGCCTGCCACGCGCCCAACACGCCGTCGCACTGGCTGCGGCCGACGACCACCGTCGATCACGCCGAGGTCATCGGTGCCTGTTCCAGCTGCCACGACGGCACGATCGCCACCGGCCGGCCGGCGACGGTGAGCGGCGGTGGACCGCACCCCGCAACGGGCGAGTGCGTCCTCTGCCATACGCCGGGCGGCGGCTGGGTGCCGGCATCGAACGTCCACGATGCCGGTGGCGGGACGCTGGTCAGCAGTGGCTGCTTCGCGTGCCACAACGGCACCGACGCCAGGGGCAAGTCGGGTACGCACATCACCACGGACAATCTCTGCGAGAGCTGCCACACCCCGCTCGGATTCCGGCCCGTGACGCCGCGACCAATGAACCATGCCGGGGTGATCGGCACCTGCGCGAGCTGCCACAACAACGTCAAGGCAGTCGGCAAGTCATCGACCCACATTACGACTTCGAGCCCCTGCGATACCTGCCATACCACTGCGGCGTGGGTGCCTTCGAGCTTCAGCCACGCCGGAATCACGGGCGCCTGCGTGCTTTGCCACGACGGCATTGCGGCGACCGGCAAGGTGGATGCGGTGCCCGCGCATCCCTCGACCAGCGACAACTGCAACGCCTGCCACACGAGCACGGCAGCGGGCGGTTTTGCCTTCCCGCCATCGACGATGGCCCACACTGAAACGACGGCGGCCTGCGAGACCTGCCACGACGGCGCGCATTCTCCCGCCGACGGCAAGAGTGCGGCCCCGCCGCCGGGACATCTGCCGACCAGTGACAATTGCACCGCCTGCCACGGCAGTACTACGAGCTGGGCAGCCTCGGTGACGATGGACCACGGTGACCCGCCGGTGGCCGCTGCCGCTTGTTCGACCTGTCACGACGGTGGCCATCCCGGCATCCCCGGCAAGGTCAGTGCGGTACCGGCGCATCCTTCGACCAGTGACAACTGCGTCGCCTGCCACACGAGCACGGCGCCGGGCGGCTTTGTCTTCCCGCCGTCGACGATGGACCACGCCGAGACGACTGCGGCCTGCGAGACCTGCCACGACGGTGGTCATGCCCCGGCCGACGGCAAGTCGCCCGCGCACTTCAGTACCTCCAACAACTGTGCGGCCTGCCATACCGGATACACGGCCTGGACGACGGGCGCCAGCATGGACCACGCGGACCCACCGGTGGCCGCAGCCGCCTGCTCGACCTGTCACGACGGCGCCCATCTGCCGGCCGCGGGCAAGGGCACAGGGCACATCCCGTCGGCCAACACCTGTAATGACTGCCATGTGACGGCAAGCTGGCTGGGCGCAACGGTCAATCACGCCGGCATCGTCAACGGGTGCAACTCCTGCCACGACGGCACGCATACCGGCGCCACCGGCAAGGGCCCAGGACATATTGCAAGCACTACAGTCTGCGAGGCCTGTCATACGCATCCGAACTGGATACCCGCCACCGCCGTCGATCACGCCCAGATCACGGGCAGTTGCGTCAGTTGCCATACGGGCACGGGGTCGCCGGCGGCCATCGGCAAGGCGCAGGCGCCGGGCGGTCATCTGCCGACCTCGGACAACTGTCAGCTATGTCACACAGCGGGGACGGTGTGGACGCCGGCGACCATGGACCATGCGGAGACGGCGGCGGCCTGCTCGACCTGTCACGACGGCAGCCGCGCCATCGGCAAGCTTGATGCGGTCCCGGCGCATCCCTCGACCAGTGACAACTGCGTCGCCTGCCACACGAGCACGGCGCCGGGCGGCTTTGTCTTCCCGCCGTCGACGATGGACCACGCCGAGACGACTGCGGCCTGCGAGACCTGCCACGACGGTGGTCATGCCCCGGCCGACGGCAAGTCGCCCGCGCACTTCAGCACCTCCAACAACTGTGCCGCCTGCCATACGGGTTACACGGCCTGGACGACGGGCGCCAATATGGACCATACGGACCCGACGGTGGCCGCTGCCGCCTGTTCGACCTGTCACGACGGCGCCCATCTGCCGGCCGTGGGTCAGGATCCTGGACATATCGTCACTGCCGCGCCGTGCAACGACTGCCACACCACGGATCGCTGGATCCCGACCACCTTCAATCACACCGGCATTACCACCGGCTGTAGTACCTGCCACAACGGTACCGATGCTACTGGCAAGGGCGCGGGCCACTTCGGCACCAGCAATACCTGCGAATCCTGTCATGCGCCGAATACCGCCAGTCACTGGCTGATGCCGACAACGAACATGGATCACGCTGACCCGCCGGTGGCCGCTGCTGCCTGCTCGACCTGCCATACCGGTTTGCATCCGCCGGCGATGGTCAAGGGTTCCGGGCACATCCCGTCGGCCGACACCTGTGACGATTGCCACGGGACATCGAACTGGACAGTGGCGACGATCAGCCATACCGGCTACACCAACAATTGCAGCACCTGCCACGACGGCGCGCATACCGGCGCCACAGGCAAGGGCCTGGGGCACATTGCCAGCTCCAATACCTGCGAGACCTGCCACGCGTACAACCAGTGGGTACCCGCGACCGCCGTCGATCACGCCCAGGTCACCGGCAGTTGCGTGAGCTGCCACGACGGCGCCCACCCGCCCGCGGATGGGAAGAGTGCCGCAGCCGGTGGCCATCTGCCGACCTCGGACAATTGCAACGCCTGCCATTTGGCCACGGGGGCGACCTGGGCCGGGGCGACCATGGACCATGCGGAGACGACGGCGGCCTGCTCGACCTGCCACGACGGCACGCATGCCGGCGTGAAGAGCAAGGGTGATGCACCCGGTGGTCATCCCTCGACCACGAATAATTGCGTGGCCTGTCACACAACGACCGGTACGGGTGATTTTGCCTTCCCGCCATCGACGATGGATCACACCGAAACCACTGCCGCCTGCGTAAGCTGCCACGACGGCGGTCATGCCCCGGCCGACGGTAAGTCGCCCGCGCACTTCAGCACCTCTAACAACTGTGCCGCCTGCCATACGGGTTACACGGCCTGGACGACGGGCGCCAACATGGACCATACGGACCCGACGGTGGCCGCTGCCGCCTGCGTGAGCTGCCACGACGGTTCGCATCCGCCGGCGGTCGGGACCAGTGCCAGGCCCGGCCATATCCCTATCGGTGGCCAGGATTGCAGCGCCTGCCACACGACGGCGAACTGGATCCCGACGACCTTCGCACACACACCGCCGCTGGCCGCCTGCGTCTCCTGCCACAATGGGACGACCGCCACCGGCAAGGTGGACGCCAGCCCGGCGCACTTCAACACGACCGACACCTGCGAGGCCTGTCATGCGCCGGGCGGTGGCTGGGCACCGGTGACGCCGCGGCCGATGGATCACGCCGAAGTCATTGGGGCCTGCGAGAGCTGTCACGACGGCGCGCATTCTCCCGCCGACGGCAAGAGTGCGGCCCCGCCGCCGGGACATCTGCCGACCAGCGACAATTGCACCGCCTGCCACGGCAGCACTTCGAGTTGGGCGGCCTCAGTGACGATGGACCATGCGGAGACGACGGCGGCCTGCTCGACCTGTCACGACGGCAGCCGCGCCATCGGCAAGGTCAGTGCGGTACCGGCGCATCCTTCGACCAGTGACAACTGCGTCGCCTGCCACACGAGCACGGCGGCGGGCGGCTTTGCCTTCCCGCCGTCGACGATGGACCACGCGCAGACCAGCGCGACCTGCGTAAGCTGTCACGACGGTGGTCATGCCCCGGCCGATGGCAAGTCGCTGGCACACATGAACACCAGCAACAACTGCAATGCCTGCCACGGCAGCACGACCAGCTGGACCGCGTCGGTGAACATGGATCACGCCGAAACGACAGCCGTGTGCTCGGCATGCCATGACGGATTGCACCTGCCCGCGGTCGGTCGGCCGGCGACGGTGGGCGGTGGTGGGCCGCACCCGGCGACCGGCGAATGCAACGTCTGCCACAACACGACGAGCTGGCTCGGCGCCAAGCCCGATCACAGCACCATCACCAGCGGCTGCTATTCGTGCCACAACAACAGTCCGGTGCCCGGCAAGTCGGGTGCGCACCTGCCGACCGACAACGTCTGCGAGGCCTGCCATGCGACCACGCTGTGGGCGCCATCGGGCATGGATCACAGCCATACCTCGGCGACCTGCGTCACCTGCCACGATGGCAGTCACCCGCCTGCGGGCGGCAAGGGCGGCCGGCACAACTCGGGACTCACGACCAGCAACAACTGCGACGCCTGCCATACCACGGCGGTCGGCGGCTTCCTGATGCCGCCGACCACGGTCGATCACGCCGAGGTCACCGGCACCTGCGTCTCTTGCCACACCGGCACCGGCTCACCGGCCACCACCGGCAAGGGCCCGGGGCACTTCAACACCAGCAACAACTGCGACGTCTGCCACGGCAGCCGGACCAGCTGGACCGCATCGGTGAACATGGATCACGCCGAGACCACGGTGACGACCTGCGTCACCTGTCACGATGGTCTGCACGCTCCGGCGAGCGGCAAGGCCGGCCTGCACAACACGGGGCTCACCACCGGCAACAATTGCGAGGACTGCCATGTCACGACCGGCTGGGTGCCGGCGACCATGGATCACACCGGCATCACCAGCGGCTGCGGGACCTGCCATGACGGCGCCGGTCCCGGAGCGGCGACCACCGGCAAGTCGCCTACACATTTCAACACCAGCAACACCTGCGAGGCCTGCCACGGCAGCACCACCAGTTGGGCCGTAGCCGTGACCATGGACCACGGGGAAACGACGGCCGCCTGTGCCACCTGTCATGACGGTTCCCACCCGCCGGCCGTGGGCAAGTCAGCGGCGCCGGCGCCGGGCCATATCGCGACGACGCAGCCCTGCGATCTGTGCCACAACAGCAATGCCTGGGTGCCGGCGGTCATGGATCACACCGGCATCACGGCCAGTTGCGTGAGCTGCCACGACGGTCTGCACCCGCCGGCCGACGGCAAGTCACCGACCCACTATGCGACCACCAATGTCTGCGAGGCCTGTCACCGCAGCACCCTCGCCTGGGCCCCGGCGCAGGTGATGGATCACGCCCAGGTGCCCGGCGCGGCCGGCAACTGCACGAGCTGCCATGACGGCGCTCATCCGCCGGCGGTCGGCAAGTCGCCGGGCCACATCCCCACCACCGGCCAGTGCGACATCTGCCATACGACGACCTCGTGGCTGGTGGTCAATTTCGATCACAGTGGCGTCACCGGCAACTGCTCGGACTGCCACAACGGCACGACCGCGACAGGCAAGGGTCCGGGGCATTTCGTGACCAGCCGTGAGTGCAACTACTGCCACAACACCACGGCCTGGATCCCGGATACCTTCGTCCACAAGTCGGCCACCTTTACCGGCATGAAGATCAACACGCACTCGGCATGGAACAGCTTTGTCTGCACCACCTGCCACACCGGCAACAGCGAATCGCCGGCCTACATCAACGGCGGCTACAACGGCTTTTGCGCCGGCTGCCATGCCAGCGATTTCGTGACAGGGCCGCACAGCAAGAACTGCGTCGGCGAGCGCACCCTGTCCAACCTCAAGAACTGCGCCGGCACCTGCCACAAGGAGTGCGCGCCGACCGCGATCACCCAGCATCGGGTCAATCGCGCAGGTTGGTAAGTCGTACGCGGTTTCGGGCCCGCCTTGGGATTCGTGGCCGGTTCTGCTGGATTTATCCCGACAGTATTATCTGCTATAGTTCTTCAACATCAGCTAGTTAAAAAGCTAATTTAATGTTTTGTAGGAATAATAAGCCCTTGGTCAGAACGGCGGTCCGCTGGATGGTGATCCTGTGCGCCTGCCTGCACGGGGCGGTGGCATTCGCCGCCGAAACGGTGCTCGAGGGCATCGAAATGCTTCCGGATGCCAAGGGCACGGTGGTTCGCATCGAACTCACCAGCCCGATCCGCATCGTCAGTCACAGCCCGCAGAAAAACGGCGATCTCCTGCACGTTCAGGTCCAGCCCATCCCCGGCCAGGGTATCGATCCTTGTGGTCTGACCGACCGGCAGACCCTGTTGTGGAGCGCCACCGACACGGTGCCGCTCATCGAGGTGAGCTACGAGGGCGACGGCCTGCAGGTCATCGATCGCAACGGCGACGACCCCTGCCGGCGCGGCCGCGCCGACGAGGGACGCCTGCAGGACGCGCTCGGCGCGCGGGTGACCGGCCGGGCCGAGATCCTGCTGCGCTTCAACCGCCCGGTGTGGTTTGAGGTTCGGCCCGGTTCCGACCCGCGCTATCTCAACGTCACCCTGCTCGGTGCCACCGAGGGCGAGGTGGAGGTGGACCAGACCCAGGAGATGCGCGACGGCGAAGCCGTGCCGATGGAGCCGGAACCGGGGCCGGAGGTGCCGCGTACGCCCGGCGCGCTGCCGGACGACCAGCAGGGCAAGCTGATCGAGCAGGCGCGGCAGGCCATCATCGACAAGGACTACGCCGGTGCCGTGCGCTGGCTGACCAAGCTGCTCGGCGATCCGCAGAGCCGTTACCGGCGGGAGGCGCAGGAGATGCTGGGCGTGGCGCGTGAGCGTGCGGGACAGTTCGCCCATGCCAAGGCCGAGTACGAGCGCTTCCTCAAGCTTTATCCCGAGGGCGAACCGGCGGCGCGGGTGCGCCAGCGCCTGGACGGCCTGCTGACCGCCGAGCAGGTACCGCGCGAGAAGCTGCGCAAATCCGAGCGCGAGAAGGCCCGCGAGAAGAAACTGGCCGGCAAGGACGGTGCAGCGGAAGGCGCCTCGGCAGGGATCTGGGAGAAACAGACCGTCGGCGGACTGTCGCAGTTCTGGCGGCGGAGCAACCAGTACAGCCAGGGTGCCGGCACCGATCCGGTGCAATCGACGCTCGAGAACGACCTCGACGTGAATTTCCGGGCGCGCAACGACCGCTACGAGGCCAGGGCCCGATTTTCGGGCGGCTATGCCTACGATTTCCTCGCCAACGGCCCGCAACCGGACACCCGCGTTTCCAGCGCCTATGCCGAACTCGGCGATCGCGACAAGCGGCGTTCGGGACGCGTCGGCCGGCAGACCGGCAGCAAGGGCGGTGTGCTCGGCCGCTTCGACGGTGGCGCCTTCGGCTACCAGGTTCACGAGAAGGTCAGGCTCAACCTCACGGCCGGCCTGCCCGTCGAGTCCAGCACCAATCGCACCATCCATACCGAGAAGAAGTTCTATGGGTTGAGCGCCGACCTCGCCGATTTCTGGCCCGGCTGGGACTTCAATATCTTCCTGATCGAGCAGCGCACCGATGACCTGCTCGATCGGCGTGCGACCGGGGCCGAAGCGCGGTACTTCAAGGACAACAAGTCGCTGTTCGCGCTGCTCGACTACGACCTGTCCTTCGGTACCCTCAACACCTTCATGATGCTGGGCAACTATCAGTTTCCGAACCGGGCAACCATGAATTTCCTGCTCGATCACCGCAACAGCCCGCTGACGACGCTGACCAGCGGCCTGCAGGGGCAGCCGGTCGACAGCATCGACGAGTTGCGGTTGCTGATGCCGGTGTCGCAGATCCGCGACCTCGCGGAGGACAGGACCGCGAAAAGCACGAACGCGACACTGGGCGGTACCTATCCGCTCAATGACAAGTTCGAGATCAATGGCGACGTCACGACCACCTACACATCTGACACCGAGGCCTCCGGCGGGGTCGCCCGATCGCCGCCATCCGGCATGGATTTCATGTACGCCCTGCAGCTCATCGGCAGCAGCCTGTTCAAGGACGGTGATTCGGTGCTGCTGGGGGCGCGATTCTCGGACATGGATTCATCCGATACCGTGTCGCTGTCGCTGAACACCCGCCATCCGATCACGCCGACGCTCCGTGTCAATCCGCAGGTGCAGTTCAGCCACGGCTGGAACTACGACGGCACGGACGACTGGTCGCTCGATCCGAGCCTGCGGCTCAACTACCGGGTCAAGCGCTGGCTGCAGCTCGAACTCGAGGGCGGCGGCAGCTATAACCTTGCCGGTCAGACGAGCGGCGGTCATCTCCATTCGCACGATTACTACGTCAATCTCGGTTACCGCGCCGACTTCTAGTTATATTGATAGAAGAAGTCAGTGCTTTTCAGAATATGGCGGTTCTGTTATGTTCCGCCTCCCGCAAGACGGCGTAGGTCCATGTACCGCTACGACCACTACGACCAGATCATCGTCAACGAGCGCGTCGCCCAGTTTCGCGATCAGACACGCCGTTTCCTGGCCGGCGAACTGACCGAGGACGAATTCCGGCCGCTGCGCCTGCGCAACGGCCTCTACATGCAGCGTTTCGCACACATGCTGCGCGTGGCCATTCCTTATGGTCTGCTGCGCACCGATCAGCTGCGCATGCTGGCCCACATCGCCCGGCGCTACGACCGCGGCTACGGGCATTTCACCACTCGCCAGAACATCCAGTACAACTGGCCGGAACTGAAGGATGTGCCCGACATCCTTGCACATCTGGCCAGCGTGCAGATGCACGCCATCCAGACCTCCGGCAACTGCGTGCGCAACATCACCGCCGACCATCTGGCCGGCATCGCCGCCGACGAGATTGAGGACCCGCGCCCCTACTGCGAGATCGCCCGCCAGTGGTTCACCTTCCATCCGGAATTTTCCTGGCTGCCGCGCAAGTTCAAGATCGCCTTCACCGGTGCGACCGAGGATCGGGCGGCGGTTCCATTCCACGACATCGGTGTTTATCTGGTCCGCAACGACGAGGGCCGGGTCGGTTTCCGGATCCTGGTCGGTGGCGGCATGGGACGCACCCCGATCATCGGTGTCGTCATCCGCGATTTCCTGGAGAAGGAGCACCTGCTTTCCTATATCGAGGCGATCCTGCGCATCTACAATCTCGAAGGCCGCCGCGACAACATCCACAAGGCGCGCATCAAGATCCTGGTGAAGAGTCTCGGCATCGAGAAATTCCGCGCCAGGGTCGAGGCCGAATGGGAGCAGATGCGCGCCGGGCTGAGGCTCGAGCAGGCGGAGATTGAGCGCGTCTCGGCATTCTTCGCGCCGCCGGGGTATGAATCGGACGCGGCAGCGGACACCAGTCTCGCCGCCCACCAGGCGGCGGAACCGGCGTTCGCCACCTGGGTCGCCCGCAACACGACGGCACACAAGGTGGCCGGTTACCGGGCCGTTTTCGTGTCGCTGAAACACCCGGCCATCGCGCCGGGCGACATCACCGCGGAACAGATGGAGGCGGTGGCCGGGATGGCCGACCGCTACAGCCTGGGCCTGATCCGCGCCACCCACGACCAGAACCTGCTGCTGGCCGATGTGCGTCAGGCGGACCTTTATCCATTGTGGCGGGAGCTGGTGGGACAGGGGCTGGCGACGCCCAACATCGGCACGCTGACCGACATGATCTGCTGCCCGGGCCTCGATTTCTGCTCGCTCGCCAACGCCAGCTCGATCGCGGTCGCCCGCCAGATCAACGAGCGGTTCGCCGATCTCGACTATCTCTACGACCTCGGCGAGATCAAACTCAAGATGTCCGGGTGCATGAATGCCTGTGGTCATCACCACGTCGGCCACATCGGCATCCTCGGCGTCGACAAGAACGGCGCCGAGTTCTACCAGATCACGCTCGGGGGTTCCGCCGGCAACGACGCCGCGCTCGGCGACCGGCTGGGGCCGTCGGTCGCCAAGGCGGAGGTGGCCGAGGTCATCGGCCGCATCCTCGCGGTCTTCGTCGAGCAGCGCGAGGGTGACGAGCGCTTCCTCGATTGCTACCGGCGTATCGGTATCGATCCCTTCAAGCGTCGCGTTTATGGCGGCACCGGCACGATCGATGACGACGAGAAGGTCGCGGCCTGATGCGCGTCATCGATCGGGCATTGCGGTTGGTCGACGACGGCTGGCAGCTCGTCGAGGACGGTGCGGCGTTGCCGTCCGGTGACGTGATCGTGAGCGTCGCGCGCTGGCAGCAAGAACGCGAGGCCTTACGTGCCCGCGGCAGTCGTCTGGGATTGTGTCTTTCCGGTGCCACGCCGGTGTCGGCAGTCGTGGGCGACCTGGACCAGTTCGCACTGATTGCCCTGGATTTCCCGAAGTTCGCCGATGGTCGCTGTTACTCGCATGCCCGCCTGCTGCGCGAGCGCTACGGCTACCAGGGTGAGCTGCGGGCGGTGGGCGAGGTGCTGCGCGACCAGCTGGAATTCATGCGCCGCTGCGGTATCGACTCGTTTGCCCTGTGTGCGGGCCGCAATCCGGACGATGCGTTGAAGGCCTTCGACGACTTTTCCTTGCATTACCAGACGGCTGCCGACGACGTCGTTCCGGTCCAGCGACAGCGCTGACGCTCAAGTCCGGCATCGCGCCGGCCGATATGCCGATAGAGGCCCGCACCGGCCATCGAGAGGCAGCCCCCATGACCGAGAAACCCCCCGCCATCAGCACCGGTTCCCGCGCCCATACGCCCGATCTCGACTGGAGTCAGGTCCGCGAGACCGTGCTGATGCTGCAGCTCGCCGTCGGCCAGATCGAGGCGGCGATGAAGGACGGCTCCAATTCCGTCGAGGTGCTTACCGATGCCTTCACCGGCATGGCGGGTTACCTGGCCATGATGTCGGGTGCCGCCCGGCACCTCCCGGACGTTGCCGAGGTGGCGGAAATCAAATCGACGCTGACCGCGAACACGGAGCACCTGACCGGCATGGTCCGGCGGTCGATCGTCGCCTTCCAGTTCTATGACAAGCTGGTACAGAGGCTCACGCACGTCATGCACAGCCTCAACGCGCTCAGTGATCTGGTGGCCGATCAGCGGCGTCTCTACAACCCCGGCGAATGGGTGGCGATGCAGCAGAAGATCCGCTCGCGTTACACGACCCGCGACGAGGTGGCGATGTTCGAGGCGGTCATCAACGGCATGTCCGTGGACGAGGCGCTGCAACGGTTCATGGAGGAAAAGCGGGACCAGGACGACGTCGAACTGTTCTGAGGGGCGGGGTTCAGACGGCGAGCAGGGTGATGGAAGGCGAATTCAGCGCCGGGTCGCTGTGGAAGCCGCGGACCAGGATGATGAAATCCCCGGGCGCCGCGAGGTCGAGATCGCGCACCACCCGGCGGGCGACCTGGTGCGGATGTTCCGAACCGGCGCCCTGATCGAGCACCGGCAGGACGCCCCACATCAGATTCATCCGCCGCGCCGTTCGTTCGCCTGAAGTCACCGCGACCACCGGTGCCGAGGGCCGCGCCGCGCTCACCGTCACCGCCGACATGCCGCTGCGCGAGATGACGATGACCGCGCGCGCCTCGAGGTCGTAGGCAAGTCGTGCCGCCGCGTCGGCCACGGCTTCGCCGAAGGCCGTGGGCCCATCGTGTCGCGCGGAAATGTCGCCGCTCCAGGCGGAGCGGCGCTGCCAGAAATGATAGGCCTCGGTCTGGCGGGCGATGCGCACCATCATCTCCACCGCCTCGACCGGGTGCTGCCCGCTCGCCGTTTCCGCCGACAGCATCACGGCGTCGGCGCCGGCGGCGACGGCATGGGAGATGTCGGTGACTTCGGCCCGCGTCGGCCGGGCGCTCTCGATCATCGACTCCAGCATCTGCGTGGCCACGATCACCGGCCGGCTGCGGGCGCGGGCCCGCTGGATGAGCTGGTTCTGGGCGATGGGCACCTGTTCCGGATTGAGTTCGACGCCCAGATCACCGCGCGCCACCATGATGGCGTCCGCGGCCTCGATGATGGCGGAGGCGTTCTCCAGCGCCTCGGGCTTCTCGATCTTGGCGATGATGCCGGCGTCGCTGCCGGTGGTGGCGATCAGTTCGCGCAGCTCGCGCACGTCCTCGGCCCGGCGCACGAACGACAGCGCCAGGAAATCCACCCCCAGGTCGAGCGCGAAGCGCGCGTCGGTGCGGTCCTTGTCGGTCAGCGATGGCGCCGAGACGTTGACCCGCGGCAGGTTGATGCCCTTGTGGTTCTTCAGCGTCCCGCCGTGGATGACCGTGCAGCCGATCTCGGTGCCGGCGATTTCCTCGACGCGCAGTTCGAGGGCGCCGTCGTTGAGGAGGATGCGATCGCCGGGCCGGACGTCGCGCGCCAGCGCCTCGTACTGCGAGGGAATGAGGCCGGGCGCGCCGATGACGTCGCGGGTGGTGATGGTGACGCGGTCGCCGGCGGTCAGGTCGATCTGGCCATCGGCGAATTTCCCGACCCGGATCTTAGGTCCGCACAGGTCGGCGAACACCGCGACCGGCTGGTGCAGTCCGGCGGCGATGGCGCGCACCCGGTGGTAGATCTGGGCGTGGCCGTCGTGGTCGCCGTGCGACATGTTGAGGCGGATGACGTTGACGCCGGCCCCGATGAGCCTGCGGATGACCGTCTCCTCGCGCGAGGCGGGGCCGAGCGTGGCGACGATCTTGGTGCGGCGGTACTGGAGGAGATCGACCTCGGTGACGATGCCCACGCCTGCCGCGCTCAGGTCTTGAGGAACGGGTCGGTATTCTCGCCCGCGATCTGTTCGCGCAAGGCGACGAGATCGCTGATGTCGGTCCAGGCGCCGATGATCTGGATGGCCTGATCGGCGCCCATCACCTTGCGGAAGGTGTCGCGGACCCAGCGGTAGTTGCCGTCCCGATGCCGGAAGCGGTACTCGCAGGTCTGCACCTTCGCATCATCCGCCTCGGCCCCTGCCATCTTGTCGAGCACCCGCTGCAGGTCCTCGGGGTGGACATGGGTTCGCCAGAAATCGGCCTGTTCGGTGAAGGTCTGCGAATGGTGACCGGTCAGATTGGCGATGTTGGGACTGATGTAGCTCAGGCGCGGTTCATCGTCGGAAAAGCTGGCGCTGTAGATGACCGCCGGGCTGAACTGTACCCAGCGGGCCAGCAACCTGTAGGCCGCCTCCAGCTGCTGCACCTTCTCGAAAAGCTTGCGATTCGACTGCTCGAGCGCCGCCGACAGGTTCTGCTCGGTCACCACCACCCGGTACTGTTCGAGCGCGTCGTCGAGATAGCGGCAGAGCAGGTTCACGTCCCAGGGCTTGCGCACGAAGCGGAAGATGTGCCCCTCGTGCAGGGCGGAGACGGCGACCGACACGTCGGCGTGGGCGGTCAGCATCAGGTTGACGGTGTCGGCGCTGCGGGCGCGGATCTCCTTGAGCAGGGCGATGCCATCCATGCCAGGCATGGTGAAGTCGGTCATGACCACCGCGATCGGCGCCTCGCTGGCCAGCAGGGAGAGCGCCTCGGCGCCACTGGCGGCGAATCGCACCTGATAGCGCCCGGCGAGCTGTCCCTCGAGCAGTGCCAGGATGTCGGGTGAGTCGTCGACGCACAGGATCTTGGTGCTGACTTCGAACATGCGGCCGCCTCGCTATGATAGTCGGTGATGACCGGCCGCCGATGCGCCGCCGGAAACCTCGATCGGCTACCATACTGACAACTTTGCATGACAGTGGCAATACGACCCAACCCTTTTTCCCATGGATTTCCGATGCTTGAGATACGCACCGCGCTGATCGTCGGCATGGCCCTGCTGAGCCCCGGCCTAGCCCTTGCCGCCACACCCGGGGAACCGGCGTCCGCTGCGGAGATGGGCCAGTGGATCGAGGCCATGAAACAGACCGACCGGGGCCCGTTCAGGCATATCCGCTGGTTCTGCAAGGACGGGGCCGTCCTCGAACCAAAGCCCTGGGGCTGCAAGGACCACGGCGGCGGCGCCCAGCACGGTGAGTGGACCGATCGGGTCAAGAGCCTGCGGCAGGCCGGGTACGACATCGCCAACATCTACGAAGATCTCGATGTCGAGTCATTCCGGCAGCGCCCCGACGCCCCGATTGCTTTCGGCCAGATGCTGATCGAGCAGTTCCTGATCGCCCATGACGACGGCTGGATCCTCAGAAAGGCCCGCTTCTATCGCGGTGCGCTGCAGGCCGAGGGTGAAATCAAGGGTGCCCGGCGTCTGCAGCTGGCCCTGCTCGATGACCCCGCCTGGGTCGCGCGTCGTTACCTGCCGCTGCGACTCGCGGCCCGCCTGCTGCCGCGTGGCGCGTCGTCGAAATCGGTCATCGAGGTGCGCGACCTGTCGGCGTCCCTGGCCGAACGGGACCCGGCATTCCTGACGCTGCGCAACCGGATCCATGTACGCCCGGAGGCCGCCGATGCCGGGCGGGTCCGCGACTACGCCAGGGCCGTGAGCGATGCGGCATTGGCCGCCGAATACGAGCAGCTGGCCGCCACGATCGACGCCGTTTATTCCGCGGCGCCGGCGGCAGCGGCCCTCGCCGATCTCGCCGGGCGTATCAAGGCCCCGCAGGACCTGCACGATGAACTCGCCCGCATGGCCACTGAACTCGCGGCCGTGTCCGACCCTGTGGCGCGCCATGCGTCGACCGCCCGCCAGCTCGCCGCCATGCGCGATCTGTGGCCGCGACTGGAGCGGCCGGAATCGCGGCTGGCGGTCCTGCGTGCGAGCCTGGTGCTGGAGGACGAGCATGCGACGCAGGCGACATTGCTCGCCGCGCAGGTCGATCGCGCAGACCGCCGCCAGCTCATCGACTGGCTGGCACTGGGTGCCGAGGCGGCCTATGGCGCCGGTCTGCTCTCGCCCAGGCAGCGCCAGGCCGTTGCCGGTGAACTCGGCGGGTTCACCGGCAACGTAACGGTGGCGAACTACAAACGCGGTCTCGACTACGCGGCGCTGATCCCCGGCTGGGCCGCACAGCAATTGCGCCTCCATTTCCAGGAGGCCGAACAGAAGCTCGTCACCATCGAACCCGGGACCGGCTTGTTCATCCAGGGTCAGTTGCGCGGCGGGCCGTTGTTCTTCTACGCCCAGGTCCTCGACCGGTTGCTGCGTGACGCGCATCGGCTGGCAGGGGTCCGGCATGAGCTGTTCGGGGAGGACGCCGGTTCCGGGCTGCGACCGCTGAATCCGGGGCTGGCGCGGGGCACGCTGTATGTCGTTCAGGGCAGCACCCATGCCGCGTCGTATGACAAGGAGGGCATCTACCTGCTGCCCGAGACCATCGCCGAACTGCCGCCGGTGGCCGGCATCCTGACCGAGGGTGAGGGCAATCCGCTGTCGCATGTGCAACTGCTGGCCCGCAACCTCGGTATCCCCAACGTGGCGGTCGGAATCGGACTGATAGAGCGGCTGCGGGCGCACGACGGGCAGCGGGTCACCATGGCCGTCAGCCCGGGCGGTGCCGTACAGCTGCGGGCGGAGGGCGATAACGACGCCGCGATCTTCGGATGGCAGGGTGCCGCCGCCGACGTGCGGATCGCGGTCGATCTGGAACGGCTCAACCTCGTCGGGCGCGACTTCCTGCCGCTGACGCAGCTACGGGCCACCGATTCCGGCCGCACCGTCGGTCCCAAGGCCGCCAAGCTGGGCGAGCTGAAGGCCCGCTATCCCGAGGCGGTGGCCGATGGCCTCGCCATCCCCTTCGGGCTGTTCCGCGCCGTGCTGGATCGGCCGCTGCCGGGCGGCGGGCCGACCCTGTTTGCGTGGATGCAGAACGAGTACGCACGACTGGCCGCGATCACCGATGCCGCCGATCGCGAGGCACAGACCGAGGCCTTCAGGACCCGGCTGGAGGCCACGGTCCTCGCCGCCGATCCGGGCGAGGAGTTTCGCTCGGGGCTGAGAGCGGCGATGGAATCCGTGTTCGGCCCGGACGAGAGCTACGGCGTCTTCGTGCGCAGCGACACCAACGTGGAGGATCTTGCCGATTTTACCGGCGCCGGGCTGAACCTGACCGTGCCGAACGTGGTGGGCTTCGACGAGGTACTGAAGGCCATCACGCGGGTCTGGGCGTCGCCGTTCTCGGCGCGGTCCTTTGCCTGGCGGCAGTCGCGCATGGACAGGCCCGAGCACGTCTATGCCTCGGTGCTGCTGCTGAAGAGCGTGCCGAACGAGAAATCCGGGGTCATGGTTACCGGAGATCTCGACAGCGGCAACCCGACGGTGCTGTCGGTGGCGGTCAACGAGGGTGTCGGCGGGGCGGTCGACGGTCAGGCCGCCGAGTCGCTGCGCATCGACACGACGACCGGTGTCGTGCGCCTGCTCGCCCAGGCGACGGCGCCGCATCGCCGGGTCCTGCCGCCGAGCGGTGGTGTCGAGAAGTTGCCGGTTGCTGGCGACGACGAGGTGCTCAAGGCGACGGAGATCGCACAGCTCATCGGGCTCGCGCGCGGTCTGCCGGAGCGGTTCCCGCCGATCACCGACAGCGCCGGGCGCCCGGCACCGGCGGATATCGAGTTCGGGTTCCTCGGCGGCCGGATGCAGCTCTTCCAGATCCGGCCGTTTCTGGAGAGCCGTTCGGCGCGGGCGAGCGAGTACCTGAAGTCGCTGGACGCCGGTCACGCGGGTCGCGGCGGGCAGACGGTTGACCTCGCCCGGCCGCCGGTCGAATAGGAGCGCGCCGCGATGAACCGTGTTCTGGCGATGACGATCGCGGCAGTGCTGCCGGCGCTGACCTCGGGCTATCCTCTCGACGGCTACGAGGCCACCGGCATCGGCCGTCTGGAGTGGGCGCGCCGGGTGCAGGCCGGCGAGATCGCCGCCGACAAGCAGCCTGCTGGCGGTACCCTGACGCTCGACCAGGTCGATCTGCGCCTGCTCGATCGGCGGGATTTCTCGCTGCCGGAGGTCGACACGGATTTCACTGCCAGGGTGCGTGCGCAGCTCGGCGAAATGGCCGACCTCTACGGCATCGCCGTCCTCGATCTGTCGGACCCGGATCGGCCGCGATATGCCGAACACCAGGCCGACATCGCCCGCAATCCCGGCAGCGTCGGCAAGCTGGTGGTGGCGCTGGCGGTGTTCCAGATGCTGGCCGATCTGTATCCAGACGATATGCGGAAGCGCATCGCCCTGCTCAGGGACACGGTCATCACCGCCGACGAATTCGTCAACTACGACCATCACACCGTGCGCATGTACGACGTGGCGGCCGGCAAGCTGGAGCGCCACCCGCTGCATCCCGGCGACAGGGGGACGCTGTGGGAATATCTCGACTGGATGACCTCGGCCAGTTCCAACTCCGCCGCCAGTGCCGTGCTGAAGGAGCTGATCCTGATGGCGCATTTCCGCGACCGCTATCCGGTCGGCGACGAGGAGGGCCGCCGCTACATGGCGGAAACTCCGCGGCAGGAGCTGTCGGCCATCCTGATGCGGGTATTGCAGGAACCGGTGACCCGCAACGGCCTGGACCTTGAGTATCTGCGGCAGGGGGGATTTTTCACCGCCACCGGCCAGAAGCGGGTGCCGGCGACCAGCAGCCATGCCACCCCGCGCGAGCTGATGCGCTATGTGATCCTGCTCGAACAGGGCCGGCTGGTCGATGAATGGTCAAGCCGCGAGATCAAGCGCCTGCTCTATTCCACCGAGCGACGCATCCGCTATGCCTCGTCACCGGTCCTGGCCGAAGCCGCGGTGTATTTCAAATCCGGATCGCTGGTGCGCTGCCAGCCTGGGCATCGCTGCAAGGCCTACGAGGGGGACCTGGAAAATCTGATGAACTCGGTGTGCATCGTCGAGTCGCCGGCCAGCGGCCGGCGCAATTACTACGTCGTCACCCTGATGTCCAATGTTCTCGGCCGCAACTCGGCGGTCGAACATCAGGCGCTGGCCGGTCGCCTGCACAAGCTGATCGAGGGCCTGCATCCGGCGGCACCCTGAACCGGCCGCTGGCCGCGGCGGGATCAGCGGGCGGAGATGGCGGCGACGCGGGTCGGTACCAGGAGGTCGTCGATCGGGCGGATCAGGTTGGCGAGCCAGTCGCCGCCGCGGCGGTCCTCGGCCATGGCGACGATGATGTACTTGTGGCCGTCGCGCTCGACAATGGCCGAATCGGCATGCCACTGCTCCCAGGTCCCGGACTTGCGGTAGATCCGGGTATCCGGTCTGCCGTCTAGCCCTTTCACGAACTTGTGGTGGATGCCGGGGTTGCCGAGTATCTCCTTCATTTCGCGGCACAGCCTCGGCGACAACAGCTGGCCGCTCTCCAGCATGTAATAAAGCCGGGCGGTCTGCATGGCCGTGGCGCCGTGGGAGATGTTGTGCAAGGGGTCGCGCCGGAAGGCCTGGCCGGGACCATATTCCTTGCCCACCCAGAGGCCGCCGTTGTGGACGGGGTCGTAGAGGCGGAAGCGTTCGGACATCAGGATGTCGGCCAGATTCTGCTTGCCGACGCGACGGAGCATCGTCGTCGCCGCCTCGTTGGAAGAGACGCGAATCATGCGCGTCAGGGTGTCGCGGGTGCCGGCGTCAAGCTGCATGCGGCCGCGTTCGATCTCGACGAAGGCCCCGAGCAGGATGGCCACCTTCGGCATCGACGCCGCGTACATCATCTCGTCACCGTTGAGGGCGGCGACGCGCGGTCGCTTCAGATCGGTGATGTCAACGACGGTCAGCGCCAGCTTCCGGTGGTTGACGGCATCGGTCAGACCGAGACGGTCGACGGTGCGCCCGATTGACCGCTGCAACACCGGATCGTGCCGGTCGCGCAGGTCCGGATAAGCCTTGGGGCCGCCGTCGGCACCCGCCAGCGGGGCGAGGCACAGGGCGCAGAGCCAGCTCAAAACGCGAACAAACCTGCTCATGGGTTAAGACCTCCCATGGTGATTCTTGGCTGTCGTGGAACTCGTATTGCCGCGTTGCGCGGCTTCCACCGATCCGCACATACTAGCCACCGCGCGGATCACTCGTTGATTTCGGTTTGACCGCCGCGTGCCCCCGGATCTTGTGAGGTGCTCGGCCGGGTTGGACAGGCGCGGCGAAAGCCGAAGTCGGGGCGAGTGTAACCCGACGTTTCACCGGACCGCAAACCTTTTTTCTCAACGGGACAATGCCTTGCCATCCAATTCGCCGGTGAAGATTTCCGGGTCGACGCTCCGGGCGCTGCTGCTGTTTGCCAATTTTCTGCTCATCATCCTCGGCTACTACCAGATCAAGCCGGCCAGTCGTTCCCTGTTCGTGGAGTACTGGGGTGCCGATAACCTGCCCTACGTCTGGATCGGCACGGCGGTCTGCCTCGGCGTCATCATCGGCGGCTATCACCGGATCGTCGAGCGCCACAGCCGCTTGCGCGTGGTCCTGGGGTCGCTGGTTGTGTTCACGGCGGCGCTGGTCGTATTCCGGGCGCTGTTCGGCGTCGGTGGCGCAACCGTGGCCGTCGCCTTCTACATCTTCGTCGACATCTTCAGCGTCGTACTGGTGGAGCAGTTCTGGAGCCTGGCCAACACGATCTACACGACCGACGCCGGCAAGCGCTGGTACGGGTTCGTCGCCACCGGTGGGCTGGTTGGCGGGGTGGCGGGTGGCGCGTTGGCCAACGCCATGCTCAAGCGTGTTGGCCTGACCACCGAAGATCTGCTGCTGGTGGCCGCCGGGTTCCTGGTGGCCCTGTTCTTCCTGAACCTGGCGATGGCGCTCGCCGGCGTTTACGCGGAGGCGCGCCAGGCGGGTTCCGAACCGGGGGTGGACGCGGGTGACTGGCGGGCCCTGTTCGCCGATCGCTATCTGCTTTTGGTCGCCGCCATCGTGTTGCTGAGCCAGCTGGTCGAGCCGCTGGTCGAATTCCAGTTCATCAAGTCGGTCGAGTCCGAATACCCCGACAAGGATCCGCGCACCGCGTACATCTCCACCTTCTTCAGCGTCATGGGGATCGTGTCGATTGCCGTCAACCTGGTCGTGACACCCCTGGTTCATCGCTTCCTCGGGGTCATGGCGGGACTCATGGCCCAGCCGCTGCTGGTGAGCCTGATGTCGATCGGGTTCATGGCGCAGCCGACCCTGTTCGTGGCCAGCCTGCTCAAGATCGCCGATCGCGGCCTGTCCTACTCGATCAACCGTGCCTCCAAGGAAATCCTCTACATCCCGATCCCGCCGCTCCTGACCTATCAGGCCAAGGCCTGGATCGACATGTTCGGCTACCGGCTGTTCAAGGTGATCGGTTCGGTGCTGATCCTGGCCTTGACCCAGTGGTTACCGCTCGGGGTTACCCTCGCCCAGCTCGCGGTGCTGACCCTGGGTGTGTGCGCCGCCTGGTTCCTGGCCATCGCCCTGCTGGCGCCGGTGTATCGTTCGGTGCTGGCACGCGCGCCATGACGGTGGCTGGCCTTCCCGCTGCCCGTCACGACGCCGTGGCGATGCGCGCCGCGCTGGTGACCGCGCTGACGATGATCGCCCAGCAGGTGGCGGGCAAGGCCGCGCGCGACGCGCTTTTCCTGTCGCATTTCGAGGTCGTCCACCTGCCGAAGGTGGTGATGGCCTCGTCGCTGCTTTCCGTGGTGACGGTATTCGCCGTATCGAAGCTGCTGATCAGCCGTGGACCGGCCCGGCTGGTGCCTCTGATTTTCACCCTGAGTGCCTTGCTCTCCCTGATCGAATGGTGGTTATACCCGGGCCAGCCGCGGCTTGCGGCGTTGCTGCTCTACCTGCACGTCGGCGCCCTCGGTGCGACGCTCATCAGCGGTTTCTGGTCGGTCGTCAACGAGCGGTTCGATCCGCACGCAGCCAAGCGCAGTATTGTCCGCATTGGCGCGGCCGCGACCCTGGGCGGCATCGTCGGCGGGGTCATCGCCGCGCGCGTGACCGCCCTTGCCGACACCCGCTCGATCCTGCTGGCGCTCGCGTGCATGCAGCTCATTTGTGTCGTCGGCGTGCGCGGGATTGGCAAACCCCGGTACCCGGCGCCGTTTTCCGGCCCGGCGGGCGTGACCTCCGGCGTCCAGGCATTGATCGGCAGCGGCTATCTCCGGCGCATGGGACTGCTCGCCATGCTGGTCTCGATCCTCGGCGGGTTCCTCGACTACGCCCTCAAGTCCGGGGCCGCGGTTCAGCTTGGCGGGGGCGAGTCCCTGGTGGCGTTCTTCGCCACCTTCTATGCGGCGATCGGCGTCGTGACCTTTGCCGTGCAGGTCGTGCTCGGCCCGTGGATGCTCAATCGCTTCGGGCTGGGTGGCGCCATCAGCACGCTGCCCGCGGTCGTGATCGCGGGCGGCGTCTTGGCGGCGCTGGTCGATGAGTTCCGCGGCTATGTCGTGCTCAAGGCCGCCGAAGCCGTGTTCGCCAACTCGTTGTTCCGGGCGGGTTTCGAGCTCTTGTACACACCGCTGCCAGTGGGGCACAAGCGGTCCACCAAGGCGCTGATCGACGTTGGCGGCAATCGCCTGGGCGACATGCTGGCGGGTGCCATGCTGCTGGCCCTGCTGGCGGTGGTACCGCAGGCGCCATCGACCGTCGTCGCCGGTCTGGCCGCGGCGACTGGGGCGGTGGTCCTCTGGCTCACCGCCGGACTGTACCGCCGTTACGTCGATCGGCTGGCCAGCAATCTGCGCGCCGGCAGCGTGACGATGGATGTCCTCGCGGTCAGCGATGCCACCACCCGGCGGGTCTTCGCCGAGACCACGGCCGCCGCCGAACGGCAGATGATGATCGAGCGCATCCGTGAGCTCGAGCGCGATCGTGGTGCCGCCGGCAATGCGGTCGGACATGAATCGAAGTTGCGCGCCGTCGCCGACCTGGTCAGCGGCGACGCCGAACGTATCCGCGCCACCCTTACCGGTGCCCAGATCGATGCGCGCATGACGCCGTTGCTGATCCCGCTGCTCGGCCACTCGCGGCTGGCGGACGAGGTGCGGCTGGAGCTGCGCTGGCTGGCTCCCCGCATCATCGGCCAGCTGACCGATGCGCTGCTCGACCCGGACCTGCCGGTCACGACCCGGGGCCGGTTGCCGGGGGTGATGGAGGTTATGCACAGCCCGCGCGCGGTCGACGGACTGATGCAGGGACTCAGGGGTGGGGAGTTCGCGGTGCGCTACAGTTGCGCGCGGGCACTGTCGCGGATGATACAGCGCAGCCCCGATCTGATGATCGTCCCGGAAGCGGTGTTCGCCATCGCCGAAGCCGAGCTCGCCGCGGACGACGAGGTCTGGCACCGGCAGACCCATCACTCCGCCGGCCACCTCATCGGCGTCGATGAAGCGGCAGCGGACGAGCGCGTCAACCCGTCACTCCAGCACCTGTTCACGGTGCTGTCGCTGACCCTCGACGGCACCGCCCTCGATTCGGCCCTGCGTTCGTTGATCGGTGATGACGCGGCGGCCCGTGGCACGGCCCTCGAGTACCTCGAAAACGTGCTGCCGATGCCGGTGCGAAACGCGCTGTGGCGGCGGCTCGGCGTCAGCGGGCCGATTGCCCACAGCCGAAGGTCGCGGGCCGATCTCGTCGTCGAAATGGAGCGGCCGGCAACAAAATCGCCCGCTGGCGACAGCGATCCATGTTGAAGGGAAACCACCGCCGGTCCGCAGTGCGGTCGGCCGCGACTCAGACGGGTTCCGGGGGTGGGATGGCGGCCGGGCGCCGGAAGGGGATGATGGTGGCTCCGCCGGTGCCGGGGTGATCGGTAATTTCCATGGAGCCCAGGCGCTGCATGACGTCCATGAGGCCGTCCTTGCCGAAAACGGAATCCATCATCATGCCGTTGAGGCGCAGGCAGGCGGCCATCGGATTGGGTGAACGCTCGCGCAAACGGTCGATGCGCCATTGCAGCCCCCGCATTCGCTGCCGCAGTTCCGGTGCCGCGCCCGCGATCACCGCCTCGACGACGCGGCTGCGTTCGACCTCGAAACTTCCCGGGTCGTCCGATGCCAGGCGCCGCCAATAGTCGAAATCGAATTCGATGCAGGCAGAGAGGCTCATGGACAGGCTCCAGTCAACCAGTTACCTCAACCTATTCATGGAGGATATTAGACAGACTCGCACTTGTCACTATCGCGCCGGCAGGTGCCGACGCCCACTGCCGACGGCGTCACAGTCGGTGACGGCCGCGCCTCAAACGTCGAATTCGGCGAGGACGGGTGCGTGATCGGAGGGTCGCTCCCATCGTCGGGGAGCCGCGTCGATGCGGCATTGGCGGCAGCGGGCCGCGAGATTGGCGCTGGCGAGGATCAAATCAATCCGCAGGCCGTGATTGCGGTGTAGGGCGCCGGCGCGGTAATCCCACCAGGAGTAGAGCCCCGCCGGCTGGTCAAACAGACGGAAGCAGTCCTGCACGCCGGTGTCGAAGAGACGTTTCAGGGCCGTGCGCTCCGGATCGCTCACGAGTACCTGGCCCTGCCAGGCCGCGGGGTCGTGGACGTCGCGGTCATCGGGGGCGATGTTGAAGTCACCGAGCACGATGGTCTTCGCGCCTGTCCCCGACCGGGCCAGGAAGTCCCGGAGTGCCGCCAGCCATTCAAGCTTGTACCGGTACTTGTCCGATGCGACGTCCTCGCCGTTCGGCACATAGACGTCGATCAGTTGCACGTCGCCGAAACGCATCGCGAGGAACCGCCGTTGGGTGTCGTCGTAGCCCGGAAGAGCCGTGGCGAGAATTGATCCCGGGGTCCGGCTTGCGATCGCCACGCCGTTGTAGGTTTTCTGGCCGTTGCAGACGACCGCATAGCCAATCTCTGCAAAGGCCGCAGCCGGGAAGTCCAGGTCCTGGGTTTTCGTCTCCTGCATGGCGAGGATGTCGGGCTCGACATCCCCGAGCCAGGCGAGGACCTGTGGCAGGCGGACCCGGAGCGAATTGACGTTCCAGGTCGCGACCCTCAACATCAGAGCCTGAAACCCCCGTGCCGGCGGCGCTGCAGATAGTCCATGAAGAAGACACCGCCACCGAAACTCCCGGCTAGCAACAGCAGGCCAAGGATGGCCAGCACCGCCGGCGACACCATGAAGGCGCCGAACAGCTTGAGGCCGTCCGTCAGCGATTCGGGCAGGGGCGGGAGCAACGGGGTTTCGTCGCTGTCGTCCACCGGCGCCTCCTGGTTCCGGGCCGCGGCGTCGTTGGCCTCGGCCAGCGCCTTCTTCAGCAGTTCGTTTTCGTGCCGGAGGAGGTCCAGGGCGTCCTGGTCGACGCCGGCGGCAGGTCCGCTCGCGGCCTGGTTACGGGCCTCGGTCAGTTGCCGCTGCAATTCCTCGGTCTTGCCGCGTTCGCTGGTCAGCGACTGACGCAGGTCGTTGAGGTCCTTGTTCAGCTTTTCGATCTGTTCGTTCGCCTTGCCATTGCCGGCCGCCGCACCCTTCTGCGGCTTCGTTTCCAGCTCGGCAATCCGGGCCTCGGCGGTCTTCAGGCTCTCCGCGAGTTGCTGGTTCTGGGACTCGATCATCTCCAGAACGGCGACCGCCGGCTGCTCCTCGGTCAGGTAGCTGGCGTCCATCCACCCGGTCGCGCCCTCGGCATCCTTGACCTGGGCCAGTTCGCCCTCGCGACTGATTACTTCGAGTGCGGTTCCGGTCGGCAGGACCTTGACGATGGGCGATTCGAGCGTCTTGTCCTCGTGCACGCCGACCAGCAGCTTGTCGATGATGTAGACGGTCTCCGCGACCGTCGCCAGGGGCAGTCCCAGCAGCAGCAATGCCGCCGGCAGGCGAATGAGATTTTGCGTCGTCATGGTCTTGAGTCCTTGCAATGAAGGTCAGGCGGCGATGCCGCTGTGGCGCAGCAGGGCGTCCACGCGCGGTTCGCGACCACGGAATTGTACAAAGAGTTCCAGCGGATCGCGCGATCCGCCCGGCTCGAGGACGGCGGTCATGAATTCCCGGCCGGTGCCGGCATCGAAGATGCCGCGCTCCTCAAACTTCGAATAGGCGTCGGCGGACAGGACCTCGGCCCATTTGTAGCTGTAATAACCGGCCGCGTAACCGCCGGCGAAGACGTGGGAAAACCCGTGCTGGAAGCGGTTGAACGGTGGCGGCCGGATGACCGCGACCGAGGCGCGTACCTCGTCCAGGATGGTCTGCACGGTGCGGCCGGCGGCCGGGTCATAGTCCATGTGCAGGCGGAAATCGAAGATCGCGAACTCGAGCTGCCGCACCATCTGCAGGCCGGACTGAAAATTGCGCGCCGCCCGCAGGCGGCGGAAGAGATCATCAGGCAGCGGCACCGTGTCCCGGTAATGGCGCGCGAGACTTTGCAGGGCTTCCCGTTCCCAGCACCAGTTCTCCATGATCTGGCTCGGCAGTTCGACCGCGTCCCAGGCGACCCCGTTGATGCCGGCGACGCTGGGGCGATCGACCCGGGTCAGCAGGTGATGCAGGCCGTGCCCGAATTCGTGGAACAGCGTCAGCACCTCCTCATGAGTCAGCAGCGCGGGGTCACCGCCGATCGGTGGGGTGAAATTGCAGTTGAGGTAGGCGACTGGCGTCTGGACCGATCCGTCGGCGCGCCGGCAGCGGCAGACGCACTCGTCCATCCAGGCCCCGCCGCGCTTGTGCGGGCGGGCGTAGAGGTCGAGGTAGAAGCGGCCGCGAAGTTCGCCGGCGTCGTCGCGCACATCGAAAAAGGTCACGTCCGGGTGCCACGTCGGCACGCCGGTACAAGGTTCTATGCGCAGCCCGAACAGCCGGTTCGCCACCGCGAACAGGCCGTCGAGAACGGCGGGCACCGGGAAATACGGGCGCAACTCCTCCTGCGAGAGGGCATATCGATGCTCGCGCAGGCGCTCCGCGTAGTAGGCGACGTCCCAGGCCTGCAATTCCGTGATCCCGTCGCGCCCGGCGGCGAAGTCGCGCAATTCCTGAAATTCCCGCTCGGCCACCGGGCGCGCCCGTGCCACGAGATCGTCGAGGAAACCCAGGACCCGCTCCCGCGTTGCCGCCATCCGGGTGGCGAGGGCATACGCGGCGAAGTCGGGATACCCGAGCAGGCGCGCCAGCTCGCCGCGCAAGGTCAGGATGCGATCGATGAGGGACGTGTTGTCGAACCGGCCGGCGTCAGGGCCGAGGTCCGAGGCGCGAGTGACATAAGCGGTGTAGACCTCGGCGCGCAGCGACCGGTTGTCGCAGTAGGCCATCACCGGCCGGTAAGACGGCATCTCCAGCGTCAGCAGCCAGCCAGCCAGGCCCTCGCGCTCCGCGCCTTGCCGCGCCAGGGCCAGGGCCGATTCCGGCAGACCGCGCAGGTCTTCGGCAGCTGTTACGAGGCGCTTCCATGCATGGGTGGCATCGAGCAGATTCTCCTCGAATTTCGACTGCAGGCTGGACAGTTCCTGCCGCAGTTCGCGGAAGCGCTGGCGGCCGGCCGGATCGAGCGTGATGCCGCTCAGGCGGAAGTCGCGCAGCGCGTTGTCGACGATCTTGCGTTCAGCGGTGCCCAGCGCCGCGAACCCGGCACTTCGGGACACCGTGAGGAAGGCGCGGTAGAGGGATTCGTTCTGATACTTTTCGGCGCCGTAGGCCGTGATCTTCGGCAGGCAGGCGTTATAGGCGGCGCGCAGGCTGTCGTTGTCGGCGACATTGTGCAGGTGATTGATCGGCGACCAGGCGCGGTTGAGCCGGTCGTCCAGTTCTTCGATCGGCCGCAGGACGTGTGGCCAGTCCACGACGGCGTTGCTTTCGAGCAGCTGTTCGGTACCGGATCGCGCCGCCGCCAGCAGGGCGTCGATGGCCGGTTCAACGTGGTGGGTTGCGATGCGATCGAACGCCGGCAGTTCGGTGTCGGTAAGGAGCGGGTTGTCCATCGGGCCGATCGAGTCCTGCGGCTGCAGGGGGTAGCGGGGCGGTAAGTGCGCCGTGTTTCAGGGCGACACTAATCTAGCACGAAGTGCCGGCGGTTGAGCCGTCGCCAGGTCGTTAATGCTATTGCGAATGATTCGCAACACGGATAATATCCGTTCCCCATTCATTCACGGTACAAGAGGGGGTAACGATATATGGGCGGGAGAAAAATGCGGGTCCGGCGCGGTGCCTGCGTAGTTTGGATCGGTTTGCTCGGCACAGCCGTGCCGGCGCTGTCGGCGACGCCACCCACCACCGAGCAGATGTGGGCGGTCATCCAGCAGCAGCAGAAGACGATTGAGGAGCTCAAGGCGCGGCTGGAAAGCACCGAACAGTCCGCGCGCGCGGCAGGACAGAAGGCCGAGACGGCCGGCAAACAGGCGGAAGCCGCCGGGCAACAGGCGGCGGAAGCCAGCGAGCAGGTCGAGGAATCGGTCTCCGCGGCAGAAGCAAAGGCCCCCTCCTGGACCGGGCGTACCCGGATCGGTGGCTATGGCGAGCTGCATTACAACAATTGGCGCAACGATACCGCGAACACCACCAAGGACGAGGTCGATTTCCATCGCTTCGTGATCTTCCTCGGCCATCAGTTCAACGATCGCATCCGTTTCCACTCGGAGATCGAAATCGAGCACGCCCTGATCGGCGACGACGACGGCAGCAGTTTTGCCGGCAGCCAGAACAACAAGCCCGGTGAGCTCGAGCTGGAGCAGGCCTATATCGAGGCGGATGTATTCGGCCACCACCGGCTTCGGGCCGGCCTCCAGATACTGCCGATCGGCATCCTCAATGAAACGCACGAACCCGCCACGTTCTACGGGGTCGAGCGCAACCTCGTCGAGAGTAGCATCCTGCCGACAACCTGGTGGGAGGCCGGATTGGGCATGAGCGGCGAGGTCTGGCCGGAGCGCCTACCGGGCCTCGGCTATGACCTCGTCGTCCACTCCGGCCTGCAGACGGCGACGACCGGCGGCAACGCCTTCCGTGTCCGCCAGGGCCGCCAAAAGGTCGCCGAGGCCCCCGCCAACGACATGGCCTTTACCGGCCGTCTCAAGTACACGGGCCTGCCGGGTATTGAGGTGGGCGTGGCCGGCCAGTACCAGGCCGATATCACCGGCAGCGGCTTCGCCGAGGACATCCCGGCATCGCTGGTCGAGGCCCACACGGTGATCCGCAAGGGACCATTCGGCCTGCGGGCGCTGGTGGCGCGCTGGGACCTGGCCGGCGGCCCCGCAGCCACCGGTCCGGCAGGCGGTCCATCCGACGGGCGCGACGTGCAGTTCGGCTGGTACCTCGAGCCGTCCTGGAAATTCGACCTCGTCGGCCCTCTTCCCGGTGCGATCGGCATCTTTGGCCGTTACAGCGAGACCGACAACAACGCTGGCGACCAGAGTCTTGCCGCGACGCGCATCGAACGCTGGGACGTCGGCTTCAACTGGTGGCCGCACGAGGACGTGGTCTTCAAGTTCGACTATCAAGACGAGCACAATGGCTCCGACAACGACGGCTTCAATCTCGGAATCGGTTACCAGTTCTTCTGATGACCGGGGCGGTGCCTGGCCGATGACCCGGTGCTGGCAGCAGGCCGTCCTGGCGATGCTGATCCTGGGGATGCACACGCCAGCGGTCGCGACCGGGACTTACCAGGAACCGGCGGCGTTCATCCATGAGGTGTTCGCAGGCCGTGCGCCCAAACCCGAAAGACTGCAGCTGCGGGGCGAGGTGGCGGCACGTGTCGGCGCGATCCTCGGCCATGCCTACGGCGCCGCACGGCTGCGATACTGGCGGGAAGCGGATCGGACCGCCTGGATCCTCGACGAGATTGGCAAGGAACAGCCGATAACGGTCGGGATCGTGGTCACGGCCGGCAGCATCGAACGGGTGAAAGTGCTTGTCTTTCGGGAGGGCCGGGGCCACGAGGTCCGGCATCCGTTCTTCACCGATCAGTTCTCTGGCGCCCGGCTGGATGCCAACGACCGGCTCGATCGGTCCATCGACGGCATCTCCGGGGCCACCCTTTCGGTCAATGCCCTGCGCCGGCTCGCCCGGGTCGCGCTGCTGCTCGACGCCCATGTCCGTTCGTCATCGCCGTAGCGGGGACTGGGCGCGGCTGCTGAGCACTGCCTGCCATGTCTGGCACCGGCGCCTCGGAGCCGTCGTCGCCTTGTTCGTGGCGCTGCTGACCGTTACCGGAATCCTGCTCAATCACGGCGAGGCGCTGGCCCTCGACCGGCGCCACGTTCGCTGGGAGTGGCTGCTCGACGCCTATAACATACGGGCACCGACGGAATCGGTCGCCTTCAAGGTCGGTGATCGATGGCTAACCCAGATCGGCGAGCGGCTGTTCCTGGACGATCGGCTGTTACCCGAACGCGCGGAGGGTCTGGTCGGCGCGGCGCGGGTGGGGTCGTCGATCGTCGCCGCGTTCGATCGCGATTTGATTCTGTTCGAAGCCGACGGCCGGTTGTTCGAGCGCCTCGGCACGGCCGACGGCGTGCCGGCAGCCGGTATCCAGGCCGTCGGGGTCGATGGGGAAGGTCGTCTGATGTTGCGGGCCGGCGGCGGCCAGTACACGTTCGACCTCGAGGCGCTTGACTGGCGCGAGGCCGGGGCCGGGAACGAAGTTACCTGGGCGGTTGCGGGCGAGGCTCCGGGGCAATGGCGGGAGGCGATGCTCGTGGCGTATCGGGGCGAGGGCTTGACGCTCGAACGGGTCCTGCTCGACCTGCACAGCGGCCGCATCGCCGGTCGTTACGGCGTCTATGTGGTCGATGGCGTGGCGCTGGTGTTTCTGGCGCTGGCGATGAGCGGTTTCTGGATGTGGCTGCGCGGCCGGCTGACTACCCGCCGCCGCCGCTCAGGACCCGGTGGCGGCGGCCGTCGCTGATCCGCAGGCCGGGCACAGCGGATCGCGTCGCAGGCGGATGCTGCTCCATTCCATGCGCAGACCGTCCAGCAGCAGGAGCCGCGAGCGCAGTCCGCTGCCGATGCCGGCCAGCAGCTTCACCGCTTCAAGCGCCTGTAACGAGCCGACGATGCCGAGCAGGGGCGCGGCGACGCCATTCTGCGCACAGGTCTCGGTGCCGGCCGCCGATTCGTCGTACAGGCAGCGGTAGCAGCCCTCGCCGGGCACGAAAACCGTGACCTGGGCGTCGAAGCGGATGGCCGCCGCCGAGACCAGCGGCTTGCCCGCCCGCACGCAGGCGGCGTTGACCGCGAAGCGGGTCTCGAAGTTGTCGCTGGCGTCGACCACCACATCGACCGAGGCCGCCCGTTCGACCAGGGCTTCCGCCCCGAGACGCTCGGGGATCAGCGTCAGCCGTACATCCGGATTGATTGCCAGCAGGCGGTCGCGCGCCGACTCGACCTTGGGGCGCTTGAGATCGGCGTGTCCATGCACGATCTGGCGCTGCAGATTGGAGAGCTCCACCTGATCGAAGTCGTTGAGCAGCAGATGCCCGACGCCGCAGGCGGCCAGATACATCGACACCGGCGAACCGAGGCCACCAAGCCCGACGATCAGGGCGCTGGCACCAAGCAGGCGCTCCTGACCCGTAACACCGAACCCGGCCAGCATGATCTGGCGGCTGTAGCGGATGAGCTGTTCGCGTTGCATCGGCACGATTCGATCCTCAGGCGACCGGCCGGCGGGCGAGGGTCACGCGTTCGAGACCGGCGAGATCGCGGATCGTCCGGACCTCGCGGTAGCCATTCAAGCCGAGGCGGTTGCGCACCGGCAGTCCCTGGGCGGCACCATGTTCGAGTAGCAGCCAACCGTCCGTTAAAAGATGGTCGGCGGCCCCATCGGCAATGGCGTCGAGGGCCGCGAAGCCGTCGTCACCGCCGATGAGGGCGAGCGGGGGTTCGTGGCGCAGATCGCCCTCGTTCAGATGTACGTCGCCCGCCGCCACGTAAGGAGGATTGGACACGATCAGATCGAAGCACCGCCCGTCCAGCGGTTCGTACCAGTCGCCGCAGAGAAATTCGACGTCCAGATTCAGCGCGCGCGCGTTGCCTACTGCCACGGCGAGCGCCGCCGCCGAGGCATCGGTGGCCACGACCCGAGTGTTCGGGCGCGCGCTGGCGAGCGCCAGCGCGATGGCGCCGGAACCCGTGCCGAGATCGACCACGGTGGCCGGCATCGACGGCGCGATCAGATCCAGGGCCGTCTGCACCAGCACCTCGGTTTCCGGGCGCGGGATGAGGGTATCCGGCGTAACCGCCAAGGTCAGTGACCAGAACTCGCGGCGGCCCAGCAGGTAGGCCACCGGTGTGCCGCCCATCCTCGCGTCGAGCAGTGTCGCGAACCGCGATTGTGCCGTCGCGGCCGGCATCGCCTCGCGGTCGACGAACAAGCGGGTCCGGTTGCAACCCATGGACTCGGCCAGCAGCAGTTCGGCATCGAGCCGCGGCGACGGCGTGTGGCCAGCGAGGCGGCGCTCGGCACCGGCCAGCAGGTCGTGCACGGTGTTCGCTGGTCGGGCGAGTGCCGCGGTGGACATGGTCAGGCGCCCAGGGCCGCGATCTGATCGGCCTGATGTTCGGCGGTGAGCGGATCGATAATCATGTCGAGGTCGCCCTCAATCACCTCGTTGAGTTTGTAGACGGTCAGGTTGATGCGGTGATCGGTCACCCGGCCCTGCGGGAAATTATAGGTGCGGATGCGTTCCGAGCGGTCGCCGCTGCCGACCAGATTGCGGCGGGTCTCGGCCTGCTGCGCCAGCTGGCGCTCGCGCTCGGCACCGACCAGCCGCGCCTTCAGCAGGCCCATTGCCCGCGCCCGGTTCTTGTGCTGCGAGCGTTCGTCCTGGCATTCGACGACCACGCCGGTCGGTAGATGCGTGATGCGGATGGCGGAGTCGGTCTTGTTGACGTGCTGGCCGCCGGCGCCCGAGGCACGGTAGGTGTCCACCTTGAGGTCGGCCGGGTTGATTTCGATGTCGGTGACCTCGTCGATCTCCGGCAGGATGGCCACCGTGCAGGCCGAGGTGTGTATGCGTCCCTGGGCCTCGGTTGCCGGCACCCGCTGCACCCGATGCGCGCCGGACTCGAACTTGAGGCGTGAATAAGCACCTTGGCCGATGATCCGGGCGATGATCTCCTTATAGCCGCCGAGTTCGCTTTCATGGCTGCTCATCACTTCGATCTGCCAGCCGCGCGCTTCGGCGTAGCGGCCGTACATGCGGAACAGATCGGCCGCGAACAGTGTCGCCTCGTCGCCACCGGTGCCGGCGCGCACCTCGAGGAAGATGTTGTTGTCGTCGGCGGGGTCCCGGGGCAGGAGCAGGCGCTGCAGCTCGTCCGCCAGGCGCTCGTTGTCAGTGCCTGCCCGTTGCAGTTCTTCCTCCGCCAGGGCATGCAGTTCGGGGTCGGCCTCGTGCAGCATCTCGCTGGCCGCCAACGCCGCGTCCTCGTTGCCCCGGTAGCGCGCATAGCACGCGGCCACCGGCGCTATCTCCGCGTATTCCCGCGACAGGGCGCGGAACCGCTCCTGGTCGCCGATCACCGCCGGATCGGCAAGCAGCCGGCCGACCTCCTGCAATCGGTCGGCGAGGGCCTGGAGCTTGTTGCGCATCGAGGGCTTCATGATCAGCGGCCGGTATCGAGGTCGAAAAGCTTGCGCGCCAGCTGGACCAGATCGTCGCGACCCTCGCTGCCCAGCTCCTTGAGTTTGACCGTCGGTTCGTGCAGCAACTTGTTAGTGAGCATGACCGCCAGGGTCCGCAGCGTTTCCTCGACCGGGGCCCCGAGGCGGATCTCCTGCAAGGCCTTCGCCAGCAGCTCGTCGCGCCGGGCCTCGGCCCGCCCTCGCAGCGATTTCAGCGCCGCGACGGCGTCGCCCTGTTGCAGCCAGTCGAGGAAGTGTCCGGTCTCGCTGTCGATGATCTCGCGGGCCTTCAGGGCGGCCGCCTGGCGCGAACGCAGGTTCTCGTCGATGACCGCCTGCAGGTCATCGATCGTATAAAGATAGACGTCCTCTATTTCCGCGGCCGCGGGGTCGATGTCGCGCGGCACGGCGATATCGACCAGGAACATGGGCCGGCGGCGGCGGGCGATCATGGCCTGTTCGACGTCGCGCCGGGTCAGGACCGCGACCGGCGACGCGGTCGAGGCAATGACGATGTCGGCCTCGGCCAGGTGCTTGCCCAGATCGGCGAGCGGCAGGGCGTAGCCGGAGAAACGGGACGCCAGGGTCTGCGCGCGTTCCAGCGAGCGATTGGCGACCAGCATGCGGCCCAGGCGATTCTCGTGCAGGTGATGGGCCGCGAGTTCGATGGTGTCGCCAGCCCCGATCAGGAGCGCCGCCTTGCCCGCGAGGTCGCCATGGATCTGCTGCGCCAGGCGTACGGCCGCGAATGCGACCGAGACGGGGCTGGAGCCGATGGCCGTGTCGGTGCGGACCTTCTTGGCGACGAAGAACGCATGCTGAAAGAGGCGATTCAGCACCGGCCCGGCGGTGCCGGCGTCGCTGGCGATCTGATAGGCGTCCTTGATCTGACCCAGGATCTGCGGCTCGCCCAGGACCATCGAATCGAGGCCGCAGGCAACGCAAAGCAGATGATGGACGGCCGCCTCGTCGCGGTGTCTGTACAGATAGCGGTGCAGGTCTTCGCCGCCGGTTCGATGGTGCGCGATCAGCCAATTGCCGGGCGCCGGGTCATCCGCCTGTTCGAGTTCGCAGTAGATCTCGGTGCGGTTGCAGGTCGACAGGATGACGGCCTCGCGCAGGTCCGGTTTGGCGCAGATATCCTTGAGCAGCGACGGCAGTTCGTCACGCCCGAAGGCCACCTTCTCGCGAATTTCGACCGGCGCGGTTTTATGGTTGATGCCGACAACGGCCAAGGGCATGGTGACTTCGCTTGCGGAGCGCGGGTTCGGGGCGCGAATCCGACCGGGTGTCGGTGTGGATGGGGCGGTCACGAACCATGGCGGGTGATGGACGAAGGCAAGGCGGGTGCATTCTGCTGGATGGGGGCGATGCTGACAAGCAAATACGCCCCGAACGCAGCCGCCGCGCAGCGCTCTGGAAGATGTCCAACCGCCCGGTGAAAGGTTATAGTGGCCGCCCGGGCTTCGGCCGCCGATGCAGCAATTCCTGCTGCGCCGCTCAGAACTCGTCGCCCTAATTCTCCGGTGAGACCCGCAACCGAAATCACGCTGCGTTTCCTGCCGCTGCCGGTGGCGATGGCGGTCGCCTGCCTTGGCGGTTGCGCCACCCCGCCGTCAGCGCCTCCGGTCGCTGATGGCCCGGCCGCGTCCGCCCCCGTTGCCGCTGTCGAGGCACCGGCGGCAATCGAACCGGCCCCGGTTATCGACTATCGACCCGATGGCGGTTTGACGGGGGACATCCTGTATTCGGCCCTGCTGGGGGAGATCGCGGGCCAGCGCGGCCGCCTCGACGTGGCCGCCGACCACTACATGGCGCTGGCGCGGGCGATCCCCGACAAGCGGATTGCCGAACGAGCCACCCGGGTCGCCGTATATGCGCAGCGGAACGACCTGGCCCTGGAGGCGGCGCGGCGCTGGGTCGATCTGGACGGCCAGAATCTGGAGGGCCGGCAGGTGCTGGCCGCCATGCTGGTGCGGACCGGTCAGATTGAAGCCGCCGTTGCCCAACTCGCATTCGTGCTTGATTCGACCCAGGGCAATCCCAGTCAGCGCGTCTGGGCGGTCGCCAACGTCCTGAGCCGCGAACCGGAGCGCGCGAGTGCGCTGGCAATACTGGAACGGCTGAGCCACGGGCGCGAACAGACCCCCGACTTGTTGTTTGCGACCGTAATGCTTGCGGTGCGGGCCGAGCAGGCGGACAAGGCGCGCGCGGCCATGTCGCGGGTCGGCGAACTGACGCCGACCACCCTGGGGCTGGCCGTGGCCTATGTCGGCGTCCTCCAGAAACAGGGCGAGGGCGAGGCCGCCATCCGCTGGCTCGAGGTGTTCCTCGAACGCTACCCGCAGCAGACCGAGATGCGGCTCATCTATGCCCGCACCCTTGCCGACGCCAAGAATTATGACGAGGCTCGCGCCCAGTTCGAGGCGCTGGAGCAGACCCAGCCGCAGAACGGCGACATCCAGTACGCGCTTGGCCTGCTCAACCTGCAAGGCAATCGCGGCGACCAGGCCCGCGTCCACTTCGAGCGGCTGATCGAGATGGACGCGCATGCCGACGAGGCGCGCTTCTATCTCGGGCAGATCGCCGAATTCAACAAGGATTACGCCCAGGCGCGCACCTGGTACGCACAGGTCGCCGAGGGCGACAATGCCTTCGAGGCCAGGCTCCGGGTGGCCTTGATGATGGCCCGGCAGGAGCGTCTCGACGAGGCCGTAAAGCACCTGCAGGGCATCAGCCCGGCGGACGACAGCGAACGCAACCGGTTGTTGCGGGCCGAGGCCGAGATCCTGGTCGAGGCCGGCAGGCTGCAGGAGGCGATGGGGCTCTACGACCGCGCGATCGGCGACGCCTATGATGCCGAGCTGCTGTATTCGCGGGCCATGCTGGCCGAGCGGATGGGCGCACTCGACATCGTCGAGCGCGACCTGCGCCGGATCATCGATCGCGAACCGGACAATTCCCAGGCCCTGAATGCCCTCGGCTATACGCTGGCCGACCGCACGGACCGCTACCAGGAGGCCTACGATTTCATCAGCAAGGCCCTGAAACTGAGTCCGGACGACTTCTACATCCTCGACAGCATGGGCTGGGTGCTGTTCCGCCTCGGCCGCCTGGACGAGGCGATCGACTATCTGCATAAGGCCCGCGAGTTGCGGGACGACCCGGAAGTCGCCGCTCATCTGGGCGAGGTGCTTTGGGTGAAAGGCGACCGCGAGGCCGCACGCGATATCTGGAATGCCGCCCTGAAGTCGGCACCCGGCGACAAGAAGCTCTTGCGGGTCATCGAGCGGTTTGGCCAATGACCGGCCGTTGGCGGCATCGGGTCATGGGCGTGCTGATCCCGGCCGTGGGTCTGGGCCTCGGCGGCTGCGCCGAATTGCAGGCGTTGAAACCGTTTTTCCTCCCGGTCGAGGCGCCCGAGGCCACGGCCTGGGACCGGCACCGGGCAAGCGTAGGATCGGTCCGCGCCTGGACTCTGCAGGGCCGGGTGGCCGTCGAGACCGCCGACGACGGCTGGAACGCGACCATGACCTGGGAGCAGCGGGCTGACCACTACGCCCTGCGGTTGATGGCGCCACTGAGCCAGGGGACCTTCGAGCTGGAGGGCGACACCGGCGGGGTGACTCTGCGCACCGCCGAGAACGAGACGCTGACCGCGACCGACCCGGAGGCCCTGATGCGCGACCATCTCGGCTGGAGCCTGCCGGTCGGTGGCCTGAAGTTCTGGATCCGCGGCATCCCCGATCCAGACCGTCCGCATACCGATCTCAAGCTGGACGAGTCCGGACGTATGACCGATCTCATCCAGGATGGCTGGCGGGTGAGCGTGCTGCGCTACCAGAAGGTCGGTGACAAGGACCTGCCCGACAAGCTCTTTCTGCAGAACGACCCGGTGAAGGTCCGGGTCGTGATCGGCCAATGGCAGCCGCAATCCTAGACCGGACCCTGAACTGGCCGGCCCCGGCGAAGATCAACCTGTTCCTGCATGTGATCGGCCGTCGTGCCGACGGTTATCACCTGCTGCAGACGGCCTTCCAGTTTCTCGATCTCTGCGACCGGCTCGATTTCGAACGCCGCGCCGACGGCCGTGTTTGCCGCCAGACCGACCTCCCCGGCGTCACCGAGGACGACGACCTGACGGTCCGCGCCGCGCGCCTGCTCAAGGCCCAGGCCGGGGTCGACGCCGGGGTGTCCATTTCGGTAACCAAGAACCTGCCGGTGGGTGGTGGCATCGGCGGGGGGAGTTCGGATGCGGCGACGACCCTCGTGGCGCTCAACCACCTCTGGGGATTGAACCTGCCGGTAGCGGCCCTGACCAGCCTGGGCCTGACGCTGGGCGCCGACGTGCCCATCTTCATACACGGCCGCGCGGCCTTCGCCGAGGGGGTGGGGGAAGTCCTGACGGACGTGACACCCCCAGAGCCCTGGTACCTGCTGCTCAAGCCCGCGTGCCCGGTGCCGACGGCCACGGTATTCCGCGACCCTGATTTGACACGCAATACCGCCCCCATCACAATCCGCGACTTTCTCGGCGGGGCCGGTCGCAACGACTGCGAGCCGGTGGTCCGGCGGCGGTTTCCCGAGGTTGGTGCGGCGCTCGACTGGTTGGCCGCCCGGCGGCCGGCGCGGTTGACGGGTACCGGGGCCTGCCTGTTTGCCGCCTGTGACGATGAGCGGCAGGCGCGCGACCTGTGCGCGGAGGTGCCCGCGCCCTGGCATGGCCATGCCGTTCGCGGCCTGAACCGCTCGCCGTTGCTGGACCGTCTCGAACGGGCCCGCCGCGAAGCGCCGCGCGGATTTGATGGGGCGTAGCCAAGCGGTAAGGCACCGGATTTTGATTCCGGCATTCCCAGGTTCGAATCCTGGCGCCCCAGCCAAACTATAGGTATCGGTATTGAACGAGCAGGGTACCGCCGTGTCTCTCGACCACATGACGCTGTTCACCGGCAACGCCAATCCGCGGCTCGCGGAGGCGGTGGCCAACAGCTTGCGCCTGCCCCTCGGCAAGGTGACTGTGGGCCGGTTCAGCGATGGCGAGACCCAGGTCGAGGTGATCGAGAACGTGCGCGGCCGGGACGTCTACGTCATCCAGCCGACCTGCGCGCCGACCAACGATCACCTTATGGAACTGCTGGTGATGACCGACGCCATGCGGCGGGCCTCGGCGGCGCGGGTCACGGCGGTGCTGCCGTACATGGGCTATGCGCGTCAGGACCGGCGGCCGCGGTCGGCGCGGGTGCCGATCACCGCGCGCCTGGTCGCCAACATGATTCAGACCGCCGGTACCAACCGGGTACTGACCATCGACGTGCATGCCGATCAGGTGCAGGGCTTTTTCGACATCCCGGTGGACAACATATATGCCTCGCCGGTGCTGCTTGGCGACGTTTGGAAGAACCACAAGAAGGGCGATTTGATGGTCGTGTCCCCCGACGTCGGCGGCGTGGTGCGCGCCCGGGCGCTGGCCCGCCGCCTGGACAACGCCGACCTCGCCATCATCGACAAGCGCCGGCCGAAGCCGAACGAGGCTGAGATCATGAACATCATCGGCGATGTCGAGGGTCGGTCATGCGTGATCGTCGACGACATGGTCGATACCGCCGGCACGCTGTGCCAGGCAGCAGGCGCGCTCAAGAAACAGGGGGCGGCCAAGGTGACCGCTTACTGTACCCATCCGGTGCTGTCCGGCAAGGCGGTAACCAACATCGAGAATTCGGATCTGGACGAGCTGGTGGTCACCGATACCATCCCGCTCAAGCCCGAGGCGACCGCCTGCGACCGCATCCGCCAGCTGTCGGTGGCGGGCCTGCTGGCGGAGAGCATCCGCCGCATCTGCGTCGGCGAGTCGCTCAGTTCGCTGTTCATGGATTAAACAAGGAGGCCCGATCAGGGCTTCCATGAGGATTTCCCGCGCGGGAAAGCCCCGTTCTGGTCGCGGAACGGGGCAAGGCGGCCGCGGTATGCGGCCAATCGTTCGTTGACGAGGCAAGAGCTGAAACCATCAGGTAGGAGAAGACAACATGCAACAGTTTGAAATCAACGCCAGCAAGCGCGTCGATCAGGGCAAGGGTGCGAGCCGCCGCCTGCGCCGCGCGGGCATGGTCCCGGGCATCCTCTACGGCGCCGGCAAGGCGCCGCAGTCCATCACGGTCGGCAACAACGACATGCTGCTGCATCTCGAGCACGAGGCCTTTTACTCACACATCCTGACCGTCAGCGTCGACGGCAGCGCCGAGCGCGTGGTGCTCAAGGACCTGCAGCGGCACCCGTTCCGCCCGATCCTGCTGCACGTCGATTTCCAGCGGATCGACGAGAACAAGAAGCTGACCATGCGCATCCCGCTGCACTTCCTCAACGAGGAATCGTGCGTGGGCGTCAAGGCCAACGGTGGTGTCCTCAGCCATCTGGCGAGCGACATCGAGATCGAATGTCTGCCGAAGGACCTGCCGGAGTTCATCGCCGTCGATGTCGTGGAACTGCAACTCGGCGACATCCTGCACGCCGCCGACCTGAAACTGCCGGCGAACGTCGAGATCGCGGGCGATCCGGAACAACCCGTGGTTTCCTGCCACATCCCGAAGGTGGTCGTCGAGGAAACGGCCGCCGCGACAACGGAGGCGGCAGCCGGGGAAACGCCCGCGGCCGTGCCGGCCATCGCCCAGAAAGAGGAAGCCAAGCCGGAGGCGAAGGCCGAAGGCAAAGCCGAGGCCAAGGGCAAGAAGTAGGCTGGCACCGGTACGGCGGCCGGTTGGCCGGGGAACCTGGCGTTGGCGGCGGCGATCGCGCTCATCGTGGGCCTGGGCAATCCGGGCCCCGAGTACGAGCGGACCCGACACAACGCCGGTTTCTGGCTGGTAGACCGGCTGGCCGCCGCCTGGGGCCTCGCCTTCCGCCGCGAGGCGAAGTTCCAGGGCGCGGTCTGCCGCTACACCACGGGCGGTAGCGAATGCCGGCTGCTCAAACCCATGACCTACATGAATCTGAGCGGCGACTCGGTTGCCGCGCTGGCGCGCTTTTTTCGCCTCGAACCCGAAGCCGTCCTGGTCGCCCACGATGAACTCGACCTGCCTCCCGGCACGGTTCGCCTGAAGCGGGGCGGCGGCGACGGCGGTCACAACGGGTTGCGCGACATCACCGGCAAGCTCGGCAGCAATGGCTACGGCCGGTTGCGGATCGGCATCGGACATCCGGGGAATCGTAACCTCGTCACGCCGTTCGTGCTGTCGCGTCCGCCCGCCGAGGAGGAATGCCAGATTCAGGCGGCGATCGAAGCCACCCTCGCCGTCATGCCGGATCTGCTGGACGGCGGGTTCAGCAAGGCCATGAACCACCTGAACCGGCGCCAGCCGCCGGTCCCAACAACGGAAACCTGAGCGCAGCCATGGGATTCAAGTGCGGTATCGTCGGACTGCCCAACGTCGGCAAGTCGTCGCTTTTCAACGCCCTTACCAGTGCCGGCATCGCGGCCGAGAACTATCCGTTCTGTACCATCGATCCGAACGTCGGCGTGGTCGCCATGCCCGACCCGCGCCTCGACAGGATCGCCGCGATCGTCAGGCCGGCCAAGGTCGTGCAGACCTACATGGAATTCGTGGACATTGCCGGGCTGGTCGCCGGCGCATCCAAGGGCGAGGGGCTCGGCAACCAGTTCCTGGCGCACATCCGCGAGACCCAGGCGATCGCCCACGTCGTGCGCTGCTTCGTGGACGAGAACGTAGTGCACGTCGCCGGCCGCGTCGACCCGGCGGCGGACATCGAAACCATCAACACCGAACTGGCCCTTGCCGATCTGGATGCCGTCACCCGGGCATTGGACCGGGCAGGCAAGCAGGCCAAGGCCGGCGCCGACAAGGAGCTGCTGGCGCGCAAGGACCTGTACGAGCGGGTGCTCGCGGTGCTGAACGAGGGCCGGCCGGCGCGCTCGCTGGCGCTCGCCGCCGATGACCGGCTCCGGCTCCGCGAGCTGAACCTGCTGACGCTGAAGCCGGTGCTCTATGTCGCCAACGTCGACGAGGCGAATCTCGGTGGCAACGAATATACGCGGCGGGTGGAGGCAATCGCCGTCGCCGAGGGTGCACGTTGCGTGACCCTGTGCGCGGCGCTGGAGGCGGAGCTCGCGCCCATGGCCGAGGACGAGCGACGCGAGTTCATGCAGGCGCTGGGCATCGAGGAGCCGGGCCTGAACCGGCTGATCCGCGCCGGCTATGAACTGCTGGGCCTCGAAACCTTCTTCACCGCCGGGCCGAAGGAATGCCGGGCCTGGACCATACCGGCCGGCGCCACCGCGCCGCAGGCCGCCGGTGTCATCCACACCGATTTCGAGCACGGCTTCATCCGCGCCGAGGTCATCGCCTACGACGACTTCATCGCCTGCAACGGCGAGGCCGGCGCCAAGGAAAAGGGCAAGTGGCGGCTGGAGGGCAAGGACTACGTCATGCGCGATGGCGACGTCGTCCACTTCCGCTTCAACGTCTGAGCGAAATCGCGGACTTCTCCGGCACTCGCCGGAACGCAGGTGTGCGTCAGCCCGGCTGACGCGCGATCGCGCTCGGCGCCTGGCCGGTCTGGTCTTCGCGTTACGATTGACGTAACGGTGAAGCGAGGACTATGCTGCTCCGGATTGCACCGGAGCATCGCTCGGGGAAACAACCCATGCCACGAACGGCAATCCATCCCGGCCGGCATCTTGCCGAACAGCTCAAGGCGCTCGGCATGAGCGCCGCCGAACTCGGCCGGCAGCTCAAGGTGCCGACCAATCGCATCACCGGAATCCTGAACGGCCAGCGCGCGATCACCGGCGACAGCGCGCTGCGGCTGGCGCATTTCTTCGGGAACAGTCCGGAGTTCTGGTTGAACCTGCAGAAGCTGTATGAGTTGCGCGTGGCCGAGGTGAAAGCAGGTGCGGCGATTCGGCGTCTGCCGCGGCTCCAGCAGAGCCAGAAGTCCGAGCCCGGTGGGAGTCAGTCTCGTGCGGCCTGATATGGGCACAGGCATGCGGCCGATTCTCCGCACGTCCGCTGACCTCTCGCGTCTTTTCCGCGGGCAACGGATGGTGGGACGCCGTACGCTTGCTGCTGTGAGCCGCTCGATGACGCCATCGGATTGCGGTTCGACAGCGGAGGATGCTTTCCCGCTAACCATTGTTGGTGAATCTGCGAAGTGTCGCTGATCATGTCGAATCCGTTTTTCGATCACCCCATTCTCAATTCTCCCTACGAGTACCCGTCGCGGCATTGGGAGCTGGATGACGATGGGCAGCCCACGCAGAAAATCACCGAGAGCCGGCGCAGCGCCAAGTTCATTACGCCGATCCCCAAGCCGAAGAATCGGAAAGCGGCCGCCAGGCAGGAAGGCTTCGTATTCGACGAAGGCATGGGTCTTTCCACCAAGGAACAGCAGTACGACCCGACTTCCAACATCAATGAGGTGCGCCGGAACGTGGATGCGTGGCGGGCCTTGCCCAACCCGAGCCAATGGCAGGTCACCCCAGAGACGGCCCGCCTGCTCCAGCACTGGAGGCACCACAAATTCGGCGGCATCCGTCCGTTCTTCTGCCAGGTGGAAGCGGTCGAAACCGCCATCTGGCTGACCGAGGTCGCACCGCACACCAGCGGCGGCAAGCGACTACTCGACCACATCGCAAGTGCCAACAGGGAAGCCAACCCGGAACTCCTGCGTTTCGCTCTGAAACTCGCCACCGGCGCGGGCAAGACCACCGTCATGGCCATGCTCATCGCATGGCAGACCATCAATGCCGTGCGCCGGCCGGGTAGCAAGAACTTCACGCGCGGATTTCTCGTTGTAGCCCCCGGTCTCACCATCAAGGATCGGCTGCGCGTGCTCCAGCCGAACGATCCGGATACCTATTACAAGGACCGCGAGCTGGTGCCGAGCGACATGCTCGACGACGTAAACCGCGCCAAGATCGTCATCACGAACTTTCACGCCTTCAAGCTGCGTGACCGCATCGAACTCTCCAAAGGCGGCCGCCAGCTTCTCACCGGACGCACCGGCGACGAGCTCCAGACCAAGGAGACGGAAGGCCAGATGATCCAGCGTGTCATGCCCGACCTCATGGGCATGAAGAACATCCTCGTGCTCAACGACGAGGCGCACCATTGCTACCGTGAAAAACCCGACGCGGAAGAAGAAGACTTGAAGGGTGACGAGAGAAAAGAGGCGGAGAAGAACAACGAAGCCGCCCGCCTGTGGATTTCCGGCCTGGAGGCAGTAAATCGCAAGCTCGGCCTGGCCCGCGTGATCGATCTTTCGGCGACACCGTTCTTCCTCAGCGGCTCGGGCTACATCGAGGGGACGCTGTTTCCGTGGACGATGAGCGACTTCTCGCTGATGGACGCGATCGAGTGCGGCATCGTGAAATTGCCGCGCGTCCCCGTCGCGGAGAACATTCCGGGCGATGAGTTGCCGGTTTACCGCAACTTGTGGGAGAACATCCGCAAGGACATGCCGAAGAAAGGCCGCGGCCAGGGCGAGGAACTCGACCCCCTCAAACTACCCACCCGGCTGCAAACCGCGATTGAAGCCCTCTACGGGCACTACGAGAAGACCTTCAAGCTCTGGGAAGAGAAGGGCATCCATGTCCCGCCCTGTTTCATCATCGTCTGCCAGAACACCGCCATTTCCAAACTGGTGTACGACTTCGTATCCGGCTTTCATCGAAAGAACGAGGACGGCACGACGACGCTGCAGAACAGCCGGTTCGCGCTCTTCCGAAACTTCGACGAGACCACCGGCAATCCGCTCCCGCGTCCCAACACCCTGCTCATCGACAGCGAGCAGCTCGAAGCCGGCGACGCCCTCGATGACAATTTTCGCGGCATGGCGGCCGACGAAATCGAACGCTTCCGCCGCGAGATCATCGAGCGCAGCGGCGACGCCCGCGCGGCGGACAACATTACCGATCAGGAACTGCTGCGCGAGGTCATGAACACCATTGGAAAGCCGGGGCAGCTCGGCGGCTCCATCCGTTGCGTGGTGTCCGTCTCCATGCTCACGGAAGGCTGGGATGCGAACACGGTCACGCACGTCCTCGGCATCCGCGCTTTTGGCACCCAGCTCCTGTGCGAGCAGGTGATCGGCCGCGCGCTGCGCCGCCAGTCCTACGAGTTGAATGAAGACGGTCCCGACAAAGGGCTCTTCAACGTCGAATACGCCGATGTGTTCGGCATTCCCTTCGATTTCACCGCCAAGCCGGTCATCGCCCCGCCGCAGCCGCCACGCGAGACGGTGCAGGTCAAGGCCATGCGCCCGGAGCGCGATGCTCTCGAAATCCGCTTTCTCCGTGTCGAAGGCTATCGGGTCGAGTTGCCGGAGGAACGACTAAGCGCCGATTTCAACGATGAGTCCATTCTGGAACTCAATCCCGACCTGGTCGGGCCATCCATCACGCGTAACGCCGGCATCATCGGCGAGGGCGTGGACATGAGCCTCAAGCACTTGGGCGACCTGCGGCCCTCCACGCTCGTCTTCCACGTGACGCAGCGGCTGCTCTACACCAAATGGCGCGATCCCGGCGAGGAACCCAAGCTCCACCTGTTCGGGCAGTTGAAGCGCATCACCAAGCAGTGGCTCGACACCTGCCTCGTCTGCAAGGGCGAAACAATCTATCCCGCGCTCTTGATGTATCAGGAACTGGCGGACATGGCTTGCAACAAGATCACAGCCGCCATCACACGGAAGTTCCTGGGCGAGCGGCCGATCAAGGCGCTGCTCGACGCCTACAACCCGACCGGCTCGACCCGGCATGTCCGTTTCAACACCTCGCGTGCCGACCGCTGGGAGACGAGTTCGAAGTCCTGTCACATCAACTGGGTGGTGCTCGACAGCGACTGGGAAGGTGAGTTCTGCCGGGTGGCCGAGTCGCACCCGAAGGTTCGCGCCTACGTCAAGAATCACAACCTCGGTCTGGAAGTGCCGTATCGCTACGGCTCCGAGACGCGCAAGTATCTGCCCGACTTTATCGTGCTGGTGGATGACGGTCACGGACCCGAAGACCTCCTGCACCTGGTCGTCGAGATCAAGGGCTACCGGCGCGAGGACGCGAAGGAAAAGAAATCGACCATGGACACCTACTGGATACCCGGCGTGAACAATCTTGGCACCTACGGGCGCTGGGCCTTCGCCGAGTTCACTGAGGTGTATCAGATCGAGGCCGATTTCAAGGCCAAGGTCACAAACGAGTTCAACAAGATGATCGAGAAAGCCATCCTCCCGTGAAGCGATCGCTGACACTTGCCGATTACCCCAAGTTCCTCACCGAGGTGAAGGATCGCGTCCGCCACGCCCGCATTTCCGCTGCGCGTAGCGTCAACCGTGAGTTGATCCTGCTTTACTGGGACATCGGGCGTGGCATCGCTGAAAAGCAGAGCGTCGCCGGATGGGGCGATGCCGTGGTCGAGCAACTCGCCGCTGATTTGCGGGCGGAGTTCCCGGATATGCGCGGGTTTTCGGTCTCGAACATCTGGCGGATGAAACAGTTGTTCCTCGTGCACTCGTCGCCTGAATTTCTCGCGCAGGCTGCGCGAGAATTAAAAAAGCCGCGCGGGCAGTTCCTGCCACAACCTGCGGCAGATATCGGACACGAAACAAAACTCGCACAAGCTGTGCGAGTTTTGCTCGCATCGATTCCATGGGGACATCATGTGCTCATGATGGGCAAGCTCCCTGACCCGGCTGCCCGCCTTTACTACCTCCGTGCCACCGCCGAGCTTGGCTGGAGCCGCAGCGTGCTTCTCAATCAAATCAAGGCCGGCGCCTATGAGCGCGCGGTGAAGGAGAAGAAAACCCACAACTTCGCCCTGGCCCTGCCCGAGCACTTCGCGGAACAGGCCGGCGAGATGATGAAGAGTCGCTACAACCTCGAATTCCTCGGCATCGGCCGCGCCATGAAGGAGCGTGAACTGGAGGACAGGCTGATCGGGCGATTGCAGCAGTTCATTCTGGAACTGGGTTATGGCTTCTGCTTTGTCGGCCGCCAGTACCGCCTCGCGCTCGGGCGCAAGGAATACTTCGTCGACCTGCTCTTCTATCACCGCTTCCTCAAGGCGCTGGTTGCTTTCGATCTCAAGATCGGCTCCTTCGAGCCGGAGCATGCCGGCAAGATGGATTTCTATCTGAACCTGCTCAACGAAAAAGAACGCGCGCCGGATGACCAGCCCGCCATTGGCATCATCCTCTGCGCCGAGAAGGACGACATCGAAGTGGAGTTCGCGCTCAAGACCAAGAACAATCCCATCGGCGTCGCCGAATACCAGCTCCAGGCCAGGCTCCCAGCAGAGTTCAAGGGTCGCCTGCCGACAGCGAAGCAGCTTGCCGGGCTGGTACGCGAAGTTCTTCCATACCGGAAATAGTCATGGCCAGGAAACCGCCCACGCTCAAGTCCGTCGAAACCCTCAAGCACGACGGGGCCAAGCGTAAAAACATCCCCACTGCCGAGCATCAGTCCGTCATCGAAAGGGCGCAGGAGGCCCCGCGCACGGTGAAGTATCCCCGCAACACCGACCTCGATCCCCAGCTCGTCTGGCGCGGCAAGGACGAGCAGGACTGGAGCGACCTCGTCGTCCACGCCCCGCCGCTCTACATCCAGGAGAAGGTCCACCCGAAGGTGCTCATCGACGACCTGCTGCGCCAGACGAAGGAACACCCCTCGCCCTCCGGGAGAGGGGCCGGGGGTGAGGGAGAACAAATCGACCTGTTCGCCGACTTCAACGGCATCCCCAAGGGCGCGGATAAGACCGAGTTCTACCAGCACGACCAGAACTGGAGCAACCGCATGATCCTCGGCGACTCATTGCAGGTCATGGCCAGCCTCGCCGAGCG
>Ga0233425_10000377_pt1 | contig 116970 bp, 120 predicted proteins | sample Watercolumn_Towu_2_FD_181712 | JGI IMG/M metagenome (GOLD analysis project Ga0233425, IMG submission 181712) | Freshwater microbial communities from Lake Towuti, South Sulawesi, Indonesia - Watercolumn_Towuti2014_140_MG | ecosystem: Environmental > Aquatic > Freshwater > Lake | place... | reverse complement strand
CCGCCGATCATCGACCCGCTTCACGCCGCGCACCTTCGTCGGCAGCAGGGGCTGGATTACCAACCACTCGAAATCCGTCAGATCAAACCGCGCCATCAGCATCTCCCTTCCGCGAAACACTGAATCAGATACTCAACCAATAGGGAATCCTGTTTATGGGTATGTGACCTAGTGTGTCAAAAATCCTGTAATTGTTCGAAAAATCCTTCAAATTCTCATTGGCTACCTTGTCGATAACTTTACCGATTTCGATCTCGAATTTGATGCGGTCGAGGTCTTCCACGCTACCGCCCCCACTTGGTCTTGCTCGACTTGCCGAACCGCCCTTTGCGCGTCCCCGGCTTGCCCTCGTTCGAGCGACCCACCCGCGGGGCGACCTGTTCGTCCGCCGGTAATCCCAACTCGTCGGCCTCCAGCCGGCGGATCTCGTCGCGCAGACGGCCGGCTTCCTCGAATTCCAGGTCGGCGGCGGCATCGCGCATCTTCTTTTCCAAGTCGGCGATATAGGCGCGCAGATTGTGCCCGACCATGTGCGCGGGCTTGTCTTCGCCGATGTCGATGACGAAGCCATCCTTCGACGCGACATGCGCGATGATGTCGCCGATATTGCGTTTGATCGTCTGCGGCGTGATGCCATGCTCTTCGTTATACGCCTGCTGCTTGGCGCGGCGGCGGTCGGTTTCGCGGAGCGCGCGTTCCATGCTGCCGGTGATGCGGTCGGCGTAAAGGATGACGCGGCCGTCGACGTTGCGTGCCGCGCGGCCGATCGTCTGGACGAGGCTGGTTTCGCTACGCAGGAAGCCCTCCTTGTCGGCGTCGAGGATCGCGACCAGCCCGCATTCGGGAATGTCGAGCCCTTCGCGCAGCAGATTGATGCCGACGAGCACGTCGAACACGCCGAGCCGGAGGTCGCGGATGATTTCGATGCGTTCGAGCGTCTCGACGTCCGAGTGCATGTATCGGACTTTCAAGCCCGCTTCGTGCAGGAATTCGGTCAGATCCTCGGCCATGCGCTTGGTCAGCGTCGTGACGAGCGTGCGGTACCCCGCGGCGGCGGTCTTTTTTGCTTCGGCAATCAGGTCGTCGACCTGTTCCTCGACCGGCTTGATCTCGACCGGCGGGTCGATGAGGCCGGTGGGGCGGATCACCTGTTCGGCGAACACGCCCTGTGTGCGCTCCATCTCCCAGGTGCCGGGGGTTGCCGAAACGCTGACCGTCTGCGGCCGCATCGCGTCCCATTCGGCGAAACGCAGCGGCCGGTTGTCGATGCAGCTCGGCAGGCGAAAGCCATATTCGGCCAGCGTGATCTTGCGGCGATGGTCGCCCTTCGACATCGCGCCGATCTGCGGAATCGTCTGGTGGCTTTCGTCGACGAAGAGCAGGGCATTGTCGGGCAGATATTCGAACAGGGTCGGCGGCGGCTCGCCGGGCAGACGACCGGTCAGGAAGCGGCTGTAATTCTCGATCCCCGCGCAACTGCCGGTGGCGGCGATCATTTCGAGGTCGAAATTTGTGCGTTGTTCGAGTCGCTGCGCCTCGAGCAGGCGGCCTTCGGCCTCGAGTTCCTTGAGCCGCTCCGCCAGTTCGTGCCGGATCGCCTCGGTCGCCTGCTTGAGCGTCGGACCGGGCGTCACATAGTGGCTGTTCGCATAGACGCGGACATAGTTGAGGCTGGCGATCTTCTTGCCCGTCAGCGGGTCGAACTCGACGATCTCCTCGATCTCGTCGCCGAAGAAGCTGACGCGCCACGCCATATCTTCATAGTGCGATGGGAATATCTCGAGGCTGTCGCCGCGCACGCGGAAATTGCCCCGCGCGAACGCCTGGTCGTTGCGCTTGTATTGCAGCGCGACGAGCTTGCGGATGATCTCGCGATTGTCGACGACCTGGCCCTTCTTGAGGTCGAAGATCATCGCCGAATAGGTCTCGACCGACCCGATGCCGTACAGGCACGAAACCGATGCGACGATGATGACGTCGTCGCGTTCGAGCAGCGCGCGGGTCGCCGAATGGCGCATCCGGTCGATCGCCTCGTTTACCGAGCTTTCCTTCTCGATATAGGTGTCGGAGCGCGGGACATAGGCTTCGGGCTGGTAATAATCGTAATAGCTGACGAAATATTCGACCGCATTGTTCGGAAAGAAGCTCTTGAACTCGCCATAGAGCTGCGCCGCGAGAATCTTGTTCGGCGCGAGGATCAGCGCCGGGCGCTGCAACTCGTCGATGACCTTCGCCATGGTGAAGGTCTTGCCCGACCCGGTGACGCCGAGCAGCACCTGATCGCGCTCGCCCGCCAGCGCAGTGTCGACCAGTTCGCGGATCGCGGCCGGCTGGTCGCCGGCGGGCTGATAGTCGCTAACCAGTTCAAATCGCTTGCCGCCTTCGACTTTTTCGGGGCGGGCGGGGCGATGCGGGACATAGGCCTCGCCGGTGTCGATTTCATCGAGCGATGTACGAATCTGGATTGCCATCGCTGCCAATATGGTATCGATGGGGTGGGCGCACAATCGCAATGAGTCACAGGGGATGGATATGAAAAAGCTACTCACTTTCGCCGCTCTTGGCGTTGCATTGGCGACGGCGGGCTGCAGCAAGACCGAAAATGCCGGCGGCACCGTCAAGCGCGAGGCTGGAAACTGGAAGACCGACGTCAAGCTGGTGAAGTTCGACGTCCCGGGCATGCCGGCCGAAATGAAGGATGGCATGGCGAAGATGATGGAAGGCGCCAGCGGCATGGACCAGTGCTTCACGCAGGAGCAGGTCGACAAGGAAGATATCGCGGCCGAGCTCGCCAAGGGGCCGGGCAACGGCGGCGAGTGCAAATGGTCGAAAAAGGATGTCAGCGGCGGCAAGATCGACGTCGCCGGCACCTGCACCGCCAATGGCCAGACGGTCGATATGGCGATGGCCGGCACGATGGAAGCGAAGAAGACCGACGTGACGATCACGACCAAGGGCAAGATGCCGACCGGTCAGGGCGAGATGGAGATGGTGCTGCAGATGACGAGCACCCACACCGGTCCCTGCAAGGACGGCGCGGCCGCGACCAAGAGCTGAGCCAAACGGCAACAGCGTACGAGCGGGGCGTCGGTGCGAACCGGCGCCCTTTCTGTTTGAAAGGAGAGAGCAATATGATCGGCTATGTGACCATGGGCACCGACGATTTGCCGCGCGCCCGGGAATTTTATGCTGCGCTGCTCGGGACGATCGGCGCGAGCGAGTTGATGCGCATGTCGGATACCGAGGCGAACGGCTTTACCCTTTATGGCACCGGCTGGGGCCAGCCCGGCATTGCGGTGACGCGGCCCTATGACGGCCGGCCCGCCGATCGCGGCAACGGCCATATGGCGGCGATCGTCGTCGACGAGCGCGCCAAGGTCGATGCGCTCCATGCCAAGGCGCTCGAACTCGGCGGCAGCTGCGAAGGACCCCCGGGCGTTCGCGGCGACGACGGCGAGCAGGCCTTCTATGCCGCCTATTTCCGTGACCTCGACGGCAACAAGCTGTGCGCCTTTCGGATCGGGCCGGCCTGAGCAGCGAAATTTGGAAAGCCGGGGCCGATGTGTCGGGCTTCGGACTCGCCGGACGGGATGCAGGTGGGGCTGCATGTCCGTCCGGCGGAGTCACTGTTATGGGGCGGCGCGATATGCCGAAAAGCGCCAGGGACCAGCTCGCGCCCTTCGATCTTGCGACCCCAATTGTCCCAACCGGGCATAAGCCCAGCCCAGACCACGACGGCACAGGGCACGTCGCGACCGTTGAACGATCTCACGTCCCCCGGCGATATGGCAGTTACAAGGGGTCACGACGCGGCATGTCGCGAAACGGCAAGAAATTGTTAACCATAAATGTCGCTTTTCAGCGTCATTTGGCACCCCGTAATGATTTTGATATAAGGCTGCGGCCTTCTGTTACCGTTACATGGTGGTAAAATCGGCTAGCTGTCCCGGCCGTTTGGCGTATCTATCGCGCGCGCCTCGCGAGGGGGCATTCGAGGTTGCATGGACCATATAATCGCTGATCAGCTTCCCGATGGTGATGAAACCGACCGGATCATTGCCGCCGAGTTCGAACATCTGCGCGAGTCGGCCCTGTTCACCCGTTCGCCGGTTCTGTCGCGTCTGTTGCAATTCCTTGTCGAGCATCGCCTGCGCGGCGGTCGCAGCGCCCCCAAGGCCTATGCGATCGCAACCGAGGCGTTGGGACGCAGCGCCGATTTCGATCCTGCGGTCGACAGCTATCCCCGCGTCATGGTCGGCCGACTCCGGACGCTGCTCGATCGCTACTATGCCGAAACGCCATGGATCCACCGTCTGCGGGTTCCGCAGGGTAGTTACGAAATCGTCGTCCAGCATCGCGCGGCGCCCCCCGCCCGATCGGCCGCGGACGCCGAGGGTGACATGGCGGCGGAACGCGCGCGAAACGCCGATACGGGCGTGGCGTCATCGCGCCACAAGCGCGACGCCGGGATCTCGGCGCGATCCGGCTATGCGCGCCGGGTGGCGATGCTGCTTTTCGTGCTGCTGGCCGCCGCCGCCGGATGGTGGACCTATGCCAATTGGGGGCGGATGGGCGGCGCAACCCCCGTTCCCATGCCGCTGCTGGAGGTCGGGGTGCCGCAGGCGGGCGAAACGCCGGTTTCGCGCGCGCTCGCACGCGCGCTCGACGGGCGCCTTCGCGACGGTTTCCGGCGGTTCGAACTCGTCGACTTGCGAAGCGCGGAAGCGAATGGATCGTCGGCCGCCGCGCCGCAGCCGGACTATCGCCTCGACGTCCTGCTTGTCCGCGACCTCGATGGACCCGCCGACGTTACGCTGGTGCTGAACCGCGTCGCCGATCAGCGGACGATCTGGTCGCAACAATTTCATCTCGAAAAGTCGCAGATGCCGGAATTCGCGCCGGTCGACACCGCCATCGCCCAGATCGCCGGGGACTATGGCGTGATCGTCCGTGATCAGGTCCAGCGCCATCCGAACGATTTCGCGCCGGGCTTTCCATGCCTCGCGCAATTCAACCGGGTGCGCCAGATGCGCAGCGCCACCGCTGCACGACAGATCGATGCCTGCCTGCGTGCTACGCTGGACCGCACCCCGGACGATCCGGTCGCGTTGACCGCGCTGTCGCTCGTCCGCTTCGGCGACTGGCAACCGCGCCGCAACACGCCCGAGGGCGCCGCCGCCTTTGCCGAAGCGCGGGCGCTTGCCGAGCGCGCCTATGAAAATGGTCCGGGGTCCTCGGCGGGCCTTTTCGCGATGTCGCGCGCGAACTTCTATGCGGGCAACTGCCCCGCCGGGCTTGCGCTCGGCGACGGCGCGATGCGGCTCAATCCCTATGATGCCGACATCGCCGGATTTCTCGGGCTGTTCAAACTTGCCTGCGGGCAGCCGGAAGAGGGCACCGCGCTGTTGCAGCGGTCGCTCGATCTCGACGCCTCCTACCCCGGCGTGCCCGCGGTGACGCTGGCCTTTGTGCGGTCGCAAGCGGGGGATCAACAGGCGGCACAGGCCATTCTCGACCGGGTGCCGACGCCCAGCAAGATGGAACCGCAGTTCATGATGGTCCGCGCGATCGTCCTGGCGCGGCAGGGGCATCTGCCGGAAGCGCGCGCGACTTGGCAAGCATTGCTGAAATATACGAAGCAGCCCGCGAACGCTGCGCCGGAAACGGTGTTGCGACAGTTCCTGATCACTCCGGCGGTCATCGTTCGTGCGTCGGCGGCGCTCCGCGAGTCCGGCGTCGTGCCGCCCGGCCCGGCGTCCTGAATCCCGTTCCCGCGAGGCGTCTCTTGAACGCGCGCGGCGCAATTCCTATGTCTTCGCCGACTATAGAAGGGGCGGGAAAACTGGTGGGCCGGACTGGATTGCCGTTGAAAGCCAGCGATCGACAGCGCGCTCGGCGTCCGACCGATGCCAGCCCTCTTGCCAGCCCCCGCGCTGGGCACTAGGGCGAATTTCAACATTCACGCCATAGTCAGAAAAAAGGAACTGTGCATGAGCGATTCGGCCGAAAAGGTTAAGAAGATCGTCGTCGAACATCTGGGCGTCGAAGCCGACAAGGTCACGGAGGAAGCCAGCTTCATCGACGATCTGGGCGCCGACAGCCTCGACATCGTCGAACTGGTGATGGCGTTCGAAGAAGAATTCGGCGTCGAAATTCCTGACGACGCGGCGGAAAAGATCGCCACCGTCAAGGATGCGATCGACTATATCGAAGCGAACAAGGGCTAATCGGGCCCTGTCCGGCGCAGCCGGACGCGGCGGCGACGCCGCCCACGCGTTTCCGGCTTCCCGGTCCCGAGCGCTCGTGCGCAGTGGCCGGGAAGCTTTTTTTATGGATATGACCTGGATGGATATGGCCGAGCACAGCGCTATATCCGTCATCCCGGCGAAGGCCGGGATCTCGCCATCTCGGTGATTGCAGGTCGGAAGGGCGAGACCCCGGCCTTCGCCGGGGTGACGATGCAAAAATATGACGCGGCCCGCTGCGGGGGCAGGGGCCGATGAAAGGAATGACTATGCGCCGGGTTGTGGTGACGGGTTTGGGTTTGGTGACGCCGCTGGGCGGTGATGTGGAAACCACCTGGACCAATCTGATCGCGGGCAAATCGGGCGCGGGTCCGATCACCCATTTCGACGCGTCGGACCAGAAATGCACCATCGCCTGCGAGGTGAAGGGGCCGGATCATGAATATGGCTTCGACCCCGCCAAGCGCGTCGATCACAAGATCCAGCGCCAGGTCGACCCCTTCATCATCTTCGGCATCGATGCCGCCGGCCAGGCGCTCGAGGATGCGGGTCTGACCGACCTTACCGAGGAGCAGAAGGTGCGCGCCGGCGTATCGATCGGCTCGGGTATCGGCGGCCTGCCGGGCATCGAGAGCGAAAGCCTGCTGCTCGCCGAAAAGGGGCCTGGCCGCGTTTCGCCGCACTTCGTCCACGGGCGCCTGATCAACCTCATCTCGGGTCAGGTCAGCATCAAATATGGCCTCAAGGGTCCGAACCATGCCGTCGTCACCGCCTGTTCGACCGGCGCGCATTCGATCGGCGATGCGGCGCGGATGATCCGCGACGACGATGCCGACATCATGCTCGCGGGCGGCGCCGAGGCGACGATCTGCCCGATCGGCATTGCCGGCTTCGCGCAGGCGCGCGCGCTCAACATGAGCTACAACGACCGCCCCGAACAGGCGAGCCGTCCCTATGACAAGGACCGCGACGGCTTCGTGATGGGCGAGGGCGCAGGCGTCGTCGTGCTCGAGGAATATGAACATGCCAAGGCGCGCGGCGCCAAGATCTATGCCGAAGTCGTGGGCTATGGCCTGTCGGGCGACGCCTATCACGTCACCGCGCCCGACCCCGAAATGGACGGCGCCTTCCGTTCGATGAGCGCGGCGCTCAAGAAGGCGGGCATGACCCCCGCGGACATCGACTATATCAACGCGCACGGCACGTCGACGATGGCCGACACCATCGAACTTGGCGCAGTGAAGCGCCTGTTCGGCGATGCGATGGCGAATGTGTCGATGAGCTCGACCAAGTCGGCGATCGGCCACCTGCTCGGCGGCGCGGGTGCGGTCGAGACGATCTTCTGCATCCTTGCGATCCGCGACCAGGTCGTCCCCCCGACGCTGAACCTCGACAATCCCGACGAGGGAACCGAAGGCGCCGATCTCGTCCCGAAGGTGGCGAAGAAGCGCACGGTCAAGGCCGCGCTGAACAACAGCTTCGGCTTCGGCGGCACCAATGCCAGCCTGATCGTCAAAGCGGTCGAAGACTGATCGCCATGCGCTGGCTGCTTGCAGCCCTGATGGCGTTCGCGCTCACCGCCTGTTCGGGCGGCGCGCCGCGCGATACGGTCGTCGTCATCCCGCCGGGCGCGAGCATCGCCAAGGCGGGCGAGATCCTCGAAAAGGCGGGCGCGGTCTCGTCGGCCGACAGCTTTCGTAACCATGCCCGCTTCTTCGGCGGCGACGACCCGATCAAACCCGGCGAATATGAGATCAAGAAGGGGATGGGCGCGGGCGATATCCTGGACCTGCTTCAGTCGGGCAAGACCGTCCAGCGTCTTGTCATGATCCCGCAGGGGATGCCCTCGATCATGGTGTGGGAGCGGCTGATGGCCGAACCGCGCCTGAAGGGCGAGATTCCGGTGCCGGCAGAGGGCAGTATCCTCCCCGACAGCTATGCCTTCACCACCGGAGAAACGCGCGCCGCGGTCGTGAAGCGGATGCAGGCTGCGATGGACAAGGCATTCGACGAACTCTGGGCGAAGCGCTCGCCCCGTAGCGCGGCGAAGGACCGCAACGAAGCGATCACGCTCGCCTCGATCGTCGAGAAGGAAACCGGCGTCCCCGCCGAACGCCGCACCGTTGCGGGGGTCTATACCAACCGCCTCGCTGTGGGCATGAGGCTTCAGGCCGATCCCACGATCATCTATCCGATTACCAAGGGCAAACCGCTCGGGCGCCGCATCCTGCGGTCGGAGATCCTCGCGGTGAACGATTATAATACCTACAGCATGACCGGCCTACCGAAGGGGCCGATCGCCAACCCCGGCAAGGCATCGATCGCCGCAGTGCTCGATCCCGAGGCGAATGATTATCTCTATTTCGTCGCGAAGGGCGATGGCGGCCACGCCTTCGCGCGCTCGCTGAGCGAGCACAATGCGAATGTGCAGAAATGGTATCAGCTGCGGCGCGATCGCGGGGAAATGGAATAGGCCGGCACGTTGGGCGGTCGGGAAGGGGAGAGCGATGATGCGAAACCTTGCGGGCCATGCGATGATCCTGCTGGCGGTGACCGCCTGCATGGCGGATGGAGGCAGCGCGGCCGGGCGGGCCGCCAGCGATATCCGGATCGAGGACGGACCGCAGCTTTCGACGCCGCGCGCCACGCACCAGCTCGTCGCGGCCTCGGGACGCTATGTGGTCGCGATCGGCGGCTGCGTCCGGACAGGGTGCGAGGCGGGCCCCGCCAGCGCCACGGTCGACATCATCGACGCGCGCACGATGCGGGTTGTCGGCACCGGTCGGCTGCTCGCGCCGCGCATCCAGCCGACCGCGGCGCTACTTCCCGACGGACGCATCCTGATCCTTGGCGGCTGGGTAGATGGCCGCGTCTCGGCTACCTCCGAAATCTTCGATCCGCAGACGGCGAAGTCGGATGCGGGACCGGCGCTCATGGGGCCCCGGACGGGTGCGGTCGTCACCGGTCTTTCCGACGGCCGGGTGCTGGTCGCCGGCGGCTATGACGGGCGCGAGGCGCGCGCCGACGCCGAAATTTTCGATCCGGCAAGCGGCCGGATGGCGCCTGCGGGTGCCCTCGCCGTCGCGCGCAGCGGCGCAACGGGCACGCTGCTTTCCGACGGCCGCGTGCTGATCGTTGGTGGCGGCCGTCCCGACCGGGCGCCGCAGATTGCGCTTGCCAGCGCGGAGATTTTCGATCCGGTGACAAGGCGCTTTCAGCCTGCCGGAACACTGGCGCAGCGGCGTTACAAGCATGGCGCGGTGCGTCTCGACAATGGCGACGTGCTGATCGTCGGCGGGTCGGACGAGCGCGACTATGACGGCAAACTGCGCTCGATCGAGCGCTATGACGTCGCATCGGGCCGCTTCGTTGCGGCGGGCAGCCTGTCGAGCGCGCGCTTCAAACTTGCGGACGGCCTGCTGGCGATGCCGGGCAATCGCGTCCTCGTCGCGGCGGGCGACACCGCGCCGGAGATTTTCGACGTCGCCAGCGGAACCTCGACGCGCGTCGACTATGATCTCGGCGGCCAGTGGAACTATATGACGCTCGTCCGGGCTGACGCACGCACGGCGCTGCTCGTCGGCGGATATCGCGAAGGGCGGATCGAGCCCACCGACCGAAGCTGGATCATCCACTTCGGCGAAGGGGCCGCATCATGACCACCGCCAAACTCTTCCTCCACGGCGTTCCCGACAGTCCCGCGATCTGGCGGCCGCTGCTCGCCGCGCTCGACCTTGGCGACACGCCGGTGGCGGTCCCCGCGCTGCCCGGCTTTACCGGGCCGCTTCCGGCAGGCTTTCCCGCGACCAAGGAAGCCTATGCCGACTGGGCGGTCGGGCAGGCGGAGGCGCTGGTCGCGGCGCACGGCCCGATCGACATCGTCGGGCACGACTGGGGTGCGTTGATCGCACAGCGTGCGGCGATGCTGCGCCCCGACCTGTTCCGCAGTTGGGCGGTGTCGAACGCGGTGATCGACCCCGATTATCGCGGCCATCGTATCGCACGCATCTGGAACACGCCGATTCTCGGCGAAATCTTCATGGCGCTGAGCAAGCCCGCGGCGCTCGCAAAGGGGCTGGCCGAGCAGGGGATGCCGGCCGGGATTGCCGAAGAAGAGGCGGCGCAATGGGCGAACAAGGACAAGCGTCGCGCGATCCTGAGACTCTACCGCTCGGCGAAGGGGCTGAACTTTGAACATGACTGGGCGCGCGATCTCGACAGGCTGCCTGCCAACGGCACGCTGATCTGGGGTGAAGACGATCCCTATGTCGATCCGTCGGTAGCCGAGCGATTCGCCGCCGACAATGATGCACCGCTGACGTTCATTAAAGGCGCGGGGCATTGGGCGATCGCCGAGCGTCCACAGGAGGTCGCGGCGGCGCTGCATCGCTTCTGGGATAGCCTCTAAGCAGCGGTTTTCGCGAAGTCATCGGGAAGAGCGATCATAGTGACCCAATTAATCGATTGGATCGCATTGTCGGCTTCGGCCAAAGCGCGGGGCAACGAGACAGGGCGTCCCATGGACGACGGCAGGCCTCCCTTTACCGCTTCGTCCATCCCGTCTCGACCTTGGTGACCCGGGCCTTCCCCCCTCCCTCCCGGGCCGCCGGTGCCGCGCCCATCGTCCTTACAGCGACGATGGGCGCGACAGACCAACGCCGTTTCGACGCGCTGCGTCAGGCGTATTACCCGCCGCAGCGCAACCATATCGCGGCGCACATCACCCTTTTTCACCAGCTTCCTCCCTCCGCGCTCGATGAACTCGACCGGTTGGCAAGGTCGATCGCGGCCGATACGCCGCCGCCGCTGGCGGAGGTGAGCGACATCTATTCGCTGGGCGGCGGCACGGCTTTTCGGATCGAGAGCGGCGAGCTGTTGTCAATCCGCGCGCGCATCGCCGGGCATTTTCATGGCCTGCTCGGCGCTCAGGACCGGGGGATGCCGCGGCTTCATATCACGATCCAGAACAAGGTGCCGTCTGCGGAGGCACGGGCGCTGGTCGCAGAACTCGGGCGGGATTTCCGGCCCCGGCCGCTGGAGATCACCGGGCTTGCCGCCTGGCACTATCGCGGCGGCCCGTGGGAACCGGCCTTTGCGCGCAAATTTCGGGGAGCGCGCAGATGATATTGACCCGCGGGGGCGCCATGCCTATAGGCGCGGCTCGCCCTCGCGGCGGCCTTTCGGGGCGGAGTAGCTCAGCAGGTTAGAGCAGCGGAATCATAATCCGCGTGTCGGGGGTTCGAGTCCCTCCTCCGCTACCAGTTTTCAAACACTTGGCGTATAGTTTGGTTCGCGGTCGGCTGCATTGCCGGTCGCCATTCGCGGCGGGGCTCGCAGATCGGCGATCATCCCGACTTTTGTGTCTGTATCCGCTTGCCACCGACGTCGGCGGCCGCGCGACCGTTTCGGTCCTATATCACGGAATTCCTATAGAGCAGACCTGCATTGTGGCGCTGTTGATGGGATCGGTATCGGCGCCGATCGTGCCCGAACTCGCATTTGGGCAGGATGCGTCGGAATCGGATAGCGGCGGGCTGGATGAAATCATCTTCCTGCTGCCGCCGCATGTCCCGCACGCGCCGCAGCGCCCGGTCGCAGGCACCGTCGGGCTCGTCATCGAGCGCAAGCGGCCCGACGGCATGGCCGACGCCTTCCAATGCTATTGCGACGATCGCGGTCGCATCGTCCACCCCGCCAAACATGGCGCGCGCCAAGGGCTGGCGGTGAGCGCGAACGCCATCACGGATTCGTCTCACTCGCCCCCCAGGCGCACGAAACGAATATTGCCGTCCTCGCGGTGCAGGAGGACGCCGCGGTCCGTTTTTTCGAGGCACGCACCCTCCATATCGACAACGCCGATATCGTTGGGGATCAGGGTGACGCGAAGCCTGCCGCCGTCGGCTTCGGTGAGGACGAAGCGCGGTGCGGTTATGCCATAAATCGGCTCGCTTATTTCGACCCAGCGCGGCGCGCGCTTGTCCTCCACGGGCATCGTCCAGCCATAATATTGGGTATAGCCCTCTGCGGGATCGCCGCTGTCGAACCCGATGCGGAAATCGACTCCCGGAATGCCTTCGCCGTTCGGCCAGGTGACGAGCAGGGTGGGGATCGCGCCGTCGACCGCGATCGGCGCTCCCTTCTCGAAGGCCGGCGGAACCGGCTTGGGTTCGGTCGTCAGGCAGATGCGGTCGCCCCGCGCCTCCCAGCGTCCCTCGGCGCGTTCGTCCAGCGCGCCGACGGCGAGCGCATATTGGAACCGGCCGTCGCTCCGGATCAGCAGCCCGCCGCCGACGTCGGGGCCTTCGGCGATGCCATATTCGCCGACGAAGGCATTGTCCTGTGCGATTGCTGGCGCGGCGAGAAGGGCGATGGCGAGGAGAAACTGGCGCATGGAACGATACTGCGCATGTCGACGCCATCGCGCCAGCCCCTTTCCACGATGCGCCCCACCTGCTAGGCGCCCGCGCCATGTCCCAGAACAACCCGCGAAAGCATCCCGACCGCCGCACCTTCGCTATCATCTCGCACCCCGACGCGGGCAAGACGACGCTGACCGAGAAATTGCTCGTCGCGGGCGGCGCAATCCATATGGCGGGCGAGGTGAAGGCGCGCGGCCAGGCGCGGCGCGCGCGGTCCGACTGGATGAAAATCGAGCAGCAGCGCGGGATTTCCGTGACCTCGTCGGTGATGACCTTCGAGCACGCCGGGCTCGTCTTCAACCTGCTCGATACGCCGGGGCACGAGGATTTCAGTGAGGACACTTACCGCACGCTGACCGCGGTCGACAGCGCGGTGATGGTGATCGACGCCGCGAAGGGCATAGAGCCGCAGACGCTCAAGCTGTTCGAGGTGTGCCGCCTGCGTTCGGTCCCGATCATCACCTTCGTCAACAAGGTCGACCGCGAAGGCCTGCCGCCGTTCGAACTGCTCGACGAGGTCGCCGACCGGCTCGCGCTCGACGTCTGCCCGATGAACTGGCCCGCGGGCATGGGCGGGCAGTTCGAGGGAATCTACGACCTCGTCGATCCCGCGATCATGAAGCCGGGCGGCGACGCGTCGCGCATGTATGAAGGCGACCGCTTCAGCGTGTCGGGGCTGGACGATGCAGCGCTGGCCGCGCAGCTCAGCGCCGACGCGCTCGCGCACCTCAAGGAAGAAACCGAGCTGGCGTCGGCCTGCTACGCGCCCTTCGACGCTGCGGCGTACCGGGGCGGCGACCTGACCCCGGTCTATTTCGGGTCGGCGCTGAAGGAATTCGGCGTCGTCGACCTGCTGAACGCGCTCGCAAGCCACGCGCCGGGCCCCCAGCCGCAGCCCGCCGAGCCCGCGCCGGTCCAGCCCGACGACGAGGCCGTCACCGGCTTCGTCTTCAAGGTGCAGGCGAACATGAACCCCGCGCACCGCGACCGTATCGCCTTCATGCGCCTGTGCTCGGGCAAGTTCGAGCGCGGGATGCGGCTGATGCAGGGCGGGACGGGCAAGGCGATCGCGATCAGCCGCCCGATGCTGTTCCTTGCGCAGGACCGCGAAATGGCCGAGGAAGCCTATCCCGGCGACATCATCGGCATTCCGAACCACGGCACCTTGCGCGTCGGAGATACCTTGTCCGAACGCACCGACATCACGATCACGGGCCTGCCGAACTTCGCCCCCGAGATCCTGCGCCGGGTCGCGCTCGTCGATCCGACCAAGACCAAGCAGCTTCGCAAGGCGCTCGACGATATGGCCGAGGAGGGGATCATTCAGGTCTTCTATCCGGAGATCGGCTCGAACATGATCGTCGGCGTTGTCGGCCAGTTGCAGCTTGAGGTGCTGATCAGCCGGCTTGAGGCGGAGTATAAGGTCGAGGCGAAGCTCGAGGCATCGCCCTGGGACACGGCGCGCTGGATCGCGAGCGATGATCCGGCCGCGCTCAAGGCGTTCCAGGCCGATCACCGCGGCGCCAGCGCCGCCGACCGCGACGGCGCGCCGGTGTTCATGGCGAAGGATGCGTGGGAAGTCGGCTATGTGACCCAGCGCCACCCGGCGATTCGCTTCACCGCGACGAAAGAGCGCGTTTTCGCCGACGCGGGTTGATCGGGTCCGCCAAGTCCGGCACCATGACGTCCAGGCCGGTTATGGTGGGGGTATCGATGCGCGGATGGATTTTGACGCTGGCATTGGTCGCGGGCAGCGCGCCGGCGGCGGCACAGGGGATCAAGCTTCCGGTCGCGGCGGGGTTCTGGACCAACGACACCGAAAAATGTGGGACCGTGCATCACGGATACGTGTTCGACGGCAAACGCTGGGGCGCCCTCTATTATTACGGACCCAACGGCAGCATGGGGCCGGCCGCCGAACTCGAGCCGATCACGCAGACGCGGGTTGTGGCGGGCGGCTTCACCCAGATGCAGTTCGGCGGCTTTGACGGCGCGGGCTATTTCCGCATCAAGCCGCTTGGCCCCGGCCGCGCGCTCTATCGCGTCGGGGCTCCGTTTCGGGACGAGATACAGGAATCGGACGAGACGCTGATCCGCTGCGATTTCAAGACGCTGTCGCCAAAGATGCAGGCGGCGATCCGGCGTCTTGCGCCCGCACTGGCGGCGAGCCCGGCGACGCGGCCATAAGCAACGCGGCGATCGACGCGGCGATCTGCTGGCCGGTGTCGAACTCGTAACAGGAAAAGACGGGGCTCGGATTGACCTCGAAACAATAATAGCGCCCGTCGGGGGCGATCGCGGGGTCGCGGTCAGAGCAGGCTGAGCAGATCGGCGGTCGCGGCTTCGGCCGCTTCCTCATCCTCTTCGCCCTCGAACTTGCTCAGCGTGATGCCGAGCAGCCGGATGCCCTGCTCGGTGGGCAGCAGCGGGGCGAGGATCGCCTCGCCTGCGGCGAGCAGCGCCGCGCCGTCGACGATCGGCGCAGGAACGGTCCGTGCGCGCGTAATGGTCTGGAAGTCGGCGTAGCGCAGTTTCAGCGTCACGGTCCGTCCGCGCGCGCCTTTTTTTGCCGCGCGGTCCCAGACCACGGTGCAGACATGCGCCAGCGCCTCGCGGATCTCGGTGTCGGTTATCAGGTCGTTGAAGAAGGTGCGCTCACCGCCCAGAGATTTCAGCGGCCGGTTCGATTTCACCCGCCGATGATCGATCCCGCGCGCCAGATTGTGGAGCCATTCGGCGCTGTTGCCGAAATGGTCGGCCAGCCACCCCATATCCTTCGCGGCAAGATCGGCGCCGGAGAACACGCCGAGTCCTTCCATCTTCGCCGCGGTCACCGGGCCGATGCCGTGAAAGCGGCGTATCGACAGCGTCTGCACGAAGGCAGCGCCTTCGCCGGGGCGAATGACGGTCAGCCCGTCGGGCTTTTTCTGGTCCGATGCGAGTTTCGCGATGAACTTGTTGTACGAGACACCCGCCGAGGCGGTGAGTCCCGTCTGCTCGCGGATCCGGCGGCGGATCAGCTTTGCGGTCGCGGTTGCGCTGCCGAGTCCGGCCTTGTCGCGGCTGACGTCGAGATAGGCTTCGTCCAGCGACAACGGCTCGACCTCGTCGGCATAGTCGCGGAAGATCGCGCGAATTTGATGGGAGATGTCGCGATAAACCTCGAAGCGGGGGGGCACGAAGATGAGGTCGGGGCATTGGCGCTTCGCGGTGATGCTGGGCATCGCCGACCGCACCCCGAATTTGCGCGCTTCATAGCTGGCGGCGGCGACGACGCCGCGCCGCGACGAGCCGCCGACTGCGACGGGTTTGCCGCGGAGTGCCGGATCGTCGCGCTGTTCGACCGACGCGTAGAAGGCATCCATGTCGACATGGATGATCTTGCGAACGGGCGCGGCCGCATCGCCGTCGGGGGGCTGGTCTTCGCCGTCTTTCACGGCGCCAGCCTTAGCATGTTGCCGAAATGTTCTCAACGGCAAGCGCCCCTTGGCCGAGGCGATCGTGGGTAGCGGGGAGGGGGGTGGAGCGGGTAGCGGGAATCGAACCCGCCTAGCTAGCTTGGAAGGCTAGAGCATTACCACTATGCTATACCCGCGTTTCCAAGGCCGCGGCGATTGCCAGTTTGGCTCGCCGACGTCAAGCGCAACCCGTCGTCAAACGCCGGTCGCGCGGTCCATCGCCTCCATATGCGCCTCGGGCGGCTCGCACGGGGCGGGCGGATCGCCTTCGGCCGTCGTGAAGCGCGCGCCGCGTTCCAGCGTCTTGTGAACGGGGCAGCGTTCGGCGATCTCCATCATTCGGGTGCGCTGCTCGGCGTCGATCGCGCCTTCGATGGAGATGCGGACGTTGAAAAGGTCGGGCTGGGGATCGGCGAGCTCCTTCTGGTGGCCGACCGCGGCACGGATGCGCGTCACCGGCCATTTCTTGCCGTCGGCGTAGAGGCGCAGCGTCATCGTCGTGCAGGCGGCGAGCGCGGCGGAGAGGAGGTCGAAGGGGCTGGGGCCCGTGCCGCCGCCGCCGACGCTGACCGGCTCGTCGGCCAGGAACACATGGTCGCCCGTGCTGATCGCAACCTGGAACTTTCCGTCGCCCGTCTCTTCGGCTTCGGCATCGACCGGCGGCACGGGCGCTTCGGGCGGCGGAGTCAGATAGGGGCTCGCCCAAGCCGCGATCATCGAACCGACGCGCTGGACGTCCTGCGGGCGGCTGAGCAGATGGTCGGCGTCGTCGAGCGAGAAGAAGCTCTTGGGGTGGCGCGCCGCGACATAGATTTTGGTGGCATTCTCGATGCCGACCGTATCGTCGAGTGGGGCGTGCATCACGAGTAGCGGACGCCGAAGCGCCGCGATGCGCGCGCCCTGATCCTGCGAGCGCAAATCGTCGATCAGGCCGCGCCCGACGCGAAAGCGCCGCCCGGCGAGCAGGACGTCGGCGGCGCCCTCGGCATCGATCGTCGCGATCGCGGCGGGATCGAACTGATGGAGCGTATGGGCGACATCGAACGGCGCATTGATCGTCGCGACCGCGCGAATCGAGGGCAGGTCGACCGCCGCGGCAATGGCGGCCGCGCCGCCAAGGCTGTGGCCGATCAGCAGCGACGGTGCCTTGCCGTCGTCCGCGAGCGCCCGCGCGGCCGCCTGCAGATCGCGCACGTCGAATGAAAAGCGACTGTCGGCGAAATCGCCCTCGCTCTCGCCGAGACCGGCGAAGTCGAACCGCAGCACGCCGATGCCCTCGCGCGCGAGCAGGCGCACGATCCGTACCGCTGCACGGTTATCCTTTCCGCAGGTGAAGCAATGCGCGAAAATCGCCCAGCCGCGCACACGCCCGCCGGGAAGCTCCATCCGCCCCGACAAAGTCTTGCCCGCCGAGCCAGGGAACCGAAACGGCTGGGTGACCATGCGCCTTCTCCTTCTTCGGTGACGTGCCCATGCTACGCGTGTCTCCGCGACGGGTCACGCGGAATGCGCCGACGCCGATCGGTCGACAGGAACTTTCGGCGCTGCCTCTCGTTCTAACAGCGCACACGAAATGCAGAAACAGGCGGCGCGACGATAGGTCGCCCGGCTTGCGGAGGGCCGTTTTCCTGCCTCTCCGGAAGGTGGCGTTCCGCGCCCGCCGGATAGGAGATGTCTGATGTTCAAATGGGCTTTGATCTTTGCCGTGATCGCGTTGGTGGCGGCGCTGCTCGGTTTCGGCGGTGTCGCCGGGGCAGCCGCGGGCGTAGCAAAGATATTGTTCTTCGTCGGTTTGGCGCTCGTCGCGCTTTTCCTCATTCTCGGCGTGGTCGCTGGACGCAAGGTCGTTTGACGGCGACCGGTCGTTTCACAATCCTCCGTGATCGGGACAGGCGGCATTGGTGCCGGTCCCCGGACGGAATCGGCGAGCCCCGCCGCGTGAATGCGGCGGGGCTTACCTCTTTTGGGCATTTGTGCCCCCATTCCGCGCGATGGTAGGATGCCGCCTTCAAAACGGGTGGGGGCGGAGCGGTGCAGAAATCTTCCGTTGTGACCATGTCGATACCGAAGCCGGCGTTCGGTGTGCCGGCGCCCTGGTTCAAGGGCCAGGTTCTGGGCGGGAATCCCCGATACTCCTTCCATACGGTGGCGGGCCGCGTCGCGGTCCTCTTCTTCATGGGATCGGCGCGCGATGCGGCGGTCAAATCGGCGCTCGACGTGCTTCTTTCGTCGGACCGCTACGAGGATTCGCGCGTCTGCCTGTTTACCGTGACGCACGATCCCGACGATGTGTCCTCGGGCCGGATCGCTTCAGGGCAATATGGGGTGCGCCACTTCCTCGACTATGACCGCGCGATCGGCACCACCTACGGCGCGTGCCGCGAAGGATCGAATCGCTACGAAGCCTATATTGCCGTTCTCGACCGCCAGCTGCGGGTCGCGGGCCGCTATCCGCCGTCGCAGGCGACCGAAGCGCTGGCGCTCGCAGGACGTCTGATCGACGAGGACCGACCCGAAGACTGGGCGCCGGTACTCCGCATTCCGCGCGTCCTCGATCGTGCAACATGCCGGCATCTCATCGACCTCTACGAGGCCGATGGCGGCGCGGATTCGGGATTCATGCGCGAAGTCGACGGGAAAACGGTTTCGATCATCGACCACGGCCACAAACGGCGGTCCGACTATACTATCACCGATATGGAGCTGCGCCGCTCGCTCGTCGGCCGGATCAACGACTGTGTGCGGCCGGCGATCAATCTGGCCTATAATTTCGATGCGACACGCATGGAGCGCTATATCGTCGCCTGCTACGACGCATCGGTTGGCGGACATTTCCGACCGCATCGCGACAATACCACAAAGGGCACCGCGCACCGGCGCTTTGCGGTGACCATCAACCTCAACGACGACTTCGACGGCGGTGAGCTGCGCTTTCCCGAATTCGGGTCGCGCACCTATCGCGCGCCGCCGGGCGGTGCGATCGTGTTCGGCTGCGGCTTGCTTCACGAAGCAACGCCGGTGACCCGCGGACGGCGGTATGCCTTTCTGCCGTTCCTGTACGATGATGCCGCGGCGGCGCAGCGTGAGGCGAACAACGTCTATCTGGGCGAGGGCGTCGGAGCCTATCGCGCGGGCTAGCCATGACCGGATCGATGCGACTTGCGCCCCGATGAACGCGGCGGCGTTTTTGCGACAGTTTGCGACAAATTTTCGCCCATCCGGCAATTGGCTGGGACAAATCGTAACTAGAACGCCCTTATCGGAACAGCGCTTGTTCCCGCATGAGGAGTTCGTGACGTGAAAAAGATTTCGCTTTTGACGCTCGGTGCCGCGTTGATCGCTGCACCCGTTTTCGCCGCCCCCGGTCCGGGGGCAAGGGGCGACGCGGACGCCAATGGCACGCTGACGCGCGCCGAGGCGCAGGCCCATGCCAACGAAATGTTCGCCCGTATGGACGCCAACAAGGACGGCAGGCTCGACGCGAGCGATCGCGCCGCCAAGCGGACCGAGATGCAGGCGAAGATGTTCGAGCGCCTCGACGCGAACAAGGATGGCAGCATCAGCAAGGCCGAATGGGACCAGCACAGCGCCGATCGGGCCGCGAAGCGTAGTGACCGCGGCGAGAAGCGCGTCGATGCCGGTGACGGCAAGCGCGGAATGCGCGGCCATCACGGCAAGCGCGGCGGTCACGGCATGATGATGGCGCGCGCCGACACCGACGGCGACAAGGCAGTCAGCCAGGCCGAGTTCCAGGCCGCGGCGCTCGCGCGCTTCGATGCGGCCGACGCGAACAAGGACGGTCAGGTGACGGCCGAGGAACGCGCCACGCAGCGCGAGGCATGGAAGGCGAAGGCGGGCGAATGGCGCGCCAAGCGCGGGGCCGCGCCGGCCACTCCCGCCAGCGAATAAGCCTTTGGCGCGGGGCTGCTGGAAGAGGCGGGCCATCCCCTCCCGGCATTGCCTTTGCCAACGCCCCCTGCCAGCATCGCCCACCGGTCGCCTTCGGCCGGTGGGCGAACCACTGAATATCACAGACGCATGATGACCGACACGCCGCGCATATTGCTGATCGACGACGAGCCTTCGATCCGCGAGCCGCTCTCCGAATATCTGGAGGCGCAGGGTTTTGCGGTGACCGATGCGGCGAACGCCTCTGAGGCGCGGTCGGTGCTGCGCGCGCAGACGGTCGACCTGGTCGTCAGCGATATCATGATGCCCGGCGAGGATGGCCTGTCGCTCACGCGCCACCTGCGCGAGACAAGCAGCATTCCCGTCATCCTGCTTACCGCGCGCGCGGAGGACACCGAGCGGATCATCGGGCTGGAGATCGGGGCTGACGACTATGTCGTCAAACCCTTTAATCCGCGCGAACTGGTCGCGCGCATCCGCACCGTGCTGCGCCGGACGCAGCAGAGTGGCCGCGCGCTCGATCCGGGCGGAACCTGCTACGCCTTCGGCGACTGGGTACTGCGCGAGGTGGAACGTGTGCTTGTGGATGGCGAGGGTAATGAGGTCGCGCTGTCGTCGGGCGAATATCATCTGCTTCACGCGCTGGTGCGCCATCCGCGGCAGGTGATGAGCCGCGACCGGCTGCTCGACCTGGTGCGCGGGCGCGAGGCCGATATCTTCGATCGCGCGATCGACAATCTCGTCAGCCGCCTGCGCAAGAAGATCGAAGACGACCCCGCGCATCCGCAAATCGTCAAGACCGTGTGGGGCGGGGGCTATACGCTCGCGTGCGAGGTCCGGCGCATGGGGCCGGCGACGTGAAACTTCGCCTTTGGCCCCGCAGCCTTGTCGGCCAGCTCGTCTTTGCGGTCGCGGTGATGCTGTTCCTCGCGCAGGCGATCAATTTCGTTCTCCTGTCGCGCGGGATCCGGCAGCAGACGCTGGCGCACGGCGGCGGCATGGCTGTCGCGCGCGTCATCGACGCGATCGAGCGCGACCGGCGCGGCGAGTTCCGTGGACCGCCGCGCGACGAGATGGCGCGCGAGCGGGCGCAGAAGCTGCAGATTTCCGCAACGCCGCCATCGCTTCCCCCCGGCGCCGTGCACCTTCCGGAATTGTCCAACTATATCGGCGGGCTGCTGAACGACACCAATGTTCACGCCGAGTCGATCGACGCCTGGGCCTTGCCGCCCCGGTCGAGGCAGCGGCTGCAGCGCGCGGCTTTCCCCGACCGCGCGGTCGTCGTCGTCGCGAAGGTCGATGGGCGATATTTCGCGGTGCGCTCGCGTATCGCGGCGACGGGCAATCGGCTGTCGGGCTTCCTGATCTGGCAGACGCTTACCCTCTACCTCTTGCTGCTGATCCCGATCATGGTGATTGCCTGGCGCGCGGCGCGTCCGTTGCGCGACCTGACGCGGGCGGCAAGAGCCAATCCGGCATCGCGCGACGCGGTCCCGCTCGAGGAGGAGGGGCCGTCGGATGTGCGCGATCTGATCGCCGCCTTCAACGCCTTTCGGGCACGGATCGCGACGATGCTGTCGGACAAGGACCGGATGCTCGGCGCGGTCGGCCACGATCTTCGCACCCCGCTGGCCAGTCTCCGCGTCCGTGTCGAGGGGGTCGAGGACGACAGATTGCGCGAAAAGATGATCGCGTCGATCGACGAGATGACCGCGATGCTGACCGACATATTGGCGCTCGCGCGGTCGGGCTCGGGGACCGAGGCGCAGGAGCGCGTTCCGATCCGGGAACTGATCGGCGAGCTGGCGGCCGATTATCAGGAGCGGGGCAAGGATGTGGCGGTGGGCGCTATCGCCGACGTCCATGCGCTGGTCCGCCCGATGCTGCTCAAGCGCGCGCTGCGCAATCTGGCCGATAATGCGCTTGCCTATGGCATGCGCGCGCGGCTGTCGGTGACCGCCGCAGCGGGCCGGATGCAGATCATCGTCTCGGACGACGGTCCGGGGCTGACGAAGGAACAGATCCGGGTGCTGGTCGAACCGTTTGCGCGCGGCGAGCAATCGCGCAACCGGGCGACCGGCGGCGCCGGGCTCGGCCTCTCGATCGCGCGCGAGATTGCCGAGGGCGAGGGCGGGGCGCTGACGCTGGCGAACCGTGCCGGCGGCGGGCTCGATGCCGTGATCGAGCTGCCGGTTCAGGCGTAGATCGCGATCGCCTGACTGCCGCTCAGCACCGGCTCGCCAACGCGGTTCCACAGCATCATGTCCTGCACCGACACGCCGCCGCGCGCATAGCCGGTCTTGGCCGAAAGCAGCCACCAGCCGTCGTCGGTCGTCGGCGTTCCGCCGAGCATGTTCACCGTCCAGTTCATCGAACTGATCGGGCCGAATTCGGTGAACAGCGCCATCGCAGCTGGCGGCAGGGCGTCGCCGAGCGCGAGTAACTGGACCGCCGGATGGCAGGCGGGCTGGTCGACGAAGCGCACCCAGGTGAGATATTCGCCGACGTCGCTTTTCCAGGCGAAGCGCGGACCGGTGGTCGGACGCATGTCGAAATGGCGCGTGAAGGACGGGCGGGCCTTATGCTCGGGCACCGGCTGAAGCGTCTCGGGATCGGGCGCTTCGGGCATCGTCAGGCGATTATGGTCGAGATGGCTCGCTCGCTCGCCCGAGAAGGCAAAGACGGCGGCGGTGCCGAAGCCCTGGTCGCTCGACACGCCGGCATCGATGAAGAGGCTCGACTTCGACTGGCGCAACACCCGGGTATTCACCGTGCAATCGCCGCCGACCGGGCCGACGAAGCTGATCTGCGCATAGCGCAGCGGCGCCTCGGTGGGATGGAGCGCCATCGCGCCTGCGAGCGCAACCGCCGAGCTGATCCCGCCATAGGCGGTGCGGCCCTGCATCCAGCCGTCGTCAATATGCCCGGTGGCGACATCGCCGTCGACGCGCAGCGTCGCGAGAAGCGCGTCGAGCGCGCTGGGGGAGGTTGCTTCAGTCATGCCTCGTTCTTCTTGGTTGGTTCACCCCGAACCCGTTCGCCCTGAGCTTTTCGAAGGGCCGCTCTTGCTCCTGCGGGGAGAGAAGGACGGTGCTTCGACAAGCTCGGCACGAACGGAAGAGGAGCTAGTCTTCGATCTGGAACGTCAGCCCCGCGTTCGCCGTAAGCCGCTCGATCAGCTTGTCGCCGAGCAGCGCCCCCGGCGTCCAGACGCCGCCTGCGCCCTTGTTTTCGAGCAGCGCCATCCCTGTCTCGGCGAGCATCTTCGACGTCGAGCCGTAGCCCGGATCGCGGTCGCCCTGCACGCTGGTGCGAACCGTCGTGCCGTCGGGATATTCGCCGATGAACAGGACATCATAGAAGCCGTTCTCGCGCTCCTCCTTGCTCGGGCCTTCGCCGGGCTTGATGCTCGGATCGAACGGGTTCGCCTTGGCCATCGCTTCCGCCATCGCTTTCCCGGCGTCGCCGATCGTCGTCATCACCATCTCGTCATAGACCAGATCCGCGCCCCACGGATGGCCGAGCAGGAAGTTGGTGCGGTGGACATTCTTGGTGTTGATCGGCGCCATCACGAAGGGCGCTGTCCAGGTGCCCGTCGCGCTGTCATATTCGGGAACGAGCCCGGTCGGCTGCGACGGTCCCTCGAAGCCCGGGGTCAGCGCGAAGGAGGATTTGAGCAGCAGCGCAAGCGATGGCCTTTTCGCGATGGCTTTCAGCGTCTCGGTCAGGCTCGCGATCGTGCCGCCCGAAGCGCCCCCGGCCATCTTGCGGACGCGGCCCTTGACGCGCGGCGCGGGCTTGCCGTGGCGTTTGACGGCCTCGGCCTGCAGGAAGGCGACGCCAAGGTCGAAGGGGATCGAGTCGAACCCGCACGAGAAGGTGATGCGCGCGCCCGATGCCCTGGCGGCGGCCTCATGCGTGTCGATCATCTCGCGCATCCAGCCGGGTTCGCCGCACAGATCGGCATAGGCGGTGCCGGCGCGGACGCAGGCGGCAACGAGTTCGCTGCCGTAAAGCTGGTAGGGGCCGACAGTGGTCAGGACGACCTCGGCGCTTTCCGCCATCTTGTCGAGGCTGGCGGGATCACTCGCGTCGGCGACGATCAGCGGCGTCTCCTCGTCGGCGCCGATCAGGTCGCGGACCTCGGCCAGTTTGGCAAGGCTGCGCCCCGCCATCGCCCATTTCGGCGCGTCCTTGTGACCCTTGTAGTGGTGCGCCAGATATTCGGCGACGAGGCGTCCGGTGAAACCGGTCGCGCCGTAAACGACGATGTCGAGATCGCGAGCCATGTCGGCAATCCTCCCTTTACGTAAACGTTAAGTGGAGGCTAGCGCAGGCGTGAAGGGTTGCCAAGCATGAAGCGTCAGCCCGGCGTGAGGGTGAGTCCGGCAACCTCGCAATCGCCGCAATCGACCGCGCGCAGGGTGACGGCGTTGGCACCGGCGGGCAACGCGATGGAAGGCACGCGCAGTTCCTGCCAACCCGATCCAGCGGGCACCGCCACTTCGCTGTCACCCAGCGCGATGCGCCCGCCCTTCGCCGATCGGGCTCGGATGGCGATGCTCCAGTTCCCCGCCCGTGCGGCGTCGAGCGTGTAGCGCATCCACTCGCCGGTGACGAAATCGCGCACATAGGGTGTGCCGTCCACCTCGCGGGCGATATCGACGCCGTCGTTGCGATAGGTCGTTCCGTTGTTCCAGAGGGTCCGCTCGCCACCGGTCGCGACATGGTAATTGGCGTCCGCCGTGTCGGAATAGGCGACCCCCGCCGTGCCGAGATCGTAATCGACCGCGCGAACCGTCAGCGGCGCGGCGTCAAGCCGGCGCACGGCGAACGGACGCGGCGCCGAATCGTGCGGCTGGCGCATCATCGCGTCGATCACGTCGGGCTTCGGAATGTTGCGGTCGAAGCGGCTGTTCTCGGCGAGCTGCATCATCGCGGCAAAGGCTTCGTCGGCGCCCGGCTTCGGCCCCTTGCCGGTCGCCCATGCGACGATCTTCGCCCAGCCCGGCCCCGGATCGATTTCGAGCGGCTGGTTGAAGCCGATCTTCTTGAGCGGCCAGAAGGCCCAGCCGATCCCGTCGCCCTCGACCAGCGCGATCGAATCGCGGAACCAGACATTGCTGTTCTCGCCCGACTCGCCCAGCCAGACCGGGCGGTTATAACGGTCGCGCAATTCCTCGATCGCGCTGACGCTCGCGGGGTCGTTGCGGTTCCAGTATTTGTGGAAGCTGATCGCCAGATTCGCGTCCCAGGCGGGCGGCAGGCCTTTGTAATTATTGCCCCAGCAATTGCCCTCGATGATCACCATATGCTTGCTGTCGACCTCGCGGATCGCCTTGGTGATCCGCTGCTGAAGCTCCCAGACACCCTTGCTTGCCGTCTCGTCGCATCCATTGCCCTTGCCCGGCGTCGCGAAGCTCCAGTTGGGCTCGTTGATCATGTCATAGGCGCCGATCGACGGTTCGTCCTTGTAACGGGCGGCGAGCTTCTTCCACAGTGCGACGGTCTTGCGCTGGTTCTCCGCGCTCTCCCATAGCGAAGGCCTGGTCGGGTCGCGGTCCGAGATGGCGAGATCGTTGCCCTGGCCGCCGGGCGCGGCGTGAAGGTCGAGGATCAGGTAGATGCGGTGCTTCCTGCACCATTCGAGCAGCCGGTCGATGCGCTGAAAACCTTCCTCCAGCCATGTGTCCTGCCGCGGCTTCGGTTCCTTGTCGGCGGGCAGGGTGAGCTGGTCGAAATGGATCGGCAGGCGCACCGAATTGAAGCCCCATTTCGCCATCTGCTCGATGTCGGCCTCGGTCGTGTGGTTATCGAGCCAGGCGCGGTAGAATGCGGCGGTACGCTTTTCGCCGACCAGCTCGACGAGCTTCGCGCGGATTCTGTGTTGCTGCCCCACCTCGCCGAGCTGCAGCATATAGCCTTCCTGTAGCATCCAGCCGCCGAGACCCATGCCGCGGAGAATGACAGGTTGCCCGCTGTCATCGACGATCTTGGTGCCCTCGGCTCTCAGAAAGCCTTCGGCATGTGCGGTGGTGGAAGAAAACAGCGCTGCGAGCGCGAGCGCGACCGAACGGAATATCATGTCCTCGTCCCCATGTTTGCGGTTTTGAGAACGTTATCAATTTTGACAAGAGGTGCAACCGATCTTCGTCATGGCGAGCGCAGCGAAGCAATCTCCAGCCATCGGCCTCGCGCATGGTCGGTGGCCGGAGATTGCCGCGTCGCCCTCGGCTCCTCGCAATGACGAAGCCCCTTACAGCTTGGGCAGCGTAACGCCCTTCTGCCCCATATATTTGCCCGCGCGGTCGGCATAGCTTGTCTCGCACGGCTCGTTGCCCTGCAGGAACAGGAACTGGCACGCGCCTTCGTTGGCGTAGATCTTGGCGGGCAGGGGGGTGGTGTTCGAAAACTCCAGCGTCACATGGCCTTCCCAGCCGGGCTCGAGCGGGGTGACGTTCACGATGATGCCGCAGCGCGCATAGGTCGACTTGCCGAGGCAAATGACGAGCACATCGCGCGGGATGCGGAAATATTCGATCGTGCGGGCGAGCGCAAAGCTGTTCGGCGGGATGATGCAGACATCGGTTTCGCGATCGACGAAATTCTTGGGGTCGAACGCCTTCGGATCGACGATCGTGCTGTCGACATTGGTGAAGATCTTGAACTCGGGCGCGACGCGGGCGTCATAGCCGTAGGAGGAGAGGCCGTAGCTGATGCACCCGTCGCGGCGCTGCGCCTCCACGAACGGCTCGATCATGCCCTGTGTCCGGGCGGCGTCGCGAATCCATTTGTCGGAAAGAATGCTCATGCCGCTGTCTTGTCGGGCGGGCGCGCTTCGCGCAAGCGGTCAGTCGGGGATCATCCCCAGATCCTTGGGTCCGAAGGCAGCCGGAAGCAATTCGCTGAGCCTGTAACTCTTCACCGCCGAGCCATCGCCCGAGGCGCAATGGACGAGGATATCGGTCTTCGACCGCTCGGCGGCTTCGTTGAGGATCTGGCGGCAGCGACCGCACGGGTTGACCGGGTCGCTGCCGATCAGGTCGTCGCCGTCGGGGCGCCCGCCGACGATCGCGACCTCGGCGAGCTCGCCGATCCAGCCTTCGTTGGCGATCTTCGCGACCGCCGCCGTCTCGGCGCAAAGCGTCAGGCCATAGCTCGCATTTTCGACATTGGCGCCAGTGACGACGTCGCCGTTCCTGAGCAACAGCGCCGCGCCGACGTGAAAGCCCGAATAGGGCGCATAGGCGCGGCTCGCGGCGTCGCGCGCGGCGGCGATCAGGGCATCGCGGGTCTCGCTCATGGCGTCTCTCCTTCGGGGCGCAGGACGTTCCAGCCGACGGTGCCGTCGGCGCCGGTCAGGCGAATATAGTGGTTCGCCTGCCACATCGCCCAGGGGTGCGCGCCATAATCGGGTTCGAAGAAATCGCGGCGCAGCCATGTGGTGCGCGCGATGCCCTGCGTCACCCTGTAATCGCTTTCGAACGACGGGCCGGGCGCGATCAGGCTGCGCTTGCCGGTATGCGCTTCGATCTGCGCGAGGAAGGTCGCGAGTTCGGAAAGCAGCAGCGCGCGCGTCGGCCGGTCGGGGCAGCGGTCGTCATAGTCGAGCCACACGACCGCGGGCAGCGCATCCGCGCGCCGCGGAACATGGCGGATGAAGTTCGCGGCCTGATCGGTCGCAAGCTGGCAGAGGCTGTAGCGATGGATCGCGCCGGCCTGGATACCGACCTCGCGCGCGCCCGCCAGGTTGCGCGCGAACATCGGGTCGACCCCGCTCGCGCCATCGGTCGCGGCGATATAGGCGAAATCGGCGCCCGCGGCCTTGATCGATCCCCAATGGACCTCGCCATTGTCGGCGCTGATCGTCACGCCCTGCAGCGGATAGAGATCGCGGTTTGGCGTCCAACGCGCCGCCCACCACAGCGCAAGGCCCGCCAGCAGCACGGCGAGCAGGATCAGTCCCGCGGTGCGGCGCAGGAAACGCGCGATCGCGCCGCGCCAGTGGCCGCCTGCCTTGACCGGTCGTTTCGCTGCGCGCGTCGCCATGCTCAGCCCTTGATGTGGAGCACGCAGATCAGCGTGAACAGCCGCCGCGCCGTGTCGAAATCGACCGCGATCTTGCCGTCGAGCCGGTCCATCAGCATCTCGGCTGCCTCGTTGTGGAGGGCGCGGCGCGCCATGTCGACGGTCTCGATCTGCTGCGCGGTCGCGGTCTTGATCGCCTGATAATAGGAGTCGCAGATCGCGAAATAATCGCGGATCGGACGGCGAAATCGGCCAAGGCCGAGGATGATGGCCTCCAGCGGCGAACCGTCCTCGCGGCTGATCTCGAAGATCAGCCGCCCTTCCTCGACCCGCAACATCAACCGGTAGGGGCCGGCATAGCCGTCGGGGTGGCCGCGCTGGGGCACGAACTTATTCTCTTCGAGCAGGTCGAAGATCGCAACGCGCCGCTCCTGCTCGACATCGGGATTGCGCCAGACGATAGACCCCTCGTCGAGGTCGATCGAGATGATACGCTGCTGCGAAGGGTCGGCGTCGGTCATGCTGCGAAGAGCTTCTACTTGGCCGGGCGCGAAGGGCAAGGGGGGCGACTTATTCACAGCAACCCACAACTATGTTAGGGAAGCGGGCATCGCTTGTTGCACCGCCAGAGGTGGCAACGCATGAAGGTCGCCATGCCCGAACTAGCCCTGATTCCCACCCCGGCGCCTTCCGGGGAAGAACGCCAATTGCCCCGCAATATCGAGGCTGAAGCCGCCTTTCTCGGCGCGATCCTGATCGACAACCGAGTCGTCGAGGATCTGCCCGTGCAATTGCACGCGGCACATTTCTTCGAGCCGCTGCACGGACGCATCTTCGCGCAGACGATGGCGCTGATCGAGCGCAACAGCATCGCGACGCCGGTTACGCTGAAGCCGTTTTTCGAGAATGACGAGGCGATGAAGGCGGTCGGCGGGGTGGGCTATCTCGCACAGCTGACCGGCAGCGGCGCCGGCCTGATCGGCGCTCGCGACTTCGCGCGGCAGATTTTCGATCTCGCGCTGCTCCGCGAACTCGTCGGCGTCGGCCGCACGCTCGTCGACAACGCGCTCGACACGAGCGAGAGCGTCGATCCGCACGCGCAGATCGAGGAGGCCGAAACCGCTCTCTATCGCGTCGCGGGAGGCGAGGCCGAGATGGGATCGGTCAAGAGCTTCAGCACGGCGAGCCTCACCGCGCTGCAGGCGGCGGAACGTGCCCTCAATTCGGGCGGCCACCTGTCGGGGATCACCACCGGCATTGCCAGCATGAACGCCAAGATCGGCGGTATGCACAACTCGGACTTGATGATCCTCGCCGGGCGTCCGGGCATGGGCAAGACCTCGCTCGCGACCAACATCGCCTATAATGCCGCCGAGCGTTTCCGCCGCGACGAAGAGGACGGGATTCCGCCCGAGAAGAATATGGGCGCGAAAGTCGCCTTCTTCAGCCTCGAAATGTCGGCCGATCAGCTTGCGACGCGCGTCCTCGCCGAACAGTCGGGGGTGTCGGGCGAGGCGCTGCGTATGGGCAAGATCAGCAAGGAGCAGTTTCAACAGCTCAGCCGCGCAGCGCAGGCGCTCCAGACCCTGCCGCTGTTCATCGACGATACGCCGGGCCTGACGATCGCGAGCCTGCGCACCCGCGCGCGCCGCCTGCAGCGCCGCCACGGCATCGGCTTCATCATCGTCGACTATCTGCAGCTGCTCCAGGGGTCGTCGAAGAGCGGCGACAATCGCGTGCAGGAAATTTCGGAAATCTCACGCGGTCTGAAGACGTTGGCGAAGGAGCTTAATGTCCCCGTGATGGCGCTGTCGCAGCTGAGCCGTCAGGTCGAAAGCCGCGAGGACAAGCGCCCGCAGCTCTCCGACCTTCGTGAATCGGGCTCGATCGAGCAGGACGCCGACATGGTCCTCTTCGTGTTCCGCGAGGACTATTATGTCGCGGCGCGCGAGCCCAAGCGCCCGGTCGAGGGCGACGATGTGAAGATCCACGCCGCGCACGAGGAATGGGCGGCCGAGATGGAACGCGTCTTCGGCCTCGCCGAGGTGATCGTCGCCAAATCGCGTCACGGTTCGACGGGCAAGATTCGGATGCACTTCGAGGCGAAGACGACCAAGTTCAGCGACCTGGCGGACGAGAGTCAGGCCTATGCGGATTATGAATAGCCCCATCGCCAACACGTCATCCCAGCGAAAGCTGGGATGACGGATTGTTTCTAAAACGCCGGATCGTTCGCGGGATCGTCGTCGATCGGGGTGACTGCGGTGTGGATACCGCATTCGGTCTTGTCCCAGCCGCGCCAGCGGCCCGAGCGCGGGTCTTCGCCCGGCTGGACCTTCGATGTGCACGGCGAGCAGCCGATCGACGGATAGCCTTCGGCCTCGAGCGGATGGCGCGGCAGGTCGTGCGCCTCGAAATAGGCGTCGAGGTCGTCGCGGCTCCAGTTGGCGAGCGGGTTGAACTTCAGCCGGCCGGTGTTGCCGTCGAGCTCGAAGCGCGGCAGGCCGGTGCGCGTCGAGGACTGGAAGCCCTTGCGGCCGGTGATCGAGGTGTCGAAGTCGGCGAGCGCCCTTTCGAGCGGCCTCACCTTGCGGATTTCGCAGCAGCCATCGGGGTCGTACGACCAGCGCAGCTCGGTCGCGTCCTTCTTCGCCAGCTCGTCGGCATCGGGCGTCAGGTTGACGATGTTGAGGCCCAGCTTCGTCGCCAGCTCGTCGCGATAGGCCAGCGTCTCGGGAAAATGCTTGCCGGTGTCGAGGAAGAGCACCGGCATGTCGGGCGCGACGCGGCTCACCAGATGCAGCAGCACCGCACTTTCGGCGCCGAAGCTGGAGACGATCGCGGTTTCGCCGAGCAGCCCTGCGCCGATCACGCTCGCCACCACCTCGGCCGCGTCCTGGCCGCGGAAGAGGTTGTTGAGGCGAATGACGTCGGCCTGCGTAAAGCGCGGCGCAACGTCGATCCGGTCGCGGGTGCGGTCGGCGGCCTCGGGGGGAGAGACTTTCACGTCAGCCATGCCTCAATTTCCATATCGGCACCGCGCCGTCGGCGGCGCCCTGATAATGCGCGGGCCAGCGGGTCAGCGCCGCTTCGACATCGGTCGGATTGAGAGGTTTTTCGGGCGCAAAGCTGTCGAAGCCGCAGCGCTTCATATAGGCGATCTGGTCGACGAGCACGTCGCCCTGCGCGCGCAGTTCGCCGGTGTAGCCCGCTTCGCGCAGGATGCGCGCCGACGAATAGCCGCGGCCGTCGCGGAATTTCGGAAAGGCGACCTCGATCAGCGCGAGCCGGTCGAGAAAGGGGATCAGCGCGCGCGCGTCCTCGTCGGGCTCGAGCCGCACCGCGGTGGCGTTCGACTGTTCGAGGAAGGCGTCGAGCGTGACGCAGGGCTCCTCGCCGCCCGTTTGCAGATGCTCAACCATAGATCGCCTCCTTGAAGGGAGCCATGCCGACGCGGCGGAAGGTGTCGACGAAGCGCTCGCCCTCGGACCGTTCGGCGAGATATCTGTCGGTCACGCGCTCGATCGCGTCGACGATGCCGTCCTCGTCGAAGCCGGGGCCGGTGATCGTGCCGAGCGACACATCCTCCGCCCCCGACCCGCCGAGCAAAAGCTGGTAATTCTCGGTGCCTTTGCGATCGACCCCCAGGATGCCGATGTGGCCGGCATGGTGGTGCCCGCAGGCGTTGATGCAGCCTGAAATCTTGAGTTTCAGCTCGCCAAGCTCCTTCTGGCGGCCAAGGTCCGAGAAGCGCGCCGCGATCTTCTGCGCGACCGGGATCGAGCGCGCATTGGCGAGGCTGCAATAATCGAGCCCGGGGCAGGCGATGATGTCGCTGATCAGGTCGAGGTTCGGCGTCGCGAGCCCCGCCGCGTCGAGCGCCTGCCAGATCGCGTAAAGGTCGGCCTTGCGGACGTGCGGCAGGACGATGTTCTGCGCATGGGTGACGCGGAGTTCGTCGTGGCTGTACCGCTCGGCAAGATCCGCCATCAGGTCGATCTGGGCCGAGCTGGCGTCACCGGGGATGCCGCCAATGGGCTTCAGGCTGATGTTGACGATCGCATGGCCGGGTACCTTGTGCGCGGCGACATTCTGATCGACCCAGACAGCGAAGTCGGGATCGCTGCGGTCGATCGCGTCGGGGGCCGAGGCGTTGAGCGCGGGCGGCGCGAATTGCTTCGCGATGCGGTCGAACTCGGCCTTCGGCGGGTCGATGCCCAGCGACTTCACATGCGCGAACTCTTCCTCGACCTGGCGGCGATATTCGTCGGCGCCAAGCTCGTGGATCAGGATCTTGATCCGCGCCTTGTAGATATTGTCGCGGCGGCCGTAGCGGTTGTACACGCGCAGGCACGCTTCGGCATAGCTCAGCATATCCTCGAGCGGCACGAAATCCTTGATCAGCGGTGCGATCATCGGGGTGCGGCCCATGCCGCCGCCAACGTAGAAAGCGGCGCCATGGACGCCGTCCTTCTCGACGATCTGGATGCCGATGTCGTGCAGGCGCATCGCCGCGCGATCCTCGTCGGCGGCGATTACGGCGATCTTGAACTTGCGCGGCAGATAGCTGAATTCGGGGTGGAAGCTCGACCATTGGCGCAGCAGTTCGGCCCAGGGGCGCGGATCGGTGATCTCGTCGGCGGCGGCGCCGGCCCATTGGTCCGAGCTGATGTTGCGGATGCAGTTGCCGCTCGTCTGGATCGCATGCATTTCGACCGACGCCAAGTCCTCGAGGATCGCGGGCGCATCCTCGAGTTTGATCCAGTTATACTGGATGTTCTGGCGCGTGGTGAAATGGCCGTAGTCGCGGTCATATTTGCGCGCGATATGCGCCAGCATCCGCATCTGGCGGCTGTCGAGCGTGCCATAGGGCACTGCGACGCGCAGCATATAGGCGTGGAGCTGGAGGTAGAGACCGTTCATCAGCCGCAGAGGTTTGAACTGGTCCTCGGTGATTTCGCCGGCGAGGCGGCGGCGCACCTGATCCGAAAATTCGGCAACGCGGGCGGCGACCATCGCATGGTCATATTCGTCATATTTATACATGTCAGATCACCCAGTCGCCGGCCGCGGGATCGGCGGGTTTCAACGTCAGGTCGGGGCGCACGGTCGGACCCAATGCGCGGATGCGGTCCTTGATATGCGCGGGGCGCGGGCCGTCGGGGGTCATTTCGCCGCTGATGATATAGGGCGCGTTGACGCGGCGCGCGGCTTCCTCGACCGCGAGGATCGCCTCGCCATGCTCGCCGACATCGACGGCATCCTCGATATGGATCGACCAGTCGCTTCCGGTCCACCAGGTGACAAATCCTGTTTTCAGGTCATTGCCCGTGAGCAATTTCATGTGAAATCCCCAATATTTTCCAGGTTTTTGGCGACGCCCGGCGCGCCGAGGCAATCGAGCGCGTCTGCGCGCGCCGCAACCCGGCCGACGATGATCAGCGCCGGACTGGCGACCCGTTCGCGCGCGACAAGGTCGCCGAGGTCGGTCAGCAACGTGCGAAGGACGCGCGCTTCGGCCGTGGTCCCGCGCTCGACCACCGCGACGGGCAGATCGGGCGAGACACCATCCGCGATCAGCTTGTCGGCGATCGCATTGGCGGTCGCGAGGCCCATGTAGATGACCAGCGTGCGGCCATGCCCCGCGAGCCCCGACCAGTCCTGATCGGTCAGATCCTTGCACTGGCCCGCGACGAAGCTGACCGCGCTCGCATCCTCGCGGTGGGTGAGGGGGAGTCCCGCCTGCGCGGCGCAGCCCGCTGCGGCGGTGATGCCGGGGACGACCTCGACCGCAACACCCGCGTCGCGCGCCGCGTCGAGTTCTTCGCCGCCGCGCCCGAAAATGAACGGATCGCCCCCCTTCAGGCGCACGACCTGCTTGCCCGCGAGCGTTTCACGCACGAGCAATTCGTTGATCAACTCCTGCTTCATCGTGTGGCGGCTGCGCTGCTTGGCGACGCTGATCCGTTCGACATGCGTCGGGATCAGCGCGAGTACGCCGTCGCCGACCAGCCCGTCGTGGACGACAAGGTCGGCGCTTGCCAGCAGCCGGGCGGCGCGCAAGGTCAGCAGGTCGGGATCGCCGGGACCGGCGCCGACGAGCCAGAGCTTGCCCGCAGAAGGGAGAGACTTTTCCATGGCATGATAGGTGGTCCAGCGTGCCGCGAATGGCAAAGCAGGCTTTATTGGCGCTGGTGAAGGTAAAATTGCGCCGTCATTCAACCGCGATCGTCGTCCCGGACTTGATCCCGGGTGCACGGCTTCACCGCTGGAATCGACGCCGGATCAATTCCGGCATGACGAAAATGGATCAGGAGTAGCTCTTGCGGATCAGCCCCGACCCTTCGGGATCGCGCAAACCCACACCGATCGACGCCCGCATTGTGTCGCTTTCGGCGCTGGCGACCGGATAGGCGCAATAGTCGGCGGCGTAGAAGGCGCTCGGGCGGTGGTTGCCCGACAGGCCGATGCCGCCGAAGGGCGCGGCCGACGAGGCACCATTGGTCGGGCGGTTCCAATTGATGACGCCGGCGCGCGCATTGGCCCAGAACTGGTCGTAGAGCTGGGGCGTGCCGCCGATCAGCGACGCCGACAGGCCGAAGCTGGTATTGTTTGCCTCGGCGATCGCGGCCTCGAAGCTCCCGACGCGGACCACTTGAAGCAGCGGGCCGAAATGCTCGACGTCGGGCCGTTCGGGCATCGCGGTCACATCGATGATCCCGGGGGTGAGGAAGGGGCGCCCCTCGACCGGACGCGCCATGTGACGGACCACCTGGCCGCCGTTCGACATCAGGATCAGGAAGCTTTCGGTGAGATGGTCGGCCGCCTCATTGTCGATCACCGGCCCCATATAGGGCGCTGGGTCGGCGTGCGGATGGTCGACGATCAGCCGGTTCGACAGCGTCTTGACCGCTTCGAGGAGCGGCTCTGCCATGCTTTCCTTGACGATCAGGCGGCGCGCGTTGCTGCAACGCTGCCCCGCGCTGAGGAAAGCCGATTGCACCACCAATATGGCGGCGGTCGCGATATCGGCGGTGTCCCACACCACGATCGGATTGTTGCCGCCCATTTCAAGCGCGAGTATCTTGCCCGGCTTGTCGGCGAACTGGCGGCTGAGCGCGACGCCGGTGCGCGCAGACCCCGTGAACAGCAGCCCGTCGAGCCCGTCGTGGCCCGCAAGCGCCTTGCCGGTATCGGGGCCGCCGATGACGAGGCGCAGCACCTCTTCGGGGACGCCCGCGCTGTGGAACAGCTCGACGAGTTTCGCGCCGACCGCGGGCGTCTTTTCGGAGGGCTTGAACAGCACCGAATTGCCCGCGAGCAGCGCGGGGACGATATGGCCGTTCGGCAGGTGCGCGGGGAAATTATAGGGGCCGAGGACGGCAAGCGCGCCGTGCGGCTTGTGGCGCACCGCGTTGCGCAGCCCCATCGCTCCTTCGATGCGGCGGTTGGGCGTGCGTTCGGCATAGGCCTTGATCGAAATATCGACCTTGTTCGCGACCGATTCGACTTCAGTCCGCGCCTCCCACAGCGGCTTGCCGGTCTCGCGGGCGATCAGGTCGGCCAGAACTTCGCCCTCGGCCTTCACCCGGTCGGCAAAGCGGCGGAGCGCTTCGGAGCGGAACGTCACCGCCTTCGACGCCCATGCGGGCCAGGCGGCGCGCGCGATCGCGACTTCCCGGTCGACATCGCTCGCCGCCCCGCGCCACAGTTCGTTGCCGGTCGCGGGTTCGAAGGAAAGCAGCGTGTCGCTCATGGTCCCCCGCCTCTTATCGGTGAAAGCGGATGGCGGCAACCGGGCTCGCCGCGACGATGCGACGGATGGCTTGCGCCGGGCGCGCTGGGCGGCGATAGACGCGCAAGGGGCGATGGTTGCGGCGACGAGAAGGGGACGCGCGATTTCGGCAAGGCAGGATATCATGCGCGACTGGGACGACCATTATTGGTGGTCGCACGATGGCGTCCGCCTGCACGCGCGCATCTATGCGGGGCCGAAGGGCAGCGAGGCCGCCCCGCCGATCCTCTGTATGCCGGGTCTCGCGCGCAACGCCCGCGATTTCGAGGCGCTCGCCCCGCACATGGCGGCAAAACGGCGGGTGATCGTCGCCGAATTCCGCGGTCGCGGCGAGAGCGCCTATGCCAAGGATCCGATGACCTACGTCCCGCTCACCTATGTGCAGGATGTGGTCGCGCTGCTCGACGAGCTGGCCATCGAGCGGTTCGCGACCGTCGGCACGTCGCTCGGCGGGCTCGTTTCGATGCTGCTGGCGGCGACCCAGCCGGGACGGATCGTCGGGGCGGTCCTCAACGACGTCGGGCCCGAGCTCGAGAAGGCGGGGCTCGACCGTATCCGCGACTATATCGGCGCCGGCGGCAGCCAGCCGACGTGGATCCACGCGGCGCGCGCCTATGGCGAGCTCAACGCCGCCATCTATCCCGCCTATGACATCCACGACTGGCTGCGCATCACCAAGCGCACCCACCGGCTGACGCAGGAGGGCCGGATCGTCACCGATTACGACAAACAGATCGCCGCGCCGCTGCGCGTACCGAACGGAGACGATGCCGGGGTCGACCTGTGGCCGGCCTATCAGGCGCTCGGCGACGTTCCGGTCCTGATCCTGCGCGGGGCGCTGTCGGACATCGTGTCGGCCGGAGCGGCCCGCAAGATGGCGGATGCCTTGGCCAAAGCGCGGCTTGTCGAGGTGCCGGACGTCGGCCACGCCCCGACGATGGACGAAGGCGAAGCGCGCGCCGCGATCGATATGTGGATGTCGGACCTGCCGGCCGCGTGACGGACACCCGCGCCCCCGTGCGGATACTGCACCTCCATTCCAGCTTTTCGCTGGGCGGGAAGGAGGCGCGCGCCGTCCGCCTGATGAACCTGATGGGGCGGCGTGCGCGTCATGTCGTCCTGTCCGCGATGCCCGACGCGCTGGACGCACGCGCAGCGATTGACCCCGGCATCGACGTGCGTTTTCCCGCCGATGCACCGCCGCTGCACGGCAAGCCCGGGCTGTCGCGCTATCGCGCACTTGCGCGCTACATGCGGCGCTTCGATCTGGTCCTCAGCTATAATTGGGGCGCGATGGACGGAGTGATGGCGCACCGGATATTTTCGCCCTTCCTGCACCTGCCGCCGATGATCCACCACGAGGACGGCTTCAACGAGGATGAGAGCCTCCGTCGCAACTGGAAGCGCAACTGGTTCCGCTATGCCGCGCTGCCGACGACCGAGGCGCTGGTTGTGCCGTCGATGCAGCTCGAACGGATCGCCGCCGACGAATGGCGCAAGCGCCGCCGTGTACTGCTCGTTCGCAACGGGATCGACGTTGCTGCCTACGCCCGCGGTCCCGACGTGCCGATCCCGGGGTTCGAGCGGCGGGAGGGCGACGTGGTGATCGGTACGGTCGCCGGGCTGCGCAAGGTCAAGGATCTGCCGCGGCTGGTCCGCGCCGTCGCCACGCTGCCAGCGAAAGTCCGGCTGGTGATCGTCGGCGAAGGGCCCGAACGTGCGGCGATCGCTGCCGAGGCGGCAGCAGCCGGTATCTCCGACCGGCTGGTCATGCCGGGTTTCATGGCCGAGCCGGCACGCTGGATCGGCCATTTCGATCTGCTCGCGCTGTCGTCGCAGAGCGAGCAGGCGCCGATCGCGGTGATCGAGGCGATGGCGGCGGGCCTTCCGGTTGTCAGCCCCGACGTGGGCGATGTCGCGGCCATGGTGTCGGGGCAGAATTTCCCCTTCGTCGCCGCCGACGAGGCCGCCTTCCGCAAGGCCTTGGCAACATTGGCCGAAGACGCGGTGCTCCGCGCGCGCATTGGCCATGCCAACCGCGATGTCGCGTCGGCTCGCTTCGACGAATCAATCATGGTCGCGGCCTATGAAAATCTCTATGGTCGCGCGCTCAAGGGGCGCAGCCTGTTCTCCGGGGAATAGCGGGCGCCCCCATTGACTTTCATGGCCGGCTTCCGCTTACGGAAGCGGTAAACGGGGGTTCCGGCGCGACGAAGGCCGGGCGGAGAGAAAGAGGTTTAGTGTGTTCAAAGGTTTGAAGCCCATCCTTTACGGCGGCCGTGAAGTATGGCCGCTCGTCGAGGGTGGCAAGGGCGTGTCGGCGACCAACCATATGTCGAGCGGCGCCTGGGCGGCCGCGGGCGGGATCGGTACCGTTTCGGCGGTCAATGCCGACAGCTATGACGCCGACGGCAATGTCATTCCGCAAATCTATCACGCTGCGACGCGCAAGGAGCGTCACCAGGAACTGATCCAATATGCGATCGACGGCGCGGTCGAACAGGTGCGGCGCGCCTATGATATCGCGAGCGGCAAGGGCGCGATCAACATCAACGTGCTCTGGGAAATGGGCGGTGCGCAGCAGGTGCTCGAAGGCGTGCTCGAAAGGACCAGGGGTCTCGTGACCGGCGTGACCTGCGGCGCGGGGATGCCGTACAAGCTCAGCGAGATCGCGGCGAAGCACAATGTGAATTACCTGCCGATCATCTCGTCCGCGCGCGCGTTTCGCGCGCTGTGGAAACGCGCCTATCACAAGGTCGCCGACCTGATGGCGGCCGTGGTGTACGAGGATCCGTGGCTTGCCGGCGGCCACAACGGCCTGTCGAATGCCGAGGATCCGCGCAAGCCCGAGGATCCCTATCCGCGGGTCAAGGCGCTACGCGACACGATGCGCGCCGAAGGGATTTCGGATGACGTACCGATCGTGATGGCCGGCGGCGTCTGGTATTTGCGCGACTGGGAGCATTGGATCGACAATCCCGAACTCGGCCAGATCGTCTTCCAGTACGGCACGCGCCCGCTGCTCACCGAGGAAAGCCCGATCCCGCAGGAGTGGAAGGACCGCCTGCGCACGCTCGACGAGGGCGACGTGCTGCTCCACCGCTTCTCGCCGACCGGTTTTTATTCGAGCGCGGTGCGCAATCCGTTTCTCCGCGACCTCGAAGCGCGCTCGGAACGCCAGATTCCCTATTCGAAACAGGAAGCGGGCGACCATGTGGTCCAGCTCGACGTCGGGGTGAAGGGCAAGAATTTCTGGGTCACCCCGCACGACCGCGACCGCGCGCGCGACTGGGTTGCAGAGGGCTATACCGAAGCGCTCAAGACCCCCGACAACACCGTTGTCTTCGTCACCGACACCGACAAGGGCGTGATCCGGAAGGACCAGGCCGACTGCATGGGTTGCCTTTCGCACTGCGGCTTTTCGGCGTGGAAGGACCATGACGATTATTCGACCGGCTACCTCGCCGATCCGCGCAGTTTCTGCATCCAGAAGACGCTGCAGGACATCGCGCATGGCGGCGACGTCGAACAGAATCTGATGTTCGCGGGCCACGCGGCGTTCAACTTCAAGACCGACCCCTTCTACTCGAACAATTTCACCCCGACGGTGAAGCAGCTGGTCGACCGGATTTTGACGGGGGATTGATCTCCCCCGTCATTGCGAGCGAAGCGAAGCAATCCAGAGCGGCCATGCGCGAACGTCATCCGGCGGTTTACATCATGGCAAACAAGCGCAACGGCACGCTGTATACCGGCGTCACGTCGCAATTGGTGCAGCGGGTATGGCAGCATCGCGAAGGTTCGGGTGGCTTTTCCGAACGCTACGACTGCAAGTTGCTCGTTTGGTTCGAAATGCACGCGACGATGGAAGCCGCCATCGCGCGCGAGAAGCAGATCAAGGCGGGTAGTCGAGCAAAGAAGCTTGTTCTGATCGAAGCCGAAAATCCGCTTTGGCAGGATTTGTGGTCTCAGATCATCGACGGCAGCGAGTGACGCTCTGGATTGCTTCGCTACGCTCGCAATGACGGCAAGTTGCAAAATTTCGTCATTGCGAGGAGCGTAGCGGCGAAGCAATCCAGAGCGGTCTTGCGCCGCCCCGCGAGGCTGGGCTCAGGCCCATCCCTCCAGCACCTGATCGGCCGGGCGGTGGCCGTCGCACCAGGCGCGGATGTTGGCGATGACCTTTTCGCCCGACGCTTCGCGGCCCTCGATCGTCGCGGAGCCGAGGTGCGGCAGCAGCACGACATTGTCGAGCGCCAGCAGTTCGGGATCGACCGCGGGCTCGTGCGTATAGACATCGAGCCCCGCGCCCGCGATGCGGCCGGTCTTCAGCGCTGCGATAAGCGCCTTTTCGTCGACGATTTCGCCGCGCGCGGTGTTGATCAGGTACGCGGTCGGCTTCATCGCGCCGATCCGCGCGGCATTCACCAGCTCGTGCGTTTCGGACGTATGCGGGCAATGGATCGTCACCACGTCGCTGATGCGCAGCAGCGTGTCGACACTGGCGTGATAGCTGGCGCCCAATTCCTCCTCGATCGCTTCGGGAAGGCGGCGGCGGTTGTGATAATGGATCGAGAGGCCAAAGGCGCGGGCGCGGCGCGCGACCGCCAAGCCGATGCGCCCCATGCCGATGATGCCGAGCAGCTTGCCGCCCACGCGGTGCCCCAGCATCGCGCTGGGCGCCCAGCCGGCCCATTTGCCCGACCGCATCAGTTTCTCGCCCTCGGCTAGGCGGCGGGGAACGCTGAGGATCAGCGCCATCGTCATGTCGGCCGTGTCCTCGGTGAACACGCCCGGCGTGTTCGAGACCATGATGCCCTTCGCGCGCGCGGCGGCGAGGTCGATATGGTCGACGCCGGCGCCGAAATTGGCGATCAGTTTCAGCCGCTCGCCGGCCGCGCCGATCACTTCGGCGTCGATCTCGTCGGTCACCGTCGGCACCAGCACGTCGCAGTCCGCGACCGCGGCTTTCAATTCGTCCTTGGTGAAGGCGTGATCGTGCGCCGAAAGCTGCGCGTCGAACAGTTCGGCCATGCGCGCCTCGACATGCGGCATCAGCTGGCGGGTGACGATGACGCGCGGGCGCTTCGGGCGGGATGAATCGGGCATGGCCGCGGATAGAGCCGCCGCGGCACGGGGGTCAAGAGGGACGGCACGAAAAGGCCGGGGATGAACGCATCCTTTTGCGCGGCGAGCGGTTGAAATGCCGGCACGAGTTTGACAAGGCAGGGACATGACCAGCCGCCAGATCCTGACCAGCCTGATGCTGCTTGCCGCCGTGGGGCCCGCCGCCGCGCAATCCGACGTCGAATTGCCCTATTGGGCGTCGATCAGCGTCGACGAAGCGCGAATGCGCAAGGGGCCGTCGCCCGACGTACCCGTGACGTGGGAATATCGCCGCAAGGATCTGCCGGTAAAGGTGATCGCGCGGCACGAGACCTGGCGCAAGATCGAGGATCCCGACGGCACACAGGGCTGGATGGCGGCGCGGCTGCTGAGCCGCACGCGCACCGCGATCGTCACCGGCGAGGTCCGTCCGATGCGCGACGAGCCCGATACGTCGGCCGCGGTCGCCTTTCGCGCGCAGCCGGGCGTCGTCGGCCGGATCACCGACTGCAAGAACGGTTGGTGCCTGTTCAACGTCGGTGGCCGCAAGGGCTGGATCCAGACCGACCATATCTGGGGCGACTGATCGCGCCCCTGCGGCAGACGTCGGGCGCGCCCGGTCATTTCTTCTTCGGGGTCACCGTCACGACCGTGCCGTCGTCGGCGGTGGCGGTGAAGCTGCCGTCGGCGGCGGGTTTCGACACCGCCCAGCACATGCCCGCCTCGTCACCCTCGGGATCGAAGCAATCCTTGCCGTCGTGGGTGGCGTAAAACCCCTTCACCTGCTTGCCTTTCGCGTCGGTGTCGACATAGGTGCCGTCGGCGTTGATCGTGGTGGTGCCCATCGTGCCGTCGGCCATCTTGACGTCATAGGTGCCCGGCGCCGTTCCCGAGTCGGCGACCGGTGCCGGTGCCGCCTCGGCGGCCGGTTCGGCCGGCGTTTCCTTTTTCTCTTCAGCCTTTTGCGAACAGGCGGCGAGCATCGACAGCGCCGCCAGCAGGACGATTTTCTTCATCGGACCTCTCCCCATCGAAGGTGGGGCGAAGCTACGCCGATCGGCGCGGCAAGCAAATGCGAAAAGGGCCGGACGGCTTCCCGCCCGGCCCATTCCGATCCGCCCTCGTTTAGCGCCAGCGGAACTCGTTGCGATAGACCTTGACCACCTTGCCGGTCCGCACGTTGACCAGCAGCAGATCGTCGTAGTGGCGGACATAGGTCAGGCCCGCGCCCGCCCGCGGCACGCCCCAACGGCTGTCCCATGCGGGGCGATAGGCCGGGGCGTAATAGGTGGGACGCAGCACCTGCCCGACGCGGAACGGCTGATAGCGGAACGGCGCCCGGTAATTCTGGTAGCGCGCGTCGCGGCGCCAGTCGCGCTTGTCCTCGCGATATTCCTTTTTCGCGTCGTGCAGGTCGCTGCGGGCGTCGCGCACGTCGTGGCGGTCGCCATAGCGCTTCGCGTGATTGAGGTCGCGCTGTTCCTTGCGGATGTCCTGACGGTCGCGACGGAGTTCGCTCGTCTGGGCCTGCGCCATCGCCGGAACCATCATCGCGGCGATCAGGCCGGCGGTGAGAATTTTGCTCTTCATTGTGCCATTCCTTTGCATCGTCAGGGGGAGGGGATCTGCCCGATGACAAGCATGGAATAGGTGCGCCGGTTTGAACCAAAGCGGAATGACGCGTTTATTTTCAGGTCATTAGTGTCGCAATTTGTCGCGCCCCAAACGACGAAAGGGCGCCGTCTTGCGACGACGCCCCGGAACTTTCGCCGAGAAGGGTTCAGACCAGCTCGACCGCCACCGCCGTCGCCTCGCCGCCGCCGATGCAGAGGCTCGCGACGCCGCGCGTCTTGCCGTGGCGCTGGAGCGCGGCGATCAGCGTCGTGATGATGCGCGTGCCGCTGGCGCCGATCGGATGGCCGAGCGCGGTCGCGCCGCCATGGACGTTGATCTTCTCGCGCGGGATACCGAGGTCGTGCATCGCGAACATCGCGACGCAAGCGAAGGCTTCGTTGACCTCGAACAGGTCGACGTCGTCGATCGACCAGCCGGTCTTGGCGAGCAGCTTGTTGATCGCGCCGACCGGGGCGACGGTGAAGTCCTTCGGTTCCTGTGCGTGCGCGGCGTGCGCGACCAGGCGGGCGACCGGCTTCGCGCCCTTGGCATCGGCGACCGACTGGCGTGTCAGCACCACTGCGGCGGCGCCGTCCGAAATCGACGAGCTGGTCGCGGCGGTGATCGTGCCGTCCTTGGCGAAGGCTGGCTTCAGCGTCGGGATCTTGTCGGGCATCGCCTTGCCGGGAGCTTCGTCGGTGTCGACAATCACGTCGCCCTTGCGGCCGGCGATCGTCACCGGCGCGATTTCGGCGGCGAAGGCGCCGTCGGCGATCGCGGCCTTGGCGCGGCTCAACGATTCGAGGGTATATTCGTCCTGCGCCTGGCGGCTGAGCTGATAGGCGTCGGCGGTATCCTGCGCGAACGTGCCCATCGCGCGGCCGGCTTCATAGGCGTCTTCAAGGCCGTCGAGGAACATATGGTCATAGGCGGTGTCATGGCCGATGCGCGCGCCCGAACGATGCTTCTTGAGCAGGTACGGCGCGTTGGTCATCGATTCCATGCCGCCCGCGACGACCAGGTCGACGCTGCCCGCGGCGAGCGCTTCGGCGCCCATGATGACCGTCTGCATGCCCGAGCCGCAAACCTTGTTCACGGTCGTCGCCTGTACCGATTTGGGCAGGCCCGCCTTGATCGCGGCCTGACGCGCCGGTGCCTGTCCCAGGCCTGCGGGAAGCACACAGCCCATATAGATGCGCTCGATATCGTCGCCGGCGACGCCCGCGCGCTCGACGGCGGCCTTGACCGCGGTCGCCCCAAGATCGGTCGCGCTCGCGTCCGACAGGGCGCCCTGCATGCCGCCCATCGGGGTGCGGGCATAGGAGAGGAAGACGACGGGATCGGTGGCGGTCATAGCGAGAGACTCCGTGGGGGAAACTGGATCGGTCGCCCGATTAGCCCAATTGCTGCAACTGCGAAAGGGGTACGGACAAGATGGGAGGCCCATTTCATCTTGCAACCCGACCGCGTCGGCGGCACCGCATTGTCAAAGTTCAGTGAAGTTCAGCCCAATGGCGATCCTGTCGGGCTGCCACCGCGGTGTCACGCCGGTGGATCATGTGCAGGAGCGGGCAGGAGGCTGCTCATCCACCATCTTGGAGCATAGCCGGATATTGTAGGAAAGCGGTTTTTCCGGGAGGCGTTTGGGGGGAAGAAGCAAACGGGGTGGAAAGCCTACGGGCCGCTATCGTGAAAGATGTTCAGTAAATGGCCATTTTGGAGTCGTGTGTAACGTATACTTCTACCTACCTTTATGCCATTCCGAGCCGGAATCGCTGGTTGCAGAGAGAATCGGATGAAGCCCAAGGTTGGCATAGGCATTACGACCTATGAGGATATTCGATCAATTAATTATGGGTTGTCATTTTATGACGCGCTCGTTGCGAGTTCGACTAGATTGGCACCTTACCGTATACATGTGATTGGCGAAAAATACGATGTGGATAATGCGCAGGATTTTGCTTTGCATTGGCGGAGCGAACGTAGATTAGTGATTCAGCCCAAATATGGCATCGCTGCTACTTATCATGAACCTGTGGATATTGGCGCAGATTGGCGCACGAGAGGTGCGCTGTCCGGCAACGGCCAAGTTTGTTTTAGCGGCCGCGATCCCCACGGGGATAGTACGCTAACGTTACAGCACAACTATGCCGCCAATGTAGATTGGCGCGGGCTATTTGTGCAGCTCATCGACTTGATGAAACCGGCGCATGCCAACTTGCACATCTTTACCGAACGCGAATTGGAACTAGCTGGAGAGGGACGGTTCGCTTTTCGCGCTCCGGTCGCTGGAGAGGCTTGCTTTGTCGCTTGGAAATCAAGTCTCGGAGATTGGCGCCTACCAGACCCATGGGAAGTAGCCGAGCGCCGGCGGTATCGTTTCCTGCCCAGCTTGGCATGGGGAAATTATCTCGGCGACGAATTTTCAGGAAGATTCGACCGAAATCTTGTAATTGATAGATCGAGCGCACCCACAGAGTTGAATAATGGATTATTATTTCAAGTTACGGAAAACTTGAGTGATGTGATCAATCGTCCCATTTTTTTTGAAAGCGAACGTGAAAACATACAAGGTGCGTTCGCAAACGATTTTTTCCGGTCGGATTGATCGAGCGACGGCTTGGTCCAGCGTCGATATTTTGCTTGCAGCATTCCTTCATTCGATATCAGCTATCGGTACCCTAGTCGCAATCCCTTGGATCACGCCTCGCGCGGGTTTCAACTTGCAACTAACCGCGCGGCATGATCAAACAGCGCCCGCAGATCATAAGGGAGACGGGTCATGGCCACCGCGATCAAGCAGGATATTGCCGGCGAAACCGCGCGTATGCACGCGGTGCTGGCGGCGCAGAAGGCGAGTTTCACCGCCGCCATGCCCGAGAGCCTTGCCGTGCGGGTCGACCGGATCGACCGCACGATCGCGATGCTCGTCGATCACGCCGAGCATTTCGCCAAGGCGGTGAGCGAGGATTTCGGTCATCGCAGCCGCGAACAGACGCTGATGACCGATATCATGCCCTCGGTCAGCGCGCTCAGGCACGCGAAAAAGCATATGGCCGCCTGGTCGAAGGGCGAGAAGCGCAAGCCGACTTTTCCGCTCGGCCTGCTCGGCGCCAAGGCGGAGGTCGTCTATCAGCCGAAGGGCGTCGTCGGCGTCGTCGCGCCGTGGAACTTCCCCGTCGGCATGGTGTTCGTGCCGATGGCGGGCATCCTGGCGGCGGGCAACCGCGCGATGATCAAGCCATCCGAATTCACCGAAAATGTCTCTGCCCTGATGGCGCGGCTGGTGCCTGATTATTTCGACGAGACCGAAATGGCGGTGTTCACCGGCGATGCCGAGGTCGGGATCGCCTTCTCGAAGCTCGCCTTCGACCATATGATCTTTACCGGCGCAACGGGCGTCGGGCGGCACATCATGCGGGCGGCGGCGGACAATCTGGTCCCCGTGACGCTCGAACTCGGTGGCAAGTCGCCGACCTTCATCGGGCGCAGCGCGAACAAGGATCTCGTCGGCCAGCGCGTCGCGCTCGGCAAGATGATGAACGCGGGCCAGATCTGCCTCGCGCCCGACTATCTGCTCGTCGCCGAGGATCAGGAAGGCGAGGTGATCGACAGCATCGTCAAGGGCGCGACCGCGCTCTATCCGACGCTGCTGTCGAACGACGATTATACGTCGGTGGTCAACGGGCGGAACTACGACCGTCTGCAGGGCTATCTCGCCGATGCGCGCGAGAAGGGCGCCGAGGTGATCGAGGTCAATCCGGGACAAGAGGATTTTGCAAGCGCCAACGGCCACAAGATGCCGCTCCACATCGTGCGCAATCCGACCGACGAGATGAAGGTGATGCAGGAGGAAATCTTCGGCCCGATCCTGCCGGTGAAGACGTACCGGACGATCGACGACGCGATCGACTATGTGAACGAGCACGACCGCCCGCTCGGCCTCTATTATTTCGGGCAGGACAAGAGCGAGGAGGACCGCGTGCTGACGCGGACGATCTCGGGCGGCGTCACGGTCAACGACGTCCTCTTTCATAACGCGATGGAAGATCTGCCCTTCGGCGGGGTCGGGCCGTCGGGGATGGGCAATTATCACGGGGTGGACGGCTTCCGCACCTTCAGCCACGCGCGTGCGGTGTATCGCCAGCCCAAGCTCGACGTCGCCGGACTCGCGGGCTTCAAGCCGCCCTATGGCAAGGCGACCGCGAAGACGCTGGCGAAAGAACTCAAGAAATAGCTTGGCAAGCGGCGGCGCTTCGCCCTAGGGGAAGCGCCGCGCTTTCGGCACCATGCCGATGCTGTGCCCCTGTGGTGAAATTGGTAGACGCGCTCGACTCAAAATCGAGTTCCGCAAGGAGTGCTGGTTCGAGTCCGGCCAGGGGCACCATAACCGCCGCGCAAATCCTCCATTCGTCGTGCGACGAACCGCTCGTCCGGTCTGGAAAACGGCCGGGCTCATGAATCGGGCGCGCCGCCTCCTGTAACAATTGACGCCATGACGGCCAGCCAACATGCGTGGGTTCGAGGCGGGGGCCTTGGGGCGGGTCTGCCCCTTACGGGCGCTTTTTTGCGCCCCAGCAACAGGGTGTCGCCTCGCTTATGAATATGTTCCGGCGCTTCTCATCGGCCGCGCATGATATCGCCATCGACCTCGGGACCGTGAATACCGTCATCTACGCCCGCGACCGCGGGATCGTGCTCAACGAACCGTCGGTCATCGCGCTGGAGACGCGCGACGGCGTCCGCCGCGTCAAGGTCGTCGGCGACGAGGCGAAGCTGATGATGGGCAAGACGCCCGCCAATATCCAGGCGCTGCGCCCCTTGCGCGACGGCGTGATCGCCGACATCGACATCGCCGAGCAGATGCTCAAGCATTTCATCGAAAAGGCGGTGGGTGTCGCCGGGCCGCTCCGCGCGCGCAGCCATATCGTCGTCTGCGTGCCGTCGGCCTCGACCGCGGTCGAGCGCCGCGCCATCCGCGATGCCGCGACCAATGCCGGCGCGGCGAGCGTGCGGCTGATCGACGAACCGCTTGCCGCCGCGATCGGCGCGGGCCTGCCGGTCACCGAGCCGCGCGGGACGATGGTCGTCGACATCGGCGGCGGGACGACCGAGGTCGCGGTGCTGTCGCTGAGCGGGGTCGCCTATTGCAATTCGGTGCGCGTCGGCGGCGACAAGATGGACGACATGATCGCCTCCTACATCCGCCGCAAGCATAATATGATGATCGGCGAAATGACCGCCGAGCGCGTCAAGCTGCTGCTCGGTTGCGCGCTCCCGCCCGAGGGCGAGGGGATGGCGATGGCGGTCAAGGGTCGCGATCTGGTCAGCGGCCGTCCGTCCGAAATCACCGTGTCGGAGGCGGAAATCGCCGAAGCGCTCGCCGAGCCCGTCGGCCAGATCCTGATGGCGGTGATGGCGGCGCTCGAGGAGACCGCGCCCGAACTGTCGGCCGACATCATCGACGACGGGATCACGCTGACCGGTGGCGGCGCGCTGCTCGGCCGGATGGACCAGGCGATTGCGAAGCGGACGGGCCTGCCGGTGCGGGTCGCGTCCGACGCCCTGATCTGCGTCGCGATGGGGGCCGGGCAGGCCATGGAAGAAGCCGCCTTTCACGGCGCTCTGGCTGCCGCCTGACCCGCCGTGTCGAGGCGGGCCTCCACCCCGACCGTCATTTACCCATTTCTGCACTTAATGCCGCCGTTCTGGCGCCGTTAAATTTCGCAAATTGGGAATTTTATTCATATTCGGCAGGCAATGTGGCGGTGGATTCAGGTTAACTCGTTGATGAACCGTTAACTGCGGGAAGCGGCGACGTTGAGTAATAAGAAGATTTTCGCTATGCATAGGGTGGCGTTATTCATGCGTACTGAAGTATAACGATGACCTATTCCCGCTCTCCCGGCGCTATTCCGAATGAGGATGGCATGAAGAAACCGATCGCTGCCAATGCCGTGTCCCAGCCGGTCGCCGGAGCGGACGCCGATCGCCGCGGCGGCGATCGCTATCGCACCGTCTGGCGGATCGCCAAGGTGACGCGCGACGGCGACGTCGGGTTGTGGCGCGTCCGCAACATGTCGGATCGCGGGATGATGCTTGCCGCCGACGTGCCGGTTGCGGTCGGCGAGAAGCTCGAAATCGCGCTGTCGGACGCCGTCGTCGTCCGCGGCAAGGTCGTGTGGGCGGAGGGCGGCCGTCTCGGCGTCGAATTCGACCGGGAAGTCGATGTCGCCGACGTGCTGAAGCAGCTCGCCGCCGAACAGCGCGCGAGCGGCTATCGCCAGCCGCGCCTGCCGGCGCACACGCAGGCGAAGGTCACGACCGAAGAGGGGACGAGCGACATCGAGCTCGTCGACCTGTCGCAGAGCGGTGCCGGCTTCGTCCACAACGGCGCGCTCGAGGTCGGCAAGGAAGTCGACCTGGTCCTCGCCAGCGGCATCCACCGCAAGGCGATCGTCCGCTGGGCGCGCGGGACGCGCGGCGGCCTGTGGCTGACGCAGCCGCTCGACCGCGCCGACCTTGAGAGCATCCGCCGCTTCCAGGGCTGAGCGCTATGCCGCGCCTTTGACGATCTTCGCCCAGGGATTGAGGTCGGGCTCGCCGATCTTGCTCAGCCGGTTGTGGTCGCGGTGCAGGAAAGGCTCGTCGCGGCCCTTCACCATCAGCATCGTGTCGGACACATAGCTCCACGATCCGTCGTCGTGAAAATCGACCGTCAGCTGGTAGCTGTCGGTGCGAAAGGCGAGGTCGAGGAAGGTGGTCGAGCAGATGCCATATTCGGTCTGGCCGCGCTCGGCCCTCAGCACCAGTTTCCGGTCGCCGGGCTTGGCGTGGCCCGCCGCGATCGCGATCTGCCCGCGCGGGATCGCCAGCGTCTGCAGGATCAGGCCGGTCGCGGCCTCATAGAGCCAATAGCCGACCTGATCGTGGAAGGTGATGTCCTCTTCGCGCGTGTTGATATGGACGTGATAGCGCAGGCCGTAGAAAAGCTGCGGACCGTTCGCCTGCGGGTCGATCGGCTGCATCTCGATCCGCTCATAGTATTTGCGCGTTTCGGGGCCGTCGGCCTTCGGATTGACGTCGACGCCGCGCTGGCCCTCCCATATGCCGGCCAGCCGGCGCAGCGGGCCGAGATTGTTCAGCGTTTCGGGATCGACGTCCTCGGGCTCGGTGAAGATATCGTCGGGTAATTCCATCGCTCGCCCCTCTCCAATCGGTCAGATGTCCTCGACCAGCCGTCCGTAAAGCTGCGGGCGGCGGTCGCGGAAGAAGCCCATGCCGGCGCGGTGCTTCGCCGCGCGGTCGAGGTCGATGGTTTCGACGAGCACGCCGGTTTCGCTTGCGCCGAACGCCTGCGCCAGGTCGCCCCATTCGTCGGTGATGAAACTGTGGCCATAGAAAGTCGCATCGCCCTCGGTCCCGATGCGATTGGCGGCGATCACCGGCATGCAGTTCGACACGCTGTGCCCCTGCATCGCGCGGCGCCACATGCGGCTGGTGTCGAGGTCGGCGTCATACGGCTCGGACCCGATCGCGGTCGGGTAGAAGAGCAGTTCGGCGCCCATCAGCGCCATTGCGCGCGCGCATTCGGGATACCATTGATCCCAGCACACGCCGACGCCGATCCGCGTCCCGAACAGGTCCCAGACCTTGAAGCCCGTATTGCCGGGGCGGAAATAATATTTCTCTTCATAGCCGGGGCCATCGGGAATGTGGCTCTTGCGGTATGTCCCCATGATCGCTCCGTCGGGGCCGATCATCGCGAGCGTGTTGTAATAATGCGGCCCGTCCTTTTCGAAGAAGCTGGTCGGGATCGCGACCTTGAGCTTCGCCGCCAGCGCCTGCATCGCGACGACGCTCGGGTGCTCGGCGGTCGGGCGCGCATTCGCGAAGAGTTCTTCCTCTTCGACCTGGCAGAAATAGGGGCCTTCGAAGAGTTCGGGCGGCAGGATCACCTGCGCGCCTTTCACCGCCGCTTCCTCGACGAGCGCGGTGACGGCCTCGATATTGGGCTGAACGGGACCGGGCAAGGGAAGCTGCAGCGCGGCGACGGTGATGGTGCGGGTCATGGCTTTGTGGGCTCGGCTGGCTCGGACGGGGGAGGAAGCTTCCAACGGATCGACTGTTCAAACTGGAATGCCTTGGGTTTCCCCTTATCATCCAATGGCGGTTTAAAGCGTCCCTTTTCCATCATCAGTTTGCAAGCGGAGGCATCCAGTTCGGGATCGGCTGACTGCACGATCTCGCAAGATTTGGGAAGGCCGTCGGCCCCCACCTGCAATCGGACCCTTGTGACGCCTTCGACCTGTTCCTTTTGAGCGCCGCTTGGATAATCCCAGTTTGTCGTTTGCCCGTACACTGGCAACGCGATGACAAGGGCAAAAAAATGGGCTGGGACTGCAAACGATTTGTGTGACATTCTGCTCATGTTGGCACCTGCTGGCTCGAACAATGGAAGCTGCCGCCACCGACGATGATCCCGCGCGCGGGCACGCCGACGGCGCGGCGATCGGGGAAGAGCGCGGCGAGTGTGTCGACGGCTGCCGCATCGTTCGCCACGCCATAGGTCGGCACGACGACGACGCTGTTGCCGATGTAGAAATTCATATAGCTCGCCGCCGCGATCTCGCCGCCCGCTTCGACCCGGCCCGGCGAGGGCAGGTCGACGATCTCGATTCCGCCGAAGGCCACAGTGCGCGCGCGGGCGTCGGCATAGATATGGGCGTTGGGGTCATCGTCGCCCGCCGCAACAGGCAGCGCGAGGCGACCTTCGCCGACGAAGCGCGCGAGATTGTCGACATGGCCGTCGGTGTGATCGCCGATCAGCCCGTTGCCGAGCCACAGCAGCCGGTCGATGCCGAGCGACTGGTGCAGGCGCACCGCGATATCCTCGCGCGTCAGCACCGGGTTGCGGTTGGTGTTGAGGAGGCATTGCTCGGTGGTGACGCAAAGCCCGGTCCCATCGACGTCGATGCCGCCGCCTTCGAGCACCCAGTCCTGATCGTCCACGGGCAGGCCCGATCCGGCGGCGAGCGCCGCGCCGACCTCCCGATCGCCCGGCATGACGAATTTCTCGCCCCACCAGTTGAATTCGAAATTGCGCGCGCGCCGCGTGGCGCCGATGCCGGCGACGATCGGCCCGGTATCGCGCAGCCAGATGTCGCCGAGCGGCTGGACGAGGATGCGGACGCCCGCGTCGACGAGCTTTGCGGCGATTTCCGCCTGCCGTTCGTCGTTGACGACCAGCCGCACCTCTTCGCCGCGGCCGCCGTCATGGACGGCATTGGCGAAGGCGGCGACGTCGGCGCGGGCCGCGTCGATCGCGCCCGCCCATTCGTCATCGAGGTGCGGAAATCCGATCCACACCGCCTCGTGCGGCGCCCATTCTGCGGGCATCTTGAGCGTCATGGGCGCTTGTCCTTTATCTCGTCATTGCGCGGAGCGAAGCGACGCGGCAATCCAGAGCTGCCTATACCGCTCTGGATTGCTTCGCTTCGCTCGCAATGACGAAGCTCTACTTCGCCGGGCGCGACTTGTCGCGCGCGGCGCGGAACTCGTCGCCTTCGTTCCAGTTCGGCCACGCCGTCGTCGATGCGAGCATCCGGCCGGCGGCATAATAGAGCTTGAGGTCGGCAAGCATCCCGTCCCAATTCTTGATCGCCGCATATTCGTCGGCGGGTGCGTGATAGCGGTTCTTTTCATAATCTTCCGCTGCCTTCTTGCCGGCTTCCTTGCCGCCCGCGACCAGGTCTTCGCCCGCGCCGAAATTGAAGAAGGGCACGCCCAGCTTCGCGAAGCTGAAATGATCCGAACGGTAGTAAAAGCCCTTTTCGGGGGTCGGTTCGTCGACGATCGTGACGTTCGCGGCCTTGGCGACCTTTTCGAGATAGGCGTCGAGCTGCGACTTGCCGCGGCCGACAACGACGATGTCCTTCGCCGGGCCATTGGGATTGAGCGAGTCCATATTCACCCCGCCGACGGTCTGGCCGAGCGGGAAGATCGGGTTCTCGGCATAATATTTGGAACCGAGCAGACCCGATTCCTCGGCGGTGACGGCCAGGAACACGATGCTGCGATCGGGCGCTCCGGCCTTCTTGTAAGCCTGCGCCAGCGTGACGAGACCCGCGATTCCGCTCGCATTGTCGACCGCGCCGTTGCAGATGCCGTCGCCGTTCACCGGCGTGCAGCGGCCGAGGTGATCCCAGTGGCCGGTGTAGAGCACATATTCGTCGGGCCGCTTGGCGCCCGGCAGCACGCCGATGACGTTATGCGACATCTTCCTGGCGATCGCGTTATCGAAGCCGAAGGTCGCCTTCACGCCGGTCAGCGCGACGGGCTTGAACCCCTTTTTCGCGGCGGCGGCGCGCAGCGCGTCGAAATCCTGCCCCGCGCTCGCGAACAGCTCCTTCGCCTTGCCGAGCTGGATCCAGCCGTTCGCGGCGGTTTCCTTGGCGCCGCCGTCCTTGCTTTCGGCCAGATAATTGGCGCCGGTGTTGCTGCTTTCGACGACGTTCCAGCCATAGGCGGCGGGTTCGGTGTCGTGGACGATCAGCGCGGCGGCGGCGCCCTGACGCGCCGCTTCCTCATATTTATAGGTCCAGCGGCCGTAATAGGTCATCGCCCGGCCGTTGAATTCGCCCTTGGCTTCCTTCGTCTGCCAGTCGGGGTCGTTGACGAGGATGATGACGGTCTTGCCCTTGACGTCGAGTCCGGCATAGTCGTTCCAGCCCTTTTCGGGCGCGTTGATGCCATAGCCGACGAAGACGACGTCGCTGTCCTTGATCTCGGTCTTCGGCTGCACGCGGTAGCTGAAGGCGACATAGTCCTTCGCATATTGCAACGTGACCGGCGCCTTGCCGCCGGAGAAGGTCAGCGGGGTCGCGTTTTTCGTCGTGATCTCGACCAGCGGGACATCCTGCGTCCACTTGCCGTTGTTGCCGGGCTTCAGTCCCGCCGCCTCATATTGCTTGATCAGATAGGCGATCGTCTTTTCCTCGCCCACGGTGCCGGGCGCGCGGCCCTCATAGGCGTCGGAGGACAGTTCCCTGGTGACGTCCTGCAGCGTCTGCAGCGACAGGTCGGGGAACTGGACGTCGGGCAGGGCGACGGCGGTGGCCGCCTTGTCGGCGCCGCCGCATGCGGCGACGGTCAGGAGGACCGCGAAAGCCGCGGTGGTTCGGGGGAAACGAAGCATGGAATTCCTCGGGGTTTCGTTTGCGGGCGACCGGGCTTGTGCCAGTCGTCGCGTGCCGATGCAAGGCGGAGCGGCAGGGGACGATGCCGCCGATAAGGTTCCAAAGAGACTTGATAATTTCGGTGCGGGTGGCAGTCCTTCGGCACAAGATTCTAACGGGGGACTATATCTTGGTTTCGCATAAATTTTTCGCTCGGGGCCTGTCGGTACTGGCCCTGCAGGCCTCGCTTGTCGCTGTTCCCGCCGCGCAGGCGCAGGACAACGACCTTGCGGCGCGGTTCGGCGCGCTCGAATCGATCCTCGACGTCAGCCTCTCGCCCGATGGCCAGCACCTTGCCTTCATCGGGCAGGGGACGAAGCAGAAGCGCCAGCTCTTCATCGTCGACACGACCGAAGGGGCGCAGCCGCGCCTGATCCTGTCGAGCGACGGCGGCGCGGCGGGCAGCCTCAGCTGGTGCGGTTGGGTCACCAACGCACGGCTCGCCTGCCAGACCTTTGCGCGCGACAATATCGCCGGCGACGTGCTCGCGGCGACGAACATCATCGCAGTCGACGCTGCCGGCGGCAACCTGCGGGTGCTCAGCAATCGCCGCAGCGCCCGCTCGCTCTATGCCGATTTTCGCGGTGGCAGCGTGATCGACTGGTCGTCGACCGACAACGGCTCGCTGTTGATGACCCGCAGCTATGTGCCCGAGGTCAGCACGGGAACGCATCTTGCCAAGAAGGCGGAAGGTCTGGGCGTCGACCGCGTCGATTCGGTGGACGGCACAGCGCGCCGGGTCGAAGCGGCGAACCGCGATGCGATCCACTATCTCTCCGACGGGCACGGCAATGTCCGCATCATGGCGACGCAGGGCTTCACCAGCAGCGTCGGGCAGTTCGATCCGGTGATCCGCTATTCCTTCCGTCCGAAAGATGGCGGCAGCTGGCAATATCTGTCGCAACGCGACATTGTGACCGACGAAGGCTTCCTGCCGGCCGCGGTCGATGCCGCGACGAACCGCGTCTATGGGTTCCAGAAGATCGACGGCCGCCAGGCGGTGGTCGCGATGGCGCTCGATGGCAGCGGGACGACGACGACCATCTACAAACATCCCGAGGTCGACGTCGACGATATCGTCCGCGTCGGGCGCAACGGCCGGATCGTCGGCGTGTCCTATGCCACCGACCAGCGCACGGCCGTCATGACCGACCCCGCGATCGCCAAGATGACGAACGCGCTGTCGCGGGCGCTGGGCGGCAAGCCGGTGGTGATCGTCGACGCATCGGCCGACGAGAGCCGCTATATCGTCCGCGCCGAATCCGACACCGATCCCGGCGCTTATTATCTTTACGTTCCCGCGGCGAAGGAACTGCGGCCGCTGCTGCTGTCGCGCGAACAGCTGGCGACCGTGAAACTGTCGCCGGTGAAGGCGATCACCTATCCCGCGGGCGACGGCACGATGGTGCCCGGCTATCTGACGCTGCCGCCGGGGCGCACCGATGCGAAGGGGCTGCCCGCGATCGTGATGCCGCACGGCGGGCCGTCGGCGCGCGACGAATGGGGGTTCGACTGGCTCGCGCAATATTTCGCGCAAAGCGGCTATGCCGTGCTCCAGCCCAATTATCGCGGCTCGTCGGGCTATGGCGACCAATGGTATCAGAACAACGGCTTCCAGTCGTGGCGCATCGCGGTGGGCGACGTGACCGACGCCGGCCGCTGGCTGGTCAGGGAAGGCGCCGATCCCGCGAAGCTCTCGATCGTCGGCTGGTCCTATGGCGGCTATGCCGCGCTGCAATCGGGGGTGCTTGCGCCCGACCTGTTCAAGTCGATCGTCGCGATCGCCCCCGTCACCGATCTGGCGCAGCTGAAGGATGAAGCGATGCGCGACGGCTCTGCCCGGATCGAGGGGAAATTCATCGGCACCGGGCCGCATGTCCGCGAGGGTTCGCCGGCGCAGAATGTCGCCGCGATCAGGGCGCCGGTGCTGATGTTCCACGGCACGCTCGACCAGAATGTCGCGATCGCGCAATCGCGGACGATGAAGCGCGCGCTCGAAGGCGCGGGCAAACGCGTCGAACTTGTCGAATATCCCGACCTTGCCCACTCGCTCGAGGCGTCGGAGGCGCGCACCGACATGCTGCGGAAGATCTCGGCCTTCCTGCCGCATTGAGGCAGGCCGGCCAAACGAAAAGGGGCGGCCCGTTTCCGGACCGCCCCTTTGAATTCGATATCGAACCCGATCAGCGCGAATAGAATTCGACGACGAGGTTCGGTTCCATCTTCACCGGATAGGGCACTTCGTCGAGCGTGGGCACGCGGACGAAGGTCGCCTTGGTGCCGTCGAGCGCCAGATATTCGGGCAGGTCGCGCTCGGGCAGGCTCTGCGCTTCGGCGACGAGCGCCATTTCCTGCGCCTTCTTGCCGAGGGTGACTTCGTCGCCCGGCTTCACGAGGCGGCTCGCGATGTTGCACTTCACGCCGTTCACATAGACGTGGCCGTGGCTGACGAGCTGGCGGGCCGAGAAGATCGTCGGCGCGAACTTGGAACGATAGACGACCGCGTCCAGGCGGCGTTCGAGCAGACCGATCAGGTTCTGACCGGTATCGCCCTTCATGCGCGACGCCTCGAAATAGTTCTTCTTGAATTGCTTCTCGGTGATGTCGCCGTAATAGCCCTTCAGCTTCTGCTTCGCGCGGAGCTGGATGCCGAAGTCCGACATCTTGCCCTTGCGGCGCTGACCGTGCTGGCCGGGGCCATATTCGCGGCGGTTGACGGGGCTCTTCGGACGACCCCAGATGTTTTCGCCCATCCGGCGGTCGAGTTTATACTTGGCGCTCTGGCGCTTCGACATATGTCGTCTCCAATTTGCTGTGTGCCGAAGGATTTCGGCGGTTTCCCGGATCGCACCATATGGAAGGCTCCATATGCGACCACCGCTTCACCGGGGTGCGGGGTCAATTTGCGAAGGCGCGCCGTTAGACGGTGGGGAGGGAGGAGTCAAGTCCGCGTCCCATGCTGGACGGCGCGGAAAAAGCCGCTAAAGGCAGCGCGCATGACCGTCATCAAACTACCCGACGATTGCGAAACGATGATCGAGGTGCGCGCCGGGGTCGACCAGATCGACCGCGAGCTCGTCGCGCTGCTGGCGCGCCGGTTCGGCTATATGGATGCCGCGGCCCGGATCAAGACCGACCCGAACTCGGTGCGCGACGAAGCCCGCAAGGCCGAGGTTCTCGACAATGTCGCGCGCGCAGCCGAGGCCGCGGGGCTGGAGCCCGCGCGGCTACGCGCCGTCTGGAACGAACTGGTCGAACAGTCGATCGCCTATGAAGCGATCAGGTGGGACGCCCTTCGCGGCTGACGCCGGAAAGGCTCAATTCCCTGCTGCGCCGTGGGTCAGGCGCGCATCGCTGCCGACGTTGGTCTGCTGCTCGCTTTCCCACTCTTCCTGCGTCTTGCAGGTCTGGCGCTTCATGCGCGAGCCGGTGTTGGTGTGGCTCTGGCAGATCTTCTTGGGCTTCTTGGCCTTGACGGTGGTCGTTGCCGGATCGGCGGGGGCGGCCGCTTCGGGAGCGGCCGCGGACAGCATCAGCGAAAGAACGAGAGAGAGCATCATAATCTCCGAATGAGGATGCGCTCCGTTATCGCGGCCGCGGCGTCCTGCCAAGTATCGTAATGATGCCGTGCATCATCCTGATATCATTATACGACCAGCCGGTCTTGGTGAGCGCGGTCCGCAAGGTGCGCAGCGTCGCTTCGGTCCGGTCGGGTGGAAAGAAATAGCCCGCGGCGTCGAGGTCGTGGATGAAATGCTGGATCAGTTGCTCCATCTCGCCATGCTCGGCGGGCGGGTCGAGCGGCACTTCGGGCGGACTCGCCAGCGCGATGCCTTTCGACCATTCATAGGCGAGCAGGATCACCGCCTGCGCGAGGTTCAGCGAGCCGAATTCGGGGTTGATCGGCACCGTCACGATGGTGTGGGCGAGCGCGACGTCGTCGGTTTCCAGCCCCGATCGTTCGGGGCCGAAGACATAGGCCGACCGGCCCGCCGTCGCATGGACCTGCTTCGCCGCCTCCTCGGGCGTCAGAACGGGCTTGCTCACGCCGCGCTTGCGCACCGTGGTCGCATAGATGGTCGTGCAATCGGCCACTGCGTCCGCCAGCGTGTCGAAGACCTCGGCCTTTGCCAGCACGATGTCGGCGCCGGACGCCGCCGGCCCCGCATCGGGGTTCGGCCAGCCGTCGCGCGGCGCGACGAGACGCAGCTCGGTCAGCCCGAAATTGAGCATCGCGCGCGCCGCCTTGCCGATATTTTCGCCAAGCTGCGGCCGTACCAGAACGATGACGGGGGGCGGGGCGGCCGCGCTCATTTGCCGGGCCGTGCCGCCTCGGTGATCGAAGAGGCGAATTCCTCGAAATCCTTGGCCTCGGTGAAATCGCGATAGACGCTGGCGAAGCGGATATAGGCGACATTGTCGAAGCCCTTGAGTGCTTCCATCACCATCGCGCCGATCTGCGCCGCCTGCACCTCATTCTCGCCCGAGGTTTCGAGCTGGCGCTGGATCCCCGAGACGAGCCTTTCGATGCGCGCGCCGTCGATCGGGCGCTTGCGGCACGCGATCTGGACGCTGCGCATCAATTTCTCGCGGTCGAAGGGCTCGCGGCCGCCGCCCGCCTTCAGCACCGCGACCTCGCGGAGCTGGATGCGCTCGAAGGTCGTGAAGCGCGCGCCGCAATCCTCGCACTGGCGGCGGCGACGGATCGCCGCACCGTCCTCGGTCGGACGGCTGTCCTTCACCTGGCTGTCTTCATGTCCGCAATAGGGGCAGCGCATGGATCAGCGACGCACCCGCATGAGCAGCGCGATCGCCGCGCCGATGAACAGACCGACGGGCCAGCTGATCGCGTCGAGCACCAGTCCGAGCGCAGCCCCGATCGCACCGCCGATCAGCACCGGCCGCGTCGACGGGTGCGCCATCCCCTGCTTGCCCATCGCCTTGACCTCTTCGATCGTCAGCTCGACCAGCGTCGGTTCCTCGGGGTGCTGCCGTGCCATCGCCTTATCCCTGATAGATGGGGAAGCGTTCGCAAAGCGCGCGGACGCGGCCGCGAACGTCGGCCTCGACATCGGCGTCGCCATGCTCGCCCTTGTCGCGCAGCGCTTCGAGAACGTCGGCCACCATGTCGCCGATTTCCTCGAACTCGGCGATGCCGAAGCCGCGCGTCGTGCCCGCGGGCGATCCGACGCGGATGCCGCTGGTCTTGACCGGCGGCAGCGGGTCGAAGGGAACGCCATTCTTGTTGCAGGTGATTGCGCTGCGTTCGAGCGCCTCGTCGGCGTCGCGGCCCGTGACGCCCAGCGGACGCAGGTCGATCAGCGCGAGGTGCGTGTCGGTGCCGCCCGCGACAACGTCGGCACCGCGCGCCTTCAGCCGGTTCGCGAGCGCCTGCGCGTTGGCGATCGTCGCCTTCGCATAATCCCTGAATTCGGGGCGCAGCGCTTCGCCGAACGCCACAGCTTTCGCGGCGATGACATGGACCAGCGGGCCGCCCTGCAGGCCGGGGAACACCGCCGAGTTGATGCGCTTTGCGATCGCCTCGTCATTGGTCAGGATCATGCCGCCGCGCGGGCCGCGCAGCGTCTTGTGCGTCGTCGTGGTGACGACATGCGCGTGCGGCAGCGGCGAGGGGTGTGCGCCGCCGGCGACGAGGCCCGCGAAATGCGCCATGTCGACCATCAGCAGCGCGCCGACATCGTCGGCGATGGCGCGGAAGCGCGCGAAATCGAGCGTGCGCGGATAGGCCGAACCGCCCGCGATGATCAGCGAGGGGCGATGTTCCTTCGCCAGCGCCTCGACCTGGTCGAAATCGACGAGATGATCGTCGGCGCGGACGCCATATTGCACCGCGTTGAACCACTTGCCCGACATGGCGGGCGGCGCGCCGTGGGTCAGGTGGCCGCCGGCGTCGAGGCTCATGCCGAGGATCGTCGCGCCGGGCTTGGTCAGCGCAAGCATCACCGCGCCGTTCGCCTGCGCGCCCGAATGCGGCTGGACGTTGGCGAAATTGCAGTCGAACAGCGTCTTCGCGCGGTCGATCGCCAGCGTTTCGACTTCGTCCGACGGCGCGCAGCCCTGATAGTAGCGCTTGCCCGGATAGCCCTCGGCATATTTGTTGGTGAAGACGCTGCCCTGCGCCTCCAGCACCGCTTTCGAGACGATGTTTTCGCTGGCGATCAGCTCGATCTGATACTGCTCTCGCTCGAGTTCGTGCTTGATCGCGGCGGCGACCGCCGGGTCGGTCGCGCCGACGCCATCGGTGAAATAGCCGGCCGACTTGATGGGCTTGGCGAGCGTTTCGGTGGTCATCGGCTGGTCTCCAGGATGGGCGGGTGGGAAAGCTTGTCGACACGGCGCGCATGGCGGTCGCCCGCGAAGTCGGTGGTCAGGAAGGCGGTGATGCACGCCTTCGCCATGTCGATGCCGGTCAGCCGCGCGCCGAGCGCGATGACATTGGCGTCGTTATGCTCGCGCGCCAGTTTGGCCGACAGCGGTTCGGATACGAGCGCACAGCGGCACGCGGGATTGCGGTTGACCGAGATCGAGATGCCGATCCCCGAGCCGCAAAGGGCGACGCCCTTGTCGGCGCTGCCGCTCGCGACGGCCGCTGCGAGGCGATAGCCATAATCGGGGTAGTCGACGCTGTCGGGGCCGTTGGTGCCGAGGTCGGCGACCTCATGCCCCTCGCCGCGCAGCCAGTCGGCGAGCACGGCTTTCAGCTCGTAGGCGGCGTGGTCAGAGGCTATCGCGATGCGCATCGGCGCGGCTCCCGCTGGAGAAAGGGAATCGATGACGCGCCTTTAGGCGAAGCGCGGCCGATTGGCCATAAGCGAGGTGGCAAATTTGTGACGCCGGCGATATGGGCGCGCCATGTCCGACACGATCCTGTCCGTGCTGATGCTGACCGGCGTCATTTTGACCGGCGGCGCCGTCTATGTCTTCCGCAAGGGCGACAGGCGCCGCGCGCTGCTGATGCTCGTCGCCGCGTTGGTGATGTTCGCCAATGTCGCGATCTGGCTGGTGCCCACGAAATAGCGCATCGTCATTGCGAGCGAAGCGAAGCAATCTCCAGCTAACGATCGTCAATACCGATCGCGGGAGATTGCCGCGTCGCCTTCGGCTCCTCGCAATGACGAAGATGGCTGGATCAGCCGGTCAGCGGATCGGCGAATCGGGAGCGAGCCGCATGTCCAGATAGTTGTCGAGCGACTTCATCAACTGGTCGAGCTCATGCTCGAAGAAGTGGTTGGCGCGCGGGATCTCGTCGTGGTGGATCGTGATGCCCTTTTGGGTGCGCAGCTTGTCGACGAGCTTCTGGATCGCGGCGGGGGGCACGATCTCGTCCTGCCCGCCCGCGACGATGATGCCCGACGAGGGGCAGGGCGCAAGGAAACTGAAATCGTACATGTTGGCGGGCGGCGCGACCGACAGGAAGCCGCGGATTTCGGGGCGGCGCATCAACAGCTGCATCCCGATCCACGCGCCGAAGCTGAAGCCCGCGACCCACGTCGTCTGCGCCTCGGGATGGATCGACTGCACCCAGTCGAGCGCCGATGCGGCGTCACTGAGTTCGCCGATGCCGTTGTCGAACGTGCCCTGGCTGCGGCCGACGCCGCGGAAGTTGAAGCGCAGCACCGCAAATCCGCGCGCGACGAAGCTCTTGTACATCGCCTGCGTGATGCGGTCGTTCATCGTGCCGCCGCCCTGCGGGTGCGGGTGCAGGATCAGCGCGACCGGCGCGCGCGGGCGCGGCGGCGGCGAGAATCGGCCTTCGATGCGGCCCTCGGGGCCGGGAAAAATCACGTCGGGCATGGGCGCACCTCTTGTCTTTTTGAGCTCAAGGCCGAATCGCCGGCTGGCGGGGTGGCGGAGCGAAGGTGGCGCCTATATAGAAATCGGGTAGCAAGTTGCAACTTTTGCGAATTGCTCGCAATAAGGCGTTCAGCCCGGTTCGTCATCCCGGACTCGATCCGGGATCCACTATTCCGGCGCCGCGAGAATGGATCCCGGATCAAGCCTGTCCTGAGCCTGTCGAAGGGTCCGGGATGACGACGATCCAGAGCATCGCTCGACACCAAAGAGATTAATGGGCAAATGCCACCGATGATTTACCTCGACTATCAGGCCACGACGCCGCTCGCCCCCGAGGCGCGCGAGGCGATGCTGCGCTGGCTGGAAGGAGCCGGCGAAGGAGACGGCTTCGCCAACCCGTCGAGCACGCACAAGGCCGGCCGCGCTGCCGCGGCCGCGGTCGAAGTGGCGCGCGACCAGGTCGCGGCGCTGCTGCCGAGGGGCGGGCGCGTGTTCTTCACCTCGGGCGCGACCGAGGCGCTCAACTGGGCGCTGTTCAGCGGCGCGAAGGCGAAGCCGGGCGGCGTCGCGGGACTGAGCATCGAACATGCCGCGTCGCTGCAATGCCTCGAACGGCTGAATGCCACGATTTTGCCGGTCGATGGCGAAGGGGTCGCCGTCGCGCCCGATGATGTCCTGATTCCCGAAAACGGCATCGTCGCCACGATGCTGGTCAACAACGAGGTCGGGACGATCCAGCCGGTCGCCGCCTTCGCCGCCGCCGCCCATGCAAAGAACAGCCTGCTGCTCTGCGACGCCGTGCAGGGTTATGGGCGCGTCGCGATTCCGGGCGAGGCCGACCTGATCGTGCTGTCGGCGCACAAGATTCACGGGCCGAAGGGCATCGGTGCGCTGTGGGTGCGCGACGGGATCGACCTCGAGCCGCTGATGTTCGGCGGCGCGCAGGAACAGGGGATGCGGTCGGGCACCGTCTCGCCCGCGCTATGCGCCGGTTTCGGCGCCGCGGCGGCGCTGGCGGCGGAGCGGTTCGAACAGGATGCCGCGCATGTCGAGCGCCTGTGGTCGGTCGCGCGCGACATGCTGCCCGAATGGACGCTCAACGGCGCCGAAAGCCCGCGCTACCACGGCAATCTCAACGTCCGCCGCGACGGCGTGAACGGCCTTCGTCTGATGTCCGACGCCCGCAATGTCGCCTTCTCGCTTGGCAGCGCGTGCGGTAGCGGGTCGGGCAAGGTCAGCCATGTGCTGCGCGCGATGGGGGTCGGCGAAACCGACGCGCGCGCGTCGATCCGCCTCGGCTGGGGGCGCTACACATCGGAGCAGGAATTGCGCGACGGGCTCGACGCGATCAAGGATGCGGCGCGGCTGCAGGGAGTGAATTGAGTGCGCGTGACCTTCATCCATGCCGACGGCAAGGGCCGCACCGAGGCCGAGGCCGAGCCGGGTTCCATTCTGCTCGATGTCGCGCAGGCGCATCTGATGCCGCTCGAGGGGACGTGCGAGGGGCAGATGGCGTGCTCGACCTGCCACGTCATCGTCGACAGGCAGGATTTCGACCGCCTCCCCGAAGCCAGCGAGATGGAGGAGGATATGCTCGACCTTGCCGCCGGGGTGCGCCGCACCAGCCGCCTGTCGTGCCAGATCGTGCTGACCGAGGAGCTGGACGGGCTGACCGTCCATATTCCCGCTGAAAGCCGCAATATGCAGCGATCGCGGTAACAGGTTGCGACCGAGGCACGACATTTCCAGCATCGTCATCCTGGCTGCGGCGATGGCCTCGCTGTTTCAGGATCCATGGTCCGCCATTTCCTTAAGCGCCGTGCCGGACGAACGCTCAGCCCATGGATGCTGAAACGAGTTCAGCATGACGAGAATTGAAGGGCTGGAATCCACCCCAGAGCGGACAAAAGGACCAACCTTGCATTTCTCCGCGTCCGCCGCCATATGCGCCGCGGGAGTCGGGCGGACGCAGTCTTCGCCAACCCGGTCAGGTCCGGAAGGAAGCAGCCGCAACGAATTCGCTGCGGGTCGTTCCGGCTCCCACCCTCGGACATTTTCAACCTCGTCACCCTGAACCTGTTTCAGGGTCCATGGCCCCTTGCTCTCGTTCGACGCTGCGTCCGCGGGCAACGGCGCGCCATGGATGCCGAAACAAGTCCAGCATGACGAGGGGCGGGAGGCACGGTCCGCATTCCCCTTCGACAAGCGTGCCGCCGCCCCTTAAGACGGGGCTATGGACGATTCCGCCGACGACGAACCGACGATGCCGGGCATGGATTTGCCGGAGACGCCCGCGCCCGCGGCATCGAGCGGCCCATACCGCGTCCTCGCCCGCAAATATCGCCCGCAAACCTTCGCCGAACTGATCGGGCAGGATGCGATGGTGAAGACGCTGGGCAACGCGATTGCCCGCGACCGGCTGGCGCATGCCTTTCTGATGACCGGGGTGCGCGGGGTCGGCAAGACCTCGACCGCGCGCCTCATCGCCAAGGCCTTGAACTGCATCGGCCCCGACGGGCAGGGCGGGCCGACGATCGATCCGTGCGGTGTTTGCGAACCATGCCGCGCGATCACCGAGGGGCGCCATATCGACGTGATCGAGATGGACGCCGCGTCGAACACCGGGGTCGACGACGTGCGCGAGATCATCGAGGCGGTGCGCTACGCCGCGGTGTCGGCGCGCTACAAGATCTACATCATCGACGAAGTGCATATGTTGTCGCGTAACGCCTTCAATGCGCTCCTCAAAACGCTCGAAGAGCCGCCGCCGCACGTCAAGTTCCTGTTCGCGACGACCGAGGTGAACAAGGTGCCGGTGACGGTGCTCTCGCGCTGCCAGCGCTTCGACCTGCGCCGTATCACCCCCGACATGCTGTTCGCGCATTTCAGCGCCATCCTGCAGAAGGAAGGCGTCGAGGCCGAGGCGCCGGCGATCTGGCTGATCGCCAACGCCGCGGAGGGATCGGTCCGCGACGGCCTGTCGATCCTCGACCAGGCGATCGCCCACGCCGATCTCGATGGCGGCGGCAGGATCGGCGCCGATCAGGTGCGGACGATGCTCGGCCTCTCCGATCGCACCGCGATCGCGCAATTGATGGCGGCGATCCTCGAGGGCGACAGCGGCGGCGCGATCGACCTTGCCCGCGCCCAATATGCGCTGGGGATCGAGCCCGTCGCGATGGTGCGCGGGCTGATGGACCTGACGCACGCGGTGACGCTCGCCAAAGTGTCGCGCCACGACGATCCCGCGCTCGCCGCGAGCGACCGCGAACGCATCGGAGACTGGGCGAAAAAGCTGGGTTTCGCGCCGCTCAACCGCCTCTGGCAGCTGTTGCTCAAGGGGCATGACGAGGTGCTGCGCGCGAACAACCCGCTCGAACATCTCGAAATGCTGCTGCTGCGCGTGATCTACGCCGCCTCGCTTCCCGATCCGGGCGAGCTTGCGAAGCTGCTCGAATCGGGCGGCGTGCCCGCGATGCCGCTCGGCGCGCCGCCCGCACCGACCGGGCGCGAGAGCGCGGCTGCGGCCGGACCGGTGCCGGAAAGCGCCGAAACTCCCGCCTCGGCGCTCACCATCGCGCAAATCCACCAGCTGCTGGAAAGCACCGGTCATCATCAGCTTGCGCGCCAGGTTTATGACGATCTCAAACTTGTCGAGCTCGAACCCGGCCTGCTCGTCTATGCCCCCGTTCCGGCGCTCGACGGCGATTTCGCGCGCCGGCTGGGCGAGGCGCTGCTTGCCCAGACCGGCAGCCGCTGGCAGGTGCGGGCGGGCGAGGGCGAGGGGCGCCCGAGCCTCGGCCAGATGCGCGCGGCGCAGCTGGCCGACAATGAGTCCCGTATTCGCGAACTGCCGGTCGTGAAGGCCGCGCTCGCGGCTTTCCCCGACGCAAGGCTTGTCGAAGACGACGCCAACCATCAAAGGCTGAACCCATGAAATCGATCGAAGAAATGATGAAGGCGGCACAGGAAGCCGCCGCCACCGTACAGGCGCAGATGCAGGAGGCGCAGGCGAAGCTCGACACCGTCGAGGTCGAAGGCGTGTCGGGCGGCGGGCTCGTCAGGATTCGTGCCAGCGCCAAGGGCCGGATCAAGGCGATCCATATCGACGACAGCCTGATCGTCCCATCCGACAAGCAGATGCTCGAGGATTTGCTCGCCGCTGCGTTCAACGATGCGCGCGAAAAGGCCGATGCGGCGAGCAACGAGGAAATGGGCAAGATGACGAGCGGCCTGCCGCTGCCGCCGGGGTTCAAGCTGCCTTTCTGACGGTCTTGTCCCCCGCTTCCGCTGCCCGTTCAGGCCTGCGTCATTGAATGCACGGCAAGTTACGCCATATTAGCGATGAACCGCCTATAAGAAGGATGGCGCGCCGGGTCGCGGCGCGCGTCCAGGAGCCCCGATGACGCAATCCTATCCCCTGTTGCCGCTGCGCGATATCGTCGTATTCCCGCACATGATCGTTCCCTTGTTCGTGGGCCGCGACCGCTCGGTCGCCGCGCTCGAAACCGCTATGGAAAGCGACAAGGAAATCTTCCTCGTCGCCCAGCTCGATCCCGGCGAGGACGACCCGCAGCGCGACGACCTCTATGACACCGGCGTGATCGCCACCGTTCTGCAGTTGCTCAAGCTTCCCGACGGCACCGTCCGCGTGCTCGTCGAGGGCAAGGAGCGCGCCCGGCTCGTCAGCCTCGAGGACGAAGGCAAGGCCGTGCTCGCGACCGTGAAGCCGATCGCCGACACCATCGACGACAGCGTCGACACCGCCGCGTTGATGCGTTCGGTCGTCGACCAGTTCGAAAGCTACGCCAAGCTCAACAAGAAGATGCCGGCCGAAACCGCGGTGCAACTGTCGCAGATCGACGACGCCTCGCGCCTCGCCGACTCGGTTGCGGGCAACCTCAACATCAAGGTCTCCGACAAGCAGGCGCTGCTCGTCGAGGACGCGCCCGCGAAGCGGCTCGAGATGGTGTTCGCCTTTATGGAAGGCGAACTCGGCGTGCTGCAGGTCGAGAAGAAGATCCGCGGCCGCGTGAAGCGCCAGATGGAGAAGAGCCAGCGCGAATATTACCTCAACGAACAGTTGAAGGCGATCCAGCGCGAGCTCGGCAACGACAATGGCGAGGGCGGCGACGACCTCGCCGAACTGCAGCTCAAGATCGACAGCCTCAAAATGTCGAAGGAAGCCAAGGCCAAGGCGAATGCCGAGCTCAAGAAGCTGCGCGCGATGGCCCCGATGTCGGCCGAGGCGACCGTGGTGCGCAACTATCTCGACACGCTGATCGGCCTGCCGTGGGGCAAGAAGTCGAAGCTCAAGAAGGACATCGCAAAGGCGCAGGACGTCCTCGACGCCGACCATTTCGCGCTCGAGAAGGTCAAGGACCGGATCGTCGAATATCTGGCGGTGCAGGCGCGCACCAACAAGCTGAAGGGGCCGATCCTCTGCCTCGTCGGCCCTCCGGGCGTCGGCAAGACCTCGCTCGGCCGTTCGATCGCCAAGGCGACCGGCCGTGAATTCGTCCGCCAGTCGCTCGGCGGCGTGCGCGACGAGGCCGAAATCCGCGGCCATCGCCGCACCTACATCGGATCGCTGCCGGGCAAGATCGTGACGAACCTCAAGAAGGCCGGCACGATGAACCCGCTGTTCCTGCTCGACGAGATCGACAAGCTCGGCCAGGATTTCCGCGGCGATCCGGCGTCGGCGCTGCTCGAAGTGCTCGACCCCGAACAGAATGCGAAGTTCCAGGACCATTATCTGGAGGTCGATGTCGACCTGTCGGACGTCATGTTCGTGACGACCGCCAACTCGCTGAACCTGCCGCAGCCGCTGCTCGACCGCATGGAGATCATCCGGCTCGAGGGCTATACCGAGGACGAGAAGGTCGAGATCGCCAAGCGTCACCTGATCGCGAAGCAGATCGAGGCGCACGGCCTGAAGGCCGGCGAGTTCGAGCTGACCGAAGAAGGCTTGCGCGACCTCATCCGCTATTACACGCGCGAGGCCGGCGTCCGCACGCTCGAGCGCGAGATCGCGCGTCTGGCGCGCAAGGCGCTGCGCAAGATCCTGGAGGGCAAGGCGGAAAGCGTCGTCGTCACCCCCGACAATCTTGCCGAATTCGCCGGTGTGCGGAAATTCCGCCACGGCGTTTCGGACCGCGAGGATCAGGTCGGCGCGGTCACCGGGCTCGCCTGGACCCAGGTCGGCGGCGAACTGCTGACGATCGAGGCGGTCACCGCGTCGGGCAAGGGCCAGGTGCGGACCACCGGCAAGCTCGGCGAAGTGATGACCGAATCGGTGCAGGCGGCGCTGTCGTTCGTGAAGGCGCGGGCTCCGGCCTATGGCATCAAGCCCAGCCTGTTCGCGCGCAAGGACATCCATATCCACCTTCCCGAAGGCGCGGTGCCGAAGGATGGTCCGTCGGCCGGCGTCGGCATGGTCACGGCGATGGTCTCGACCCTCACCGGCATCGCGGTTCGCAAGGATGTCGCGATGACCGGCGAGGTCACGCTGCGTGGCCGTGTGCTCGCGATCGGCGGGCTCAAGGAAAAGCTGCTCGCGGCGCTGCGCGGCGGGATCACCACCGTTCTCATTCCCGAGGAGAATGAAAAGGATCTCGTCGAGATTCCGGCGAACATCACGTCGTCGCTGAAGATTATTCCGGTCAGCCATGTCGACCAGGTGCTGGCCGAGGCGCTGGTGGTGCCGGTCGAACCGATCGAGTGGACCGAGGCCGACGAACTCGCCGCATCGCCGCCGATTTCGCCCGGCAGCGATCCCGAATCCGCGATTCGGCACTGACCCCGAAGGGCCGGTTCGCGCAACCGGCCCTTTTTGGACCCAAATTCGTCGCATAATCGGCTTTTTGGGGCGTTTTTCGCCGTTTTTTGCTTTGACAAGGCGGGGGGAAACATCGTTAGTGGCGCGCCATGGCTTCGGGCCATGAATCGATTATCCAACCATAATGCAGGGGTTCCTTAGGCATGAACAAACAAGACCTGATCGCCGCCGTCGCTGACTCGAGCGGCCTGACCAAGGGCGACGCGAGCAAGGCGGTCGAAGCCGTGTTCGATTCGATCACCGGCGCGCTGAAGAAGGGCGGCGAAGTTCGTCTCGTCGGCTTCGGCACGTTCGCGGTCAGCAAGCGCAAGGCCTCGACCGGTCGCAACCCGCGCACCGGCGAAACGATGACCATCGCGGCGTCGAACCAGCCGAAGTTCAAGGCCGGCAAGGCCCTCAAGGACGCCGTCAACTAAGTTGGCTGGACCCTTTTGGTGAAAACATCTCGGGCCGTGGCGCAAGCTGCGGCCCGATTTGCATCGACGGATGAATTTTCGGCAAATGGACATTGCATTACCGGCGCGAGCGGCTATGGCCGTCCGGCTTTCGGACGCGCCGGTCGATCGGCCGGCCTCGGAATGGGCGCGTAGCTCAGCGGTAGAGCACACCCTTCACACGGGTGGGGTCACAGGTTCAATCCCTGTCGCGCCCACCATTCCCCGAAGCGCTTCGCTGCGCGGCGGCAAAGGCCGAATATCGCCTGTCGACCCCATTCATCGCCTATTCAATGCGTTCGCACTAGGACCATGGGCATGTTCCGTATTTTGACCATAACCCTTGCATCCGCCTCGCTGCTTGCCGCGGGCACGCCCGCGTTCGCCCGCGGCGACCGTGACCAGGACAATCTGCGCGAAGCCGCGGCGCAGGGGCAGGTGATTCCGCTCAACCGGCTGATCGCCGACGTCAAATCGCGCCCGCCCTACAGCGGCATGACCTATCTCGGCGGGCCGCAGTTCGATGCCGACCGGATGCTCTATGCGTTGAAATTCATGGACGGCGCGCAGGTCGTTGTCGTCTATGTCGATGCGCGGACCGGCCGGATCGTCGGACGCAAACCCTGACATTTTTCGAGCGCAACGACATTTTGCGATGATCGTTGGGACTTGGTACAGAGTTGCACCATCGCGGCGCGGGACGCACCGGCCGCGCAAAGGAAAGGCGCCTGAATGCGGATTTTGATTGTCGAGGACGAACCCACGCTGGGTCCGCAGCTCAAGGCGACGCTCGAAGGCGCCGGCTATGCCGTCGACCTCGCCACCGACGGCGAGGACGGCCATTTCCTGGGCTCGACCGAAAATTACGACGCCGCGATCCTCGACCTCGGACTGCCCGAAATCGACGGGCTGACGGTGCTCGACCGCTGGCGGAAGGAAAAGCGCAACTTCCCGGTGCTGGTTCTGACCGCGCGCGACAGCTGGTCGGACAAGGTTGCGGGGCTCGACGCGGGCGCCGACGATTATCTCGCCAAGCCCTTCCAGACCGAGGAATTGATCGCCCGCCTGCGCGCGCTCATCCGCCGCGCCGCGGGGAATGCGTCGAGCGAGCTGATCGCGGGCAACGTCCGCCTCGACACGCGTTCGGGCCGCGTGACGCTCGACGGCGCGCCGGTGAAACTCACCGCGCAGGAATATAAGCTCCTGTCCTACCTGCTCCATCACAAGGGTAAGGTCGTGTCGCGCACCGAGCTGATCGAGCATATCTACGATCAGGATTTCGACCGCGATTCGAACACGATCGAGGTGTTCGTGACGCGCATCCGCAAAAAGCTCGGGGCCGACATCATCACCACCATCCGCGGTCTCGGCTACCAGCTCGACGATCCGCAGTAAGGCATGGCGGAGGCCGATGCCGCCCCTGCGATAGCGACCGAAGCCGCAAAGCCCGCCGCGTTGACGCGCCGTATCACCGGCTCGCTCGCGCGGCGCATGATCGCGATCGCGACGATCTGGATTTCGGTGCTGCTGATCGGCGGCGGCTTCGCGCTCGATCGCGTGCTGACCGGCGCGATCACGCGCAACTTCGATTCCAGCCTCGAATATGTGCTGATCGCGATGATCCGCTCCTCGGAAATCGGGCCCGATGGCGAGGTGCGGCTGATCGAACCGCTCGGCGACCAGCGCTTCCTCGAACCCTATAGCGGCCTCTACTGGCAGATCAGCGGCGGCGGGCAGGAACCCTATCGGTCGCGCTCGCTGTGGGAACGCACGCTAACGCCGCCGCACGCGCATATCGACAACGCGCTTCACACCTACAACAGCAACCAGTTTCCCGACGAACAGCTTCGCGTCCTCGAACGCAACGTCATCCTGCCGGGCAGCAAGGTGAGCTGGCGGTTCCAGATCGCCCAGTCGCGCGACGCGCTCGACCTGCAGATCCGCGCGGTGCGCGCGACGCTGATCCCCAGCCTCGGTCTGCTCGGGCTCGGGCTGATCGTGCTTGCGGCGCTCCAAACCTTCTACGGCTTGCTGCCGCTGCGCCAGATCCGCCGCGCGATCGCCGCGATGCGCGGCGGCGAGAACCGCCGGATCGTCGCGCCGCTCCCGCTCGAGGTGCAGCCGATGGTCGACGAATTGAACGCGCTGCTTGCGCACAACGAGAAGCAGGCGGAGGAGGCGCGGCTCCACGCGGGCAATCTGGCGCACGCGCTCAAGACGCCGCTGACCGTGCTCGTCAACAGCGCGACCGGGTCGGACAGCGAGCTTGCGCAAACGGTGCGGCGCGAGGCGGCGACGATGCAGCGGCAGGTCGACCATCATCTTGCCCGCGCGCGCGCCGTCGGGCGCCGCGGCGCCGCGCAGGCGCGCGCGAATGTGCGCGACAGCGTCGAGAGCGTCTCGCGTGCGGTCGGCCTGCTTTACCCCAATGTCCGGCTCGATGCCGAGGGCGACAAGACGCTGGTCGTGCGCGTCGAACGGCAGGATCTCGACGAGCTGATCGGCAATCTGCTGGAAAATGCCGCGAAATATGGCGGCGGCAGCGTGTTCGTCACCATCCAGCGCGCCGGGGCCATGGCCGAAATCCTCGTCGAGGACGATGGGCCGGGTATCTCGCCAGCCGATCGCCAGCGCGTCATCGACCGCGGCGTCCGGCTCGACAGCGGCAAGCCGGGAACAGGGCTGGGGCTCGCCATCGTCCGCGACGTCGCGGAAATATACGGCGGCAGCGTCGCGCTCGAAGAGAGCGAGGATCTGGGCGGACTGCTGGTGCGGCTGAGATTGCCCGCTGGTTAGGCTGCTCCGGGTTGGGGAACCAGGGTTGAAGACGTTCGCTCACATCCCCTCCCGCTTGCGGGAGGGGAGAAGACCGTCCGATTCCGGTCGCCAGCGGTCACCTAACCGCTAAGTCGAACACACCAGCAGCCCGCGCTGCACCGCGGGTCGTGCCAGGCCGCGCTCCAGCCACGCCTGCACATGCCCGAACCGCTCGAAGCCGACGATCTCGGCGGCGTCATAGAAACCGATCAAATTGCGCACCCAGCCGAGCAGCGCGATGTCGGCGATGCTGTAATCGTCGTCCATGATCCACGTGCGCCCGTCGAGCCGCCCGTCGAGGACGCCCAGCAGGCGGGCGGATTCGGCAGCGTAGCGGTCGCGCGGACGCTTGTCCTCATAGTTGCGCCCGGCGAATTTGTGGAAGAAGCCGAGTTGGCCGAACATCGGTCCCGCGCCGCCCATCTGCCACATCAGCCACTGGATCGCCTCATAGCGCCGACCCGGATCGGCGGGCAGGAAGCGGCCGGTCTTGTCGGCGAGATAGAGGAGGATCGCCCCCGATTCGAACAGCGCCAGCGGCGTCCCGCCCGGCCCGTCGGGGTCGTAGATCGCCGGAATCTTGCCGTTCGGATTGAGCGCGAGGAACGCCGGGTCGTGGCTTTCGTTCGCCATGATGTCGATGCGGTGCGCTTCATAGGGCAGGCCGCATTCCTCGAGCATGATGCTGACCTTCACCCCGTTCGGCGTCGGCGCCCCGAACAGTTGCAAGCGGTCGGGATGCTCGGCGGGCCATCTGGCGAAAATCGGATGCGTCACGCCTCGGTCTCCCGCTTCGCCTGCTGATGGTGTCGGATCACTTCGTCGATGATGAAGCGCAGGAATTTCTCGGTGAAATCGGGGTCGAGGTCGGCGTCGCGCGCCAGCTCGCGCAGCCGGCCGATCTGGCGCTCCTCGCGGCCCGGATCGGCGGGGGGCAGGCCCTCGCGCGCCTTCAGCTCGCCGACCGCCTTCGTCACCTTGAACCGCTCGGCGAGCATATAGACGAGCGCCGCATCGATATTGTCGATGCTCTGGCGGTAACGGCTGAGTTGGTCCATGCGCGGCTCCTTTGGTGTCCCGAACGCTTGGCACCGCGCGGGCCTGCAAGGCAAGCCGAAAGTCGTTGCAAATTTATGCCCCTCCGGCCAAGGCGGCGCTTGTCATGACTGCGGAAATCCACCTCCTCCACGGCGACCGGCCGCCCTCGCTCGACCCGATGATGGCGCTCGTCGCCGCCGATATGAACGAGGTGAATGCGGTCATTCTCGACCGTATGCAGTCCGAAGTGCCGCTGATCCCCGAGCTGGCGGGGCATCTGATCGCGGGCGGCGGCAAGCGGATGCGCCCGATGCTGACGCTCGCGTGCGGCAAGCTGCTCGACTATCCGGGGCGCCGCCATTGCAAGCTCGCCGCCGCGGTCGAATTCATCCACACCGCGACCTTGCTCCACGACGATGTCGTCGACAAATCGGACCTGCGTCGCGGCCGCAAGACCGCGAACACCATCTGGGGCAACAGCGCCTCGGTCCTCGTCGGCGACTTCCTGTTCAGCCGCGCGTTCGAGGTGATGGTCGAGGACGGGTCGCTGAAGGTGCTGAAGATCCTCAGCCGCGCCTCGGCGGTGATCGCGGAGGGCGAAGTCAACCAGCTCTCGGCGCAGCGCCGGATCGAGACGAGCGAAGACCAGTATCTCGCGATCATCAACGCCAAGACCGCCGAACTGTTCGCCGCCGCGTGCAAGATCGCGGCGGTCGTCGCCGAACGCGACGACGCGACCGAAGCGGCGCTCGACACCTATGGCCGCAATCTCGGCATCGCGTTCCAGCTCGTCGACGATGCGATCGACTATGTCTCCGACGCGGAGACGATGGGGAAGGGCGTCGGCGACGATTTCCGCGACGGCAAGGTCACCTTGCCGGTCATCCTCGCCTATGCGCGCGGCAGCGCCGAGGAACGCGAATTCTGGAAGCAGGCGATCGTCGGACACAAGACGTCGGACGAGGATCTCGCCTACGCCAAGTCGCTGCTGCTGAAGCATGACACGATCGCCGACACGCTCGCACGCGCGCGCCACTATGGTCAGCGCGCGGTCGACGCGATCGGCGGCTTCCGCGCGAGCCAGGCGAAATCGGCGCTGACCGAAGCGGTCGCCTTCGCGGTCGCGCGCGCTTATTAGTGGCTTTTGACCACCATCCTTTCTTGGTGTTCCCCCGCGAAGGCGGGGGGCCGTCTCCGGTCGGCGCCAGATAGCACCGGCAGATGATGGATCCCCGCCTTCGCGGGGGAACACGATCTTTTTAGGCCAGGTATGAAATATGCCGATGATGGGTCCAGCCGCCGAAACGCCCGACGCCTATATCGCCGCCCTCTCGGGCTGGCAGCTCGAACGATGCGCCATGATGCGCGCCGCGATCATGGGCGCCGCCCCGTTCGAAGAGACGATCAAATGGACCAACCTCGTCTTCATGGCGAACGGTCCGTGCATCCTGATCCGCGCCGAACAGCATCGCGTGCTGCTCGGCTTCTGGCGCGGCAAAAGGCTGCGCGAGGTCGATCCGCGGATCAAGGCGAGCGGCAAATATGAACTCGGCAACCTGGTGATGACCGAGGCAACCGAGGTAACGGCGGAGCAGGTGGCGGCGCTCGCGGCCGAAGCGTTCCGACTCAACGCCGAACTGGGCAATCCCGCAGCCCGCACATGACGCAGCCGCTGCCGATCGATGCCGTGCTGCCCGACATCATGGCGGCGCTGGTGCTGAAACCCAATGTCGTGGTCGTGGCGCCGCCGGGGGCGGGCAAGACGACGCGCGTCGCCCCCGCGATCCTCGACCAGCCGTGGTGCAAGGGCGCGGTGTGGCTGCTCTCGCCACGCCGTCTCGCCGCGCGCGCTGCCGCCGAACGGATCGCCGAAGAGATGGGGGAGGCGGTCGGCGGCAGGGTCGGCTATGCGACGCGCCTCGACAGCAAACAGTCGGCCGCGACGCGGCTGCTGGTGATGACGCCGGGCCTGTTCCGCAACCGTATCCTCGCCGATCCAGAGCTTCAGGGGGTGTCGGCGGTGCTGTTCGACGAGGTGCATGAACGCAGTCTCGACGGCGATTTCGCACTCGCGCTCGCGATCGACGCGCAACAGGGGCTGCGCGACGACCTGCGCCTCGTCGCGATGTCGGCGACGCTCGACGGCGCGCGCTTTGGTGCACTGCTTGGCGATGCGCGGGTGGTGAAGAGCGAAGGCAAGAGCTGGCCGTTCGAGTTGCGCCATATCGGCCGCCGCGCCGAGGATCGGCTCGAGGCCTCGGTGTTGGCGGCGGTGCGACAGGCGATGGCCGACGAGGCGGACGGCGACATGCTCGTATTCCTGCCCGGCGCGGTCGACATCGAGCGCGCCGCGGCGGCGGTCGAGGCGGCGGGGCTGCCGCTCGTCGTCCATCGCCTGCACGGCCAGATCGACCCGGCGCAGCAGCGGAAAGCGCTCGTCCGCGACCCCGACGGCGGCCGCAAGCTCATCCTCGCGACGAGCATCGCCGAAACCAGCCTGACGATCGAGGGCGTGCGCATCGTGATCGACGCCGGCCTGTCGCGGCGCCCGCGCTTCGACAAGGCGGCGGGGATCGCCAGGCTCGTCACCGAACGCGCCAGCCAGGCATCGGCGACCCAGCGCGCGGGACGCGCGGCGCGGCAGGGGCCGGGGGTCGCCTATCGCCTGTGGGAAGCCGCGGCGACCGCGGGTATGCCGCCGTTCGACCCGCCCGAAATTCACGAGAATGACCTGATGCCCGTGGTGCTCGACTGCGCGAGCTGGGGCATTGTCGATCCGCGGCAATTGGGCTGGCTCGATCCGCCGTCGCCCGCCGCGATCGCCGAGGCGAAGATGCGTCTGCGGGCGATCGGCGCGCTCGGCGACGACGGGCGCATCACGGCGCACGGCAAGGCGCTTGCTTCGATCCCGCTGCCGGTGCCGCTCGCGCACATGCTGCTCGACGCGGCGCGTGCGGGGGAGGCCGATCTTGCGGCGAAGCTGGCGGTTCTGCTCACCGAGCCGGGCCTGGGCGGGCGCGGCGTCGATGTCGAGGCGCGGCTGCAACGCTGGAAGGCGATGCGCGGCGACCGTTCCGAAGGCGCGTGGCGGCTGGCGCGGCGCCTTTCCGAGCTTGGCGAGAAACGCGCATCGGGCGAGAGCAAAACCGGCGGACGGTCGGTGGGCGGCTGGATCGCGACCGCCTGGCCCGACCGTGTCGCACGCCGGCGCGCGGGGCAGCGCGGCGACTATCTGAGCGCGGGCGGCCGCGCCTACAAGCTCGACCCGCTCGATCCGCTGGCGAACAGCGAATGGCTGGCCATCGCCGACGCGCAGGGCCATGCCGCCGGGGTGCGCATTCTGGGCGCGGCGCCGATCGGCTTGGCCGACGTCGAAACGATCTTCGCCGACCGGATCGAAAGCCGCTCGGCAAGCCGCTACGATGCCGAGACCGACCGCGTCGACCATCGCCGCGAACGCCGCCTCGGCGCGATCGCGCTGTCGAGCGGGCAGGCGGCGCGAAGCGAGGGCGCCGAAGACGATGTCACGGTGCGCCTCGCCGCGGTGCGCGAAAAGGGCCTCGGCCTGATCGGTTGGGGGCCGGTGTCGCAGGCATTGCGTCAGCGCGCGTCTTTCGCGGGGCTCGATGCGCTGTCGGCGCCCGCGCTTGCCGACAGCCTCGATATCTGGCTCGCGCCGCTGCTCGAAAAATCGCGCGGCTTGCGCGACATCGGCGACCAGCGCCTGGCCGATGCGCTCGCGGCCCTGCTCGACTGGCCCGCGCGGCAGTCGCTCGAAAAGCTCGCCCCCGCCGATTTCATCACGCCCGCGGGCAGCCGCCATGCGATCGATTATGGCGCCGACGGCGGCCCGACGGTCAGCGTGCGCGTGCAGGAGATGTTCGGCCTCGCGCGGCACCCGGTGATCGGCGAACCGCCGGTTCCGCTCGTTCTCGCGCTGACCTCGCCCGCGCACCGGCCGATCCAGACCAGCCGCGACATCGCAAGTTTCTGGCGCGGCAGCTGGTCGGAGGTCGCGAAGGAGATGCGCGGCCGCTATCCCAAGCATAGCTGGCCCGACGATCCGGCGAACGCGCGGGCGACCTTGCTCACCAAGGCGGCGCAGGCGCGGCGTGATACGCAATAGGCCTCTCCATCATTCGTCACCCCGGACTTGATCCCGGGTCCACCGACGCGATGTTGGATAGATGGATCCCGGATCAAGTCCGGGATGACGAAGAGGGAGCGCACGGCTTTCCCTCTTTTCGTCTGAAATGCTTGACGCTAAGGCGACGGCAGAAGCATCCCAGTCAGGACCACCACCCATGAAAGCGCGTATCTTCCAGAAGCCCAAGAATGCGATGCAGTCGGGCCGTGCGGGCACGCAGCGCTGGTTTCTCGAATTTGCGCCCGCCGAGGCGCGCAAGGCCGATCCGCTGATGGGTTGGGCAGGCAGCGGCGACACGCAGCGCCAGCTTCGTCTCGGCTTCGCGACGCGGGAAGAGGCGGTCGCCTATGCCGAAAAGAACGGTATCGAGGCGGAGGTTATGCCGACGCCCGTCCGCACGCTGAAGATCCAGGCCTACGCCGACAATTTCCGTTGATCAAATAAGCGTCGCCCCCGCGACGGCGGGGGCGACCGATCATTCCGCCTCGGGCTGCAGCAATTTGTGCAGGTGGACGACGACATATTTCATCTCGGCGTCGTCGACGGTGCGCTGCGCGGCGCTGCGCCAGGCCTTTTCGGCCGATTTATAATCGGGGAACAGGCCCACGACATCAAGGTTGTTCAGGTCGACGAAGTCGAGGCCCTGCGGATCGCTGACGCGTCCGCCGAACACGAGGTGCAATTTGCTCATGGCTAGCTTTCCTTGCGGGTTAGCGCGGGGAGGGGGAGATGGCGGCCCCCTATCAGCGCTTCGCCCTTACGGCAAGTCCGCCTCAATCGTCGTCCTTGCGCCCTTTCGGCAGCAGCGAGCCGAGCAACGCCCCGATCGCGACCGCGCCCGCGACGAGCGCGAGCGGCTGCTTTTCGGCGACGTCCTTCAGTTTGCTGTTCGCGCGCCTCGCCTGTGCCTTGCCCTTTTCATAGGCTTCGCTGGCAACCTCGCGCGCCGCTTCGGCCTGCTCGCGGCCTTTCGCGGCGAGTTCGCCGGTCGCGGTGCGCGTGCGGTCGGCAAGCTCGCTCGTCGCGGCGCGGGCGCGGCCATAGCCGTCCTGGATGCGCGCCTTGGCCGCCTCGGCGGTCGCGCGGGCGTTTTCGGCGGTCTTCTCGGCAAGCTCGGCCGCCTTCGCGCGGGCTTCGTTTGCGGTTTCACTCAGCGGCTTCATCCTGGTCCTCCGTCAAATCATCCTCAGCCGCACCGGGCTGAAACTTCGCCCTGGCCGCGTCGGCCAGCTCCTGTACCTTCTGCGCCAGCTTCGGGGCATGGTCCTTGATCGGCTCGCGAAAAATCCACGCAAGCCCGGCCACGGCGGCGATCGCGATCGGCAGGCGGTTGTCGCGGAATTGCTGCCGGACGGCCTGCGCCGCTTCGTCGACCTTCGCATCGATATTGTACTTCCCGCGCGCATAGAGCGCCTGCGGCTTGAACGCCGCTTTCGCGACGTCGAGCCGGCGGTGCAGTTCGGCGCGCTGGAGCATCGAGCGGCGCGCGGCGTTGATCAGGCGGTTGCGGGTGCGCGGCATCAGTCGTCGGGCTCCTCGTTCGTGAGATCGCGGCGTAGCGCGGTGCGGATGTCGCCATAGGCGACCTGCGCCCGCCATCCGGCAAAGGCCGCGATCGCCAGCAGCACGCCGACGACGATCAGGGTCGCGAGCAGCGGGCCGACGTGCGGCAACAGCACAAGGATCGCGCCAAAGGCGAGCGCCAGCATCGCTATGCCCGCCGCCGATGCGGCGACGGCGCCCCAGCCTGCGGTCCAGCTGACGCCATGCAGCGCCAGCTCGCTCCGCGCCTCGATCAGCGCGATCTCTGCCTTCGCGGTCGCCGACAGGTTCTCCACCACCTCGTCGACAATATCCTTGAGCGGGACGGGCGGCGGCGCGAGCGGCCGCCCGTCCGGCGCATAGCCGTGGCTCACGCGGTCATAGCCACGCGCTTCGCCCTGCGGCGGCGTATCGGAATCGGGTGCAGGCATCGCGGGACGACTGTAGCGGTCAGTCGCTGCTCGAACCACCCTTGAGCAGGCGCGCGAGCACGAAGCCGACCACCGTCGCCGCGCCGACCGCGATCGCCGGATTCTTCTTCACCAGGTCGCGGGTCGAGGCCGCAAGCTCGTCGAGATCCTTCTTGTCGAGGCTCGAGGCGAGGCCGGCGACGGTCGCGGCGGCCGAGCGGGCATAGTCGCCGTACTGCTTGCCGAACTTGCTGTCGACGGTGCCGGCGCCATCTTCGAGCAGCTTCGCGAGGCTGCCGACCGCTTCGGCCGCCTTGTCCTTGCCCTTGGTTGCGGCTTCGCGCGCCTTTGCCGAGGCCTGGCTCTTCAACGCGGCCGCTTCGTCCTTCAGCGACGCCGCCTTCTTCGACGCTTCCGACTTGATCGTGTCGCGCGTCGCGGCGAGCTGGTCGCGGATCGGATGATCCTTGGCTGCGGCCTTCTTCGCCGCGGGCTTGCGCGCGGGCGCGGCCTTTGTCGCGGCGGCCTTGGCAGGGGCGCGGGGAGTGGCTTTCTTGGCGGCGGGAGTAGCGGCTTTGGCCATGGTTTATCCTCTTCTTCTTATTCCATGCGCCGAGCGGGCGCGGCGGTTTTCCCTCTGTCTGCATCAATATAGCAACACATGCCGAATGGTTCCATCCCCGCGCAAAATTCCCGCTAAATTCCTATGCGGACGGTTGCGCTGGCGGCACGGCGCCGATAACAGGCGGGCGCCTTTCCCACCCGGCCCGTCGCGGGCCGTTCAGCAGGACGATCCTCCATGACCGCCATCATCGACATCCACGGCCGCCAAATCCTCGACAGCCGCGGCAATCCGACCGTCGAAGTCGATGTGCTGCTGGAGGACGGCAGCTTCGGCCGCGCCGCGGTGCCCTCGGGCGCATCGACCGGCGCGCACGAGGCCGTCGAGCTGCGCGACGGCGGCAAGGCGCGCTATCTCGGCAAGGGCGTGACCAAGGCGGTCGATGCGGTGAACGGCGAAATCGCCGACGCGCTGATCGGCCTCGATGCCGAGGACCAGCGCGAGCTCGACATGGCGATGATCGATCTTGATGGCACGCCCAACAAGGGCCGTCTCGGCGCCAATGCGATCCTTGGCGTCAGTCTGGCCGCCGCCAAGGCCGCGGCCGACGCGCGCGGCCTGCCGCTCTATCGCTATGTCGGCGGCGTGTCGGCGCGTACCCTGCCGGTGCCGATGATGAACATCATCAACGGCGGCGAACATGCCGACAACCCGATCGACGTCCAGGAATTCATGATCATGCCCGTCGGCGCCGGCAGCATCGCCGAAGCCGTGCGCTGGGGCAGCGAGATTTTCCACACGCTGAAGAAGGGCCTGTCGGCAAAGGGCCTTGCCACTGCGGTCGGGGACGAAGGCGGCTTCGCCCCGAACCTCGCGTCGACGCGCGACGCGCTCGACTTCATCGCCGCGTCGATCGATCAGGCGGGCTTCAAGCTTGGCAGCGACGTGGTGCTGGCGCTCGACTGCGCCGCGACCGAGTTCTTCAAAAACGGCAAATATGAGATCAGCGGCGAAGGCCTGTCGCTCAGCCCCGAACAGATGGCCGACTATCTTGCCGCGCTGGTCAAGGATTACCCGATCAAGTCGATCGAGGACGGGATGAGCGAAGACGACTTCACCGGCTGGAAGGCGCTGACCGACCTGATCGGCGACAAGTGCCAGCTCGTCGGCGACGATCTGTTCGTCACCAACCCGGTGCGGCTGGAGGAGGGCATCAAGACCGGCCTAGCCAACTCGCTGCTCGTCAAGGTCAACCAGATCGGCACCCTGTCGGAAACGCTCGACGCGGTCGATATGGCGCACCGCGCACGCTACACCGCCGTCATGTCGCACCGCTCGGGCGAAACCGAGGATTCGACCATCGCCGACCTCGCGGTTGCGACCAATTGCGGCCAGATCAAGACCGGCAGCCTCGCGCGTTCGGACCGGCTCGCAAAATACAACCAGCTGATCCGTATCGAGGAAGAACTGGGCGACATGGCGCGCTATCCGGGCGCGTCGATCTTCGGATAAGGCCATACTGACGGATAAGTGCTGTTTGACGCCTTGACGCCGCGAATCAACTCTGATTCAAGGGCTGAAATGACGCAGCGGCACAAATTCCGGAAATCGATGAATCGGGCGGTTGGCCCTGCGGTGGCGCTGATCGCGGTGCTGGCGATGATCGGCTATATCATCTTCGGTCCGACCGGGCTCTATGCTTGGGGCGATTACAGCCAGTCGGTCGAGAAAAAGCGCGTCATCCTGAGCGAACTGACGAAGAAGCAGACCGAGCTGCAGAACCGCGTCAACCTGCTCGACCGGCGCCGCGTCGATCCCGACCTTGCCGACGAATATGTGCGCGAGAAACTGGGCGTGATGCACCCCGACGAGATCGCGATTCCGCTGGAACCCGACGCGAAGCCCTGAGCGGGTCGCTGCCTTCGCTGCATACGAAAACAGCAACATTGCCATACCCAAGCGGGCGTTGCCAAACAGGGCTTGGCGCTCCTATAGGGGAGCCCTGCCGTAACGGCTAACCGTAAAGGAAACCCGCCTTGGCCAAAGCCCCAGCGCGCAAAGCTGCTGCGCCGAAAAACACCGCCTCCACCCCGGCTCCCGCGACCAATCGCGAGTCCCCGCGCGATCCCGCGCCCTATGACGCGACGCCCGCGGAGCTCGAGAAATTCTATCGCGAGATGCTGCTTATCCGCCGCTTCGAGGAAAAGGCCGGCCAGCTCTACGGCCTCGGCCTGATCGGCGGTTTCTGCCACCTCTATATCGGTCAGGAAGCCGTCGCGGTCGGCCTGCAGTCGGCGCTCGACGGCGACAAGGACAGCGTCATCACCGGCTACCGCGACCATGGCCACATGCTCGCCTATGGCATCGACCCGAAGGTCATCATGGCCGAGCTGACCGGCCGCGCCGCCGGCATTTCGCGCGGCAAGGGCGGTTCGATGCACATGTTCAGCGTCGAGCATAAATTCTATGGCGGCCACGGCATCGTCGGCGCACAGGTGTCGCTCGGCACCGGACTTGCCTTCGCGCACAAGTATCGCGGCGACGGCGGCATCGCGATGGCCTATTTCGGCGACGGCGCCGCGAACCAGGGCCAGGTTTACGAGAGCTTCAACATGGCGGAGCTCTGGAAGCTGCCGATCATCTTCGTGATCGAGAACAACCAATACGCCATGGGCACCTCGGTCAACCGCTCGTCGGCCGAAGACCAGCTTTATCGCCGCGGCGAAAGCTTCCGCATTCCCGGTATGCAGGTCGACGGCATGGACGTGCTCGCGGTGCGCGGCGCGGCCGAGGCGGCGATCGAATGGGTGCGCGCGGGCAAGGGTCCGGTGCTGATGGAGCTCAAGACCTACCGTTATCGCGGCCACTCGATGTCCGATCCCGCCAAATATCGCAGCCGCGAGGAAGTGCAGGCGGTGCGCGACAAGAGCGACGCGATCGAACATCTCAAGAAGCTGATGGAAGAGGCCGGGATCGGCGAGGACAAGTTCAAGGCGATCGACAAGGAAATCCGCCAGATCGTCAGCGACGCGGCCGACTTCGCCGAAAGTGCGCCCGAACCCGAACTGCATGAACTTTATACCGACGTGCTGGTGGAGCAATATTGAGATGGCCATCGAACTGAAGATGCCGGCACTGTCGCCGACGATGGAAGAGGGCACGCTCGCCAAGTGGCTCGTCAAGGAAGGCGATACGGTCAAGTCGGGCGACATCCTCGCCGAGATCGAGACCGACAAGGCGACGATGGAATATGAAGCCGTCGACGAAGGCACGATCGCGTCGATCCTGGTCGCCGAGGGCACCGACAATGTGAAGGTCGGCACCGTGATCGCAACGATCGCCGGCGAGGGCGAAGATGCTGCCGCTCCGGCGCCTGCGCCCGTTGCTGCCCCGGCGCCTGTCGAAACGCCTGCACCGGCCCCGGCGCCGGCCGCCGCGCCGGCACCCGCCGCACCGGCGCCGATCGCCCGCGCGGCCGATCCGTCGATCCCGGCGGGCACCGCGATGGTCAAGCTCACCGTCCGCGAGGCGCTGCGCGATGCGATGGCCGAGGAAATGCGCGCCGACGACCGCGTTTTCGTGATGGGCGAGGAAGTCGCCGAATATCAGGGCGCGTACAAGGTGACGCAGGGGCTGCTCGACGAATTCGGCGCACGCCGCGTCATCGACACGCCGATCACCGAATATGGCTTCGCGGGGCTTGGTTCGGGCGCCGCGATGGGCGGTTTGAAGCCGGTCATCGAGTTCATGACCTTCAACTTCGCGATGCAGGCGATCGACCACATCATCAACTCGGCCGCGAAGACCAACTATATGTCGGGCGGCCAGATGCGCTGTCCGATCGTGTTCCGCGGACCCAACGGGGCCGCTTCGCGCGTTGCCGCACAGCACAGCCAGAATTATGCGCCCTGGTACGCGAGCGTCCCCGGCCTGATCGTGATCTCGCCTTACGACGCCGCCGATGCAAAGGGACTGCTCAAGGCCGCGATCCGCAGCGAGGATCCCGTCGTCTTCCTCGAGAACGAGCTGCTCTACGGCCGCAGCTTCGAGGTGCCAGACGTCGCCGACTATGTCCTGCCGATCGGCAAGGCGCGCATCATGCGCGAGGGTCGCGACGTGACGATCGTCAGCTATTCGATCGGCGTCGGATTGGCGCTCGAAGCCGCCGACGCGCTCGCGGGCGAGGGGATCGAGGCCGAGGTCATCGACTTGCGCACGCTGCGTCCGCTCGACACCGTGACGGTGCTCGAAAGCCTCAAAAAGACCAACCGCCTTGTCGTCGTCGAGGAAGGCTGGCCGGTCTGCTCGATCGCCAGCGAACTCGCGATGGTCGCGATGGAGCAGGGCTTCGACGATCTCGACGCGCCGGTCGTGCGCGTCTGCAACGAGGATGTGCCGCTGCCCTATGCGCACAATCTCGAAAAGGCGGCACTGGTCGACACCCCGCGCGTCATCGCGGCCGTGAAGGCGATCACCAATCGCGCCTGACGCACCGGAAGCGGTAGCCTATCCCGACATCCGCGATCCGCGCGTGATGGTGGCGGTGCCGCGCGAGCGGCGCGCTGCGATCGCCGCGCTGTGGGCGCTTGCCGGACGGCTGACCAAGCTGCTGCAGGATGCGCGTGAGCCGCTGATCGGGCAGATCAAGCTCGCCTGGTGGCGCGACATGATGGCAATGCTCGCGAGCGATCCCGCGGCGCTGCCGAAGGGCGAGCCGTTGCTTGCCGAACTGCAGGCGACGTGGGCGGGGCAGGAGGGGCTCGACACGCTTGTCGATGCCGCCGAGGCGATGCTGCTGGCCGGGGATGCGACGGCGCGCCGCGATGCTGCTGCCGCGTTCGGCGACGCGCTGTTCACCCTGTCGGGCGGCGGCGGCGGCGCCCGCTGGGGCCTGGTCTGGGGCGCGATGCTGCAGGAGGGCGAGCAGGAAGGCCGCGATTTGTTTGCCGCCGCACGTAACCGGCCCGCGCCGCCGCGCGTATCCTTCGGCGGAAACCGTGCCTTGGTGATGCTTGACCGCTGGGCCGCCGCCATCGCCAGACATGACGGCGAACGGCGCTGGCGAGGCGAAGGGTTGTTGCTGCTGCGGCTCGGGCTGATCGGCCGCTGACCGAATAAATGCGGTCGGGACTGGAAAAGCCGCCGCCGAACATCTATCTTGCGCGGTACAGAAATAGGGTCGCAGGGGACATAGGGATGTTCAACGGGCTGATCGCCTATCTGGATTCGATCAAGGCGCGCGATCCGGCGCCGCGGTCGCGCTGGGAAATCCTCCTTTATCCGGGGCTGCTCGCCGTGGGTATGCACCGCGTTGCGCACTGGCTGTTCGAGGCGGACCTGTTTTTCCTCGCGCGTTTCGTCAATCATTTCTCGCGCTGGATGACGGGTATCGACATCCACCCGGGCGCGAAGATCGGCCGTCACCTCTTCATCGATCATGGATTCGGCGTCGTCATCGGCGAAACCGCCGAGATCGGCGACAATGTGTCGATCTATCAGGGCGTGACGCTCGGCGGCACAGATCCCGCCAACGGCATCGGCGGCAAGCGCCACCCGACCTTGGCCGATGACGTGATCGTCGGTTCGGGTGCGCAGGTTCTGGGCCCGATCACCGTCAACCCGCGCGCGCGCGTCGGCGCCAATGCCGTCGTCACCAAGGACGTGCCCGAGGGGGCGGTGATGGTCGGCATCCCCGCGCGCTCGACCCTGCTCGACGCATCCGAATATGCGCGCGAGTTCGTGCCCTATGGCACGCCGTGCAGCGAAATCTTCGATCCGGCGACGCAAAAGCTCGAAATCCTGCAATGCCAGCTCGAGCAGATGCAGAAGCAGCTCGCGACGCTGCTCGAGGAACGCGACGCGCTTGCTGCCGAACTCGACGCGCCGCGGCGCAAAGGGAGCCGGAAAAGCGCCTGATGGGGACTGTGACGCCTCTGCCGTTTCCCGACAGGGCGGCATCGCAGCAAACCGGCTTCGAGCGCACCGAGCTTTTACGCATCCTTGATCTCTACGGCCGCATGGTCGCGGCGGGGCATTGGCGCGACTATGCGATGGATTTCCACCGCGACGTCGCAATCTTCTCCGCCTTCCGCCGTACCGCCGAGCGTCCCGAATATCGCATAGAAAAACGCCCCGCCTTGCGGAGCCGGCAGGGCATGTGGGCCCTTGTCTCCGAAGCCGGGGCGATCTTGAAGCGCGGGGACGAGCTCGCGAATGTGCTCGCCCCCGTCGAACGCAAGCTTATGAAGCTGGTTGGGGGCTGACCGCGCGGATCGTTGCGGGCAGCTGGTTCGCCAGATTGTCGGGCAGCATCCCCACCACCGCGGCGCGGGCGTTCTGCCAGAAGGCCGACAGCAGCAGCAGCGCCGATCCGATCACGAACGCGGTCAGCGCGACGTTGAGCTCGACCGCGCCGAAGGTGCGGAACAGCTGCGTCATCGCGAACAGCACATAGGCGAGCGCCGAGACGAGCAGCGCGCGGCGGTCGATCGCGAGCGCGATCAGGCCGAAGGCGATATAGATACCGACCACCAGGATCGCGGCGCCGCTGCCGATATCGTCGCCCCGCGTGACGCCGAGCAGGTGGAAGATCGGGTGGACCATCATCGGCGCGGCGAGCAGGTGGAGCCAGAAGGCGACGTCGCTGCGGCGCGTCTGGCGCAGCCGGTCGCTCTTGTCCCACCACATGGCGAGCGCGAAGACGCCGATGCCCGCGATGAGAACGAGGATCATCGGCAGCGTGCCGTCGGGGCTCGGGACGCCGGTGATCGCGAGCACCAGCGCGACCGCGGTCGCGGCCAGCGCCGCCGTGCCTGCCGCAACGGTGATCGGCACCATGAAGCGCTTCCAGTGAAACCAGGTCGCCGCCGCGGTCACTGCGGCGATCGTGCCGGCGACGACGGCAAGCGTCGTTTCGCCGGGATCGCGGCCGAAAATATCCTCGCCATGCTTGACGAGGAAGCCGATCATCGTCGCGCAGACGCCCGCCGAAAAGGCGAGGACGAGGACGATGCTGGGCAGCGCCATGCGGCGGACGCGGGTGAAATATTCGGCGAGGAACCAGGCCGATCCCGCGACGAACGCCCCGGCGAGGGCGGGGTGGATCGATTCGCCGATCCACGCCACCGCGACGAGCAGGATCACCGCCGCGATGCTGACGAAGATATCGTTGAACCCGGTGATCAGGCGGAACGATTCCTCGTCCGCTCCGGGGGCGGCGCGCACCGATGCGATATGCGACCGGAAAGCCGCGGCGGCCTCCGGCGTCAGTATCTTTGCATCGACCGCGGCTTGCAGGTCGGTTTCACTATACATCGGGGTCGTCCTTCTTAGACCGATCCCCTTGCCCCGCCGATTTTATGGCATAGGCGTATTGGTGTGTCAATACAGTGATGCGCCGCCGCCCGGCGAGGCGGCGGCGCGACCAGATCAGCCGAGCGCCTGCAAGGCGCGCATCACGCCCATCGACTGCTCGGCGCCCGATTGCGGCACAGTCTCGCCGTTGCGGTCGATGATCTTCTCCCACGCCGCGGCGACGCCCTCGGGCGTCCGCTCGCCTTCGGGCAGCGCGACGCCGGGGGTCATGGTGACATAGGCGGCGTGGAACGCCCCCGCGCCCGCGCCGACGATCATGTTCGTCGGGGCATCCTCGCTGACGAGATAGAGCGCCGCGGGGACGACATTCTCGGGCGTGAACTTTTCGAACAGTTCGGGCGGGAAAATGTCTTCGGTCATGCGCGTGCCCGCGACCGGCGCGATCGTGTTGCAGCGGATGTTGTACTTCGCGCCCTCGAGGTGGAGCGTCTTGGTCAGCCCCGCCAGCCCCAGCTTCGCCGCGCCGTAATTGGCCTGCCCGAAATTGCCGTAGAGGCCGGTCGACGAGGCGGTCATCAGGATGCGGCCATAGGCCTGCTCGCGCATGATGTCCCACGCCGCCTTGGTGACATTGGCGCTGCCGAGCAGGTGGACCTTGACCACCAGGTCGAAGTCGGCGGGCTCCATCTTCGCGAAGCTCTTGTCACGCAGGATGCCGGCGTTGTTGATGAGGACGTGGACGCCGCCCCATTCTTCCTTCGCGCGCGCCACCATCTCGACCATCTGCTCATATTCGGTGACGCTGCCCCCGTTCGACATCGCGGTGCCGCCCGCCGCGCGGATTTCCTCGACCACGGCGAGCGCAGCGTCCGAATGGCCGGTGCCGTCGCGCGCGCCGCCAAGGTCGTTGACCACGACCTTCGCCCCGCGCCGCGCGAGTTCGAGCGCATAGGCGCGGCCGAGCCCGCCGCCCGCGCCGGTCACAATGGCAACACGTCCGTCAAATTTGATCGTCATGAGGGTCTCCCTGTGGGGCAGCGAAAGGTTGCCCGATAAAACCGGAACGTCCTTACCCGTTCGGGCCCGGCAGGCAAGGGGTCAGGAAAATGAGTCGATGCAACAAAAATGTCATCGAAATGACGTGCAACTGTCATTCGAGTGTCATAGCGGCGCAGCGAGATTGTCACCTTTCGCAACGGAGCAAATCCCCCATGCGTCACGTCCTTGCCGCCAGCCTGCTGGCGACCACGATGCTCAGCCTGCCGTCGACCGCCCATGCGCAGGCGATGTCGGCCGACGAAGCCGCCGCGCTGCGTGCCGAACTCGATGCGCTGAAAGCAAAGGTGCAGACGCTCGAGGCGCGGCTCGACGCGGCAACGACCCCGTCCGCACCCGCTCCGGCCCCCGTGGTTGACGCTCCGGCGCCCGCCGCGCCGAGCGTCACGGCCAAGCCGGCCACCGAAATCGCGTGGAAGGGCGCGCCAGAGCTCAAGACCGCCGACGGCTGGAGCTTCAAGCCGCGCGGCCGCCTGCAGGTCGATGTCGCCAGCATCGACGCGCCAACGGGGGTCACCAACACCCACGGCGGCCTCGCCACCGAATTCCGCCGCGCCTATCTCGGCATGGAGGGCAAGATTCCGGGCGGGTTCGGCTACCGGATCGAGGCCGATTTCGCCAATAGCGCGGTCGACCTGACCGACGTCTATCTGACCTACGCTACCGGCCCGCTGACCGTCACGGCGGGGCAGCAAAAGCCCTTCTGGTCGCTCGACGAGCTGACCAGCGACCTCTTCACCTCGATGCTCGAGCGCGCGGCCTTCACGCAGGCCTTCGGCTTCGAACGCCGCGTCGGGCTGTCGGCGCAGTACAAGGGCAAGGCCGTGCTGCTGCAGGGCGGGGTGTTCGGCGACAATGCGAATGACCTCAACAGCGATTCGAACAACAGCGTCAGCCTCGACGCGCGGGCGATCTGGATGCCGAAGTTCGGCAACGCCCAGCTTCATCTCGGCGGCTCGGGCCACTGGCGCAACATCAACGACGCACCCGCCGTGCGGTACGCATCGCGGCCCTTCGTCCACACGACGAACAGCCGGATCGTCGACACGGGCACGTTCAACGCGACCAGCGAACGCGGCCTCGGCGTCGAAGCCGCTGCCCTCGCGGGCCCGTTCCACGTCGCGGGCGAAGGCTTCTGGCAGACCGCGCGCCGTCCGGGCTTTGCCGATCCGACCTTCTTCGGCGGCTATGCCGAGGTCGGCTATGTGCTGACGCGCGGCGACGCGCGCATCTACAAGGACGGCGCCTTCGACCGCCTCGCCCCGTCGCGCCCGATCAACGCCGGCGGACCCGGCGCGATCGAGGTCAATGCGCGCTACGATTATCTCGACCTCAACGATGCGGGGATCGTCGGAGGCCGCCAGCGCACGCTCGGCGTGTCGCTCGTCTGGGCGCCGATCTCCTACGTCCGTCTCACCGCGAACTACGGCCGCCTGATGTTCGACGACGCCGCGATCGGCACCGCCACCGGCGACCGCGACTATTCGGCCGACGCCTTCGGCCTCCGGACGCAGATCGATTTCTGATCGGGAGAGGGTTGGGGTGGGGAGCGGACCAGAAGCCCTCTCCCCTTCAGGGGAGAGGGTTGGGAGAGGGGGGAGGCATCCCAAGCCCCTCTCAACTCCGGCTAGCCGGTAAACCGGCAAGCCTGCATATCTCTCCCCTGAAAGGGAGAGAGCCATTCTGCCGACATCCGCAACCGGTCGCTAACAGACCTTCGTCATTCCGGACTTGATCCGGAATCCCTTCTTCCGGCGCTGCGGGAGTGGACCCCGATCCGGTCCGGGGCGACGATGGAAGGGCCGTCGCTCCCGCCCGAAACCCTCAGACGCTCTTCCCCGCATCCAGCGCATAACCCGCCGAGCGCACGGTGCGGATGATATCCGCTGTGCCCGGCAGGTTGATCGCCTTGCGCAGGCGGCGGATATGGACATCCACCGTGCGCAGTTCGATGTCGCTGTCCTGGCCCCACACGCTGTCGAGCAACTGCCCGCGCGAAAAGACGCGGCCCGGATGCTCCATGAAATGGCGCAGCAGGCGAAACTCGGTCGGGCCCATCGCGACGATCTGGCCGCCCCGCACCACCTTGTGCGCGACCGAATCGAGTTCGATATCGGCATAGGCGAGCAGCTCGCCCGCCAGCGCCGGGCGCAGGCGGCGGAGGACTGCAGAGACGCGCGCGACTAGCTCGCGCGGGCTGAACGGCTTGGTGACATAGTCGTCGGCGCCGGTTTCGAGGCCGCGGATGCGGTCCTCCTCCTCGCCGCGCGCGGTGAGCATGATGATCGGGACGTTCGCCGACTTGGGGTTGCGGCGCAGGCGCCGGCAGACCTCGATTCCCGGCAGGCTCTCGATCATCCAGTCGAGCAGGACGATGTCGGGGACGCGTTCCTCGACGAGGACGAGCGCCTGCTCGCCGTCGGGGGTCTGTCGGACCGAAAAGCCCTCGCGCGCGAAGTGCCAGACGATCAGCTCGGCGATCGCCTCGTCGTCCTCGATCAGCAGCAGGTCGGGCTGCGGCATCAGCCCTTCTCCTGTCCCGAGGAGGCCGCGCTTTCGGGCGTCTCGCCGCGTTCGCGTTCCTCCATCCGCTCGCCGGTCACGACATAATAGACCATTTCGGCGATGTTCGTCGCATGGTCGCCCATGCGCTCGAGATTCTTGGCGACGAACAGCAGATGTGCGCTCTCGGTGATGTGCTTCGGATTTTCCATCATGAAGGTCACGAGCGTGCGGAAGATGCTGTTATAGAAATCGTCGACATTCTTGTCGCGCGCGGTCACCCGCACCGCGAGTTCGGCGTCGCGCGCCGCGAAGCTGTCGAGCGCGTCGTGGATCAGTTCGGCGACCGCCGCCGACATCGACATCAGCACCGGGATCGCCTCGATCGAGCGCGTCTGGTCCATCAGCGCGACGCGCTTCGCGATATTCTTGGCATAATCGCCGATCCGTTCGACGACCGACACGATCTTCAGCGCCGCGATCATCTCGCGCAGATCGTCGGCCATCGGCGCGCGCAGCGCGATCGTCTGCGTGGTGAGCTGCTCGATCTCGGCTTCGAGCGCGTCGATCTTCTTGTCGCCCTCCACCACCTGCGACGCGAGAGCGAGGTCGCCATTGTTGAGCGCGCTCATCGCCTGCAGCAACGCCTGTTCGGCGCGCCCGCCCATTTCGCTGATCAGGCCGCGGAGGCGGTTCAGATCCTCGTCGAAAGCCTTGACGGTATGATCGTTGGTAACTGCCATTGCTTCGTCCTTGTTCGCCCGGGGTTTAGCCGTAGCGGCCGGTGATATAATCCTTGGTGCGTTCCTGCTTCGGGTTGGTGAAGATGTCGGTGGTCTTGCCATATTCGACCAGCGTCCCGAGGTGGAAAAAGGCGGTGCGCTGCGACACGCGGGCCGCCTGTTGCATGTTGTGGGTGACGATCACGATCGCATATTTGCCGCGCAGTTCGTGGATCAGCTCCTCGATCTTCGCGGTCGCGATCGGGTCGAGCGCCGAGCAGGGTTCGTCCATCAGGATGACTTCGGGGTCGACCGCGATCGCGCGCGCGATGCACAGGCGTTGCTGCTGGCCGCCCGACAGCGCGGTGCCGCTCTCGCCGAGGCGGTCCTTGACCTCGTCCCACAGGCCGGCGCGCACCAGCGCGCGCTCGACGATGACGTCGAGGTCCGCCTTCGACGGCGCGAGGCCGTGGATGCGCGGGCCGTACCCGACATTGTCATAGATCGACTTGGGGAAGGGGTTCGGTTTCTGGAACACCATGCCGACACGCGCGCGCAGCTGCACGACGTCCATCGACGGCGCATAGATGTCCTCGCCGTCGAGCAGGATCGTGCCGGTGACGCGCGCGCTGGCGACCGTGTCGTTCATCCGGTTCAGCGACCGAAGGAAGGTCGACTTGCCGCAGCCCGACGGGCCGATGAAGGCGGTGACCAGGTCGGTGCCGACGTCGATCGACACGTCGTTGATCGCCTGCTTCTGCCCATAGAAGACGTCGACGCCCTTGGCGGTCATCTTGGGGTCGGCGATGGTCAGATCATCTTGGGTCATGGTCATGCTTTTCTGGCTCACCAGCGTTTTTCGAATTTGTTGCGAAGGTAGATCGCGAGCGCGTTCATCGACAGCAGCACGATGAGCAGCACGATGATCGCGGCGGAGGTCTTCTCGACGAAGCCCCGGTCGACTTCGTCCGACCAGAGGAAGATCTGCATCGGCAGCACCGTCGACGGCGAGCAGATGCCGCCCGGCACGTCGCCGATAAAGGCGCGCATCCCGACGAGGAGCAGCGGCGCGGTCTCGCCCAGCGCGCGCGCCATGCCGATGATCGTGCCGGTCAATATGCCGGGCAGCGCGAGCGGCAGGACATGGTGGAACACCACCTGCACCGGGCTCGCGCCGACGCCGAGCGCCGCGTCGCGGATCGACGGCGGCACCGACTTGATCGCGTTGCGGCTGGCGATGACGATGACCGGCATCGTCATCAGCGCCAGCGTCAGGCCGCCGACGAGCGGGCTCGCCTGGCAGATGCCGAACCAGTTGATGAACACCGCCAGCGCGAGCAGGCCGAAGATGATCGAGGGCACCGCGGCGAGGTTGTTGATCGACACTTCGATGAGGTCGGTCCAGCGGTTCTTCGGCGCATATTCCTCAAGGTAAAGCGCCGCGAGCACCCCGGTCGGGAAGGCGATCAGGAAGGCGATGAAGATCGTCAGCACCGACCCCTTGAGCGCGCCCCAGATGCCCGCGACCGCGGGATCGGTCGCGTCGGCATTCTTGAAGAAGGGCCAGTGGATGCCGGTCGACAGCTTGCCGTCGCGCTGCAGCGCATCGACCTTCGCCCCGAGCGCGCCCTTCGCGCCTTCCTTGGCAGCGATGTCGACCTCGGACGAGGCGGGGAGGTGGAAGACCGTTTTGCCCTGCAGGATCGCGGGGTCGGCCTTGATCTGCGTGCGGACTTCCTTCCACGCATTCTCGCTGATCATCTTCGCGCCATCGGCGCCGAGCGCCTCGTCGGCGGCGAAGGCGACAATGTCGGCGAGCCCCGCATCGGCGATCGCCTGATCGGCGTCGGCATCGCCGAGCCGCGACGCATCGACCGTCAGCGGCATCGCCTTGAAGTCGATCGGCACCTCGACGTTGGTATAGGTAAAGCCGCGCAGGCCGTTGCCGACCATCACGAACAGCAGGAAGGCGAGGAAAAGGCCCGAAAGCAGCACCGCGCCCAGCCCGAACAGCTTGAAGCGGCGCTCGGCGGCGTAGCGGCCCGCGATGCGCTTCTGCATCGCGGCGCCTTTCCAGTCGGTCGGGGCCGTCTCTCTATTCATAAGCTTCGCGATACTTTTTGACGATGCGCAGCGCGACGATGTTGAGCAGCAAGGTCACGATGAACAGCACGAGGCCGAGCGCGAAGGCGGCGAGCGTCTTGGCGCTGTCGAATTCCTGGTCGCCGGTCAGCAGCTTGACGATCTGCGCGGTCACCGTGGTGACGCTGGCGAAGGGGTTGGCGGTGAGGTTGGCGGAGAGGCCCGCGGCCATCACCACGATCATCGTCTCGCCGATCGCGCGGCTGACCGCGAGCAATATGCCGCCCATCACGCCGGGAAGCGCGGCGGGGATCAGCACCTGGCGGATCGTCTCGTTCGGCGTTGCGCCCAATGCCAGCGATCCGTCGCGCATCGCCTGCGGCACCGCGTTGATGCTGTCGTCGGCCATCGACGAGACGAAGGGAATGATCATCACCCCCATCACGATGCCCGCGGCAAGCGCGCTTTCGGTCGAAGCGTTCGGAATGCCGATCGCCGCGGCGAACTCGCGCAGCGCGGGCGCGACGGTCAGCGCGGCGAAATAGCCATAGACCACCGTCGGCACCCCCGCGAGGATCTCGAGCAGCGGCTTCACCCAGCGGCGCACGCGCGGCGCGGCATATTGGGTCAGATACACCGCGGTCATCATCCCGATCGGAATCGCGACGATCATCGCGATGATCGCGCCGATCAGCACCGTACCCCAGAAAAGGGGGATGCCGCCGAAGGTATCGGGCTGCGGCGCGCCGCTGGTGGGCGCCCATGTCGTCCCGAACAGCAGCTCGGCGGGCGAGACGAGGCGGAAGAAGCGGATCGATTCGAAGAGCAGCGACAGCACGATGCCGAAGGTCGTCAGGATCGCCACCAGCGACGCGACGAGGAGCAGCGCCATGACGATCTTCTCGACCCGCGTCCGCGCGCGGAAATCGGGCCGGATTCGCGTGAAGGCGTAGAGCCCGCCCGCCAGCGCCAGCGCCAGCATCGCGGCGATGCCGATCCACGCATAGAAATGCGTCGCGTCGGCATAGGGCTGGACCAGCGGCGCCGCGGCGGGAATCCGCACGGCGGACTGCGCGCCCTGCGCGACGCTCCGCGCATCGCTCAGGATCGCCCCGCGCTCGAAGCCGAAGGCGGGCAGGCTCTGCGCCGCCTCGCTCGCCAGCACGCTGTTGGTGACCAGCGCCGGCGACACCGCCGACCAGACGGCGAGGAAGATCGCGGCGGGGGCGAACAGCCACAGCGCGACGTACCAGCCGTGATATTGCGGGCGCGAATGCAGCTTGGCGCCCGCGCGGCCCGCCAGCATCAGCGAGCGCGCGCGGCCGGCGAGCCAGCCGATCAGGGCAAGCCCCGCGATCAGCAGCAGTAGGGCGGCGGCGTTGAAAGTCACTGTGTCCCCTGTGATGGCGTAAGCGTCATCGCGTCCGACCCAAAGCCGGTCGGCGTGGCAGTTTCATGACTCTGCGTCATAATCTTCGTCATTGCGAGGGCCGAAGGCCCGCGGCAATCCAGAGTGTGCGGTGACCGCTCTGGATTGCTTCCCCCGGCTTTCGCCGGGGTCGCAATGACGAAATCCCAAAAAGTGGTGGCCGGGGAAGGGGATGTGGGCCCCTTCCACCGGCCACCCGCGGGGGAGATCAGTTCAGCTCCGCGCCGTCCAGCACGGTCATGTCCTTGGCGTTCGCCGCGGCCTTGTCCGCGACGGCCTTCGGCGACACGACGAGGCCCTTGGCGGCGAGATAGCCGCCCGCCGCCGCGCCCTTCAGGAACTCGGCGACATAGTCGGCCAGGCCGGGGATCACGCCGACATGCGCTTTCTTGACATAGATGAACAGCGGGCGCGAGCCCGGATAGCTGCCGTCGGCGATCGCGGCATAGGTCGGCGCCACGCCCTGCACCGGCACCGCCTTGATCTTGTCCTTGTTGGCGTCGAGATAGCTGAAGCCGAAGATGCCCAGGCTGTCGGGGTTCTTGTCGAGCTTCGAGATGATGAGGTTATCATTCTCGCCCTGCTCGACATAGAAGGGCGCACCGCGCAGCGTGGTGCAGGTCGCCTCATGCTTTTCCTTGTCGCTGTCCTTCAGCGCCTTCATCGCGGGGTTGGCGTCACAGCCCTTGCCAAGGATCAGCTCCTTGAACGCGTCATAGGTGCCGCTGGTCGACGGCGGCCCGAAGACCGAGATCGCGACCGCGGGCAGCGCCGGGTTGACGTCCTTCCACGTCTTCGCGGTGTTCGGCTTGCCATAGGGGTTCGCCGCGAGCGCCTTGTAAACGTCTTCTTCGCTCAGCTTGAAGCCCGGGCCGCGCTGCGCTTCGCCCAGCGCGATGCCGTCGATGCCGACCTGGATTTCGACGATGTCCTTGACGCCATTCTTGGCGCAGGTGTCGAATTCCTTCTTCTTCATGCGGCGCGAGGCGTTCGCGATGTCGGGCGTGTCGCCGCCGACGCCGGCGCAGAAACGCTCGAAGCCGCCGCCGGTGCCGGTCGAATCGATCTTCGGCACCTTGTTGCCGGTCGCCTCGGCGAACTTCTCGCCGACCGCGGTCGCAAAGGGATAGACGGTCGAGGAGCCGACCGCGCTGATATAGTCGCGCGCCGCGCCGCCCGAGGACGCCTGGTCCTGACAGGCGGAAAGCGCCAGCGCGGCAGTCGCGACGCAGGCGGCGCCAACGAGACGGGAGGCAAATTTCTTGGCCATGGAATATGTCCTGTAGAGGGGGTCGTTACCGAACCAAGCCGCCACCCCTGCGGCGACTCGCTGAGGGCGCTCTGAAGGAGTTGTGTGACGTGTTTGTGACAGGAAGTGTCATGGAAATGTCATTGATACGGGGAGGCGGATGTGCTCCGCCTCCCCGTTAAACATTCAGGCACGAGGGAAGCGTTTCCCACTCAATACTTCGGATACGCGACCTTGATTGATGTCCAGAGCCGCCGCGATCTGGTGTTGCAGCAAGTCGGTATTTTCCCGAAGTTTCCAAACCATTTCGGCGATTTCCGAGGTCATGATTTTACGCCGTCTGCTCATCACGATCCTCCACCCGCAAACCTGCCAATAGCTCATCGACTCCCGTATTCGCACGGATGTAGTCAGTAATGTTTTGAACGTTGGATCGTCCCGCGCCGGCAATAGAAACGCGCTTCAAACCATCGGCATTTGCGATCTCTTCGCCGGTCACTTTGTCAATCTCTGGCTGACCAAGTAGGGGTATCCAAGCAGGGTTATACCTGCTCCAATCAAGTTTTCCTGCCTTCTCAGCAAATATAGAAATACGAAAGTCATCGAGACCCAAACGGTACTTAAGGTCGTGATAAAAAATTCCTAAAGCTTGCCACCCTGGCGAAGTGAGATGAAGGCTATCTCTATCGCGATATTTTTCAGCCATAGATTGCGCAAATGTTGTCAAGAAGCTGTCAACCGATGCCAGGGCATTATTGAATCCATCTCGAGTCAAGTTAGGACTCTCGACAGAGGCGAGGTTGGACTCCTGGAAAGATCGTCCCTCTAAGGCGCCTCGGACAAATCGAACTAGTACGGTCTGCACAACCAGCTCAGTGCTTTTTTTGCCAAGACTTGCCGCTCGCTCGGCAACGCCACCATTGTCAGTTATCACGGGAATTTGGGCGAGCCGGTTGGCAAAGGTAATATAGAGATCGCTAGTGTCCAGCGCTACAGCGTGGTTTCTCGAAACAGGCTGAACTTTGAAATTCATATCATGGAAAAGTTGGCCCATTTCCTTATACAGCAACGGGCGTTGTCCAGGCTTCGGTGCAAAAATAGTCACCGGAATGACGACATTCTGTAGAATGTCGTCTCGACCTTCATCTACAAGGTCGAGCGCGCCGGTGACGCGACCTAGTCCGTCTAGCATTACACGAACCGTCGATGGGGCTAAATCCACCTTCAAAATGCCTACTCCGTTGAGATCGGCGATGGGGTCAAAATCGAGAGGCTCGAGAAAGCCGATCGAAATTGCCGGGAACGCGCCAATAGTAAGTGCGTCGGGGCCAAACCGCTCTTCCATGTAACCGACGATGCTGTCTCGACGCGATTTAGCCGTTTTGCGTTGCAGAAATTCGTATATCTCGCGAATTTCGGAAGGTAGGCGCGGCCAATTTTTGCTTCGCGGATCGTGGCCAAGCAGCGGGATAATGCTTTTTGGCGTGACCTGTGTCGCGTACGTTGCCAGTCGTTCGCCAAAAAATCCCTGCATCGCTGGTACAGGGAGCTTGAATTCAATAGTGCTGAGTGTCATTTTAAAAGTCCTATGTGGTAGTAGGGTTGGCGCCGGCGGGTCTGTTGATCGGCCGGCGTCTTCGTTATGAGGCTTTCCCCGTATAAAATCAACATTTCCCCGCAATAATTTATGCGGGGAAATGAAAAAGATTTGCGGGGCGCGGGCATCTTTTTGAAATGTTTGATAAAGTCGAGGATTCAGATAATTTCGGACCGGCCGAATTCTCTACTTTCGAAGGATAAGCGGATGATCCTCATCACCGGCCACGTCATCCTCACCCCCGAGCATCGCGAGCGCGTGATCGCGCTCGGCGCCGATCCCGGATCAAGTCCGGGGTGACGGCGCGCGGTCGCGGGGCGAGCCGGGGTGTCTGGCGCATAACTGCCATATCGATGTCGAAAACCCCGACCGGCTGATGTTCGTCGAGGAGTGGGAGAGCATCGACGCCGTGCGCACCCACGTCATCCCGGACCCCGATCCGGGAGCGCGGTCCCCGCGTCCGCCGCCTTCGTCGCCGATCCCGGATCAAGTCCGGGATGACGTGCGCGCGCTCTCGCCGCAGCCGCCCGCGATCCGCATCTACGCCGCCGAGGATATCACGGCAAAGCTGATGGGTTGACGCGATCTCCCCTCCCTTCAGGGAGGGGCCGGGGGAGGGCGTGTTTCTGGCCGGAAAACGGGAGAGGTTACAGGCCCTCCCCAAACCCCTCCCGCAAGCGGGAGGGGCTTCTCAAAAAACCGCTTTCCTACATTATCCGGCTGTGTCAGCCTTCATCCGGCTCTTTCAAATCCTGCACGAATACAGATGCCGTTCGATGTCCGGGCGGCCTTGTCCGGTTTTTTCCGGCTCCGAAACCGGACCGCGAAAGGGCGGCGCACAAGGCTGAACTTTCCTGAACTTTGGACTTCGGCGCCGCTTGGCCGGCCCCGACGCGCCACCCGCCCCCCGACAGGCTTGATCGGGAGCTCGGTTGCGATAGGGCTGATCGACCGACCCCGGATCGAATCCGGGGCGAGGACGGGACACCAGCGCGACGGGGCCGGGGGCTAATGAGCGGGTTCGAATTCATCTTTTCGCTGTTCGGGCTGATCCTCGGCCTCGCGCTCGCCGAGGGGCTGGGCGGATTGAGCCGCGCGCTGAAGGCCAGCCACCGCGTCCGCATCGGCTGGCCGACCGCGCTGCTCGGCCTGTTCGTGTCGTGCGACGTCGTCACCTTCTGGATGTACGGCTGGTCGTTGCGCGACCTGCTGCCCTTGAGCTGGCCGGTGCTGTTCGGCGGCTTCATCGTCACCGCCCTCTATTTCGTCGCGGCCAGCCTCGTCTTTCCCGACGAGCCGGAGGCGTGGCACGATCTGAACGCCCATTTCGACCAGCATCGGCGCAAGGTGATCGGCGGCGTATTCCTGTGCAACGTCGCGTTGCTGGCCACCGTCGGCTGGCTGCACGGCCTGCCGGCGCCGACCAGCATCCGCACCGTCATCGTCGCATGGAGCTTCTTTCCCGTCGCGCTGCTCGCGATGTGGACGAAGGACCGGCGCGTCGCCTGCGCCTGCCTGATCTGGCTGATCGCGCTCTACCCGCTGTCGGCGGTGTGGCACTGATCTCTCCCCTCCCATTTATGGGAGGGGTCGGGGGAGGGCAGCAGCGTCTCAGGCGCCCACCCCGCTGCGACTAGCGAATAAATCCGCAAGTCTCGCTGCCTCTCCCGCCTGCGGGAGGGGGAGACTGTTCCTTCCCCGGCAGCGGCGCCGGGCTCTCTCTCCTCGTCATGCTGAACTTGTTTCAGCATCCACGGCCCGGCCTCCCGGCAGGCGCGGCGCAAAGTGAGAGCGCAGACCATGGACCCTGAAACGAGTTCAGGGTGACGAAGTGAAACTGCGAAGGGGCCTACTTCGCCAACAGAGGCGCCAGATACTGCCCGGTGAAGCTGCGCCTCTCCTTCACCACTTGCTCGGGCCCTTCGACCGGCTCAGGACAGGCTTGTTCCCGAATCAGCGCTCCAAAAGGGGCTTCAGATACTGACCCGTGAAGGATCGGGGATTCTTCGCGACCTCTTCGGGAACACCCGCCGCGACGATCTCGCCGCCCTTGACCCCGCCCTCGGGGCCCAGGTCGACGATCCAGTCGGCGGTCTTGATGACGTCCAGGTTATGCTCGATCACCACGACGCTGTTGCCCTGATCGACCAGCGCCTGCAGCACTTCCAGCAGCTTGCGGACATCCTCGAAATGCAGGCCCGTCGTCGGCTCGTCGAGGATGTAGAGCGTCTGCCCGGTCGAGCGCCGCGACAGCTCCTTCGCCAGCTTCACCCGCTGCGCCTCGCCGCCCGACAAGGTCGTCGCCTGCTGCCCGACCTTGATATAGCCGAGCCCGACGCGGACGAGCATTTCCATCTTGTCGCGGATCGCGGGCACCGCCTTGAAAAACTCCGCCGCATCCTCGACCGTCATGTCGAGCACGTCGGCGATGCTCATCCCCTTGAACTTCACCTCCAGCGTTTCGCGGTTGTAGCGTTTGCCGTGGCACGTCTCGCACGTCACATAGACGTCGGGCAGGAAGTGCATCTCGATCTTGATCAGCCCGTCGCCGGTGCAGGTTTCGCAGCGCCCGCCCTTGACGTTGAAGCTGAAGCGCCCGGGCTTGTAGCCGCGCGCCTGCGCCTCGGGCAGCCCGGCGAACCAGTCGCGGATCACCGTGAAGGCGCCGGTATAAGTGGCGGGGTTCGACCGCGGGGTGCGGCCGATCGGCGACTGGTCGATGTCGATCACCTTGTCGCAATGCTCGAGGCCCGACAGGCTGTCGTGCGGCCCCGCGACCAGCCGCGCGCCATTGAGCACGCGCGCCGCGCTGGCATAGAGCGTGTCGATGACCAGGCTCGACTTGCCCGATCCCGACAGGCCGGTGACGCAGGTGAAGGTGCCGAGCGGGATCGTCGCGGTGACATTCTGCAGGTTGTTCGCGCGCGCGCCCTTCAGCACCAGGTCGAAGCCGTTGCCGGGGCGGCGGCGCGTCGGCACCTCGATCTTCTTCGCGCCGGTCAGATACGCCGCGGTCAGGCTCTTCTTGTTCGCCAGCACCTGTTTCAGCGTCCCCTGGGCGACGATCTCGCCGCCGTGGACGCCCGCGCCGGGGCCCATGTCGACGACATAGTCGGCGTGGCGGATCGCGTCCTCGTCATGTTCGACGACGATCACCGTGTTGCCGAGGTCGCGCAGGCGCTTCAGCGTCGCGAGCAGCCGGTCGTTGTCGCGCTGGTGCAGGCCGATCGACGGTTCGTCGAGGACGTAGAGCACGCCCGACAGGCCGCTGCCGATCTGGCTGGCGAGGCGGATGCGCTGGCTCTCGCCGCCGCTGAGCGTGCCGCTGGTGCGGTTGAGGTTGAGATAGTCGAGCCCGACATTGTTGAGAAAGCCGAGGCGTTCGTTGATTTCCTTCAGGATCGCCTTCGCGATCTGCCGCTGCGTCTCGTTCAGCTTCTCGTCGAGCGTGCTGAACCACGCGAGCGCATCGGCAACCGAGCGCTGCGCCGACATGCTGATATTCTCGCCCGCGATCTTCACCGCCAGCGGTTCGGGGCGCAGCCGCGCGCCGTGGCACGTTTCGCACGGCTGCGCGGTCTGGTACTTGCCCAGTTCCTCGCGCATCCACGCGCTCTCGGTCTGCAGCATCCGGCGATTGAGATTGCCGATGACACCCTCGAACGCCTTGTGCGTCGTATAGGTGCGCTTGCCGTCCTTGAAGGTCAGCTCGACCGGCATCCCGCCAGTGCCGAAGAGGATGATCTGCTGCACCGCGCCGGGCAGGTCCTGCCACGGCGTATCGAGGCTGAAATCATACGCCTTTCCAAGGCTTTCGAGCACCTGCATATAGTAAGGCGAGGGCGGGTTCGACTTCGCCCACGGCACCACCGCGCCCTTCTTCAGGCTCAGCGCATGGTTGGGGACAACCAGCTCGGGGTCGAACTCCAGCCGCTCGCCCAGGCCGTCGCACGCGGGGCAGGCGCCCTGCGGCGCGTTGAAGCTGAACAGCCGCGGCTCGATCTCGGCAATCGTGAAGCCCGAGACGGGGCAGGAGAATTGCTCGCTGAATATCAACCGGTTGGCCGGTAACCCCGCGCCCTTCATCGCCCCCCCGGCATCCTCCTCCTCGCGCCCCGGCACCGGCCCGTCGGCCATGTCGACATACGCGACACCTTCGGCAAGTTTCAGCGCCGTCTCGAAACTGTCCGCCAGCCGCGTCTCGATCCCCTCGCGCACCACGATGCGGTCGACGACGACCTCGATGTCATGCTTGTACTTCTTGTCGAGCGCAGGGGCGTCCTCGATCTCGTAGAATTCCCCGTCGATGCGGACGCGGGTGAAGCCTTCCTTCTGCCACTGCGCCAGCTCCTTGCGATACTCGCCCTTGCGCCCGCGCACGACCGGCGCAAGCAGATAGGCGCGCGTTCCCTCGGGCAATTCCATCACCCGGTCGACCATCTGGCTGACCGTCTGCGCGCTGATCGGCTCGCCGGTGACGGGCGAATAGGGCACGCCGACGCGCGCCCATAGAAGGCGCATATAGTCGTAGATTTCGGTGACCGTCGCGACCGTCGAGCGCGGATTGCGCGAGGTCGTCTTCTGTTCGATGCTGATCGCCGGCGACAGTCCGTCGATATGTTCGACATCGGGCTTTTGCATCATCTCGAGGAACTGGCGCGCATAGGCCGACAGGCTCTCGACATAGCGCCGCTGACCCTCGGCATAGATGGTGTCGAAGGCGAGGCTCGATTTTCCCGAGCCCGACAGGCCGGTAATGACGATCAGGCTGTCGCGCGGCAGATCGACGTCGACGCCCTTCAGATTATGTTCGCGCGCGCCGCGCACCGAAATATGGGTGAGACTCATGGGAGAGGTGTGTTCCAGATTTGTTCTATTGGCGCAAGAGGCGGTTTCGCGCCCGTTCGTTACCAAGATAGGAGGCCCGAAGCCGCACCGCAATGCGGCGGCATTCCACCAACATCCCAAAGGCTTCGACCAATGCCGGGCGGCTTGCTTGACCCCGTGACGTCACGGGCGGACAAGAATGATCATGCGCGCCGCTTCGACCCGGCGGTGCAGAACAATCAGGAGACGGGGTAATGAAAAGCTATTTTACGAGCGCTGCCGGACTGGCGATCGCGGCCGCCTTGGCTGCGACTTCGGCGACGGCGAGCGAAAATCGGGTGTCGGTGACGCTGGTCGCCAAGGCCGATGGCGAGGGGGACGCCGCGGTCAAGGGCGATGCTTCGTTGAAGGCGCTGACCTTCGGGACATGGGGCGTCGACCTTGCCGCGCGCGACACCAATGTGAAGCCGGGCGACGACTTCGACAAATATGCGAACGGCGGCTGGTTTGCGCGCACCGAGATCCCCGCCGATCAGGCATCGGCAGGTGTCGACTATGATGTTTACAACCTGACGCAGCGCCAGCTCGGACAGCTTGTGACCGGGGCGCCGGCGACGTCGCAGGTCGGCGGTCTCTACCAGAGCTTCATGGACGAGAAGCGCGTCGACGCACTCGGCGCCGCGCCGCTCATGGCCGACGTCGATGCGGTTGCGGCGATCCAGGACAAGGGCGCGATGGCGCGCTTCATGGGATCGACGCAGGGCACGTTCGGCGCGACGATCGTCAGCGGCGGACCCTATGCCGACACCAACGATCCGACGGTGAACGTCCTGTGGCTTGGCCAGGCGGGGCTGGGGCTTCCGGAACGCGACTATTATCTGAACGACAGTTTCAAGACGCAGCGCGATGCCTATCGCGCCTATATCGTTCGAACGATGAAGATGATCGGCAATGCCGCGCCCGAGAAGGCGGCCGACGCGATCATGGCGTTCGAGACCGATATCGCCAAGGTCAGCTGGCCGATCGCCGACCGCCGCGACATCGGCAAGATCAACAATCCGATGTCGTCGGACGAACTCGCAGTCTATGCCCCCGGGCTCGACTGGAAGGCCTGGTTCGAAGGCGCCGGCATTGGGCCGCAGAAGCGGATTATCGTCAACGAGAATACGGCGGTGCGCGACATTGCTGCGCTCTATGCAAAGACGCCGCTCGACACGATCAAGCTGTGGCAGCAATTCCACATCGCCGACAATGCGGCGCCCTATCTCTCCAAGGCATTCGTCGACAGCCGCTTCGAATATACCAAGGTGTTGAGCGGGGTCGGCGAACTGCGTCCTCGCTGGAAACGCGGGCTGACGCTGGTCGACGGGAGCCTCGGCGAACTGGTCGGCGAGAGCTATTCGAAGCAATATTTCCCGGCGAGCGCGAAGGCGAAGATGGAATCGCTCGTCGCGAACCTGAAGCTGGCGATGGGTGACCGCATCCGGAACAACAGCTGGATGGCGCCCGAGACCAAGGCAGCGGCGCTCGAAAAGCTGGCGAAGATGGATGTCATGGTCGGCTACCCCGACAAATGGCGCGACTATTCGGGGCTCAAGATCGATCCGACCGACCTCTATGGCAATGTGAAGCGCAGCGCAGCGTTCGAATATGCCTATTCGCTGTCAGACCTCAATAAGCCCGTCGACCGCAAGAAATGGTCGATGAACCCGCAGGAGGTGAACGCCTATAACGGCGGCCTCGAGAACAAGATCGTGTTTCCCGCCGGGATATTGCAGGCGCCTTACTTCAGCGAGAGCGTCGACGATGCAGTCAACTATGGCGCGATCGGCGCCGTGATCGGCCACGAAATCTCCCATGGCTTCGACGATCAGGGGCGCAAGATCGATGCCAATGGCGCGGTGCGCGACTGGTGGACCGCGGCGGACGCGGCGCGCTTCGAGGCGCAGGCGAAGGGGTTCGGCGCGCAATATGCGGCCTATGAGGCGGCGCCCGGCGCCTTCATCAATCCGGACCTGACGATGGGTGAGAATATTGCCGATCTCGCGGGTCTCGAGATCGCCTATGACGCCTACCACCGTTCGCTGAACGGCAGGGAAGCGCCGGTGATCGACGGCTTGACCGGCGACCAGCGCTTCTTCCTCGCCTTTGCGCAGGCGTGGCGTGACAAGGCACGCGAGGATTCGATCAAGCAGCAGGTCGCGAGCGACGAGCACGCCCCGGCGCGCTGGCGGATCATCGGCCCGGTTCGCAACGTCGATGCCTGGTACAAGGCATTCAACGTCACGCCCGACAATAAATACTATCTGAAACCCGAGGCGCGCACACGCATCTGGTGATCAGCCGGAGACGACGGGGGCGGCCGCTGGTCGCCCCCGCACCATCGTCACGCCAAGCGAAAGCGCTGCGCCGATGATGACGAAAAGGGCGGGAAAGCCGCCGAGCACCGACATCATGCGGATACCGTCGAGCCCCGATCCCGCGACAAGCACGACGGCGCAAAGCCCGACCGCGATCCCCCAGACGCTCTGCACGGCCATCGGCGCTTCCGGCGCGTCGGGGGTGATGCCGCGCGTCGAAAGGGCACTCATCGCAGACACATTGGCGTCGGCGCCTGCGACATAGGACAGGAAGATGGTGAAAAGGATGAGCGCTGTCGCGGCAGGGCCGCCGCCGAGCGCGTCGAACAGACGGAAGAGAACCGAGTCCGGTCCAGTCGCGGCGATCACCGCATAGAGGCTGGCGCCGCTCTGCTGGTCGATGACGATGGCCGAGCCGGCGATCGCGGTCATCCACAGCGCGCCGAACAGCGACGGCAGCACGAGATTCATCAGGATGAACTCGCGCACGCTGTAACCGATGGCCAGCCGTCCGAGGAAGAGCGCGGTCACCGGCGCCCAGGCGAACCAGTTGCCCCAATAGAATATCGTCCACTGCCGACTCCAGGCGCCATTGACATCGAGGCCGAGGTTGCGGGGAATGAACGTCGTGAAATATTCGGCCGTCGCGCGCAGCGACAGGCCGAACATCTCTGCTGTCGGGCCAGCGAGAAGCGCGAAGGCGATGATTGCGAAAAACAGCCAGGTGTTGAGCACGGACAGGCCGGCGATGCCCTTTTGCAACCCGGTCGCAGCCGAGATCAGAAAACTCGCGACGATCAGCGCCGCAATTCCCCACTTGAGCGGCATTCCACCGCTGAAATGGCCCAGATTCTCCACGCCGCCTGCCAGCGCCAGGATTCCGGCACCCATCGACGCTGCCATTCCGGCGACGAGCGCATAGAGGCAGACGATGTCGATGCCCGTGCCGACCGGTCCGTGCGCGCGCTTCCCGAGCAGCGGGACGAACAGCGACGACAGGCTGAACGGCTCGCCGCGGTTATAATAGACGAGGGCGAAGGCGAGGGCCGCGACGGTGTAGATTGCATAGGGCGTCAACGTCCAGTGCAGGAACATCGTCGACATGGCGAAGGTCGCGGCAGCATCGCCTCCCGGGTCCAGCCCCAGCATCGAAGGCGGCGCGTTGAGATGGAACAATGGCTCGGCCGCCCCCCAGAAGAGGATGCCGGTCGCGATCGTCGTGCAGAGCATCACCGCGAACCAGCGCCAGCGCCCGAGCAGCGGCCTGGCGTCCGCTCCGCCGATGATCGTTTGGCCGAACGGCGACAGCGCCGCGAGCGCGAGAAGCGCCAGAAAAGCCAGACCGGCGCCCGCGAAGAGCGGGCCGAAATGCTTCAGGATCCAGTCGTTGACCGCTGCCTCGGCCGCGACGAAGCGGGTGCCTTGCCAGAGGCTGAGCGCGAGCGCCGCAGAAAGGGTCGCCAGCGGAACAAAAAAGACCGCGCGATTGACGGGGTGACGGGTTGAGGCTGGCAAATGTTCCGCCGTTCGGACATGGATGACGTCGTCAGCATGGCGGCTGTCGGACCCGGCGTCAAATGATGTGCCGGGAACGGGATTTGCAGCAAGACGTTGGACGCACAGGTGCCTTGATGGAAGGAGAGCTTCGATGATCAGGACGATTTTCACGGCAACGGCGGCCATGGCGCTGCTGGCGGCAGGACAGGCCGCTGCGTGGCAGAAAAATCCGGACGGCACGACAGCGGAGGAAAAGGCGAACACCGCGAAGCTGAATGCGGACCAGCTGGCGAAGGCGCAGGCGGAAACCGACGCCTACAACGCCCGTGTCGCGGCCAACGCGCAGCAGGAGGCCGCCGCGCAGTCGACCTTCCTTGCGGAAACCTCGGCTTACGAAGCCGAAAAGGCGCGGGTCGCCGCCATGTCTGCCGAAGAACGGATCCAATGGGAAGCCGACGTCGCGGCTTGCAAGGCTGGTGACAAGACGCGCTGCGCCCATCCGGAATCCAAGCCCCAATAGGCCTGGAATTTCCTAATCGCGATTTTCTGAAGGCTCCGGCCTTGCGTCGGGGCCTTTTCGCTGTCCGTCCGGGGAAGGTTCGGCCTCCGCTACCGGCGGCAGCGCGACGGGGATCACCATCGCCGGTCGCGGCGGATCTGGAAAACGACCGCCATAGCGGTAATCGTCATCCGCCCCCTCCGGCGGTGGCGCGGCGGCGCCTTCGTCGACTTCACCGAGCCGTCGGAACGGCTCGCTGAGCCGATTTTCGCGTTCCGCCCTCAGCCGCGCACTCACACCATAGCTGTCGGCGCATTCGAGGCACGGCGGCGCCGAGGTCGCATCGGCGACGGCCGCCCTGGGATTGGCGCTGAGGTCGGCGAAGGACGCCGAGCCGGGCCCCGTGCCGCCAAGCCCGCGGCCGATGACGACGACCGCCAGCAACGCGCCGGCGCCCAGCCCGGCGACGATGACGATCAGCCCGAATGCCAGGCGATGGCCCAGCCGGTCGCGACTCGAAGGAAGTCGACGTTTCCCTGCCATGCCCGAAGAAGGCCATGATGACGGCTTCGTTGCAAGCTTTCGGCCATTGGTCGATGCGGGAACGCCTTTCGTCTCCACATCGACCGCACGACCGGCCCCGTCGAACCCGACGTGCGTGGCCCCGGCAAAGCGGGCATCCAAGGATCGCGGGATGCGGGAGGATCCGGTCTTCCCCGGTTTCGGATCAGCTCGTGTCCCGCATCATCCCCCCAGATGAGAGGACTCCCCATGTTCAAATCCACCCTGATTACGATGGCGGCCATCGCCGTCGGTGGCGCAGCAGCTCCCGCCGTGGCGCAGGACAGCGATGCGCCGCAAGTCGCCGTCCGTTATGACGATCTCAATCTTTCGACCGCCGCCGGCCGCGATCGGCTCGACACACGGGTCCGCACCGCGATCCGCGCGATGTGCACCGACAGCAGCCGTCTTACCTTGCGCCAGCGCGCAGTCGCGCAGGATTGCATGGCGCAGGCCAAGCGCAGCATCGAACCGCAGCTCGCGGCCTTGTTGAACGGCAGCACCGCCAAGTTCGCGAGCGACAAGCCGCCCGTCGTCGCTGCTCCCTGACGACATCCGGTGACGCGGCCGTCCTGAAGCAGGTGGCGGCCGCCGACGAAGGCGATCATGCTCCGTGCATGATCGCCTTTACGTCATGCAGATAGGTGCGGCCGATGCGATGCACGCCGCCTTCGCCCAGATCGACGCTCCATGCGCCGTCGCCGTGGTGTTTCAGCCCGACGATGCCGTCGCGGCGGATCATCTTCGAGCGGTGGATGCGCATGAACTGGTCGGGATTCATGCGCGCTTCGAGGGACTTGATCGTCTGATGGATCAGCCAGCTGCGGCCGCCGACGTGAAGGCGCATATAGTCTCGCTCGGCCTCGATCAGGTCGACCTGGGCTGCATCGATGCGCAGCATCTCGCCGCGGTTCTGGACCCAGAACTCGCTGATCCACTTGCTTTTCGGGGAAGGAGCGCGCTCGCTGGCGCGCCATTCGCGAACGCGCGTCAACGCGCGGCCCAGCCGGTCGGGCGAGACCGGCTTCAGCAGATAGTCGACCGCCGCGACGTCGAAGGCGGCGACCGCATAGCGATCGAACGCGGTGACGAAGACCACGGCTGGCGGATTGTCGAGCTTGTCGATGGCAGCCGCGACCTGCAACCCGTCGAGGTCGGGCATCGCGATATCGCAGAGCACGAGGTCGGGCGCGAGGGCGTCGACCATGCGCAGCGCAGAGGCGCCGTCGCTCGCCGTCCCGACAAGCGAAACGCCGTCCTGCTGGCCGGCGAGAATCTGCAGTCGCTCGATTGCGAGCGGTTCGTCGTCGACAATCAGGGTCCGAAGCGTCTGGAGCATGTCAGCACCTCTCTCGTGCCAGGGGAAGCCACAGGGATACGAAGAAACCGCCGGTGTCGGACCTGCCCCATTCGCACCCTGCGGTGGGACCGTAGCGCGTCAACAGCCGCTCGCGGACATTGCCGAGCCCAAGCCCGGTGCCGGGGGCGGGGATCGGCGCCTTCGGGTCGATGTCATTTTCGATCCTGAGCACCAGCAGGCCATATTCGCTGCTCGCGGTCAGACGGATCGCGATCGTTCCCTTGCTGGGGGCGACGCCATATTTGATCGCATTTTCGATGATCGGCTGCAGGATCAGCACCGGGACGCAGGCGTTTTCGAGCTCGTTCGGCATCGTGACCTCGACATGCAGCCGGTCGGGGAAGCGCACTTGCTCGATATCGAGGTAAAGGCGCTGGAGCGCAATTTCCTCGTCGAGGCTGACGAGCTGTTCGGGGTCGACGGCAAGGCTCGAGCGCAAGAAGGACGAGAGATTCATGATCATCGTCTCGGCCTCGCTCTTCGATCCCCTGAGGACGAGCGTCGACAGCGAGTTCAACGTGTTGAACAGGAAGTGCGGATTGACCTGATAGTGCAGCGCGCGGAGCTGCGCCGCCTGCGCCTCGATCCGGAAATGGTTCGCGCGGCGTTCTACCGCGCGCATCTCGTTCGCATATCCGAAGGCGACATAAAGCGCGGCCCAGACTGCGAAGAAGAAATACCAGCGGATCGAGCTGTCGAGGATCAGCACCGTTTCCCACGATATCGGGAATTTGGATTGCACTTCGGCGATGATCTTTTCGGCGTCGGGGCCGGGAAACCAGTAGAAGAAGACGAGCAGGTTGATGGTGGCATAGACGGCGACGAGCGGCACCGCGGCGCCCAGCGCGACCGCGAGCCGCGCGCCGAAGCCCTGTGGCTGGACGCGCTGGATCAACTGGTAGAGTACGAACGTACAGAGGATCCCGGCAACGACGACAAGGGCGCGGCGGCCGGCATATTCCCATTGCTCGGCGCCGGCGAGCAGGCCGAGGCCGGTGGTGATCAGGAAATAGAGAAGCCACATGGCGAGGATCGAGCCGATCGCGACGCGCGGGTTGACGCGGGCGTCGGAGGCGCGCCAGTCGGGCGCCGCGGCCAGCATCTTCGCCCGCTGGTCGCGCAGCGCCTCTTTGCGGATGGTCATGTTCATCGGGGCTGCTTTAGCGTCGGTCATCGCATCCACGCTAGCAGACACCGGGCCGCCAGTCGAAGGGGTGGGGGCTTTGGTCGAAGAAAATGGCTTAGGGCGCCGGAAAACTCAGGACAAGTCGGGCCGGGGAAGCGTGCGGCGCCAGTGGCCGCGCTGGTACACGATCCATGCCATCGCAAGCGACGCGAGCGAAGAGAGAGGGAAGCTCCACCACAATATGTCGCTACCGATGATCGGATAGCCGAAATAGTAGATGCCGAGGCGGATCGGGAACATCGACAGGAACAGGATGATCAGCGGCGGGACGACCGAGCCGTTGGCGCGGAGCGTGCTGATGAGGACGATCGTCGTGCCGAAGGGCAGGAAGGTCCAGGTCGCGATGTACTGGATATTGCGTGCGACATCGATCGCCTCGCTGCCGCTGCCGAGGAACAGCGCGAGGGCGGCGCGGTCGAAGAGGAGCAGGAGAATAATCAGCACTCCGGTCATCGCGAGGTTGATCGCGATCCCGCTGTTGGTGACGCCTGCAACGCGATCCCAGCGCTGCGCGCCGATATTCTGTGCCGCCATCGAGCTGACCGCGGCTCCGACCGCAAGCGCGGGCATCTGGACATAATTCCAGAGCTGAAGCGTCGCACCATAGGCGGCGGCGGTGACCAGGCCCTCGCGGTTGACGAGCCCGACCATGATGAGCCCCGCGCCCGAGATCACGAGCATCTGTGCGCCCATCGGTAGGCCCCGGCCGATGATGAAGCCAAGCTCACTCCAGTTCGGGATCAGATAGGCCAGTTCGCGGCCGCGGAGGCGCAGCACATGATTCTTCGCATAGAACCAGATGATCATGCCCGTCAGGCTGATCGTGCCGGCGAGCGCCGTCGCGAGCGCGCTGCCCGCAATGCCGAGGCGCGGGAAGGGGCCGAGGCCCAGGATCAGGACCGGATTGAACGCGATATCGAGCACGACCGCCAGGATCATGAACCGCAGCGGCGTCATCGCATCGCCCGCGCCGCGCGAGGCCATCATCAGCGTGACGCTGAGCATGCTGGCGGGAACGGCCAGGAAAGTGACGCGCAGATAGTTGTGGGCTAGCGCAAACGCCTCGGGCGGCGTCTCGAGCCAGCGCAATATCTGGTCCGACGCGAACCAGCCGACGATGGCGATCACGACCGAGAAGACGAGTGCAAGGCCGATGACTCCGCCAGTCGCACGCCGGGCTGCGTCGATGTCGCCGCGTCCGATCGACTGGCCGATGAGGACGGTCGCCGCCATACCGAAGCCGAAAAAGGCTCCGAACATCAGGAACATGATGATGTTGGCGTTGGCGGTCGCAGCGAGCGCGCTTTCGCCGAGAAATTGCCCGACCCAGATCGAGTTCACCGACCCCGACAGGGTCTGGAGAATGTTCGACGCGAGCGTCGGCAGCGCGAAGAGAATCAGCGTTTTGGCGATGGGCCCGTGGGTCAGGTCCATCCGCCCGCCGCCGCGCGCGGTCTGGCGCGGCGGGACCGGGCTGGCCGCAGGATCGGCCGCCGCCGCAACGGGCGTCGGCGTGACGGGGTTTTCCCCGTCACTCACAAAAAATCCTCCCCGTTCACGGGGAGGGGGACCACCCGAAGGGTGGTGGAGGGGGCTCGCGTCCTGACACCGCGTCGCGCAAGGACGCCGCCCCCCTCCGTCAGCCGTTCCGGCTGCCACCTCCCCGCAAGCGGGGAGGATTTTGGAGCGATGCTCACCCCAGCCTTGCCAGTGCGGCGGTCAGGCGGTCGGCCTCGGCTTCTTTCGCGGCGTGGTCCATGCGGGCCTTTTCAACGGCTTCGGGTTTCGCGCGTTCGACGAACGACGGATTGTTCAAGCGGCCGGCGAGGCCGTCGCGTTCCTTCGCAGCGGCGGCAAGCGCCTTGATCAGCCGGTCGCGTTCGGCGGCGATGTCGATCACGCCTTCGAGCGGGACGGTGATCGTCTCGCCCTCGACGACGAGCTGGGCCGAAGCGCCTGCCGGGGCGGGGTCGAAGCGGATCGCTTCGAGACGCGCGAGGCGATCAAGCTGGGCTGACAGCTTGTCGGTGCGATCCTTCAGCGACGCAGGAAAGTGAGCGGTCAGGCGCGCGCCGGGCGGAAGGCCGAGTTCAGCCTTCGCGGTGCGCAATTCGCTGACGAGCTTGATCAGCCAGTCGATGTCGGCGCTGGCATCGGCGTCACGCGCGGCGTCCGGCGCGGGCCATTTCGCGGTGATCAACGGATAGTCCGCGCGGTCGCCGAGGCCGGTCCACAGCTCTTCGGTGATGAAAGGCATGAAGGGGTGGAGCATGACGAGGATCTGGTCGAGCACCCAGCCGGCAACGGCCTTGGTCTCGTCGTCGATCGCGCCCTTGATCAGTTCCAGATACCAGTCGCAGAAACGGTCCCACGCAAAGCTGTAGATCGCATTGGCGGCCTCGTCGAAGCGGTAGGCGGCGAAGGCGGTTTCCATTGCGGCGACGGTGTCGGCGACCTCTCCGATGATCCAGCGATTGACCGGCAGCGTCGCGGCTGGCGCCTCGAAGCTGGTCGAGGCCGAAATGCCGTTGGCTTCGCAGAAGCGCGCGGCGTTCCACAGCTTGGTCGCGAAGTTGCGATAGCCCGCGAGGCGCGCGTCATCCATCTTGATGTCCCGGCCCTGGCTTTCCATTGCGCTCATGAAGAAGCGCAGCGCGTCGGCGCCGTACTTGTCGATCAGCCCGAGCGGGTCGACGACATTGCCCTTCGACTTCGACATCTTCGCGCCGTCGGGCGCGCGGACGAGGCCGTGGAGATAGAGCGTCTTCCACGGGACATCACCCATGAACTCCATCCCCTGCATCGCCATGCGCGCATCCCAGAAGAAGAGAATGTCGAAGCCGGAGATGAGGACGTCGTTGGGGTAGTGGCGGCGCAGCAGCTCAGTGTTTTCGGGCCAGCCGAGCGTGGCGAAGGGCCAGAGGGCGGAGGAGAACCAGGTGTCGAGGACGTCAGGGTCGCGATATAGATATACGTCCGCCGTATTGCCGGTCGTGATCGCGTCGGTGAACTCGATCCTTTTGTCGGAGCCATAATACTCACGCGCTTCTTCAAGCACCTCAGCTTCATCAATTCCAACAAAGACCTTTTGGCCGCTATAAAACGTCTGCTCACGCTCAGGCTTGCGCGCGTCGATTATGACCGTACTTTTTTGGTCTTTGCCCGGCCCATACCATGCCGGAATCCGGTGACCCCACCACAGCTGGCGCGAGACGCACCAAGGCTGGATATTCTCCATCCAGTTGAAGAAGGTCTTTTCCCACGTCTTGGGGACGATGTCGATGCGCCCGTCGCGCACCGCGGCCATCGGCGGCTGCGCGAGCGTTTCGGCGTCGACATACCATTGGTCGGTCAGCCAGGGCTCGATCACCACGCCGCCGCGGTCGCCGAACGGCGTCTGGATCGTGCGCGGCTCCGCGTCATGCTCGCCGCCGTCCTTGTCGATGTGCGGAATCAGGAAGCCCTGTTCCTTCATTCGCGCCACCACGAGTTCGCGCGCGCCGTCCTTGCCGTCGCGCTTGAAGCGGTGGAGCCCCAGATATTCTTCCGGAATCAGCCCGTCGGCGGTCTGGATGACGTTCGCGTCGCCGTCGAGCATGTTGAGCATCTCGCCGGGCTTGAACCCCGCACGCTTGCCGACTTCGAAGTCGTTGAAATCATGCCCCGGCGTGATCTTGACCGCGCCGCTGCCGAGCTCCGGATCGGCATGTTCGTCGGCGACGATCGGCACCCGGCGACCGGTGATCGGCAGCGTCACGAACTTGCCGATCACGCTCTTGTAGCGCGCATCGTCGGGATGCACCGCGACCGCCATGTCGGCGAGCATCGTTTCGGGGCGCGTCGTCGCGACCTCGATAAACCCGCGCCCGTCGTCGAGCGTCACGCCATCGGCGAGCGGATATTTGAAGTGCCAGAAGTGCCCTTGCACCTCGTGCGTCTCGACCTCGAGATCGGAGATCGCGGTCTTGAGTTTGGGGTCCCAGTTCACCAGCCTTTTGTCGCGGTAGATCAGACCCTTCTTGTGCAGGTCGACGAACACCTTGACCACCGCGCGCGTGAAATGCGGGTCCATCGTGAACTGTTCGCGCGACCAGTCCATCGAACAGCCGAGGCGGCGGAGCTGGCCGGTGATCTGGCCGCCGCTTTCCCCCTTCCACTGCCACACCTTCTCGACGAACTCCTCGCGCGTGTAGTTGGTGCGCTTGTCCTGCCGTTCTTCCAACTGGCGTTCGACGACCATCTGCGTCGCAATGCCGGCATGGTCCATGCCGACCACCCACAGCGCATCCTTGCCGCGCAGGCGCTCGTAGCGGACGAGCACGTCCTGCAGCGTGTTGTCGAGCGCATGGCCGATGTGCAGCGCGCCGGTGACGTTCGGCGGCGGGTTGACGATCGTGAAGGGGGTGGCGTCGGGACGGTGCGGGCGAAACAGCCCGCGGCTTTCCCATTCATGGGCCCATTTCGCCTCGATAGCGGCGGGATCGAAGGTTTTTTCCATCGGCATAGCCGCGCGCCTTTGCCAGCCGGGGGCGAAGGCGGCAAGGGGGAAGCTGTCGTCGCCGGAACCATGGGCGTGTCCCCGCGAAGGCGGGGACCCATCTTCTGCCGGTTCCAACTTGCACCGACCGGTGATGTGCTCCCGCCTTCGCGGGAGCACATGGCCTTGCCTATTTCTTCAGATAGCTGTCCAGCCAGTTGAACACCGTCTGGTGCCACTGCACGCTGTTCGCGCCCTTCAGCACCCAGTGGTTCTCGTCGGGGAAGACAAGCAGCTGCGACGGCACGCCGCGCCGCTGGAGCGCGGTGAAGGCCGCGAGACCTTGTGTATAGGGGATACGGAAATCCTTCTCGCTGGTGATGACCAGCATCGGGGTCTTCCACTTGGCGACATGGTTGACCGGGTTCCATTTCTCGAACTCTTCGGGAACCTCGAAATAGGGGCCGCCATGCTCCCATTCGTCGAACCACAATTCTTCGGTTTCATAGGCCATCGCGCGCGCGTCGAAGACGCCGTCGTGCTGGACGAGGCATTTGAAGCCGTCGGTCCACTGGCCCGCGATCCAGTTCATCATATAGCCGCCATAGGAAGCACCGAGTGCGCAGGCGTTGGCGATGTCGAGCTGCGCATCCTGCTTGCCCGCCGCCGCCAGGCCCAGCTTCAGATCCTGCAGCGGCTTGCCGCCCCAATCCTTGTTGATGCTGTCGGTGAAGGCCTGGCCGTACCCGGTCGAGCCGTGAAAATCGACGCTGACGACGCCGTAACCCTGCTGCGCGAACAGCCGCGGGTTCCAGCGCGTCGACCAGCCGTTGCCGAAGCTGCCCTGCGGGCCGCCGTGGACGATGAAGGCAACCGGCAGCTTGGCGGTGGCGTTCGCGGGCTTCAGAATGATGCCCCAGACCTTGTCGCCGTTCGCGCCGTCGAACTGCATCCGGTCGAACTTGACCGGATCGAATTCGGCGAGCGTCGCGGCGTTCACCGCCGTGAGTTGCTTTACCTTGCCCTTCGCGTCGCGGGTGTAGAGGTCGGTCGGGAGCAGCGCGGTGTTGCGGGTGTAGAGCAGCGCGCCGCCCGGCAGCACGGTGACGTCGCCCACCGTGCCATCGAATGCTTCGGCCGAGACCTTGAGCTTCTCGACCTTGCCGGTCGCCGCGTCGACTTTGAACAGCGGATGATCGAGCACGTCCTGCGCCGTGACGAACAGCGATTTGCCGTCGGCCGCCCAAGCGATCGAATCGACCGAGCGATCCCATGCATCGGTGAGCTTCCTGGTCTCGCCATTCTCGAGGTCGCGCAGCATCAGCACCTGCCGGTCGGCTTCATAACCGGGCCGCGCCATCGCGACATAGGCAAGCCACTTGCCGTCGGGCGACGGGGTGGGCAGCGTGTCGGTCGCCTGATTGCCTTCGGTCAGGTTGACCGGCATCATCCGGCTGTCGACCAGCCAGCTGTAGATGTCGAGATTGGTCGAGGTCGGCTCGTTCCGGTCGGCCTTGCGCAGCGTGAAAAAGACAGTGCGGCTGTCGGCGCCCCACGCGAGTTCCTCACCGCCGCCGAACGGTTTCGAGGGGCTGTCGCCGATCAGGCCGGCGTCGACCGGACGCGCGACGCTCGCTTTGCCGCCTTCGAGATTGAAGACGAAGGGGCGGCTGTAGGTCCCCGGGGTTTCCCACTGGTCCCAGTGGCGGACGAAGCCGACGCCATCCTTGTAGAGGCGGCCGCTGCCGGGCCCAACGAGCGCGCCCTTGTCCTTCGCGTCGCAGCCGAAGTCGGTGCATTCCTTCGGAATGTCGCCCCATGCGAGCAGCTTCTTGCCGTCGGGCGAGATCTTGAAGCCTGCGACATCGGCCTGGGTGTCGGTGACCTGCGTCGCGGCGGTGCCGGCCGCCAGGTCGATGCGCCAGATCTGATCCTTGCCCGATGCGTTCGAGATAAAATAGAGGCTGCCGTCGGGGGCGAAGGCGGGCGAGGTCTCGTTTTTGCCCGCCGTGTCGGCGATCGGGACGGGCTTTGCATCCTTCGCGTTGCGATCGATCAGCCAGAGCCCGGTCGAGCGCTTGTAGCTCTCTTTCTCGGTATCGGTCTGCTGAAAGACGACCCAGCGTCCGTCGGGCGACGCGGTCGGTGCGGCGACGCGCTTCAGCGTCGCGAGGTCGACCTCGGTCATCGGGCGGGCGAGAGCGGGGGAGGAAAGGGCGGCGGTGAGCGCGATCGCGCTGGTGAGGAGCATGTTACGCATGGCGGGGGTTTAACGCTGCGGTGTCCACGATCAACCCGTTGCGTGGCCAACCGCCGTCATCGTGTCGCCTTTGGGGGGAGGCCATGCCTGCCCGATCATTGCGGCATGGATTGTTCAAAGTTCAGGAAAGTTCAGCCTTGTGCGCCCCCCCTTTTGGGCCGTGAGGATTGCCGAACGCATCGCGCCCGCCGAGCTGCGTTGATCCACCAGATGGAACAGCCCGATAAAGGCTGGCACAGCGGGATAATGTAGGAAAGGGTTATTTGAAGGTGGTGTCGGCTTTGGGGTGGGGAGCGGTCATTCAATTCTCGTCATGCTGGCTGCGGCGATGGCCTCGCTGTTTCAGCATCCATGGCCTGAACTCTCGTCCCACGCTGCGTCGAAGGAAACGGCAGACCATGGATCCTGAAACAAGTTCAGGATGACGATGCCATAAATGTCGTGCTTCAGCCGTTTTCAAACCTTCGTCATTCCGGACTCGATCCGGAATCCATTTTTCCAGCGCTGCGCGAATGGACCCCCTTGAGTTCACAAACGAAGTGCAACACCTCACACAGGTGATGCCATGTCGAGATACC
>Ga0233425_10000376_pt1 | contig 116999 bp, 115 predicted proteins | sample Watercolumn_Towu_2_FD_181712 | JGI IMG/M metagenome (GOLD analysis project Ga0233425, IMG submission 181712) | Freshwater microbial communities from Lake Towuti, South Sulawesi, Indonesia - Watercolumn_Towuti2014_140_MG | ecosystem: Environmental > Aquatic > Freshwater > Lake | place... | reverse complement strand
TTCGGGGGCAGCATTGGCCGGTGGGCCGGGGTGGCGGAACGTTTCAGATCAGGTGGGGGAAAGTTTCTGAAAAACTCCCGACCGGCTGGCGGAATGATTCTGAAAAATCACAGACGATGCGTCGATGGCGTATGCTTCCGGCCCGCGCCGTGCTGCGGAAACAGCGCCGCCAAGGTTTGCGAATGGCACCGCACGACGACGACCTCGTGTTTGCGATGCAGTGCCCCGGTCACACGATTGAATGGGAGCAGTGTCGACATCGCGTCAATGACGCGCTCGATGACGTCCCACTGATCGCGATGAAGGAAGATCCGCAAGGCATACCCGCGTCCGGCGTGCGAGATGTAGCCGTCACCGAGGTACATTCCAAGCAGGTACGCGTACGCGCTGCGTTGGTGCTGGTGGTGGGAGTCGAACCCACACTGAATCGGTTTTAAGCCGATCGCCTCTGCCGATTGGGCTACACCAGCCCGACGCGTGAGCCAATATCGCACCGTCGATCGCGATAATCCAAGCTCGCGGGCGATCGCCTTCTTCGGCGCGCCTTCTTCCGCCAGCCGGACCGCACGCTCGACGAGCTCCAGGCGATCTGGACGGCTTCGGGATCCGCGCCGACCGATACGCCACGGAGCGGGCGGTTCGGCGAGGTGCCGTGCCCGCCGCTCGGCGGCGTGCACACAAACGACACCACCGCCCTCGAAAGGGCGGCGGTGAGGAAGCGGGGAAGAATGGAGGCGGCGGGCGGATTCGAACCGCCGCATCGCGGATTTGCAGTCCGCTCCCTTAACCACTTGGGTACGCCGCCCTGCGACACCGCAGGATCGATGATGAAAACTGGAGCGGGAAACGGGATTCGAACCCGCGACCCCGACCTTGGCAAGGTCGTGCTCTACCACTGAGCTATTCCCGCCCGCGCGAGAACGGATTCTACCATCGGGCGCGCGGCGCGTCACCTCGGTGACGTCCGCGTCACCCCCGGTGACGTCCGCGTCGCCGGCCTTCCCGCCGTTACTCCGGCGCCTCACCCCTGAGCGCCGCCGCCGCCGCCTCCGGCGGCATCGGGTTGATGAAGAAACCGCTGCCCCACTCGAAGCCGGCCACGTTCGCGAGCTTCGGAATGATCTCGAGGTGCCAGTGGAAGTAGTCGAGGCACTCGGCGCGCAGCGGTGCCGTGTGGAGCATGAAGTTGAACGGCGGCGCGTTGAGCGTGTCGCTCAGGCGGCGCATGAAGTCGCCCAGCGCGGCGGCGAGCCCGCGCAGCTCGTCCACGTCGGATTCCTCGTACGCGGCGCGATGATGCGTCGGCAGGATCCACGTCTCGAACGGAAAGCGGGGCGCGAACGGGGCGAGCGCGACGAAGCCGCCGGATTCGAGGATCACGCGCGACCGGCTCCGCCGCTCCTGGCGGATGATGTCGCACCACACGCAGCGCTCCTTCATCCCCCAGTACTTCGCCGAGCCCTCCAGCTCCTCGGTCACGATCATCGGGAGGATGGGCGTGGCGATGAGCTGCGAGTGCGGGTGCTCGAGCGACGCGCCCGCCGCCTCGCCGTGGTTCTTGAAGACGAGGACGTACTCGAAGCGCGGATCCTTCTTGAGGTCGACGAGCCGGTCGCGAAACGCGAGCAGCGCGTCGTGCACGGCGTCGAGCGACATCGTGGCGAGCGATCCCGCGTGATCGGGCGTCTCGATGATGACCTCGTGCGCGCCGACGCCGTTCATCCGGTCGAAGAGTCCCTCGCCCTCAGGCTCCAGCTCGCCCTCGATCCGCAGCGCGGGGAACTTGTTCGGCACCACGCGGTACGTCCACCCCGGCGAGTTCGGCGGCAGATGCCCCGGACGGCCGGCGAGGATCTCCGGCGGCGTCTTGTCCTCCTCGCCCTCGCAGAAGACGCAGCGCTCGCCGCGCGCGCGCACGGGCTCACGCTGGAAGTCCGTCGGACGCCGCGCGCGCTCGGTGGAGATGATCACCCAGCGGCCGACGACCGGATCCTTGCGAAGCTCCGGCATCTCAGTCCTCGCGTGTCGGCGCGCGGCCGAGCAGCGCGGCGAGCGCGGCCGCGGGCAGCTTGCCCTTGAAGAGCACGGCCGCCACTTCTTCGCAGATCGGGAGACTGACGCCGTGGCGTTGCGCGAGCGCGAGGGCCGATCGCACCGTGCGCGCGCCCTCCGCGATCATCTTGGTCTCGCCCTCCACCCGCTCGAGCACCGCGCCCTTGGCGAGCGCGATGCCGAGCCCGCGGTTGCGCGAGAGGCTGCCGGTGCAGGTCAGCACGAGATCGCCCATGCCGGCGAGCCCGGCGAGCGTGGATGCCTGCGCGCCGAGCGCCACCGCGAGCCGCGTCAGCTCCGCGAGCCCGCGCGTGATGAGCGCGGCGCGCGCGTTCTGACCGAGGTCGAGGCCGTCGGCGATGCCGGTCGCGATGGCCATCACGTTCTTCAGCGCGCCGCCCGCCTCCACGCCGACGACGTCCGCGTTCGTGTAGAGCCTCAGCTCGCGCGTGCCGAGCGCCTCCTGCAGCCGCGCGGCCAGCGCGGTGTCGCGCGAGGCGATCACCGCCGCGGTCGGCCGCCCGACGACGACCTCGCGCGCGAACGTCGGCCCCGAGAGCGCGGCCACGCCGGCCTCGGGGAAGCGCTCGGCGATCACCTCCGTCATGCGCAGGTGACGCTCGGGATCGAAGCCCTTCGTCGCGGAGACGACCGCCGCGCCCTCGGGGATGCGCGTCATGGATTTCAGCGTGAGCGCGACGAACTCCGACGGAACCGCGACGATCACCAGCGCCACGCCGTCGACGACGGCGTTGAGGTCGCCACTCACCTCGATGCCTTCGGGCAGGTCGACGTCGGACAGAAAGAACGGGTTCCGTCGATTGAGCCGGATGCCGGCGACCACTTCGGGCTCACGGGCCCACAGGCGCACCTCGTCTCCGCGGCGCCGCAGGTGCGCCGCCAGCGCCGTGCCCCAGCTTCCCGCGCCGACGACGGCGATCGTCACGCGGCCTTCACCCGCTGCCCGAAGCGATTCTCGGTGCCGCTGCGCAGGCGCGCGATGTTCTCGCGGTGGCGAATCACGATCACGAGCGCGACGACCGCGGCGGCGGCCACCGACGCGAGCGGGTAGATGCCGCGCGCGAGCGACAGCACGAGCGCCACGAGAGGTACGCCGGCCGTGGCGATCAGCGACCCGAGCGACACGAAACGCGTGGTCGCCACGACGACCACGAACACGACAAGCGACGGCACCACGGCGAGTGGCACGAGCCAGAGCATCGCCCCGAGACCCGTCGCAACCCCCTTGCCGCCCCGGAAGCCGAGGAACACCGACCAGCAGTTCCCGATGACCGCCGCTGCCGCGGCACCCGCCGCGCCCACCGCGGCACCGTCCGCGCCACCCATGGCGGCCACCGCCCCGCCCGCGACGACCGCGACCGCGCCCTTCACGACGTCACCGAGCAGCGTGAGGATCGCCGGCGTCTTGCCCGCGGTGCGCAAGACGTTCGTCGCCCCGATGGTGCCGCTGCCGTGACGGCGCACGTCGCCGATGCCGAACGCGCGCGCGATGAGGAAGCCGATGGGAATGGCGCCGATCAGATAGGCGACGACGGCGCCCAGCAAGAACGTCACGACCAGCGTTCTTCGTCCGGCACGATCGCCCGGTAGTCCGCCTTTCGGAAGAACCGGTAGAAGTAGTCCACCGCGGAGACGAGCGTGAGCCCCACCGCGACCCAGAGCACGCCCGTGGCCGCGACGTGGAACTCGGGCGACTCGACCCCCTTCTCGACGATGAGCATCGTGACCGCGACGTACTGGCTGACGGTTTTCCACTTCGCGAGCCGCGAGGCCGGCACGATGATCCCGACGCCGGCGGCGACCGTCCGCAGGCCCGTGACCGCGAGCTCACGGCCGATGATGACCACCACGATCCAGGCCGCGATCTTGTCGATCGTCAGCAGCGAGACCAGCGCTGCCGCGACGAGCAGCTTGTCCGCGATCGGATCGAGCAGCGTCCCGAGCGTCGTCACCTCGTTGCGGCGGCGCGCGAGCACGCCGTCGAGCCAGTCGGTGAAGGCCGCGAGCGTGAAGATCGCGGCGCCGAAGAGCGCGTCGACGCGCGACGACGAGATCAGAAAGAGGATGAGGAACGGGACCGCGACGATGCGGGTGATCGTGAGACCGATCGGTAAGTTCACGCGTCAACCCCGCGGCCAGAGCGCTCGGCCGGCGCCAAATTATTGCGATCCCACGACGAGCTTGTCAACGTCGGTCCCTCGCACGGGCACGACCGCCGCCGTGTCGAGGGCGAGGCAGAAGGCGACGTCCGCGCCCCTGCCCTGCGCGGTGAGCTTCCTGGCGTGCCGCGCGTCCCGTGCGAGCGCCTCGAGGTCCTTGCCGTAGCGCCGGCCGGTCTCCTGCGCGGCGTCGGCGTCCGGCGTCACGACCGCGCCGGGGGCGTCCATGCTCAACTTTGCGACCAGGAGCCCCGCGCAGACTTCGTCCTCCAGCGAGCGCTTGCCCAGCGAGCCCGAACAGACGAGCACGACGTCCCGCCCCTGTCCAAGGGCCCACGCCGCCGCGGCGCCCAGGTTCACGAGCGCGGCGACGCCGACCGCGGAGGCCTGGCGCGCGGCCGCCAGCGCGCGCGTGCCGTTGCTCGTCGTCAGCACGATCGAGCGGCCGCGCACGCGCTCGCGCGTGAACTCGAGCGGCGAGTTACCGAGGTCGAAGCCGTCGGGAGGATCGCCGTCGCGCTCGCCCGCGAGGATCACGCCGGCGCCGAGGGCGGTCTTGCGCGCGCGGGCGTCCTCCACCGACTCGATCGGCATCACGCACGCGGCGCCGTTTCCGAGCGCGGTGACGATGGTGGTCGAGGCGCGGAGCACGTCGATCACGAGCGCGGTCGCGCCGGCGAGCCGTGCCGGCACGACGCCGTCGGCGGTGGGGACGACGTCGATGCGCATCAACCACATGGCGGGTGCACAGGGTGCACCCCCCAAGCCCCCCTGCGCGTCGTCCGCGGCAAAGCCGCGGCCGCCGCGAGCGCCCTAGCGATCACGATCTCGGAGGGCCCGGATCCTGAGCCGGAGCGCGTTGAGCCGGATGAAGCCTTCGGCGTCGCGCTGGCGGTAGACACTGTCCGCCTCGAACGTCGCGAAGTCCTGGCGGTAGAGCGACTTCGCCGACTTGCGCCCGGCGACGGTGACGTTGCCCTTGTAGAGGCGCAGGCGCACGGTGCCGGTCACGTCGCGCTGGCATTCGTCCATCAGCGTCTGCAGCGCCACGCGCTCCGGCGCGAACCAGAAGCCGTAGTACACCATCTCCGCGTAGCGCGTGATCAGCGAGTCGCGAAGGTGCAGAACCTCGCGATCGAGCGTGAGCGACTCGAGCGCGCGGTGCGCGACGTGGAGGATCGTCCCGCCCGGCGTCTCGTAGACGCCGCGCGACTTCATGCCGACGAAGCGGTTCTCCACGAGATCGACGCGTCCGACGCCGTGCTCGCCGCCGAGGCGGTTGAGGTGCTCGAGCAGCGCCGCCGGCTCGAGCTTCCGGCCGTCCACGGCGACCGGGTTGCCGGCCTCGAAATCGATCTCGACCTGCACGGGAACGTCGGGCGCCGCCTCCGGCGACTGCGTCAGCAAAAACATCTTGTCCGGCGGCTCCGACCACGGGTCTTCGAGAATGCCGCCCTCGTAGGAGATGTGGAAGAGGTTGCGGTCCGTGCTGTACGGGCGCTCGGTCGTGACGGGCACCGGGATGTCGTGCTGCTTCGCGAACGCGATCAGCGCGGTCCGCGAGTTCAGGTCCCACTCCCGCCACGGGGCGATCACGCCGAGGTGCGGCGCCAGCGCCGCGTAGGTCAGCTCGAAGCGTACCTGGTCGTTGCCCTTCCCGGTCGCGCCGTGCGCGACGGCGTCCGCGTGCTCCTTCGCGGCGACTTCGACCTGCGCCTTCGCGATCAGCGGCCGCGCGATCGACGTGCCGAGCAGATACGAGCCCTCGTAGACCGCGTTGGCGCGCAGCATCGGGAAGAGGAAGTCGCGGACGAACTCCTCGCGGAGGTCGACGATGTGGACGCTGCAGGCACCCGTGCGCATCGCCTTGTCCTTGACCGGGATGAGCTCCTCGCCCTGCCCGACGTCGGCGCAGAACGCCACGACCTCGCACTTGTAGCGCTCGATGATCCAGCGCAGGATGACGGACGTGTCGAGCCCGCCCGAATAGGCGAGGACGACCTTCTTCGGGTCGCTCACGACAGCTCCTCCGTCAGCGCGGCGATGATCGCCTTCTGTGCGTGCAGCCGGTTCTCCGCCTGGTCGAACACGACGGACTGCGGACCGTCGAGCACGTCGTCGGTGATCTCCTCGCCGCGGTGGGCGGGCAGGCAGTGCATCACGAGCGCGGACGACTTCGCGAAGTTCACGAGCGGCGCGTTGATCTGGTAGCGCGCGAACGCTTCCTGCCGCCTGGTCTTCTCCGCCTCCTGCCCCATGCTCGTCCACACGTCGGTGTAGATCACGTCCGCGCCCCGCGCGGCCTCGTCGGGCTCGGTGGTCACGGTGACAGCGCCGCCCTTGCGGCGCGCCTCCGCGACGACGTTGGGATCCGGCTCGTAGCCCGGGGGACACGCGATGCGCATGTCGGCGCCGAGGGCGGCGCCGAGCAGCAGCACGGAGTGGCAGACGTTGTTGCCGTCGCCGATCCACGCGAAGCGCACCTTGGCGAAGTCGATCCCGCGCTCCCACAGCGTGAAGAAGTCGGCCACGGCCTGGCACGGGTGCTCGAAATCCGACAGCCCGTTGATCACCGGGATGGTCGCGTTCGCCGCGAGCCCCTCGATCGTCGCGTGCGCGTACACGCGCGCGCAGATGCCGTCGACCCAGCGCGAGAGGTTGCGCGCGACGTCGGGCACGGACTCGCGCGTGCCGAGCCCGATCTCCTGCCCGCCGAGATAGACGGCGCGCCCGCCGAGCTGGTTGATGCCGACCTCGAACGTCACGCGGGTGCGCAGGGACGGCTTCTCGAAGATCAGCGCGAACGTGCGCCCGGTGAGCGGCGCCGGGCGGCGCCCCGACTTCCACCCGTTCTTGAGGTCCGCCGCGAGGCTGAAGAGGTGGAGCGCGCGGTCGCGCGTGAGCTCGCCCGCCGAGATGAAGTGCTTCATGGCGGCAGGACCCGGTCGATGATCTCGAGCGCGCGGTCGCACTCGGCCTCGCCGACGATCAGCGGCGGCGTCAGCCGGAGCACCTTCTCGCCGGCGCTGAGCACGAGCAGCCCGGCCTCACGGCATGCGTCGACGAGCGGACCGACGGCCTGGCTCAGCTCGATGCCGATCAGGAGCCCGCGGCCGCGCACGTCCTTCACGACGGGATGGCGCCGGGCGACTTCGCGAAGCCCGTCCATGAGGTGACGCCCCATGCGCGCGGCGCGATCCGGGATCTTCTCCTCGAGCATCGCGGTCAGCGTGGCGAGCGCCACGGACGTGACGAACGGCGTGCCGCCGAACGTCGAGCCGTGCGTGCCGGCGGTGAGGACGGAGGCGATCTCGTTCTTCGTGAGCATCGCGCCGATCGGGACGCCGTTCGCGAGCGCCTTGGCGAGCGTCATGATGTCGGGCTGGATGCCCGCGTGCTCGTAGGCCCACAGCCGCCCCGTGCGGCCCATGCCCGTCTGCACTTCGTCGAGGATCAGCAGCGCGCCGGCCGCGTCGCACAGCTTGCGGAGGCCGGGCAGATAGCCGTCGTCGGGGATGTTGACGCCGCCCTCACCCTGGATGCACTCGACGAGCACCGCCGCGGTGCGGCCGTCGATCGCGTGCTCCATCGCCTTCAGGTCGTTGTACGGCACGTGCTTGAATCCCGGCACGAGCGGCTCGAAGCCGTGCTGGTACTTCTCCTGCCCGGTCGCGGTGACGGTGGCGAGCGTGCGGCCGTGGAAGGAGTCGCGCGTGGCCACGATCTCGTAGCGGTCGTCCGACCAGCGCGTCTTGGCGTATTTCCGCGCGATCTTGATCGCCGCCTCGTTCGCCTCCGCCCCCGAGTTGGCGAAGAAGACGCGCTCGGCGAACGAGTGCTCGCAGAGCAGCTTCGCCAGGTGGATCTGCGGCGCCGAGTGATAGAGGTTCGAGACGTGGAGCAGCGTGGCGGCCGCCTCCTGGATGGCGCCGGTCACGCGCGGATGGCAGTGCCCCAGCGAGGTGACCGCGATCCCCGCGCCGAAGTCCAGGTACTCGCGCCCGTCCGTGTCCCACACGCGGACGCCGTCGCCGCGCACGAGGCAAATCGGAGACCGGGCCCCGTAGTTCGGGGTGTGATACTGCGCGGACCACTCGAGGAGCGATTTCGTGTCCATCAGAGAACGATCTCCGTGCCGATGCCTTCGCGGGTGAACAGCTCGAGCAGGATCGCGTGGGGGACGCTCCCGTCGATGATGTGCGCCTTCGCGGTCCCGCCCTTCAACGCGCGCAGCGACGACTCGACCTTCGGCAGCATCCCGCCATCGATCACGCCGGCGCCCATGAGCCGCTCGGCTTCAGTGCGCGGGAGCGTGCTCAGCAGGCGCTTTCCGTCGTCGAGGATTCCCCGGACGTCCGTCAGATGGATGAGCTTCTCCGCACCGAGCGCCGCGGCGACTTCACCGGCCACGATGTCGGCGTTGATGTTGTACGTCTCGCCGTCACGCCCCACCCCGACCGGCGCGATGACCGGCACGAAGTTGTTCTGCTCGAGCAGGCGGATCGGCTCCGGATTCACGCACTCCACCTCGCCCACGAGCCCGATGTCGACCTCGGTCCCGTCCGGCATGCGGTGCAGGCGCCGGTGCGCGCGGATCAGCTCGCCGTCCTTGCCGCTCAGGCCGACCGCGCGGCCGCCGTGGTGGTTGATGAGGCCGACGATCTCCTTGTTGATCTTGCCGACCAGCACCATCTCGACGATCTCGACCGTCTCCTCGTCCGTCACCCGCATGCCGCCGACGAAGCGCGGCTCCTTGCCGAGCCTCTTCATCAGCGCGCCGATCTGCGGGCCGCCGCCGTGCACGATCACCGGGTTGATGCCGACGAACTTCAGGAGGATCACGTCGAGCGCGAACGGCTCCTTGAGATCCGCGCGCTCCATGGCGGCGCCGCCGTACTTGATGACGACGGTCTTTCCCCGGAACTCCCGTATATAAGGAAGCGCCTCGAGGAGAACCTCCGCCCGCTTCACCGCGTCGTCCATGTCGGTCATCAGGGGGTCAAAGGATGTACCGCGAGACGTCCTGGTCTCGCACGATGTCCCGCAGCCGGTCCTGCACGTACGTGGCGTCGATCGTGATCCGCTTGCCCGGCCGATCGGGCGCCTCGAACGAGATCTGCTCCAAGAGCTTCTCCATGATCGTGTAGAGCCGCCTGGCGCCGATGTTCTCGGTGCCTTCGTTCACCCGGACCGCGAGGTCTGCCACCGCCTCCACCGCGTCGTCCGTGAAGCCGATCGTGACACCCTCGGTGCCCAGCAATTCCACGTACTGCCTGATGAGGGCGTTGCGAGGTTCGGTCAGAATGCGGACGAAATCCGCGCGCGTCAAGGGGTCCAGCTCGACCCGGATGGGGAACCGGCCCTGCAGCTCGGGAATCAGGTCCGACGGCTTGGCGACGTGGAACGCGCCGGCGGCGATGAACAGCACGTGGTCCGTGCGGACGACGCCGTACTTCGTCGTCACGGCCGAGCCCTCGACGATCGGCAGCAGGTCGCGCTGGACGCCCTGGCGCGAGACGTCGGGCCCGTGACCGCCCTCGCGCCCGGCGATCTTGTCGAGCTCGTCGAGGAAGACGATCCCCGCGTCCTCCACGCGGCGCACCGCCTGGCTCACGACCTCGTCCATGTCGACGAGCTTCTGCGACTCTTCCTGCACGAGCAGCCGCCGCGCCTCGGTCACGCGCACGCGGCGGCGTTTCGTGCGCGACGGCATGAGGTTCGAGAGCATCTCCTTCAGGTCGATGCCCATCTGCTCCATGCCCTGCCCGGAGAGAACCTCGATCATCGGCACGTTCTGCTGCTGCGTCTCGAGCTCCACCATGCGCTCGTCGAGCCGGCCGTCGCGCAGCTGCGCGCGCAGCTTCTCACGCGTGGCGTCACGCGAGGCGTCCGGGCCGATCTCCTCCAGCGAGCCGCCGGAGTACGGCTCCGGGCGGCGCGGGAGCAGCAGGTCGAGCACGCGGTCCTCCGCCAGGTGCTCGGCGCGCTCCTTCACGCTCGCCATCACCTCGCCCTTCACCATGGTGACGGCGAGCTCGGTGAGGTCGCGGATCATCGACTCGACGTCGCGGCCGACGTAGCCGACCTCCGTGTACTTCGACGCCTCCACCTTGATGAACGGCGCCTGCGCGAGCTTCGCGAGCCGGCGCGCGACCTCCGTCTTTCCGACGCCCGTGGGACCGATCATGATGATGTTCTTCGGCGCGACCTCGTCCCGCAGCTCGGGCGAGAGCCGCTGGCGGCGCCACCGGTTGCGCAGCGCGATCGCCACCGCGCGCTTCGCGCGGTCCTGGCCGACGATGTAGCGATCGAGCTCCGCCACGATCTCTGCCGGCGTGAGCATCGCTACAGCGTTTCGACCGTGATGCGGTCGTTGGTGTAGACGCAGATGCCGGAGGCGATCCGCATGGCCTCGGTGACGATCGCCTTGGCGTCGAGGTCGGAGTGGCCGGCCAGCGCGCGTGCCGCCGCCAGCGCGAACGGCCCACCCGAGCCGATGCCGATCAGCCCGTCGTCCGGCTCGATGACGTCGCCCGTGCCGGACACGATGAACGAGTGATCCCTGTCGGCGACCGCCAGCAGCGCCTCGAGCCGGCGCAGCACGCGGTCGCTGCGCCAGTCCTTGGCGAGCTCGACCGCCGCGCGCGAGAGGTTGCCGCGATGCTGGTCCAGCTTTCCCTCGAAGCGCTCGAAGAGCGTGAACGCATCGGCCGCGGCGCCCGCGAATCCGGAGACGACCTTGTCGTGGTAGAGCTTGCGCACTTTCTTCGCGTTCGCCTTCACGATCGTCTGCCCGATCGACACCTGCCCGTCGGCGGCGATCGCGACCTGCCCGCGATGGCGCACGCACACGACGGTGGTGGCGCGGATCGCGCGCGAGGACGTGCTCACGACGCCGCGCCCTTGACGCGGGCGCGCGGGTGCGCGGCGTCGTAGATCTTCAGGAGGTGCGCGGCGCCCACGTGCGTGTAGCGCTGGGTCGTCGACAGGCGGCTGTGGCCGAGGAACTCCTGCACCGCGCGGAGGTCGGCGCCGCCGGTCAGAAGGTGCGTCGCGAAGCTGTGGCGCAGGGTGTGCGGACCGACGGCGCGCGTGATGCCGACGGCGCGCGCGGCGTTGCGCACGACGCCGTAGATCTCACGCGGCCCGACGCGCCCGCCGCGACGCGCGGGGAACAACGGGCCGTCGGCATCCCCGCGCACGGCACGCCACGCGGCGAGCGCGCGCGCCGCCTTCGAGCCGAACGGCACGATGCGCTCCTTCCGGCCCTTGCCGAGCACGCGCACGGTCTGCGCCGATGCGTCCACGTCGTCGACGTCGAGCCCGCACAGCTCGGACACGCGCAGCCCGCTGGCGTACAGCAGCTCGAGGATGGCCCGGTCGCGAATCGGGGGTGCGCCTCGCACGCCCCCAATTTCAACGAGCGCGGCGGCTTCGTCCGGATCGAGGAACGCGGCCTGCTTCTTCGGCAGGCGCGGGCCGCGCACCTCGCGCGCGGGGTTGCGCTCGAGGACGCCGCGGCGCACGAGGAACTTCATCCAGCTCCGGACCGCGGCGAGCTTGCGCGCGATCGACGCGGGATCGAGCCCGCGCGCGTGCAGCGTGACGAGGAACGCGCGGAGATGGCGCGGGGTGAGATCACGCGGAGTGAGCCGCTCGGACGCGAGGAATGCCTCGAACTGCCGGAGGTCGTTGCCGTAGCTCTTGAGCGTGTGCGGCGAGGCGTCCTTCTCCGCCGCCAGGTAGCGCAGGTACGCTGCCGGCGTGTCCGTCATGCGACGGTGGTCTCGACCTCCTGCCGGAAGCCACACCCTTCGCGGGCGCACGAGCGCGTCAGCTTGCCGCCGCGCGCGATGCGCTCGGTGAGGAACGGAGCCTGGCATTGCGGACACGGCTCGGCGACCGGCCGCTGCCACACGACGAACTTGCACTCGGGGTAGGCCGAGCAGCCGTAGAACATCCGCCCGCGCTTGCTGCGGCGCTCGACCAGCTGGCCCGCGCACCCCGGCTCCGGACAGGCAATGCCCAGCGTGATCGGCTTCGTCGTCTTGCACTCCGGATAGCCGGAGCACGCGATGAACTTTCCGTAGCGGCCGTGCTTGATGACCATCGGCCGCGCGCACGTCGGGCACGTCTCGTTCGTCGGCTCGTCCTGGAAGCGCTGGTCCTTGCCGAGATCGCGCGTGTACTTGCAGTCCGGATACGCCGAGCACGCGAGGAACTTTCCGAAGCGTCCGCGCCGCGCGAGCAGCGGCTGCCCGCAGTCCGGACACGCCTCGTCGGTCTCCTCGCCTTTCTTCTGGTTGACCATCTCCTTCTGGGCCTTCTTGAGATCCTTCTCGAACGGCCCGTAGAAGTCCTTGACGGCCTTCACCCAGTCGAGCTCGCCGTCCTCGACCTTGTCGAGCTCGTCCTCCATCTGCGCGGTGAACTCGACGTTCATGATGTCCTGGAAGAACGGCATCAGGAGGTCGGTCACCTCGGTGCCGAGCTCGGTCGGGAACAGCGTGCGGCGCTCGCGGCGCACGTAGCCGCGGTCGTGGATGATCGTGCCGAGGATCGACGCGTACGTCGACGGCCGGCCGATGCCCAGCTCTTCGAGCGCCTTCACGAGCGATGCCTCCGTGTAGCGCGGCGGCGGCTGCGTGAAGTGCTGCTTCGGATCGAGGCCGATCAGGCGCAGGACCTCGCCCTCCTCGAGCGCCGGCATCGCGAGCTCGGCTTCCTCGTCGGCGGCGGTGTCCCCGTCCTCGTACGTCTCGACGTACACGGCGGTGAAGCCCTTGAACTTCATCGTCTGGCCCTGCGCGCGGAACACGCAGCGGCCCGCGTCGATGTCCGCCGTCACGGTGTCGTACACCGCGGGCTGCATCTGGCTTGCGACGAAGCGCTCCCAGATCAGGCGATAGAGCGCGAGCTGATCCTTGGTGAGATAGCGCGAGACGCTGCGCGGATCGCGCGTCACGTCGGACGGGCGGATCGCCTCGTGCGCCTCCTGCGCGCGGCCCCGCGACTTGTACACGGGCGGCGTCGCCGGCAGATAGTCGGCGCCGAATCTTCGCGTGACGAGCTCGCGCGTCTCCGCCTGCGCGTCCTGCGACACCTGCACGGAGTCCGTGCGCATGTACGTGATGAGACCGACGGCGCCCTGGTCGCCGAGCTCCACGCCCTCGTAGAGCTGCTGCGCCACCGTCATCGTCTTGCGCGCCCAGAAGCCGAGCTTGCGTCCGGCTTCCTGCTGCAGCGTCGACGTGATGAACGGCGGCGCCGGATTGCGGCGGCGCTCGCCGCGCGAGACGCTTCGCACGACCCAGCGCGCGCTCTCGAGCCCTTCCATCGCCGCGCGCGTCGTCGCCTCGTCGGGCAGCGTGGCGGTGCGCCCGTCGCGCGGCACCTCCACGCGCTGGCCGTCGATCTCGCGCAGCGTCGCCGTGAACTCCGGCGGCAGCTTCGCGGCGAGCTTCGCGTGGAGCGACCAGTACTCCTGCGGGACGAACGCGGAGATCTCACGCTCGCGGTCGACGATGAGCCGCACCGCGACGGACTGCACGCGGCCCGCGGACAGCCCGCGCTGCACCTTGTCCCAGAGCAGCGGCGAGAGGCTGTAGCCGACGAGCCGGTCGAGGATGCGGCGCGCCTGCTGCGCGTCGACCTTCTTCAGGTCGATCTTGCCAGGGCGGTCGAACGCGGCCTTCACGGCACGCTCGGTGATCTCGTTGAAGGTGATGCGGTAGATCTTCTTCTTGTCGACCGGCAGCTCCTGCGCGAGATGCCAGCCGATCGCTTCGCCTTCCCGGTCGGGGTCGGTCGCCACGTAGAGCGCGTCGGCGCTCGCAGCCGCCTTCTTGAGCTCGTCGAGGATCTTCTTCTTCGCGGGCGTGACGACGTACTTCGGCTTGAAGTTCTTCTTCGGATCGACGCCGAGCTGCGACTTCGGAAGATCGCGCACGTGGCCCATGGACGCCTTCACCGTGTACTTGCCGTCCAGGTACTTCTGGATGGTCTTCACCTTCGTCGGCGACTCCACGACCACGAGACCTCGCCCTGCCTTCGCCACCTAGCTTCGTCCTCCTCCGACTGCGACCCAGCGCTGGCCTTCCAGCTGTCGCGCACGTCCCGCGAGCTCGAGCGACACGAGAATCACGCTCACGCGCGCCGGCGCGATGCCACACCGAACGATCACGTCTTCGATATGTTGCGCGTCGTCCACCGTCAGCGTTCGCAGCACCGCGGCCTCTTCAGACGTCGGCGCGGTGACGGCGGATTCGCCGCCCGGCACGCCCGCCGCGTCATGCACGGCGTCGCGCCACGGCGACGGTAGTTCCTGCACGATATCGACCCATGATCGTACTAGTGTAGCACCGTCACGCAGAAGCCCATGCGGACCGCGCGACATCTCGGACGTCACGCGGCCTGGAACGGCGAACACTTCGCGGCCAAAATCCCCCGCGGCGGCGGCGGTGATCAACGCTCCGCTGCGCTCCGCCGCCTCGACCACCACAACCCCGAGGGCCAGGCCCGCGATCGTGCGATTGCGAACCGGAAAATTGTGCGCCTGCGGCGGCGTGCCTGGAAAAAATTGCGACACGAGCGCGCCGTGCGCCTCGATTTCCGACGCGAGGTCGCGATTTTCGGGCGGATAGCAGCCGTCGATCCCGTGTCCGAGCACCGCGATCGTGCGCCCGCCCGCGCCGAGCGCGCCACGATGCGCGGCGGTGTCGACGCCGCGCGCGAGCCCGCTCACGATCGTGACGCCGCGGCGCGCGAGATCCGCCGCCAGCTCTCCGGCCACCGCCAGGCCATACGCGGTCGCGCGACGCGCGCCGACGATCGCGATCGCCAGCGCGTCATCCGCCGTCATCGCGCCGCGCACGTGGAGCGCCGGCGTTTCGCGTGTCGCGGCCAGCAGCGCGGGATAGTCGGGATCGCTCGGCCGAAGGACGACGTAAGACTTCGGAGGGGAACCGTCGGACTTCGGAGGGGGTTCGGGGGGTGAGTCTCTCACATCCCCGATTACAAATGACCGGTCAGGCTCTTGAAAAGAGTCCGAAAGGATACGGTCGAAGCTACTTCCGGAGGAACGTGCGCGCCTGGCCCGCGGCCTCCGAATCCGGATAGTCGCGCATCACGCGCTGCCACGCGGCCGCGGCGGCGGGCCGCTCGCGCAACATCGCGTACACCTGCCCGATCTTCAGCCACGCGTCGGCGGCGGCCGTCGAGTCCGGCGCCGCGTCGACGGCCTTGCGGTATTCGAGCAGCGCCTGCCGGTAATCGCGCTGCCTGAAGTACGCCTCGCCGATCCAGAGCTGGGCGCGCGCGATCAGCGGGCTCCGCGGATAGCGGCCGATGAAGTCGGTCAGCTCGAGCACCGCCTGCCCGTGCTCGCCCGAGCGAAACGTCTTCAGCGCCGCCGCGAACGCGCGCTCGGCCGGGACCGACGACTCGGCGGGAGCGGGCGGCGGCGCGATATTTTGTGGCGCCGCCGCCGGCGGCGGGCCCGACGCACGCGGCAGCGCTTCGACGGCGGCGATGAGCTCGCGCACCGACGCCTCGGTCGCCGCGAGCCGATTGCCGAGCGCGGCGACGCGATCCATCGTGTCGCGCAGCTTCGTCTCGGTGTCACGCACCTTCGCGCCCAGCGTGCGTGCCTCGACGAGCGTCACCGCCATGTCAGCCGAGACGCCCTGCTGGACACGGCGAAGATCCGCGATGTCCTTGTTGACTTGATCGAGCCGGGTGGTGAGCTCCTGCACGTTGCCCCGTGTCGCGCACGCCGCGGACAGCATCGCGACGCTGACGGCGAGCGAGAGCACGAGCACAGGGCGCATGGGGCGCGACTCTATCACCATTCGAGCGACTTCAGACAGACTCGAGCGCAAGAGCGCGGAAAACAATCACTTCGACTTCGTCTTCAGCCCGGATGGTCGTGTCGCCGGGAACCACCGCGAGCCCGTCCGCGCGGACCATCGACGTGAGGATCGCAGACCCTTGATCGCCGGTGAGTCTCGCACCCCAGCCGGATCCGTTCGACAGACGCTCGAGCGTCACACGGAGATAGCCGCGGCGGAAGCCGGGATTCGGGATCGGTGTCAGCGCGCGCGCGCGGAGACGCACGCGATGGATCGCCGAAAATCCGGCCATCCGCCGCAGCGCGGGACGCACGAACAGCTCGAACGTCACCATCGCGGAGACGGGATTACCGGGAAGCCCGAACACGGCGCGGGATCCCAGCGTCCCGAACGTGATCGGCTTGCCGGGGCGCATCGACACCTGCCACAGGTGCAGCTCGGCGCCCGCGCGCGTGAGCGCGGTCTTCACGAGATCGAGGTCGCCGACCGACACGCCCGCGGACGACAGCAGCACGTCGGCGGCGCCGCCCCAGCGAAGACGCTGCTCGATCGCATCGAGCTCGTCGGTGGCGATGCCGAGGTTCATCGGCTCCGCGCCCGACTCGAGCACCTGCGCGAACAGCGAGTAGCTGTTGGTGTTCGGAATCTGGCCGGGCCCGGGCTCGCGGCCGAGCTCGGCGAGCTCGTTGCCGGTCGAGAGGATCGCGACACGCGGGCGGCGATAAACGAGCACCTGCGCGTGACCGAGCGTCGCGAGCAGTCCGATTTCCGCGGGACCCAGCGCGGTGCCGGGCGTCAGGACGGCGTCGCCGACGCGCAGATCCTCGCCGCGCGGCCGCACGTACGCGCCCACGTCGACGGACACCTTGAGCGTCACGTGTCCGTCGAGCGCCTCGGTGTCTTCCTGCGGAATCACGGCGTCCGCGCCTGCCGGCAACGGCGCGCCCGTGAAGATGCGCACCGCCTCTCCCGCCCCGACGGCCCGCGACGGCATCGCGCCGGCGGTGACGGTCGCGACGACGGCGAGCCGCGCGGGCACGCGCGCGGTGTCGGTGGCGCGCACGGCGTAGCCGTCCATGGAGGAGTTCGCCCACGGCGGGATCTCGCGACGGGAGACGATCGGCTCGGCCAGCGCGCGCCCGAGCGCGTCCATGAGCGGCACGCGCTCGGCCGGCAGCGTGACCACGCGCGACAGGATCTGCTCGAGCGCCTCTTCGACGGTCAGCACGCGGACCATTTTGACATGGGAGGTGCATGAGACGTGCACCCCCCAAGCCCCCCTGCGCGCGTCACGCGGCGCGGCCGCGCGCCGCGCGAGCGCTCAATGCGCGCCGGAGTGAGGCAGGTTGAGCACGGGCTTGAAGCGCCCCATGAACCAGCGCCGGCTCAGGATGAAGAGCGCGAAGAAGCCGGCGGTGACGAGCACGTCACGGAGCCCGAGCGGCAGCCGGTTCGCCGACGACACCGTCGGGAACACCACGAGCACGCGCTCGAGGAAGATGCCGACGAGGCCCATGACGGCCACCACGACGAGCGGCGTGTGCCGCTGCGGCGGCCGGCCGGTGAGACGCTTGAGGAGATAGGCGAACGGGATCAGCCAGCCGACGAAGAAGATGACCCACGCGAGCGTGGTCCACGGCTGCACGAAGAACCGCCGCACGAAGAAGCGGGTCTCGAGCGGCACGTTGCCGTACCAGATGACCAGGTACTGCGACCAGAAGAAGTACATCCACATGATCGAAAGCGCGAACTGGAGCTTCGCCACGTCCTGGACCGCCGCGGGCGGGATCGGGATGCCGCGCGAGTTCGTCCACACCGCGAGCAGCGAGAGCATCGCGAACGCCGTGTACATCGAGCTCACGACGAAGTAGCCGCCGAAGAGGCCGCTGTACCACTTCGGATCCAGCGACATGAGCAGGTCGAAGCCCCACAGCGAGAGCGTGATGATCCAGATGAAGAGCAGGATCGTGGCGAGCCGGTTGCGCCGTGCGCGCTCCCGCTCTTCCTCGTGGGGGACGGGATCGCGCAGGAGCCGCGCGATGAACGCGTACGCGACGAGGAACAGCGCGGCCGCCAGCACGATCGTGCGCAGCCAGAAGAACGGCACGTTGAGCCACGCCGCCTTCACGGGAATCGGGTTCGTCACCCAGGGATAGAGCGCCGCGCGGCCGAGGAACAGCACGAGGAACCCGACGAACGCGGCGGGCAGGAAGCCGGCGGTCGTGAGCGCCAGCCGGCGGACCGTGGGCGACCACCGCGCCTCGGTGAGCTGCATCATCGCCGCGATGGCGGGCCCGGTGGCCGCGATCCCCGACCAGAACACGAGGTTCACGAGGTAGAGCGACCACGCTTCGGTCGCGTCGGCGGAAAGACCCCACACGAACGCCACCGCGCCGAGCACCGCGAGCACGGCCCAGAGGATCGTCATCGCGCCGCGACGCTCCGGAGGAAGTTCACGATGTGCCATGCCTCCTCGGACGACATCGCCTCGGCGTAGGACGGCATCACCGCGCCGCCCGCCATGATGTAGCTGTGCCAGTAGCCGTCGGTGCGCCCCGCCTGCAGCTGCGCGTTGGTCAGATCCGGGGGCGGTACGAATTTCGTCGAGACGGGGCCGGTGATGCCGCCCTTCGCCTCGGGCCCGTGGCACGGCACGCAGAACGTCACGAAGCGCTCCTTGCCGATCGCGACCGACTCCGGCGAGCCCTTCACCGGGTTCGGCAGCTTCGCCGCGAGGTCGCGCTGCTCGCGCGGCAGGATCATCGTCCCCCCGCGCGCGACGACGCCCGTCGGCATCGCGAACACGCGCTCGCCCGTCACGATGCGCGGCGTCTGGGTCATGTTGTCGACGAAGCGCAGCGCCGCGACGCCGCCCATCGCCGCCGCGACGCCGCCCACCACCAGCAGCACGAGCAGGAAGACGTACTTCATGCGACCGCCTTGATCTCTTCCGCGCCGGCCGATTGCAAAATTTGACGCACGGACGCGCTGCGGTCGGGCGCGCAATGCACCGCCACGCCGAACCGGTCGCTGGAGAAGCGCGGGTCGTACGCGGGGCTCGGCCGGAAGCGCGGCAGCCGGCCGAGCGTCACGAGGCCGATCAGCGTCGCGACGCCGCCGAAGAGGATCGTCAGCTCGAACGCGATCACGACGAACGGTGGAATGGACGCCACCGGCTTGCCGCCGACGATGATGCCCCACTGCATCGACGACCAGATCGTGAGCAGGAAGCCCGAAACCGTTCCCGTCAATCCGCCGAGGAGCGTGAAGAGCCGCACGGGGCTCACGGGCCGGTCACGCTCCAGCACGTCCTCGATCTCGTGGACCGGCACGGGCGTGTAGACCGTCAGGTCGTGATAGCCCTTCGCGCGCAGGTCCTCGAGCGCGCGGACCGTCGTGTCCACGTGGGCGAAGACGCCGACGATGGATCTCGACGCCCCGTGGTCATCGACCGTGACCGACTCAGTGGTGGGCATGACGGGCGTCCTTCATCGGCGGCGGCAGCGTCTCCTTCACCTCGACGATCGACAGCGACGGCATCACGCGGATGAACCCGAGGAAGAGCAGAAAGAAGAACGCGAAGCTGCCGACGACGATCATGGTGTCGGTCGCCGACGGCTTGTAGATGCCCCACGTGTACGGATAGAAGTCGTGCGCGAGCGACGGCACGATGATGTTGAAGCGCTCGAACCACATGCCGATCAGCACGAGGATCGAGACCGTGTAGAGGACCGGCACGCTCGTGCGCGCGCGCTTCCAGAAGAGGATCAGCGGCGACACGCAGTTGCAGAAGTACATCGTCCACAGCGCCCACGCGTAGCTCTTCGTCACCTTCCAGAACAGCGACGCCTTCTCGAAGTTGTCGCCGCTGTACCAGGCCGTGAACACCTCGCAGACGTAGAAATAGGTCAACACGAGGCCCGTCGCGAGGATCAGCTTGGCCATGTAGTCCAGGTGCCGCTCGGTCAGGTACGCGTGCAGCCCGAAGAAGTGGCGCATCGGAATGACGAGGATCACGACCATCGCGAAGCCCGAGAAGATCGCGCCGTCAACGAAGAACGGGGCGAACAGCGTCGAGTGCCAGCCGGGGACGAGCGCCATCGCGAAGTCCCACGAGACCACGCTGTGCACGGAGAGCACGAGCGGGGTCGCCAGCGCGGCGAAGAGCCCGTACGCACGGCGGTACGGACGCCACTGGTCGTCCGCGCCTTCCCACCCGAGCGACAGCATCCCGTAGATCCGGCGGCGCCAGCCCGTCGAGGCGTCGCGCAGGGCCGCGATGTCCGGCACGAGGCCGACGATGAAGAAGATCGTGCTGACGCTCAGGTACGTCGAGATCGCGAACACGTCCCAGACGAGCGGCGAGCGGAAGTTCGGCCAGAGATAGCGCTGGTTCGGGTACGGCAGCAGGAAGTACGCGAACCACATCCGGCCCGCGTGGATCAGCGGGAACAGGCCCGCGGTCATGACCGCGAAGATCGTCATCGCCTCGGCCGCGCGATAGACGGACGTCCGCCATCGCGCGCGGAACAGGTAGAGGACGGCGGAGATCAGCGTGCCCGCGTGCCCGATACCGATCCAGAACACGAACGTGGTGATGTACATCGCCCACATCTGCGGCGCGCGCTTTCCGGCGGCGCCCATGCCGATGTAGATCTGGTACGTCCACGCCGTGAGGAAGGCCGCGAGCAGCAGGCCGATGACGCACATCCAGGCGAAGTACAGGTTGCCCGGCGTGCGCAGGGTCGCGACGACGTCGCGGTTGACGTCGCCGAACGTCGGGGTCCGATGCTCCACCACCGCCATCAGGCGTGCCCTCCGCGCGCCGGCGGTTTCTCGCCGTGGCCGCCGCCGCGCGTGACCTTCTTCAGATACGTGACCGACGGCCGCGTGCCGAGCTCGTCGAGCACGTCGTACGCGCGCGCCGCGACCCGGTGCTTCGACACGGCGCTCTGCGGATCCTTCAGGTTCCCGAACGTGATGGCGTTCGTCGGACAGGTCTGCTGGCAGGCGGTCATGATGTCGCCGTCCCTCACCGAGCGCTTCTCGTCCCGTGCCCGGTCCTTGCCCGCGACGATGCGCTGCACGCACATCGTGCATTTCTCCATGACGCCGAGCTGCCGGACCGTGACCTCGGGGTTGAGCTGCACATCCAGCGGCGTGGGGAACTCGTAGTTGAACCAGTTGAAGCGGCGCACGTGGTACGGGCAGTTGTTGCCGCAGTAGCGCGTGCCCACGCAGCGGTTGTAGACCTGCCCGTTCAGGCCTTCCTCGGTGCGGTACGCCGCGAACACCGGGCACACCGGCTCGCACGGCGCGACTTCACAATGCTGGCAGAACATCGGCATGAACGTGTTGTGCTGGTGATCGTCCTTGCCCTCGGCCCAGCGCTCGACGCGCAGCCAGTGCGCCTGGCGGCCGTACGCGGCCTGCGCCTTGCCGACGACCGGCACGTTGTTCTCGGCGATGCACGCGACGGCGCACGCCTGGCAGCCGATGCACGCGTCGGTGTCGACGCTCATGCCCCAGCGGTAGCCGCGATATTCCTGCGGCGGGTACATGCTGTAGTCGGGATGCTCCTCGCGCTTGCCGCGGAGCGCCTGCTCGCGCGCCGCCGGCAGGTCCACGTGGCGGACGATCTCCCGCTCTTCCTGGTCGTGCGTCCCCTGCAGGATCGCGAGCGGCCGGCGCGTGCCGGTCTTCGTCAGCGTCACGCGCACCGCGAGGTAGCTCACGCCACCGCCGGGCTCGGGCGCCGCGGGCAGCAGCGCCATCGGATTCGTCGGCGTCGACGTCGCGGTGACGTACCGGCCGTTGCGCACGTGATACGGCGCGTAGCGATGGCCCATCGGGATCGCGACGGCCTGCGGATGCAGCGAGCTCGACACGTACGCCGGCAGCTCGAGCGATCCGTGCGGCGAGCTCACGCGCAGCACGTCGCCGTTCTCGATGCCCTGCTTCTTCGCGACGTCTTTCGGCACCTCGACCCACGCGTCCCACGAGGCCTGCGTGATCGTGTCGGGCACTTCCTGCAGCCACGAGCTGGCGGCGCTCCGTCCGTCGAAGAAGCGGAACGACGGATACGCGAGCAGCGCGAGCCCCGAGGCGTCGCCGTCGAGCTTCGGCGCGCCCGCCGCGACGGCGCCGATCTTCGGCGCCACGCTCGCGCCGGGCGTGTCACGCCAGAGGCCGCCGTGCTGGAGCGTCGCAGCCCACTGGTCCTTCACCGTGGGCTCCCATACGCTCTTCACGTAAGCCTCGACGCTCGCCCACGGCAGCGGGCCCTTGCCTTCCTCGCTGATCCCGAGCGCCGCGCGTCCGAGCACGAGCATCACGTCGCCCATCGGCCGCGCGTCGCGGATCGGCATCATCGTGGGCTGCATGAGCCCGATGACGCCGTCGCGCGCCGCGTAGTCGCCCCACGATTCGAGCCAGTGCGTGTCGGGGAGCACGACGTGCGCGAGCGCGGTCGTCTCGTCCGGACGATTCGCGAAGCTGACGACGAGCCCGACCTTCTTCGCGGCGTCGGCGAACTTCAGGCCGCCGGGCAGCGTGAACGCGGGGTTGATGCCGGGACCGAGCAGCAGCGTGTCGATCTCGCCGCTCGCCATCGCCTGCACGAGCGCGGCGACGTCCGCGTACGGCGTCACGCGTCCGTACGCCGCGTCCGGGCCGAACCGCACGGTCTTGCCGACCGCGCCGAGCGCCGCGTTCAGGAGCGCGACGGCCGTGTGCAGCGCCACCGCGTTCGAGCCGGTGACGCCGGCGCCGCCGCCGACGACGAGCGCGGGCTTCGCGTGCACGAGCGCTTCCGCGATCTTCTTGACGGCGTCCGGCTCCACGCCCGCGTCTTCCGCCGCCTTCTTCGGATCGAGCGCGCCCGCCGCGTCCGCGAAGCGCTTGTCGACGGCGCCGCCGTCCGCGAGCATCTTGAGGACCGCGAGCGCGACCAGCGCCTCCGTCCCCGGCGCGTTGCGCACCCAGTGGTCCGCGTTCGACGCCGTCAGCGACTGCCGCGGCTCCACGTGGATGAACGTGCCGGCCTTCCCCTCGCGGAACGCGTGCATGCGCGCGAAGCCGCGCGCGTAGCCGACGTTGCTCACCCACGTCTCGAGGAAGTCGGCGCCGAACGAGACCACGACCTCGGCATCCTCGAACGCGTGGTACGGCACCGCGTCGCGCCCGAACACCGCGCGGTTCGCCGCGCGCTGCGCTTCGTGACCGAACGGCTCGTAGCTCACGCGCGGCCGCGCGCCGACCGCCTGCGTCCACTTGTCGAGCAGCGCGCCGAGGCTGCCGCTCTCGAGCTGCGTGACGACCGCGATCCCCTTCTTCGCGCCGCGCGCCTCTCCGAGGCGATCGCCGACGGCCTTGAGCGCGTCGTCCCAGCTCACGGACTTCAGCGCGTCGCCCTCGCGGCGCTGCGGCCCGGTGAAGCGATCCGGGTGATAGAGGTTCTGCAGGGCCGCCTGCCCGCGTCCGCACAGGGCTCCGTGATTGACCGGGTGATCCGGGTTGCCTTCGAGCTTGACCACGCGCCCGTCGCGGTTCTTCGCGAGCACGCCGCAGCCGGCCGGACATTCGCGACAGACGGTCGCGAACCACGACGCGACGCCCGGGACGAGCTGATCGCTGGGAACGACCAGCGGCAGGATCTTCTCGCCCGCCTCCTGGCATCCGGCGGTCGCCGCGGCGGCGCCGACCGTGCTCACGATCTTGAAGAAGTCGCGTCGATTCAGAGGGGCCCCCATCTCAGTGGTGGCAGGCGACGCAGTCGAGCGGGGCCTTCGCGCCGCGCGTCGCGTTCTGGTCGCGATGACAGTCGATGCACCACCCCATGCTGAGGGGCGGCGACGCGGGCTTCACCCCGGTGAGGTTGATGAGATCGTTCACGAGGCGCGGGCCGGTGCGACCGGCGGCGGTCGTCATGGTCTCGATCGGCCCGTGACAGGTCTGGCACGCGACACCCGCGCGCACGTGCGGCTTGTGCGGGAAGTACGTGAACTCCGGGACCTTGAACACGCGCACCCACGGAATGGGTTCGCTCTTCGCCGCGTATTCAGACAGCTTCTTGATCTCCGGCTTGTCGGCCGCGGTGATCTTGTGACAGCCCATGCACCGCGTGACCGACGGCAGCCCCGCGTACTCGGAGCGGCGCGCGTCCGCGTGGCAGTACTGGCAGTCGATCTTGTACGTCTGGACGTGGACGTTGTGCGGAAAGTTGATGGGCTGCACCGACGCCTGCGCGACGGCCGGCTGACGGCTCCACGACGACAGCGCCAGGAACACCAGAACGGCGAGCAAGACCGCGCCGAGCGCACCAACGCCCGCCTTCGCCTGCATGGACAGTCGAACGCCCTCCCGAGAGGTGTGAAAACCTTGTGAACCCTATCACTCGCAAAAAGAGCGTGTCAATGGAAGTGAACGGCCCAGGTCAGTATTTGAACTTGGGGGTGTGAGAGGCTCCCCCCCAAACCCCCTCCCGGCGACCGGAGCACGCCGGCCTGCGCTACTTCGCCTGGAGCGCGATCGCGATGCTCTCCGCGGCGGCCCGGGCGGCGTGGTCGAGATCGGCGTCCGTGTGCGCGAGCGAGACGAACGCGGCCTCGAACTGCGACGGCGCGAGGTAGACGCCGCGCTCGAGCATCGCGTGGAAGAACGCCGCGTACCGCTTCTTGTCGGCGCGGGCGGCGGACGGCCAGTCCGTCACCGGCCCCTCGCAGAAGAAGCCCGTCATCATCGAGCCCACGCGGTTCACGGTGAGCGGCACGCCGGCCTTGCGGGCGGCGTCGCGCAGCCCGAGCTCCGCCTTCGCGCCGAGCCGCTCGAGCCGGTCGTAGACGCCGGACGTGCGCAGCGCGGCCAGCGTCGCCAGGCCCGCGCTCACCGCGAGCGGATTGCCGGAGAGCGTACCGGCCTGGTACACGCCGCCGAGCGGCGCCACGTTGCTCATGACCTCCCGCCGACCCCCATAAGCGCCGACCGGCAGGCCGCCCCCGATGATCTTGCCGAGACAGGTCAGGTCCGGCCGCACGCCGTACCGCTCCTGCGCCCCACCGTACGCGATGCGGAAGCCCGTGATCACTTCGTCGAAGATCAGGAGCGCGCCGTGCTCGGTCGTCACCGCGCGCAGCGTCTCGAGGAATCCGGGCGCCGGCGGCACCACGCCCATGTTGCCGGCGACGGGCTCGAGGATGACCGCGGCGATCTCGCCGCCGCGCTGGCGGAAGAGCTGTCGGACACCGTCGACGTCGTTGTACTGCAGCGTCACCGTGAGCGCGGCGAGCGCCGCCGGCACGCCCTTGCTGTCGGGGATCCCGAACGTCGCGCCGCCCGATCCCGCCTTCACGAGGAGGCTGTCGGCGTGGCCGTGATAGCCGCCGTCGAACTTCACCAGCACGTCGCGCCCGGTCGCCCCGCGCGCGACACGGATCGCGCTCATCGCGGCTTCCGTCCCCGAGCTGACGAGCCGCACCATCTCCATCGACGGATACGCCGCGGTGATGGTCTCGGCCATCGTCACCTCGAGCTCCGTCGGCGCCCCGTAGCTCGTTCCGCGCCGCGCGGTCTCGGTGATCGCCTCGACGACGGCCGCCGGCGCGTGGCCGAGGATCAGCGGTCCCCACGACCCGACGAAGTCGATGTACGTCTTGCCGTCGGCGTCCGTGATGCGCGCACCCTCGCCGCGCGCGATGAACGGCGCCTGGCCGCCGACGCCACGGAACGCCCGCACGGGGCTGTTGACGCCCGCGGGCATGACCTTCTCGGCGGCCTTCATCAGATCCTCAGAGCGGCTCATCGCGAGCTCCCCGCGCCGTTGACCGCGAGCTCGATCTCGGCGAACGCGCGCTGTGACGCGTTCCACCGGAACGCCGCCATGCCGTCCACACGGTCTTCACGGACCGACGTCACGACATACGTGGTCTGCGGATACGTCGGCTCGTCGCCGAGCATCGCGTTGCGGCGGTCGGTCTCAGAAAAGTAGGCACCGGCGTCGATGTGCGAGTGGTAGATCACGCTCACGGTGAACCCTTCTCCTTCCAGCCGTCCGATACGCAGGAGGTCGGCGGGATCGATGTAGTAGGCGGTGCGCGCGTCGCGCGGATGGCGCTCGGGATCGCGCGCGTGCAATTCGTTCTGCACGTTGCGGCACGGCAGGAGCCGGCGCTCGCCGCTGCGGGTCAGGATCACGCCGCACGACTCCGCCGGATACTCCGCCAGCGCCTGGGCCTGGATACGCTCCGTCTCCTCCGGGGTGAGGATCACGCGGCGCCGCCTGCGAGGGCGCTCCCGCCCGCAAGGGCGGGAATGATGCTGACCTCGTCGCCGTCCTTCACGCGCGTGCCGAGGCCCGCCGCGTCGTCGATCGCGTCGCCGTTGACGTAGATGTTCACGTGACGATGGAGCTCGCCCTGCTCGTTGCGCACGAGCCCCTTGAGCCCGGCGTACGCGCGCTCGAGCTCGTCGAGCACGCCGCCGACGTCGCGCGCGTTCGCCTCCACGCGATCGCGATTGCCGGTCGCGCGGCGAAAGGGTGTCGGAATGTAGACGGTCACGGCCATGTCGATTTTCCTATCCGAGACTGAGGTAACGCTCGCCCGTGTCCGGCAGGATCGTCACGACCACCTGCTCCGGCCCGAGCTCACTCGCGACCGCGCACGCGGCGAAGGCGGCGGCGCCCGCCGAGATCCCGGCGAGCAGGCCCTCCTCGCGGCACAGCCGGCGCGACCACACCGTCGCGTCCTCGTCCTTCACGAGAATGATGCGATCGATGATCGAACGATTCAGCACGCCCGGCACGAACGAGGCGCCGATGCCGTGGATCGCGTGCGGGCGGAACTTGCCGCCGGAGAGCACGGGCGAGCGCGCCGGCTCCACCGCGACCACCTGCACGCCGGGCACCTTTTCCTTGAGGACCTCGCCGACGCCGGTGATCGTGCCGCCGGTGCCGACGCCGGCCACGAACGCGTCGATCCGTCCGCCGGTCTGCTCGAGGATCTCCAGCGCGGTGGTGCGCCGGTGGATCTCGGGGTTCGCGGGATTCTGGAACTGCTGCGGCATGAAGTAGTCGGGATGCTCGCGCACGAGCTCGGTGGCCGCGAAGACCGCGCCCGTCATCCCCTCGATCGCCGGGGTCAGGTGGATCTCGGCGCCGAACCGCGCGAGCAGCCGCTGCCGCTCGACGCTCATGTCGTCGGGCATCGTGAGAATGAGGCGGTAGCCCTTCACCGCGGCGGCCATCGCGAGGCCGATTCCGGTGTTGCCGCTGGTCGGCTCGACGATCGTGCCACCCGGCTTGAGCACGCCACGCCGCTCCGCGTCCTCGACCATCGCGACGCCGATGCGGTCCTTCACGCTGCCCGCGGGGTTGTGCGACTCGACCTTCGCGAGCACGATCCCGCGCCCGGGCTTCGGCAAGCGGTTGAGGCGCACGATCGGCGTGTGTCCGACGAGCTCGAGGACTGATGCGGCAACCTTCATCGTCGTCACCATTATCCGGCACTCGCGGAGGGCGGCGATTCACTCGCCGCACGGAGCGCCGGGGGGCTTGGGGGGCCGCTGGAGGCGGCCCCCAATGTCATATGTGCCACATCGGGCGGCGTGCGGCTCGCCGCTGCGCCGCCTGCGCGGCGAGCTCGCCGAACGTGAGCTGATCGACCACCTGCGACACCGCGTCGCTGATCCGGCGCCACAGCTCCGCGAGATCGTCGCCGTGCCCGTTGCGCGGCCGCGCCTGCGGGCGGAGCGAGGACGCTCCGGTCTCGAACGGAACGCCCGTGCCCTCCACCGCGCGCAGCACCGCGCCGACCGTGATCTCGTCCGGCGCCTTGGTGAGATGGTACCCGCCGGACGACCCGCGCTTGGACGTGAGGATGCCCGCGCGCTTCAGCGAGAGCAGAACCTGCTCGAGGTAGCGCTGCGGGATCGCCTCGCGCTCCGCGATCTCCTGGATCGGGATGAGGTCGCGGTCGCGATGGAGCGCCAGGTCCAGCACCGCCTTGATCGCATACTCGCCCTTCGCGGAAATCCGCACGGCCGCCCCTCGCTCAGCGGGACTCGAGCCCGCGCTCGATGGCGCGCACCGCGTCCTTCGCGAAATACGTGATGACGATGTCCGCGCCCGCGCGCTTGATCGAGACCAGCGCTTCCATCATCGCGCGGCCCTCGTCGAGCCAGCCGAGCCGGCCCGCCGCACGGATCATCGCGTACTCGCCGGACACCGAGTAGGCCGCGAGCGGCAGCCCGAACTCCTGCTTCGCGCGCGCGATGATGTCGAGGTACGGCAGCGCCGGCTTCACCATCACGATGTCCGCGCCCTCGTCGACGTCGAGCGCGATCTCGCGCATCGCCTCGAGACCGTTGGCCGGGTCCATCTGGTACGAGCGCCGGTCGCCGAACTGCGGCGTCGACTGCGCCGCCTCGCGGAACGGGCCGTAGAAGCACGACGCGTACTTCGCCGAGTACGCCATGATCGGCGTCTCGAGCAGCGACGCCTCGTCGAGCGCCTCGCGGATGGCGCCCACGCGGCCGTCCATCATGTCCGACGGCGCGACCATGTCGGCGCCCGCCTCGGCGTGCGACACGGCGGTGCGCGCGATCAGCTCCAGCGTCGGATCGTTCTTCACGACGCCGTCCTCGACGACACCGCAGTGGCCGTGGCTCGTGTACTCGCAGAGACACACGTCCGTGATCACGAGCAGATCCGGCACCGTGTCCTTCACCGCGCGCACCGCCTGCTGGATGATCCCGTCCTCCGCGTAGGCCTCGCTGCCGCGCGCGTCCTTCTCCTCCGGAATGCCGAAGAGCAGGATCGCGGGGATGCCCATGCCCGCCGCGTCCTTCGCCTCCTTCACCAGCTCGTCGATCGAGAGCTGGTACTGGCCCGGCATCGCGCCGATCTCCTGGCGCACGCCGCGGCCGTGCACGACGAAGAGCGGATAGACGAGGTCGTCCACGGCGAGCGCGGTCTCGCGCACCATCTTGCGGAGCAGCGACTTCTCGCGGAGCCGGCGGGGGCGATAGACGCCGTGGGCCATCACGCACTCCTCTTCGGGCGGCCGCCGCTGCGCATCAGCCGCGGCTGCGCGCGAAAGTATTCCACCAGCGCGCGCGTGAGCGCGGGGATCGTGTACTCGGCCGGCATCACGTCGGTCGCGAGCCCGTACTCCGCCGCCGTCGCCGCCGTGATGGGGCCGATCGACGCGACGGTCACGCCGCTCAGCAGCGCGCGGCGCTCGTCGTCGGTGAAGAGCTCGGCGAAGTTGCGCGCGGTCGACGAGCTGGTGAACGTCACCGCGTGGACGCTGCGCGCGGCGAGCGCGTCGCGCAGGCGGTCCGCGTCCCGCTCGACCTTGCGGGTGACGTAGACCGGCACCTCGGCGACGTCCGCATTCGCCTTGCGCAGCTCGGTGACCAGCACGTCGCGGGTCTGCGCCGCGCGCGGCAGCAGCACGCGGTCGCCGGGCTTGAGCTCGCGGCGCAGGCGCGCGACGAGGCCCTCCGCGCGATACTCGCCGGGCACCACGTCCGCGCGCACCCCGTGCTCGGCGAGCGCTTCCGCGGTGGCGGGACCGATCGCCGCGACCCGGCGCCGCCCGATCGCGGCCCACGCGTGACGGCGCGCGGTGAGACGGCGATCGACCATCGCGACCCCGTTCACGCTCGTGAACACCACCCAGGCGAACGTGTCGATCGTATCGAGTGCGTCGTCGAGCGGCTCCCACGAGGGCGGGGGCTCGATGGCGATGGTCGGCGCCGCGAGCACGCGCGCGCCCTCCGCCTCGAGCAGCTCCACGAAGCGTTGCGCCTGCGCCGCCGCGCGCGTGATCACGATCGTCCGCCCCTGCAGGGGCCGCATCTCCGTCGCCTGGGTCATACGAGGCATTGTCTCCTCACGGCTGGGATCCGGTTAATGGTCCTTCGGTGACAGCGCCACCATCGCCGCCGCGCCCTGCCCGAGCAAGCCGTCCGCGAGCTTCCGGCCGAGCGCCCCGGCGTCGACCGGCGCCGCGGTCCCGCGCTCGCGCAGGATGCGCCGGCCATCCTCGCTCACCACGATCGCGTACATCGTGAGCGTGTCCCCTTCGAGCGCCGCGTGTCCGGCGACCGGCGTCACGCACGACGCGCCCAGACGCGCCAGGAACGAGCGCTCGGCCAGCGTGCACGCGCGGGTGGCGCGGTCGTCGAGCGGGGCCAGCGCCTGCCGCGCGCGCGTGTCGTCGTCCCGCGTCTCGAGCGCCAGCGTGCCCTGCCCGACGGCGGGCACGAAGACGTCGGGCGCCAGCGCCTCGGTGTGCGGCGGTACCAGGCCGAGGCGCTTGAGTCCCGCGGCCGCGAGCACGGTCGCCTCGCACTCGCCGCTCTCGAGCTTCCTGAGCCGCGTGTCGACGTTGCCGCGCAGCGGCTCGACGGTGAGGTCCGGGCGAGCGGCGAGCACGAGCGCGCGACGCCGCGGGCTCGAGGTGCCGACGACGGCGCCCGCCGGCATCGCGGCGAGGCCGCCGGGCCGCCGGCCGACCAGCACGTCGCGCGGGTCTTCGCGCGCGGGAAACGCGGCGAGCACGAGGCCGTCGGGAACTTCCGCCGGCAGATCCTTCAGGCTGTGCACGGCGATGTCGACGGTGCGCGCGAGCAGCGCCTCCTCGATCTCGCGCACGAAGAGCCCCTTGCCGCCCACGGCGGCAAGCCGCGCGCTCGCGAGACGATCGCCTTCCGTGCGGATCGCCACGATCTCGGCCTCGTGCCCGTGCGCGCGCAGCCCGGAGGCCACGAAGTTGGCCTGCACGAGGGCGAGCGCGCTTCCGCGCGTGCCGATCCTGAACGGAGCGCGGCTCATGGCGTCCGCCCCAGCCCGAACAGCTCCTGCACGAGCGCCGTCCACGAGCGCGCGGCGCCCGCGCGCCCGGACTCACGGAGCTTGGTGATCGGCGCGTGCAGGATCTTGTTCACGATGGCGCTCGAGAGCGCTTCCATCGCGTCGCGCGTCTCGCTGGAGGCGTCGGGCACGCGCGCGAGCGCGCGGCGCAGCTCGGCGATGCGGATCGCCTCCAGCCGCTCGCGCAGCGAGACGATCGTCGGGACGACCTCGACGTCCCGCAGCCGCGCCGCGAACTTCGCGACCTCGCGCTCGACCAGCGTCTCCGCGCGCTGCGCCTCGCGCGCGCGCTCGCGCAGGTTCGCGTCCACGACCTGCTTGAGGTCGTCGATGTCGTAGCAGTAGACGTCGTCGAGGCTCTCGACGGACTCCTCGACGTCGCGCGGCACCGCGATGTCGATGAAGAACAGCGGACGCCCGCGGCGCCCGAGCATCACGCGGTGGACGAGCTCACGCCGGATCACGGGCTCCGGCGCGCCGGTGGACGTCACCACGATGTCGACGGAGCCGAGCGCCACGTCGAGCTCCTCGAACGGCACCGCGGTGCCCGAGAGCGCGCGCGCCATCTCCTGGGCGCGCGACCACGTGCGGTTGACCACGTAGATCGGAAACGCGCCCTGGTCGACGAGGTGCTTGGCGGCGAGCTCGCTCATCTTCCCCGCGCCCACCAGCAGCACCGCGCGGCCCGTGAGCCCCGCGAAGATCTTGCGCGCGAGCTCGACGGCGGCGAACGAGACCGAGACGGCGTGGCGCGCGATGTCCGTCTCCGTTCGCACCTTCTTGGCGACGGCGAACGCCTGCGAGAACAGCGTGTGCAGCGTCGGGCCCACCGCCTCGCACGCCTGCGCGAGCGCGAACGCGTCCTTCACCTGCCCGAGGATCTGCGGCTCGCCGATCATCATCGAGTCGAGGCTCGACGCCACGCGGAACGCGTGACGGATCGCCTCCTCGTCGAGGTGCGTGTAGACGTGCGGCTCGAGCGTGGCGGGATCGATGCCCCGATGCTGACAGAGACGGCGGAAGACGGTCGCGCGCGCCTCGCCCGGCGCGTCGGCGACCGCGTACACCTCGACGCGGTTGCACGTCGAGATCACGACGGCCTCGCGCGCGGCGCCGGTGGCCTGGACGTCGCGCACCAGCTCGCGGAGCTTGTCTTCCTCGACGGCGAGCTGCTCGCGGAGCGCGACGGGCGCGGTGCGATGGTTGACGCCGGCGACGAAGAGCGCCATCAGGAGCCGTGCCGTCCGGGCAGGAAGAACCCGGCCCCGAGGGTCAGGACCAGCATCGTGAAGCCGAACAGCGCGAAGTACGCCGCGCGGCGGCCGTGCAATCCCACGAGCGCGCGGCCCGCGAGCGTCGCCGCGTAGATGCCCCACGCCAGCGACGACAGGGAGGCGAGCGGGTCGAACGTGAGCACGCTCCCCCACGCCGTGCGCGCCCACACCGCGCCGAGGATGAGCCCCGTCGTGAGGAACGGAAAGCCGAGCGCGAGCGTGCGATACGTCAGGCGATCGAGCGTCTGGAGATCCGGCAGCCGGTAGTAGAACGTCCCCGGGCGCTTCGCCTTGAGCTGGCGCTCCTGCAGCAGGTACATCAGGGCACCCGCGAAGTTCAGCACGAAGGCGGCGATCCCCACCATCGCGAGCGCGATGTGCACCCACACCCACGCGCCGGGGAACGCCGCGCCGAGCTGCTCGAGGCCCGCGGGCCGCGCGGCGGACGCCTTCAGGCTGAGCACGACCACGATCGGCAGCACGAAGGCGCCGAGCGCGGGGATCCGGTACTGCCGCTCGACGAGCATCTCGAGGAGGACGACGACCCAGATCGCCGTCGAGACCGCTTGCGACAGGCTCCCGAGCGGCGGACGGCCCGTTTCGACCGCGAGCGTGATCAGCGCGATCGAATGCGCGATCCACCCGGCGAGCGTGGCGAGGCTCGTGAGCCGGTGGACGATCTCTTCGCGCTGCACGAGGTAGGCGAGCGCGAGACTGGTCGCGCTCGCGTACAGGATCAGCGCGATGTTCGAGAGGACCCCGAGCATTGAACAACCAATTTACCACATTCCCGATGCATATCGCGGTGAGGAAATGAAGTCTAAATATCTGCCGAGAAAAGCCTAATCGGCCAAAGCGAGGTCGAGCACAGTCGGGAGCGGGCGCCGGTATCCGGCCTGACGCGCGGCGAGATCGAGGTGCGGCGAGCCCCAGTCCTCGACGATCGCCATCCGCGCGTTCCACCGCTGCCGGCGATCGACCTGTTTCACGTAACCCCTGCACTTGATGCACGCGGCCATGAAGTACGCCTCGTCCGCGCCACCGGCCTCGAGCCGTGTCAGATCACCGGACGCCTCGGCGCCGCAGAGCGGGCATCGCGCGCGCGAGAAAATCCACCCGCCGCCACAGAGGTGACATGTCAGCCGCAGCCGGCCGTCCTCGACGACGTCGCCGAAGCCCGGCGGCGCGCCGCAGAACGGACACACGCCGAGAGTCCACACGCCCTCGACGGCGAGCGCGCGCGCGTCACGCAGCGCCCACTCGAGCGCGGGCCTGAGGCCCGCGTACGCGAGGAACGCGACGACCGCGGGTCGCATCGCGAGCTGCCGTGCCGCCGCCGCGCCGACGGCGCCGCGCGAGGGCAGAAACGCCTCGGGCCCCAGCCGTCCGGCGTCCCACTCGTCGGCCAGTCGCCGCATTCCCGCCGCTTCCTCGGGCCGCACGGCCGTGACGGCTTCCATCGCGACCGCGACGACGTCTTCGATCGCATCCCGCTCGATCGCGACCGGAAACTCGGCGAGCAGCGGCACGCCACGGCGCCAGCACGCGTCGCATTCTTGTCGATCCCACGCCGGCGCCGCGCCCGACGGCTCCCACTGCGCCCAGGCGTCGACGATCGGGCCGTACGGCACGAGGCTCTCGAAGAGCGCGCTCCGGCGCTGGAGCAGATCCGCCCAGTCGTCGCGAAGATCGATGATCGGCATCAGGGATGGAGGGTCCGGCCGGAATGCCGGCCGGCGCCCTCCGCGCGGAGCATTACGACTGGATGGACATCACCACGACGTAGCGCAGCACGAAGCCGCCCGCGAGCACGAGCAGCGCGGCGACGGCGGACAGCACCTTCACGCGATGGCCGACGAAATCGATCGCGAGCGGAATCAGCAGGCCGACGCCGACGAGCCCGCCCCAGAACAACGGCGCGAAGTGTCCGGAGACGATCGGCTTCGCCGCGGAGCCGAGCAGCCCGAGGAACACGGCGAGCAGCACGAGCTCGATGATCATCGAGAAGCGGTCGGCGCGTTTGACCTTGCGCCACCCCGCCGCGGTGGAGCCGCCGGTGAGGAACAGGATCAGCGAGATCGCCGCCATGCCGGTCGACGCGCCGGACGCGAGGAACAGCGCCCCCATCAGCCGCGCGTCGCTCCAGAACGGCAGCGCGGAGCTCGAGAGCAGCACGCCGGTGTAGCTCGCGAGGAAGAATCCGAAGAACATGCCGACGAGCGAGACGGCGCGGCGCAGTCGCTCGACCTGTGCCGCGCCGGACAGGCTCATCGCCGCGGACAGGAACGTGAAGATGCCGAACACCCCGACCGCCCACGCGCCGATCGACATCGGATCCCAGAACTTGAACACGCGCAGCATGTTGAGGAAGCGCGTGGGGACGCCGAGGTCGGCGATGAGCAGGAGGCCGCACGCCGCCACGAGCGGCAGCGCGATGAAGTAGCCGATGCGCGCGACCTTCTTGTCGCCGGGCTCGCCGAAGATGTCGGCGATCGCGGCCGTGAAGTAGGCGCCCCCGGCGATGCCGCCGAGGAAGAAATACCAGACGATCATCATCTCCCAGTGCGGCGTCTTGAGCATCACTCCTCTCCCTTCTCGCCGCGCGAGCGGAAGGCGAGCAGCGCGCCGACGCCGACGAGGAGCGCGGAGCCGATCGACAGCAGTGAGTCGGCGACGATGTTGCGTCCCGGCAGCTTCGGATTCGCCGGGAGGTTGTAGGTTTCCGGCTTCGAGAGCAGCAGGAAGAACGCGTTCAGCCCGCCGAGGAAGCCCTTGGAGTCGGCTCCATACAATTGCGCTTCCTTGAACCCCATGCCCTTCAGGGTCTCGACGCGCTTCTGCGCCTTCGCGACCAGCTCGTCGCGGAAGCCGAACTGGATCGATTCCGTCGGGCACGCCTTCGCGCACGCGGGTCCGAGGCCGTTGTGGATACGGTCGTTGCAGAACGTGCACTTCTTCGCGGTGCCGGTCTGCTCGTTGAACGCGACCACGCCGAACGGACACGACGACACGCAGTAGCGGCAGCCGTTGCAGAGGTCCTGGTTGATGTTGACGGTGCCGTGCTCGGTCCGGTAGATGGCGCCGGTCGGGCACGCGTTGAGGCAGCCGGCGTCCGCGCAGTGCTTGCAGACGTCGGACATGAGCAGCCACGCCAGCTCACCCTGTGGCTTCGGCTCCTCGATGAAGCGCACGAGCCGGAAGGTCTTGTCGGTGAAGTGGCTCTGATTCTGGTAGCCGCCCGTCCACACCGGGACTTCCATCTCCAGCTCGTTCCACTGCTTGCACGCAACCTGACACGCGCGGCAGCCGATGCAGAGCGACGTGTCCGTGAACATCGCGAGGGTGCGGGCCATGACTACACCACCCCCTTCTTCAGGTTGCACATGAAGGCCTTCGTCTCCTGGATGTAGACGTTGGGATCTCCCACCGTGGCCGACAGGTCGTTGGTGATGTCACCCTTGCTGCCCGGGAGCCCCGGCACGCCGTTCCAGCCCCAGTGCCACGGCAGCCCGATCTGGTGCACGGTCTTGCCGTCGATCACGAACGGCTTGAAGCGATTCGTGATCATCGCGGTCACGTGCACCTTTCCGCGCGCGCTCATGACCGTGACCTTCTCACCGTTCTCGATCTTGAGCTCGCGGGCGAGCTCGTGACTAATCTCGGCGAAGTGCGAGTGGTGCAGCTCGGCGAGCATCGGGAGATAGCGCGACATGACGCCCGAGAGGTGATGCTCGGTGAGCCGGTACGTCGTGATGACGTACGGGAAATCCGCCGAGCCGAGCGGCGCCAGCGGGTTCTTCTGGTTCTGGACCTCCCAGATCTTCGCGACCGGGTTGTTCTGACGCTTCGAGAACAGGTTCTTGGTCGGCGACTCGATCGGCTCGTAGTGCTCGGGGAACGGGCCGTCGTTGAGCGGGCCGAAGAACGCGCCGACGAGATCGGCGCGCATGATGAACGGCTTGTCCCCGTTCGGCTTTGCCGGGTCGAGGAACGCGTTGAAGTCGGGCACGTCCAGGCCGACCCACTTGCCCTTGTCCTCCGGTTTGGCGCCGGGCGCCTCGTGGTCCCACCAGATCAGCTTCTTCTTGTCGCTCCACGGCCGGCCCGCGAGATCCGCCGACGCGCGGTTGTAGATGATGCGGCGGTTGGCCGGCCACGCGAAGCCCCAGCCGTGGCCGAGGTAATCTTCCTTCGTGGCGGGCTTGCGTGCCGCCGCCTTGTTGACGAGCTTGCCGTCCGGGCCTTCCACCGTGACGCCCGTGTAGATCCAGCAGCCCGACGCCGTCTTGCCGTCGTCGGTGAGGTGCGCGAACGTGTTGAGCGGCTGGCCCTTCTTGTAGACGACCTTGCCGTCCTTGTCGGTGATGTCCTCGGTCGCGACGCCGTTGATCTCTTTCAGGACCTCGACGATGTCCGGATGCTCGGCCTTCTCGCCATACTTGAAGTTCGCGGCGAGGAAGCCCTTGTCGCGGTCCTTCTTCGAGCCGGCGTACATCTTCTGCAGCCGGGTCGCGAGCCGGCAGAAGAAGTCGGCGTCGGAGGTGGCGTCGCCCGGCGGCTTCACGGCGGCGTCGTGCCACTGGATGAGCCGCATCGTGTTGGTGAGCGATCCGTCCTTCTCCGCCGCCGGCGCCATCGGCAGGAAAAACACCTCGGTCTTGATGTCCTTGGCGCTGACGCCCGGCGCCTTCCAGAACTCCGCGGTCTCCGTGAGGAAGATGTCGGCGACCACGAGCCACTCGAGCTTCGCCATCCCCTCGCGCGCGAGCTTCGCGTTCGGGCCGCCGACCGCGGGATTCTGCCCGTCGGCGAGGAAGCCCTTGATCTTGCCGTGGTACATGTCCACGAACATGTGCTGGTGGCTGTACGCGTCGGCCGAGGCGCGCTTCGGGATCCAGTGGTAGCCGAAGTCGTTGTCCTTCGTCGCCGCGCCGCCGTAGAACGCCTTGAGCAGGCTCACCATGAACTTCGGCCGGTTCGTCCAGAACCCGCCCTTCGGCGTCTCCTTCTCGAGATACGTCTTCAGGTCCGGATGCGCGTCGCGCAGCGGCATCGGCAGATAGCCCGGCAGCTCGTGATAGAGCAGCTCCAGGTCCGTCGCGCCCTGCACGTTCGCGTGGCCGCGGAGGGCGACGATGCCGCCGCCGGGCCGGCCGACGTTGCCGAGCAGCAGCTGCAGCATCGCGAGGCAGCGGATGTTCTCGACGCCCGTCGTGTGCTGCGTGAGGTTCAGCGCGTACGTGATGGTCCCGGTCTTCTCGGGCCCGGAGTTCGAGCAGAAGAGCTTCGCGCACTCCTCGAACTTCGCCTTCGGGATGCCGCAGACGCGCTCCACCATGTCGAGCGTGTAGCGCGAGTAGTGGCGCTTGAGGAGCTGGAACACGGTGTTGGGGTCCTTCAGCGTGTTGTCACGCTTCGGGTTGCCCTCGCCGTCGAGCTGGTATTTCCAGCTCGAGCGGTCGTACGTCCTCTTGGACTCGTCCCAGCCGGTGAAGAGCCCGTCGAGGTCCGTCGCCGTCTTGAACGCCGGATCGATGAGGAACGCGGCGTTGGTGTAGTGGACGACGTAGTCCTTGAAGTAGAGGTTGTTCTGGATCGTGTAGTTGATGAGCCCGCCGAAGAACGCGATGTTCGTGCCCGAGCGCAGCGGCACGTGGAGATCGGCGGCGGCGCTCGTGCGCGTGAAGCGCGGATCGACGTGGATCAGCTTCGCGCCGCGCTCCTTCGCCTTCATGACCCACTGGAAGCCGACCGGGTGGTTCTCGGCGAAGTTCGACGTCGCCATGATGACATCCGCGTTCTGGATGTCGATGAGGTTCGTCGTCATCGCCCCGCGCCCGAACGTGGTCCCCAAAGCTGGGACCGTGGCGCTGTGTCAGACCCTGGCCTGATGCTCGTGGTAGACGATGCCCAGCGTCCGGTTCAGCTTCGACAGGAGGTAGCACTCCTCGTTGTCGATGCAGGCCGAGCCGAGGGACGCGATCGCCTCCAGCCGGTTGACGACGTGCTCCTTGCCGTCCTTGTCCTTCTCTTTCTCGATGAAGTACTTCTCGCGGGTGTCGTAGTAACGCTTCGCGATCTGCTCGTACATCCACTCGAGCGGCTTCTCTTCCCACTTCTCGGATCCGGGCGCGCGATACAGCGCCTTGGTGGGACGGAGCGGATTGTTCGAGAGCTGGATCGTCGCGGCGCCCTTCGGACACAGGCGTCCGAGCGTGTGCGGCGTGTCCGGGTTGCCCTCGATGTCGATGATGCGGTTGTCCTTGGAATAGATCAGCTGGCCGCAGCCGACGGCGCAGTACGGGCACACACTGGCGACCGCCTTCACTTCCTTGATCTTGAGCGCGGTCGTCGCGGCCTGCACGGGCGCGAGATCGACTCCGTTACCGGCCGCCACCCCCGCCGCCGTCGTGGTCCCATACTTCAGGAAATCACGTCGCGACAAACTCATGGGCTCCTCCTCCGGGGATTGGAGCGTAGGTCTCTAGAACTCGGGGCTCGTCAGCTCTTCCCACACGCGACGGACGACGACGATCCGCTCGGGGCGCGTCGGCGTGCCGCCGTCGAACCGGACGATGTCGCCGGCGTTCAGGCCGTCGAGACCGCCGCGGCCGTCGTCGGTCACGACGACTTCCGCGTCGGCGCACGAGACATCGCTGCAGACGTCAGCCGCTCCTTTCACGCGCACCCGCTTCGCGGACGCGTCGACGGAGACGACGATGAGGCGGCTCTGCTGAAGCCAATCGGTGAGGCTCTGACTCATGGCCTCGACCTCCTCGATAGGTGGGGAAAAATCTGCGCTCTTGGCCGGGGACAATACGAGCGGTCGGACCGGGAAGTCAAGGTTTGTTGCGTAAGATTTCGCGCGGCTTTGCGGCCGGGTCAGCGGTCGGTGGGACGGACGTCGCCGAGCCCGTCGTCGATGCCGCCCCGATAGCGCTGGAGACAGGTCTCCAGGAGACTCCTGGCCTCGTCGACCGCACCGCGCGCGAGGCACTCTACGACCCGGCGACGGGTGGCGAGGTCGACGATCGGAGCGTCCGTCAGGGCGTTGTAGTACCGGCCGAGGTCGAACAGGAGCCGATCGACGCGGGCCGGGTCGCTTTCAAGATGGGCGAACACTTCACGAAAGGTGTCAACCGCCCAGTCGTCCCGTTTGTTCCCCTTGTCGCGGAATCGCCGATAGTAGGCGCGCTCCGCGACGCGGTCGTCGTCGCCGGCCTCCCCGTTACCGCGCTCACTCATGGCGGACGCCCGCCTCCTCCGCCAGCCGCACGGCCGAGCCCGCGTAGACGTTGAAGCCGTCCGGCCGGACGTACCCGCACACGGTCACGTTGAGCTGCTCGGCCAGCGCCACGGCCATCTCGGTCGGCGACGTGCGCGACGCCACGATCGGCACGCCCATGCGCGCGGCCTTCAGCAACATCTCGGACGACACCCGCCCCGTCGACAGCAGGATCCGGTCCTCGGTCGCGAGCCCGCGCTGGAGCGCTTCGCCCTTCACCTTGTCGACCGCGTTGTGCCGCCCCACGTCCTCGGCGACGACGAGCAGCCGGTCTTCGTCGGCCAGCGCGGCGCCGTGGATGCCCCGCGACTCCTTGTAGTGCACGGCGGCGTCGAAGAGCTCCTTCATGCGCCGCGACAGCACGGCGGCCTGGACGCGCACGACGGACTGCAGACGCGGGAAGAGGCGGTGATCGATCCGGAACGTGATCCCGCCACCGCACCCGGAGGTGAGGATGCGCTCGGTGGGAAGCTCCACCGGCGCGCGCAGCGTGACGTCCGCCCGACCGTCGACGGCTGAGACCGTGAGGCTCGCGACGTCCTCGAGCCCCTGGATCACCTTCTCCATCCAGAGGTAGCCGATCACGAGCGGCTCGAGCTTCATGGGGGAGCAGAGCAGCGTGAGGAAGCGGTCGCCGTTGACGTAGACGGTCAGCGGCTGCTCGCGCACCACCTCGCTCCGCACCTCTTCGACGTGGTCCCCACGGACTTTCAGGTAAGTGCGCATGAATGCTCCGAGTCTAGCAGGGTCGAGCGAAGCGAGGCACCGGCGCGGGCGGGCGCTTGAGTGCCCGGGCGCCCGCGCCGCTAGTAGATCACCCGCACGAGTGTGAGGCCGTGGGCGGGAGCCGTCATTCCCGCGAGCCTGCGGTCGCGCGACCGCAGCACGTCCGCCAGCCAACCCACCTCCTTCACGCCGCGCCCGACCGCCACCACGCTGCCGACGAGATTGCGGACCATGTGATGGAGGAAGCGGTCGCCGGACACGACGACCGCGAGCCTCGCCCGCCGGCGGACGACGTGCACCGCGCGGAGGCGGCACACCGGCATCACGTCGCGTCCCGGCGCCGCACAGAACGCGCTGAAGTCGTGCGTGCCGCGCACGCCGTCCAGCGCCGCGCGCATCGCGGCCACGTCGAGGCCGCCCGGGACGTGCCACGCGTAGCGCCGCAGCATCGGCGCGGCGACCGTGCCGCCGTCGATCACGTACGCGTAGCGCTTGCCCGTGGCCGCGCGCCGCGCGTCGAAGCCCGGCGCGGCATCGCACGCGGAAACCGCGCGGATGTCGTGCGGCAGCGTGGCGTTGAGCGCGCGCGCGATGGAGGCGGCGTCGAGTGCGCCGGTCGTCGTGAGCGACGCCACCTGACGGAGCGCGTGGACGCCGGCGTCGGTCCGGCTGGCGCCGACGACCTTCACGTCGTCGCCGAGGATCGTGCGCGCGGCGTCGCGGATCGCGCCCTGCACCGTCGCGACGCCGGGCTGGATCTGCCAGCCCGCGTACGCGGTGCCGTCGTAGGCGAGGTCGAGACGGACGACGCGCGCGGCGGCTATCGGCGGCGGCTCCCGGCCGCGACGTACCACACGACGGCCAGCAGCAGGAAGAGCCCCGCGTTGATCGCCGTGTCGCTCGTCCAGCTCGCGGGATCGGTGACGCTCTTCGAGCGCTCCACGCGTGAGAAGTCTCGCGGCTCGTACCCGGACGGGCTATAGGTGCCCAGGCCGTCGATGACGGCCGCCACCCAGGGGACGACGAGATACGCGACCACGAGCACGGTGACCGTGACGGCGATCGTGAATCGCCGCTGAGGCGTCACGAAGGGAGGAGCAGCTCCGCGATCTGCACGGCGTTCGTCGCCGCGCCCTTGCGCAGCTGGTCGCCGACGACCCAGAAGTTCAGCGCGCGGTCGTGCGAGAGGTCATCGCGGATGCGCCCGACGTAGCAGTCGTCCTGGCCTTCGACCGTGATCGGCATCGGATACCGGCGCTCGGCCGGCTCGTCCCACAGCTTGAGCCCGGGGAAGCGCTCGAAGAGCTGGCGCGCCTCCACGGCCGTGACCTTCCGCTCGGTCTCCGCGTTGACGGAGATCGAGTGGCACGTGAAGACGGGCACGCGCACGGTGGTCGGCGCGACCCGCAGGTCCGGCAGCTCGAGGATCTTGCGCAGCTCGTTGACGAGCTTCTTCTCCTCGCCGGTGTAGCCGTCGGGCTGGAACGCGTCGATGTGCGGGAGCAGGTTGAACGCGATCTGATGCGCGAAGTGCTTCGGCGTGATCGCTTCGCCCTTCGCCCACGCGAGTGTCTGCTCGCGGAGCTCCGCGATCCCGTTCACGCCGGCGCCCGAGACGGCCTGGAAGCTCGTCGCCACCACGCGTGTGAGCCGGCCCGCGTCGTGAAGCGGCTTGAGCGGCATCACGGTGACGATCGTCGTGCAGTTGGGACAGGCAAGAATGCCGTCGTGGCGGCGCGCCGCGTGCGGATTGATCTCCGGAACGACGAGCGGCACCTTCGGATCCATCCGGAACGCGTTCGACTTGTCGACGATCACGGCGCCGTCCCTGCGGATGATCGGCGCGTACTCCTTCGACTGCGCGGAGCCCGCCGAGCAGAACGCGATGTCGACGCCCTTGAAGGCACCGGGCTCCACGCGACGGATCGCGATCTCTTCTCCCTTGAACGTCACGGTCTTGCCGACCGAGCGCTCGGACGCGAAGCACCGGAGATCCCGGATCGGGAACTTGCGCTCCTCGAGGATCTTCAGCGTCGTCTGGCCCGCGGCGCCGGTGGCGCCGACGATCGCGACGGTCACGCCGTTCGGCATCAGGCCGCCTCCAGCTCCTTCACCACCAGGTCCCCCATCTCGCCGGTGCCGACGACCTTCGCGCCGGAGGCGCTCGCGGACGAGCCCGCGATGTCCTTCGTGCGGTAGCCCTGGTCCAGCACGCGCAGGACCGCGGCGTCGACGCGGTCGGCGTGGGCGCCGAGGTCGAGCGAGTACTTCAGCAGCATGCCCGCCGAAAGGATCGCCGCGATCGGGTTGGCGATCCCCTTGCCCGCGATGTCGGGCGCGGTGCCGTGCACGGGCTCGTAGAGCGCGGTCGCCCCGCCGAGCGACGCCGACGGCAGCATGCCGAGCGAGCCGACGAGGATCGCCGCCTCGTCGGACAGGATGTCGCCAAACGTGTTCTCGGCCACGATCGTGTCGAAGCGCGTCGGCCGCGCCACCAGCTCCATCGAGCAGTTGTCGACGAGGATGTGCTCCAGCGTGACGTCCGGATACTCCTTCGCCACCCGGTTGACGACGTCGCGCCAGAGCTGCGAGACGATCAGCACGTTCGCCTTGTCGACGGACGCGAGCTTCTTCCTGCGCTTGCGCGCGACGTCGAAGCCCACGCGCGCGATCCGCTCGATCTCGCGCGAGGTGTAGGCCATGGTGTTGATCGCGCGCGCGCCGCCGTCGGCGAACTTCTCGATGCCGCGCGGCTCGCCGAAGTAGAGGCCGCCCGTCAGCTCGCGAATGACCATCAGGTCGGTGCCCTCGACCACCGAGCGCTTCAGCGGCGACGAGTCGATCAGCATCGGAAACGTCTTCGCCGGGCGCAGGTTGGCGTAGAGGTCGAGCTCCTTGCGCAGCGCGAGCAGCCCGCGCTCGGGCTTCTGCTCCTGCGGAAGGTCGTCCCACTTCGGGCCGCCGACGGAGCCGAACATGATCGCGTCGGCCTTCCGGCAGAGCTCGAGGCTCTCCTTCGGCAGCGGCTGGCCGGTGGCGTCGATCGCGCAGCCGCCCACGAGGGCGCTCTCGAACTCCAGCGACGCGCCGGCCTGACGGGCGGCGGTCTTCAGCACCTTCACGGCCTCGGCCGTGACTTCGGGACCGATCCCGTCTCCCGGGAGCACCGCGATCTTTCTCGTCGCTGCCATTAGGGCCCGATCTCCTTCGTCCGCTGACCATTCTGCTGCACGAGGCGGTTGATCGCGCTGAGATATGCGCGCGCGCTCGCCTCGATGACGTCGGTCGAGGCGCCCTTGCCGGACACGACGGTGCCGTCGAAGTCGACCTTCACGGACACCTCGCCGATCGCGTCCTTGCCGGACGTGGCGGCGCGGATCGCGTAGTCCTGCAGCCGTCCCTTCACGCCGGTGATCGCGTCGATCGCCGCCAGCACCGCGTCCACGGGGCCGTCACCGATCCCGGAGTCCTGGAAGGTCTGGCCCTCGCGCGAGAGCTTCACGGTCGCCGACGGCACCACGCCCGTCCCGCTGAGGACGTGCAGGTACTCGAGCGCGTACGTCTCGGGGGTCTGCGTGGCCTCGTCGGTGACGATCGCCATGAGGTCCTCGTCGTAGACTTCCTTCTTGCGATCGGCGAGGTCCTTGAACTTCTTGAACGCGCGGTCGATCTCCGAGGGCTGGAGGTCGAAGCCGAGCTCCTTGAGCCGGCTGTTGAGCGCGGCGCGGCCGGAGTGCTTGCCGAGCACGAGCTTGTTGGAGGGCCGCCCGATGTCCTCGGGCTTCATGATCTCGTAGGTCGACTTGTCCTTCAGCACGCCGTCCTGGTGGATGCCGGCCTCGTGCGCGAACGCGTTCTCGCCGACGATCGCCTTGTTCGGCTGGACGTGGATGCCGGTGATGTGCGAGAGGAGCCGCGAGGTCCGGAAGAGCTCGTCGGTCTTCACGTTCGTGTCGATGCCGAAGAAGTCCTTCCGGGTCCGCAGCGCCATCACGATCTCCTCGAGCGAGGCGTTGCCCGCGCGCTCGCCGATGCCGTTGATCGTGCACTCGATCTGGCGCGCGCCGTTCATCACGCCCGTGACCGAGTTCGCGACGGCCTGGCCGAGGTCGTTGTGGCAGTGGACCGAGAGGACGTACTTGCCCTCGTGCTGCTTCAGGCGCTCCCGGATGCTCGCGATGCGCTTGCCCCACTCCTGCGGGATCGCGTAGCCGACGGTGTCGGGGATGTTGATCGTGCGCGCGCCGGCCGAGATCACGGCGTCGAGCACCTCGCACATGTAGTCGAAGTCGGTGCGCGACGCGTCCTCGGGCGAGAACTCCACGTCCTCGCAATACGCGCGCGCGTGCCGTACCGCTTCCTCCGCCGCCTTGAGGATCTCGGCGCGCGACTTGCGCAGCTTGTACTTGAGGTGGATGTCGGAGGTCGCGACGAACGTGTGGATCCGCGGCTTCGTGGCGTACTTCACCGCTTCCCAGCAGCGGTCGATGTCGCCGAGCCCGACGCGCGACAGCCCGCAGATCGCCGGCGCGCCGTCGAGCGTCCCGATCTGCCGCGCGACCTCGCGCGTCGCCTCGAAATCCTCGTCGGAGGAGATCGGGAAGCCGGCCTCGATGACGTCGACGCGCAGGCGCGCCAGCTGCCGGGCCATCTCCAGCTTCTCCATGGTGTTCATGGAAAAGCCCGGCGACTGCTCGCCATCGCGCAACGTCGTGTCGAAGATGATCACCCGATCCATGACGGCCTCCTGTTTACGGCTTTACAGCGTTTCCTTCGCGGGCGCGGGCTCCGGGAGCGGCGTGCGCCCCACGATGAGGCGCCGCACCGGGCCGGAAAGCGCGTAGCCCGTGAAGATGATGAAGAGGAAGAGCTCCGGGTTGGTGGCGACGATCATGACGCCGAGCACGACGAGGAGCAGCGTCTGCGCCGGATGGCGCTGCGCCCATCCGAGCTCCTTGAAGCTCCAGTACTTGAACGTCGACACCATCAGCAGCGCCGCGAGGTACGTCCCGGCCGCCATCGCGACCAGCACCGGCCGCGACGGGCCGAGATTGTTGACGAGGATGACGCTCGAGCAGATGACGGCGGCCGCCGCGGGCGTCGAGAGCCCCGTGAAGTAGCGCTTGTCGGTCACGCCCGTGAACACGTTGAAGCGCGCGAGCCGGAGCGCGCCGCAGATCACGAACAGGAACGCCGCGAACCACGCGGGCCGCCCGAGCTGCGCGAGCGCGAACGTGTAGACCAGGAACGCCGGCGCCACGCAGAACGAGACGACGTCCGCGAGCGAGTCGTACTCGACGCCGAACTGGCTCGTCGCCTTCATCAGGCGCGCCACGCGCCCGTCGAGCAGGTCGAGCACCATCGCGATGACGATCGAGATGGCGGCGTCCTGATACCGGCCCTGGACGGTGAGCAGCAGCGCCAGGAACCCGCAGAAGAGGTTGCCGGTCGTCAGCAGGCTCGGCAGCAGGAAGACCGAGCGCCCGCGCTTCTCGCGCAGGTCCTCCCACCGGCGGCGGCGGGCCGCTTTCCCGTGGCGCCGGCGGATCACGCGAGGCTCCCGAGCACGGTCACGCCGCCGACGACCCGATCGCCCGGCGCGACGTGCACGGTCGCGCTGCGCGGCATGTAGCAGTCGGTGCGCGACCCGAAGCGGATCAGTCCGATGCGCTCACCGGCCTCGAGCTTGTCCCCGGCGGCGACGCGACACACGATCCGCCGCGCGACCACGCCGGCGATCTGCACGACCGTCACGCGCGCGGTCTCGCCCTGGATGCGGGTCGCGCAGCGCTCGTTGACTTCCGCCGCGTCCGCGTTGTACGCGGCGACGAACTTGCCCCGCGTGTACGCGGTGTCGACGACCAGGCCCGCGATCGGCGAGCGGTTGACGTGCACGTCGAGCGGCGAGAGGAAGATCGACACGCGCGTCGCGGGCCCCACGAACGGATCGACCGCTTCGTCCACCGAGGTCACCGTACCGTCGGCGGGCGACAGCACGGCGTTGCCGATGGCCGGCACCTCACGCTCGGGATCGCGGAAGAACCCGAGGGACGCGAGCGAGGCCGCGGCGAACGGCAGCGCGAGGCGCCGCCGTCCGGCGAGCGCGAGCGCCAGCGCCACCGCCCCGGGGACGATGACGAACGGCCAGCCCTCGCGCGCGATGGGAAGCTTCCCCTCCATCTCGATCACCTATTCCCTGGGCGGCTGGATCCAGGACATCATCGAGCGGAGCCGCTTGCCGACTTCCTCGATCTGGTGGTCGGCGTCGCGGCGGCGCATCGCGAGGAACCCGGCGCGATTCGCCATGTTCTCGAGCACGAACTCGCGCGCGAACTGCCCGGACTGGATCTCGCCCAGGATCTTCTTCATCTCGGCCTTGGTGCCGTCGTTCACGATGCGCGGCCCGCGCGTGTAGTCGCCGTACTCGGCGGTGTCGGAGACCGAGTAGCGCATGTACGCGAGGCCGCCCTGGTAGAAGAGGTCGACGATCAGCTTCATCTCGTGCATGCACTCGAAGTACGCCACCTCGGGCTGGTAGCCGGCCTCGACGAGCGTCTCGAACGCCCCCTTGATCAGATGCGAGATCCCGCCGCAGAGCGCGACCTGCTCGCCGAAGAGATCGGTCTCCGTCTCTTCCTTGAAGGTCGTCTCGATGACGCCCGCGCGCGTGCAGCCGACGCCCTTGCCGTACGCGAGGGCCATGTCGCGCGCCTTGCCGGAGACGTCCTGATGGACCGCGACGAGACCCGGCACACCCGGCCCCTGCGTGAAGAGGTCACGCATCACGTGGCCCGGCGCCTTGGGCGCGATCATGGTGACGTCGACGTCCGGCGGCGGCACGACCTGGTTGAAGTGGATGTTGAACCCGTGCGCGAACATCAGCATCTTGCCCCTGGAGAGCCCCTGCCGGATCTCCGTCTCGAAGACCGAGCGCTGCGTCTGGTCGGGCAGCAGGATCATCACGACCTCGGACATCTTCGTGGCGTCCGCGACACTCGCCACGCGGATTCCATCCTTCTCGGCGCGGGTCGCGCTCTTCGAGCCCTTGTAGAGGCCGACCACCACGTCCTGGCCGGAATCGCGCAGGTTCAGCGCGTGCGCGTGTCCCTGGCTGCCGTAGCCGATGATGGCGATCTTCTTGCCCTTCAGCAGTCCGAGGTCCGCGTCCTGGTCGTACGAGATCTTGGCTGGCATTCCTTTGTCAGTCCTTTCCTAATCTGCGAATCCGACGACCCGCGGATCGTCCACCTGCCGCGGTCGCTTCGGCTGCTCGAGCTTGCGCGCGGCCTTCGTCTTCGGGCCGCGCGCGATGGCCACCTTGCCGGTGCGCACGATCTCCTGGATCCCCATCGGGCGGAGCAGCTCGATGAACGCGTCGATCTTCTCCTGATCGCCGGTCGCCTCGAGGATGAACGAGATCGGCGTGACGTCGACGACACGCGCCCGGAAGATGTCGCCCGTCCTGAGGATCTCCGCGCGATGCTGCGGCTCGGCGTTCACGCGAATGAGCACGAGCTCGCGCTCGACGTGCCGGTCGTCCGTGAGGTCGCTGACCTTGATCACGTCGATCAGCTTGTGCAGCTGCTTCATCACCTGCTCGATGATGAACTCGTCGCCGGTGACGACCAGCGTCATGCGCGAGACCGCGGGGTCCAGCGTCTCGCCGACCGAGAGGCTCTCGATGTTGTAGCCCCGCGCGGAGAAGAGGCCGGCGACCCGCGAGAGCACGCCGAACTTGTTCTCGACCAGGACCGAGATCGTATGCATGCGCGGCTCGCTCGCCCCGTTGCCGTTGCTCATCAGAACCCCGTCTGGGACTTCGCGGCCTTCTCCTTCACCTCGCGGCTGGGAGGGGCCAGGATCATGTCGGTGTTGGCGCCGCCGGCCGGGACCATCGGGAACACGCACTCGTCCTTGTCGACGCACACGTCGAGGATGACCGGCGCCGGCGTGGCGAGCATCTTCTCGAGCGCGGGCACGACCTCGCTCGGCTTGGTCACGCGCAGCCCCACGCAGCCGTACGCCTCCGCGAGCTTCACCCAGTCGGGGATGCCCGGGAGGTCGATCGCGCAGTAGCGCTCCTTGTAGATGATCCGCTGCCACTGCCGGACCATCCCGTGGCCGCTGTTGTTGATGATGATCGTCTTCACGGGCAGGTTCTCCGCGAAGCACGTCGCCATCTCCTGGCTGTTCATCTGGAACGAGCCGTCGCCGTCGATGTTCACCACGAGCTTGCCGGGGTGCGCCGCCTGCACGCCCATCGCGGTCGGCAGCCCGTAGCCCATCGTCCCGAGCCCGCCGGAAGTGCACCAGCGGCGCGGGTGCGTGAACTTGTAGTACTGCGCGGCCCACATCTGATGCTGGCCCACGCCGGTGACGATGAACGCGTCGCCGTGGGTGAGGTTCGACAGCTCCTGGATCACGTACTGCGGCTTGATGACGTCGTCGTTCCAGTCGTAGCGGAACGGGAAGTCGCGCTTCCACTCCGCGATCTGCTGCGCCCACTTCCGGCGCCCCTCGCGGACCTCGGCCGGCGGCTCCTTCTTCAGCTCCTCGCGGACGGCCTCCAGGAGCTTCGCGAGCACGCGGCGGCAGTCGCCGACGATCGGCACGTCGACCTTGATGTTCTTCGAGATCGACGACGGGTCGACGTCGATGTGGATGATCTCGGCGTGGGGCGCGAACATGTCGACCTTGCCCGTCACCCGGTCGTCGAAGCGCGCGCCGATCGCGACGAGACAGTCCGAGTGGTGGACCGCCATGTTCGCGTAGTACGCGCCGTGCATGCCGAGCATGTCGAGCGACAGCGGATGCGCCATCGGGAACGCGCCCAGCCCCATCAGCGTCTGCGTGAGCGGCACCTGCGTGAGCTCGGTGAGCTCGCGGAGCTCCGCGTGCGCGTCGGCGGAGATGACGCCGCCGCCCACGTAGAACACGGGCCGCTGCGCGTGCACGATCGACTTCGCGGCGCGCTTGATCTGCCCGGGGTGCCCCTCGTACGTCGGGTTGTAGGAGCGCATGTGCACGCGCTCCGGCCAGATGAGCTCCGCGTCCTTCACCAGCACGTCTTTCGGCAGGTCGATGTGCACGGGGCCGGGACGGCCGGTCGAGGCGATGTGGAAGGCCTCACGGATGATCGGCCCGATGTCCTTGCCGTCCTTCACGAGGAAGTTGTGCTTCGTGCACGGGCGCGTGATGCCGACGTTGTCGGCTTCCTGGAACGCGTCGTTGCCGATGAGGTGCGTCGGCACCTGGCCGGTGAACGCGACGATCGGGATCGAGTCCATCATCGCGTCCTGCAGCGCGGTGACGAGGTTCGTCGCCGCCGGCCCGGACGTGACGAGGCACACGCCGATCTTGCCGGTCGTCCGCGAGTAGCCTTCGGCCGCGTGCCCCGCGGCCGCTTCCTGCCGCACGAGGATGTGACGCAGGCCTTCGAAGTCGTAGAGGACGTCGTAGATCGGCAGCACGGCGCCGCCGGGCAGGCCGAAGATCGTGTCCACACCTTCGCGCTTGAGACACTCGAGCACCATCCGCGCCCCAGACATTCTCACTGCCGGATCCTCCAAGTGCCGCGTTAACCGCGTGCTCTCAACCATGTGCCGCTTCACGTTCCCGGATCCTGGCCTGCGCCGCCGCGAGGCGCGCGATGGGAATCATGAACGGCGAGCAGGACACGTACGTCATACCGACGCGGTGGCAGAACTCCACCGACGACGGCTCGCCGCCGTGCTCGCCGCAGATGCCGATCTTCAGATCGCCCCGCGTCCGCCGCCCGCGCTCGATGCCGATCTTCACCAGCTCGCCCACGCCTTCCTGATCGAGCACGGAGAACGGGTCCGCGCCGAGCAGGCCCTTCTGGAGATAGTCCGGCAGGAACTTCGCGACGTCGTCGCGGCTGTAGCCGAACGTCATCTGCGTGAGGTCGTTGGTGCCGAACGAGAAGAACTCCGCGTGCTGCGCGATCTGGTCGGCGATCAGCGCCGCGCGCGGCACCTCGATCATCGTGCCCACGGAGTACTTCACGGACACGCCGGTCTCCGCGACCACGCCGTCGGCGATGCGCTTGGTCTGGTCGTACGTGAGCTTCATCTCGCCGATGGTCCCGGTGAGCGGGATCATGATCTCCGGCTCGACGCGCACACCCTGCTCCGCGACCGTGCACGCGGCTTCCATGATCGCGCGCACCTGCATGCCGTAGATCTCGGGATGCGTGATCCCGAGCCGGCAGCCGCGATGGCCGAGCATCGGATTCGCCTCGCGCAGCTTCTCGACGGTGGCGATCAGCGCGTCGAGCCGCGGGCGCCGCTCCGCGCCGATGCCGAGCGCGTCCATGCGCGCGCGCTCCTCGACGAGCTCCGTGTACTCCGTCCAGTTCGGCAGGAACTCGTGGAGCGGCGGATCGAGCAGGCGGATCGTGACCGGCAGGCCGTCCATCGCGCGGAAGATGCCGATGAAATCGTCGCGCTGGAACGGGAGCAGCTTCGCGACCGCCGTGCGGCGCACGGTCTGGTCGGAGGCCATGATCATCTCGCGCACGATCGCGATGCGCTCGGGCGCGAAGAACATGTGCTCGGTGCGGACGAGGCCGATCCCCTGCGCGCCGAACTCGCGCGCCTTCGCGGCGTCGTGCGGCGTGTCGGCGTTGGCCCGCACGCCGAGCGACCGGCGGTCGTCGGCCCACGCGAGGAACTCCTTGAACGCGCCGCTCAGCTCCGGCTGCAGGGTCTCGATCGCGTCGCGCAGCACCTCGCCCGTGCTGCCGTCCAGTGAGATCACGTCGCCCTCGCGCACGATCGCGCCGCCCGCCTCGAACTGACGGCGCTCCTCGTCGGCGTGCACGTCGGTCGCGCCGACGATGCACGGCTTGCCCATCCCGACCGCGACCACCGCGGCGTGCGACGTGCGTCCGCCGCGCGCGGTGAGGATGCCTTCCGACGCGTACATGCCCGCGATGTCCTCGGGCGACGTCTCCGGCCGCACGAGGATCACCTTGTGACCGGCCTTCGCGCGCTCGACCGCGGTGTCCGCGTCGAAGACCACCTGCCCGACCGCGGCGCCCGGCGCGGCGGGAAGCCCGTGTCCCAGAAGACGGCCCTGCTCCACCGCGCGCGCCTTGTCGGCGTCGTCGAACCGCGGGTGGAGGACCTTGTTGAGATCGGCGGGACGCACCCGCAGCAGCGCGGTGTCGCGATCGATCACGTGCTCGTGGACGAGGTCGACGGCGACGCGTACGGCCGCCTCGGCGGAACGCTTGCCGGCGCGCGTCTGCAGGAGATAGAGCGTGCCTTCCTGCACCGTGAACTCGATGTCCTGCATGTCCTTGTAGTGCCGCTCGAGGCGGTCGGCGATCTGCAGGAGCTCCTCGTACGCGGCGGGCATCCGTCGCTCGAGTCCGTCGATCCCTTCGGGCGTCCGAATGCCGGCGACGACGTCCTCGCCCTGCGCGTTCGCGAGGAACTCCGCGTAGAAGCGCGGCTCGCCGGTGCGCGGGTCGCGCGTGAAGCCGACACCCGTCCCCGACGTGTCCCCGAGGTTGCCGAAGACCATCGCCATGACGGTGACGGCAGTGCCCCAGTCGGACGGGATGCCGTTGATGCGGCGGTACTCGATCGCCTTCTTCACGAACCACGAGTCGAAGACGGCCTCCACCGCGAGGCGCAGCTGGTCTTCCGGCTCCTGCGGGAACGCCGACCCCGTGCGTTCCTGCACCACGTCCTTGTAGGTCTGGACCAGCTTGCGGAGCTCGATCGCGGGGATCTCGGGATCGGTCCTGACACCGAGCCGCGTCTTCACCGCGTTCAGGTGCTCGTCGAACAGCTCGCGCTTGATGTGCAGGACGACGTCTCCGAACATCGTGATGAACCGGCGGTAGCAGTCGAGCGCGAACCGCTCGTTGCGCGTCCACGCCGCGAGGCCCTCGACCGTCGCGTCGTTCAGACCGAGATTGAGGACCGTCTCCATCATCCCGGGCATCGACACGCGCGCGCCGGAGCGGACGGACACGAGCAAGGGACGCTTGGCGTCGCCGAACGTCAGGCCCGCCGCGAATTCGAGCTTCTTGAGGTTCTCGAGGACCTGGTCCCAAAGCCCATCGGGAAGGCGACGATCGCGGCGCGTGTACTCCGCCCACGCCTCGGTCGTGATCGTGAAGCCCGGCGGGACGGGAATGCCGAGGTTCGTCATCTCGGCGAGCTCGCACCCTTTCCCCCCGAGGAGATTGCGCATCAGGGAGGAGCCTTCCGCCTTGCCGGAGCCGAAGAAGTACACGAGTTTTGCCATGGGCATGGGTCTCCGTCCCTGAGGACCGAAAAAGTCTTTCGATTCTACGGGATGGCTCACACCCACGTCAAATCTCCTCGCATTCGTTCACCCCAAGGGGGCTTGGGGGATGCGCCTCGCATCCCCCAAACAAAAAAGCCACGGGATGCATCCCGTGGCTTCACTCCTGCGTCGTTCGCCACGGGCCGGTCATCCTGCCCGTGGCACCCGCGCTTGTCGCTAGCTCGCGGTTGCTCCGGGCAGGCCCGGCAGCGCCAGGGTAATCAGTCCCAGCGACAGCAGCCGCGAGTCGGTGCGCTTCATAGACCTCGGACTGTACACGGCGGCGTCGCAGAGCGTCAAGGAGTCCTTCTCCCGGAGCGGACCACCAGCGCCTCGACCGCGACGACGTGGTCGAGCATGGCGCGCTCCGCGGCAGAGGCGTTGCCTCCGCGGATCGCGTCGAGGATCCGGCGGTGGTCCTCGTGCGAGCGCGTCGGCCGGCCCGGCGTGCTGATCGCCTCCTCACGGCTCTGGCCGAGCAGATCCATCAACGCGTGCACGATGCGGGTGATCGCGCGGTTGTGCGCGGCCGTCCCGATCGCGGCGTGGAAGGCGGCGTCCTGCGCGAGGCCGGTGTTGCCGGCGGCGATCTCCTTGGCCTGCTCGTCGAGGATGCGCTCCATCTCGTGGATCTCGTCGCGCGTCGCCCGTCGCGCCGCGAGGCCGGCGATCAGCGGCTCGAGCATCCGCCGCGCCTCGAACAGCTCGCCGATCATCGCGCGCTGCGAGAGGAGGACGAGGGCCAGTGGCTCGACGAGCGCGTCGACGGAGATCTCGCGCACGAACGTGCCCTCGCCCGGCCGGATCTCGATCAGGCCGGCGCTCTCCAGCGCGCGCAACGCCTCGCGCACCGAGGTCCGGCTCACCAGGAACTTCTCCGCGAGATCGCGCTCGGGCGGCAGCTGGTCGCCGCTCTTGAGGCGTCTCTCGCTGATCATCGCCTTGATCTGGCGCACGATCTCCTCGTAGATGCGCGTCGACTTCACGGGCGCGAAGTCCATCGACGACGGCGCGGGGGTCGCTCCCGTCGGTCCCGACCGGCCTGGGCGCGGCGCCGGACTCACGATGCGCTCACCTCCTGCGCGTGGGCCTCGCGCCGGCTCATCCACCAGCCGAGCGCGGTGAGGACGACGAACAAGGCGATGGGCAGCGGCCAGTGCAGCACGTCCGCCATGCGCCCGAGCCAGCCCTTGACCACCGCGTCGCTGATCATCATCTCGCCCGCCACGAAGCCGAGAATGCCGCCCCCGAGCCACACGATCCAGCCCCAGCGGTTCATCATCCATCCGATCACGCCGCTGCCGAAGACGACGAGGGGCAGCGAGATCATGATGCCGAACACGAGCAGCGCGCGGTCGCCGCCCGCCGCGCCCGCGACCGCGAGGACGTTGTCGAGGCTCATCGTCACGTCGGCGACCATGATGATCCACACGGCTTCGAGCAGCGAGCCGCCCTGGCGAACGCTCTCGTGCTCCTCGCCATGCGGTTTGAGCAGCTTCATGGCGATCCAGATCAGCACGAGCCCGCCCACGAACTTCAGGAGCGGCACCTGGAACAGGAACGTGATGATGAAGAGGAAGATGATCCGCAGGACGATCGCGCCGAGGGTGCCCCAGATGCGGCCCCACCACTGCTGCCGGCCCGGCAGCGAGCGCACCGCGAGGGCGATCACGACCGCGTTGTCGCCCGCGAGGAGCAGGTCGATCCAGACGATCCGGATCAGGTTCGTCCAGAACTGTGGATCGCCGAACAAGGGCACCGGGGCCCCCGCCTCAGACCTGATCGTGCGCGGGGCCGCTCCCGCGACGGGCGCGCCACCACGGCGTGATGACCGGGAGGGCGAAGAAGAAGATCGCGAGCATGGTGATCGCGGCGGCGATCGGCCGGGTGAAGAAGATCGCGAGCGAGCCCTGCGACATGATCAGGCTCTGCCGGAGCGCGTTCTCCGCGAGATCCCCCAGGACGAGTGCGAGCACCAGGGGGGCCAAGGGATAGTCGAGCTTCTTGAACACGTAGCCGATCACGCCGAAGACGACCATGTACCAGATGTCGATCATCGAGTTGTGGACCGCGTACGAGCCGATGGCGCACACGACCACGATGACCGGCGTCAGGATGGCGAACGGGATTCTGAGAATGGCCGCGAACGCCGGCACGAACGCGAGCACCATGAGCACGCCGATGATGTTGCCGGTGTACATGCTGGCGATGAGGCCCCAGACGAACTCCGGCTTTTCCTTGAAGAGCAGCGGCCCCGGCTGGAGGCCCCAGATGATGAGCCCGCCGAGCATCACGGCCGCGGTCGGCGAGCCCGGGATCCCGAGCGTGATCATCGGCAGCATCGCGGCCACGCCCGCGGCGTGGGCGGCGGTCTCGGGCGCCACCACGCCTTCGAGCTCGCCCTTGCCGAAGCGCTCGGGGTGGCGCGAGAACCGCTTGGCGAACGCGTAGCTCATGAACGACGCCGGCGTCGCGCCGCCGGGCTTGAAGCCCATCCAGAAGCCGATGAAGGAGCCGCGCACGAACGTGCGCGTGTAGCGGGGCAGCACGCGCCACGTATCCAGCACCACGCGCAGGTTCATGCCCGTGCGGGTGCCCCGGAAATGCAGCCCCTCCTCCACCGTGAGGAGGATCTCGCCGATGCCGAAGAGCCCGATGACGGCGACGATGAAGTCGAAGCCCTTCATCAGATCGGTGAATCCGAACGTCATCCTGAGCTGCCCGGTCACGATGTCGAGGCCGACCGCGGCGAGGATGAAGCCGAGCAGGATCGACACGAGCGACTTGATCGGATTGCCGCCGCCGAGCCCGACGAAGCTCGAGAACGTGAGCAGCTGGATCGCGAAGAATTCGGGCGGCCCGAACTTGAGCGCGATCTCCGCGAGCAGCGGCGCGAAGAACGTGATCAGCACGATCGAGAAGAACGCGCCGACGAACGACGAGGTGAAGGCCGCGGTGAGCGCCTGCCCGCTCCGCCCCTGCCGCGCGAGCGGATAGCCGTCGAACGTCGTCGCGACGGACCAGGGCTCGCCCGGGATGTTGAAGAGCACCGAGGTGATCGCGCCCCCGAACAGGGCGCCCCAGTAGAGCGACGTGAGCAGGATGATCGCGGACGTCGGCGGCATCGTGAAGGTCAGCGGGAGCAGGATCGCGACGCCGTTGGCGCCGCCGAGCCCCGGCAGCACGCCGATGATCGTGCCGAGCCCGATGCCGACGACCGCCACGAAGAGGTTGAACGGGGTGATCGCGACCTGGAAGCCGAGGAGCAGGTTCTCCAGGCCCATCGATCAGAATCCGAGCCAGGCCTCGAGCGGCCCCTTCGGCATCGGGACGAGGAACCAGCGCTCGAAGACGAGGAAGGTGCAGAGCGGAATGCCGATGCCGAGCGCCACCACCGTGACCCAGCGGTGACGCCCGATCCAGCGCATGTAGCCGCCGATGTAGAACGCGGCGGCCACGTAGAGCCCGATGAGCTGGGTCGCGACCACGAGGGCGATGGCCGGCAGCAGCACCTTCAGCACCGGCCCCACCTGCTCGCGCGTGACGAACGCGGCGCTCGTGCGCCGCCGCGCCGCCTGCGCGGCGATGACGACGCACGAGAGCATCAGCGCGACGGCGAGCCAGAACGGAAAGAAGCCGCTCTTGGGGCCGTCGGTGCCCCAGCCGATCCCGAGACGGATGGCGTCGACGAGGACGACGGTCCCGAGGACGAACAGAACGCCCGCGGTGGTCAGGTCTGCCGCGCGCATCTACTTCTTGAGAAGCCCGCCCTTGGTCATCAGATCCACGTGCAGCTTCTCGTTCTCCTCGACCCACTTCACGTACTCGGCGCCGGTCGCGAACGCGGGCCGGAGCGCGCCGTCGGACAGGTACTTCTTGAACTCCGGCGTCTCGTAGACCTTCTTCAGGAAGCCGACGTACCACTCCACCGCGTCCTTCGGCATGTCGGGCGCCCCGAAGATGCCGCGGAGCATCAGGTAGCTGATGTCCACGCCGAGCGCGTCCTTCACGGTGGCGATGTCCTTCCAGTCCGGCTCCGGGATGCGCGCGATGTCGAACACCGCGAGCGGGCGGACGCGGCCGGCCTTCCAATGGCTCGCGCACTCGATCGGGTTGTTGACGGTGGAGTCGACGTGCTTGCCCACGAGGTTCACGCACACCTCGCCGCCGCCCTTGAACGGCACGTACGTGAACTTCACCCCGAGCGCCTGCTCGAGCTGGATCGTGATGATCTGGTCTTCCTGCGCGGAGCCGGTGCCGCCCATCTTGAACTGGCCCGGCTTCTCCTTCACCGCGGCCATGTACTCGCGCGCGGTCTTGTACGGGGTCTCCGCGTTCACCCAGAGGATGAACTGGTCGAGCGCGAGCCGCGCGATCGGCGTCAGGTCCTTCCAGTTGAACGGGACGCCGGTGTGCAGCGGGGTCGTGAAGAGGTTCGAGAGCGTGATGATGATCGTGTGGGCGTCGCCCTTCTTGCCCTTCACGTGGAGGAAGCCCTCCGCGCCGGCCCCGCCCGCCTTGTTGACGACCACGATCGGGCGCGGCGAGAGCTTGTGCTTCTCCGCGATGCCGTGGATCAGCCGCGCCATCTGGTCGGCGCCGCCGCCGGTGCCCGCGGGAACGACGAACTCGATCTGCCTGGTGGGCTCCCACGCCGCGGCGGCCGGGGAGGCGCTGAGGACGAGAATCGTGACGACCGCGATGAGTAGTTTCATGCCTCACTCCCTCGTGGTGAGACGTCGCTCCATACGACGCGGGCCGGACCCCGTCATTGAGGTCCGGCCCGCCCACTCTCGGGAAAGCGCGGTCACGTACTCCGCGCCCGGCGCTACTTGACCTCGAGCGCCGCCTTCGACGCGTCCAGCCGGCGGAACGGAATCACCGCCGGGATCTCCCACTTCTCCCACATCTCGTCGACCTTGCTCTGGAAGTACGAGAGGTCTTCCTCGGTGAAGTGCGCGAAGCGACCCTGCTTCAGGAGGTACTCGCGGACCGGCTTGCGCTTGCGTCCTTCCACGATCGCCTTCGTCTTGCCGTAGTACTTCACCTGGCCGTCCTCGACCTCGTACAGCGGGAAGAGGCCGGTCTCGATGGCCAACTCGCCCATCTCGTGCGAGAGCATCGGGTCGTAATCCCAGCCCTTGGGGCACGGATCGAGCGAGTGGATGAACGTCGGGCCGCCGATCGTCAGCGCGCGGCGGACCTTGTTCATCATCTCGACCGCGTACGAGCCGCACACGGTCGCGACGTAGCGGCACTCAGGATGGCCGGCGGCCATCATGCCGGCCATGTTCTTCTTCCAGCGCGTGTGGATGTTGCGGATCACCTTGCCGGGCGGGCTGAACGTGGTGTTCGCGCCGTACGGCGTCAGACCCGACAGCTGGATGTCCGTGTTGGCGTACGACTCGTTGTCGTAGAGCAGGATCAGGCAGTTGTAGTCCTTGTGCGTCAGCGTGGCCGAGATGCCGTTCAGGCCCATGTCGGCGCCGCCGCCGTCGCCGCAGAACGCGATGACGTTGATCGGCTCGGACTTCATCTTGCCCTTCTTCATGAGCGCCTTCAGGCCCGCCGCCGTGCCGAGCGCGGCCGAGCCCGAGGAGCCGAGCTGCGTGTGCATCCACGGCACCACCCACGGCGTCGTGTAGTACGTCGTGTTCGCGACGTACATGCAGCCGGTGGAGCCGAGGACGATCGTGCGGGGACCGGCGGCCTTGACCATGAGCTTCATGATCAGCGCGGACTCGCACCCCTGGCAGGTCCGATGACCGGAGGTGAAGTACTCCTCGATCGTGACCCTCTTGATGCCCCGGAACGGCTCCAGGACCTGGGTGGCGTTGCTGAACGTGGTCGTGTCGGCCATCAGTCCTCTCCCTATTCCCGCACGCCGAGCCAGTGCGTCCTGGCATCGGACTTGCCGGAGTTCGCGGCACTATAGCAGAGGTCCGTCGCCTTGTAGACGTCCTCGAGCGTCACTTCGCGGCCTCCGAGGCCCCCGATGAAGCTGAGAAGCGGCGGACGCTTGTCCGAGTTGTACATGGCGGCGCGGATCTCGGTGGCCACGACGCCGGAGTGATACGGCGAGCCGAACGAGTAGTCGCGGTCGACGATGCCGATGGCCTTCGCCTTCGACAGCACGCTGACGATCTTCTCGGTCGCGAAGGGTCGGAACCACCGAAGCCGCAGCAGGCCGACCTTCTTGCCCTGCGCCCGCATGTTGCGGATGCCGACCTTCATCGGCAGCGAGATCGTGCCCATGCCGATCAGGATCACGTCGGCGTCCTCGGTCATGTACTCCTCGAACCACGGGTTCTCCGGGCCGCGCCCGAAGACCTTGCGGAAATCGGCGTACGCCTCCTCGATCACGGTGGTCGCGCGCTTCATCGCCTCGTCGTTCTGGCGCCGGATCTCGATGACCCAGTCCTCGTTGGCCTGCGGCGCGACGGTGATCGGGTTGTCCGGGTGGAGGAGCAGGTCGCCGCGGTTGTAGCGAGGCAGGAACTGGTCGACCTTCGCCTTCGGCGGCACCATCGTGATCGCCTGCGAGTGCGTGAGGAACGCGCCGTCGGCCGAGATGGCCAGCGGCAGCAGCACGCGGCGATCTTCCGCCACGCGGTAGGCGATCAGCGTGGTGTCGAGCGCCTCCTGCGAGGTGTCGACCCAGCAGAGCATCCAGCCGAGGTCGCGGACGAAGAGCGCGTCGTTGTGCTCGACGCCGAACGCGCCGGGGTCGTCGAGCGCCCGGTTGCCGACGAGCGCGATCATCGGCACGCGCAGCGGCGGCGTGACCACGAGGCACTCCATCGCGTACGCCCAGCCCACGCCCGAGGAGCCGCAGAACACGCGCGCGCCGACGGTGGACGCGTGCTTCACGATCTCGAACTGGCTGTGCTCGCCTTCCGCGACGATGTACTCGGCGACCAGCTGGCCGCCCGAGATCTTCTTCGCGATCGCCTGCATGACCGTGTCGTACGGGCGGATCGGATACGCGGTGACGACGTCGATGTCGGCGAGGGTCAGGGCTTCCGCCACCGCCTCGCTCCCGGAGATCAGGAGCTCCTTGTCTTCGCTCGCGGCTTTCGCCGCCGGAGTCGCGACTGCCATCGTAGTCTCCTTTGGACTCAGACCGTCTTGTGGGCAGCGTTCTCGCCCGGGATGCCGGCCGTGATCTCGACCCCGCCGGCGTCGAGCTCGGCCTTCAGCTCCTGGTCGTACTGCCCGCGGAAGCGGAAGCCGTGCGAGCGCACGGTGGTCGTCTTGTCCTTGATCTTCTCGGTGAGCCAGGTCTTGTAGGAGACCTTGTCCTTGCGCCACATCTCCCACTGGGAGTTGTTGTCGGAGAAGGCCTGCTCGTTCACCATCGTGATGCAGTTCTCGACGGGGCACACGGCCTCGCACACGCCGCAGCCGCAGCACGCCTCCATCGCGGCGTCGAACGTGCCGTCCGGCATCACGTCGAAGACCGAGTCCGGGCACGAGATCCAGCAGAGGTTGCACTTCACGCAGGTGTCGAAGTCGATGACGGGGCGCATCGTCCGCGTCGTGTACTTCTTGAAGTACGGGTTGCGCTCCGGGACGTAGCCCTTGCCCGACTCCTTCGGCTTGCCGACGGGGATGGCGGGGATCGTGACGCCTTCCCGCATCTCCCACCACTTCGGCATCTCGAACGAGAACGGGATCTCGTCGTTGCCCTCGGTCATCTTGATGTCGCGGCTCTCGATCCGGTCGAAGGCCTTGCGCGCGGACGCGACCTTCAGGTCCGAGCCCCACTCGGATTCCTTGATGGCCTCGCACACCGCGTCGAGCGTGAGGAAGGCGGGCGCGATCTTCGCGAGCGCGCCGAGGATGCGCACTTCCGTGTGGTCCTCGCGATAGACCCAGAGGCCGGCGAACGACGCCTTCGCCCGGATGAGCGAGAGCTTGTACGGCGCGTCCTTCTTGTGGATGTCCTTCAGGAGGCTGTCGAAGCTCTGCAGCGACGTCATCAGCACCGTCCCGTTGGGCACGGTGAGCTTGTTGATCGGCTGCAGGCCGTACCACGCCCAGGACTCGACGCCCTTCGAGAGCGTGTCGTCGACGCAGATCGTCACGTCGACGTGCTTGGGCTCGTACCGCGCCATGTTCTGCTCGAGCTCTTCCTTCGTGTCCGCGACGATCGCGAAGTCCTTCGCCGGGATGCCGTTGCGCTGCGGACTGTCACCGTAGCGGCCGAACGCGATGCCCCACCGCCCGGCTTTCCGCGCCGAGAGCACGATCCCGCGCGTGATGCGCGAGGCGAGGTTCTTCTGGAAGATCCCGCGATAGACGACTTCACAGATCAGGGCGGACATGGAGCCTCCTTATTCCGTCAGCCGGTCGGCTGGTCGGACCGGACAATACTCCGAATGGTCGGGGCGGGTCAAGGACCAGCGAGTGATCGAGAAACGACGCGATGACAGGGGGTTACGACGCGTCTTCCCGCGCCGCCTCAGCCACCATCCGACAAAAGTAGGCGTGGATCGAGGTGTCAGCTGTCAACTCGGGATGAAAGGTCGCGACCAGGACCGTCCCCTGGCGGGCCATGACCGGTTCGTCTCCGTGCCGGGCGAGTGTCGTCACGCCCGGCCCGACGCGCCGGATGCGCGGCGCGCGGATGAACACCAGCTCCAGCCGGTGCGGCGCCCCGTCGAGCTCGACCTCGCCGTCGGCGGCGAACGACTCCCGCTGCCGGCCGTACGCGTTGCGCTCGACGCCGACGTCGATGAAGCCGAGCGAGAACTGCCGCGGCCCCTCGACGTCGCGGGCGAGCAGGATCAGTCCCGCGCACGTCCCGAACATGGGCTTGCCCGCCGCATGGAACTTCTCGAGCGCGGGAACGAACTGCCACTCGTCCATCAGCTTCAGCAGGGTCGTCGACTCGCCGCCGGGGATGACGAGGCCGTCGAGGTCCTCGAGCTCCTCGGGCTTGCGCACTTCGACGGTCTCCACACCGCACTTCGCGAGCGCCCTGGTGTGGAGCGCGAAGTCGCCCTGGAGCGCGAGGACCCCGACCTTCATCCGTCTACCAGCCGCGCGACGCCATGCGGTCCTTCTCGGCCATCTTCGAGATCTCGAGACCCGGCATCGCCTCGCCCAGCTCTTCGCTGACGCGCGCGATGACGTCCGGATCCTTGTAGTGCGTCGTCGCCTGCACGATCGCCTTCGCGCGCTTCGCGGGATCGGAGGACTTGAAGATCCCGGAGCCGACGAACACGGCCTCGGCGCCGAGCTGCATCATCAGCGCCGCGTCGGCCGGCGTCGCGATGCCGCCCGCGGAGAAGTTCGGCACCGGCAGCTTGCCGTGGTGCGCGATCCACCGGACGAGGTCGTACGGCGCGCCGAGGTTCTTCGCCTCGGTCATCAGCTCCTCGGCCCCGAGCGTCGTGAGCCGCTTCATGCCGGACATCACCGCGCGCATGTGGCGAACCGCTTCCACGATGTTGCCGGAGCCCGCCTCGCCCTTCGTGCGGATCATCGCGGCGCCTTCGCCGATCCGGCGCAGCGCCTCGCCCAGATCGCGGCAGCCGCACACGAACGGCACGCTGAACGCGAACTTGTCGATGTGGAAGCTCTCGTCGGCCGGCGTCAGCACTTCCGACTCGTCGATGAAGTCGATGGCGAGCGCCTGGAGGACCTGCGCCTCGACGAAGTGGCCGATGCGCGCCTTCGCCATCACCGGGATGCTGACCGCCTTCTGGATCTCGCGAATCTTCTTCACCGGCGACATCCGCGCCACGCCGCCGTCCTTGCGGATGTCGGACGGCACACGCTCGAGCGCCATCACCGACGCGGCGCCGGCATCCTCGGCGATCTTGGCCTGGTCGGCGTCGGTCACGTCCATGATCACGCCGCCCTTCAGCATCTCGGCGAGCGCGATGTGCTTGCGGTCCGCGATGCGCAGCCCGTTCAGGTCTTCAGATGACATGTGCGTTTCTCCTTTGGACTCGCGGGCGCCCGGGCGCTCTGCGCCCGCCCGCTCGGTTGCCTCGCTTCGCTCGAAGCAGGGTGATTTCACTACACGACCGGAACCGCCGCGCGATCGCCGCTCGACGCGCGCGGGCGTTTCATCGCGGCCTTGATGGTCTCGGCGAGGCGGCGCACGCCGTCGTCGATGCGGCGCGCGGGCACCGCGGAAAACGACAGACGCAGCGTGCGCTCGCCGGCACCGTCGATGAAGAACGGGCGCCCCGGCGTGAACGCGACGCCGCGCGCGATCGCGGCGGGCAGGAGCGCCGCCGCGTCGAGCCCGACGGGCAGCGTGACGAGGAGCGAGAAGCCGCCTTCGGCTTCCGTCCACGTCACACCTTCGGGCATCCGCCGCCGGAGCGCCTCGACGAGCAGCGTGCGCCGCTGCCCGTACTCCGCCGCCGCGCGGCTCGCGTGGCGATCGAGGAGCCGGCGCTCGCAGAAGCGCTGCACCGCCGCCTGCAGCAGCGCGCTCGTGTGCAGATCGGCGAGCTGCTTGGCGCCGAGCAGGCGCTCGATGACGGGCGCGGCGGCGACCACCCACCCGAGCCTGAGGCCCGGGAACAGGATCTTCGAGAACGTCCCGATGTAGATCACGACGCCGTCGCCGTCGAGCGCCTTGAGCGGCGTCGCCGGCCGCCGGCCATAGTAGAGGCCGGGATCGAAGCCGTCCTCGACGATGGGCACCTCACCGCGCGCGGCCACCGCGAGCAGGCGCCGGCCGACGTCCGGCGTCAGCGACAGGCCGGTCGGGTTGTGACAGTTCGGCTGGCAGTAGAAGAGCTTCGGCCGATTGCGCTCGAGCAGCCGCTCGAGCACGTCGGGCCGCGGGCCCTCGCGCGCCCACGGCACCGCGAGCAGCTGCGCGCCGGCGGCGCGAAAGACCTGGAGCGCGCGCGGATACGTCGGCTGCTCCACCGCCACGTAGTCACCGGGATCGACGAACGTGCGCGCGACGAGGTCGAAGCCCTGCTGCGAGCCGTTGACGATGAGGATCTCGTCGGGCGTCGCCTCGACACCGAACCGCAGCAGGTAGCGCGCGAGGTACTGCCGGAGCGGCGGATAGCCGCGCGCCGGGTAGTACTGGAGGACGACGTCGCCCTCCTCGCGCAGCACGCGGTTCAGCACCTGGCGGAACGGCTCCGTCGGAAACAGATCGCTGTCCGGCATGCCGCCCGCGAACGACACCGCGACGCGCTCGGGATCGCCGGCGCTCATGCGGCGCCACCGGTCCTCTTCCGCGGCGACGATGCGCGCGCTGCGTGAGAGCAATCCCGTCCAGTTCAGCGGCGTGCGCGCGCGGGGCTCCTGGACGCGCGGCGCCGTGGTCGAGCCGACCACGAACGTGCCCTGCCCGACGTGCGCGCGCGCGTGGCCGGCAGCGACCATCTCCTCGTACGCGAGCGCGACGGTGGCGCGGTTGACGCCGAGGCTCTTCGCGAGCTCGCGTGTCGCCGGCAGCTTCACCCCGTCGCCGAGATGGCCTTCGCGGATCAAGCGCTCGAGGTGCGTCTGGATCTGCTTGGCGAGCGCGAGCGGCTTGCCGCGATCGAGCGGAACGTGCAGGGTGGCCACGACGTGCCATTTTTGACGAGTTTATGGATGTGTCAAGGGCCAATTGGCCTGCTCGCAAAAGGGTCCATTGGACGGCCGCGGGCGGGAGTTGGTACTGTACGAAGCACGCATGCGAACGGAGGAGATCTGATGGCGGCCGGCGAAGCGCCGCTCAAACAGGCGGTGAAGTGGATCGAGGATCAGCTCGCCGACCAGCCGGGCGGCAACCGCGTGAAGCTCGTCGACGAGGCGGCGCGCCGCTTCGATCTCTCGCCGCTCGACACCGACTTCCTGTTCCGTCACCTCGCCGAGCGCGCGAAGAGGACGTGAGCGACACGCACGCCCGGAAGGTCCAGGAGCAGTTCGGCGCGATCGCGGCCGCCTACGTGACGAGCGCCGGACACGCCGGCGGCGACGACCTCGAGCGCCTGCTCGCGTGGGGGCGCGCGCTGCGCCCGCGCCGCGTGCTCGACGTCGCGACGGGCGGCGGCCACACGGCGCTCGCGTTCGCCGGGCTCGGCGCGCGCGTGACAGCGTTCGATCTCACGGAGCCGATGCTCCGGACCGCGCGCGCGTTCCTGGCGGAGCGCGATGCCGACGCGCGCTTCGTCGCGGGCGACGTCGAGGCGCTGCCCTTCCGCGCCGGAGTCTTCGACGTCGTCACGTGCCGGATCGCCGCGCATCACTTCGCCAACGTCGGCCCGGCGGTCCGTCAGATCGCGGCCACGCTGCGGCCCGGCGGCTCGTTCCTCGTGCAAGACATCCTGGGCCACGACGACGCGGGCGCGAGCGCGTTCATCACCGACGTCGAGCGCCGGCGCGATCCCTCGCACGTGCGCGCCTATCGAGCCGTCGAGTGGAAGGCCCTGCTGCGCGGGGCCGGGCTCACGGTGATCGACGAGGCCGTGGTGCGGAAAGCGCGCCCGTGGGAGGAGTGGACCGCGCGTACGCGGATGCCCGCCGACGCCCGAGCGGCGCTCGACGCGCTCGTGAAGGCCGCGCCCGCGGAGCACCGCGACGCGTTCGACTTTCGCATCGACGGCGATCGGATCGAGTCCTTCACCGATCGCATGATCCTGCTCCGCGCGGACAGGGACTAGCCCGCCCGAAGCCTCACGATGGTCGCGCCCCAGCCGCCGCGCTCGGGCGGCGCTTCGGCGAACGACTCCACCAGCGGGTGACGCGACAGGACGCCGCGGACGATCTCGCGCTGGACGCCGATGCCGCGCCCGTGGATGACACGCACGTCGCGGAAGCCGTGGGCGGCGGCTTCATTCAGATACTCCGCCACGACGGACGCGACGTCGCGCGCCGCGAACGCGTGGAGGTCGAGCGAATCCTCGATCGGGAGGGCGACGGGATCCGGCGGGTCGTCGGCGCCGGGATCCTCGCCGCTCACGCCGTTACAACTGAGGGCCGGCGGTGACGTGCTGCTGCCAGTGCTCGAAGCTCAGGAGATCCTCCCCCGAAAGCTTGCACTGTCAGAACGTCGCGGCGCGCTCGAAGAACGGGACGTCGACCACGCCGACCTTTTCCGCCCGCGCGGTCTCGGCCACCTTCTGCGTGACCATCTGGCGGACGAACGGAATCGGAATGCGGCCGAGGCGATGCATCACCTCTTCCGTGCAGCGAATGCGCGTGCCCGGCAGCACCGGGCCCTCACCGACCGTGTGCTCGGGCGGGGGCTCGTGCTCGCACGTCTCGGGAACGAGCTGCTGCAGCCGCAGCGAGACGTAGTCGGTCACCCACGCCTGCAGCGACGCCTTCACCAGCTCCGGGCCCGTCACCGCGCCCTCGAGCTTGTCGTTGACGGCGCCGAGCAAAGTCTCGAGACGCGCCAGCCGCGCTTCGAGCGCGTCCAGCCGCCGGTCCATGTCGCTCATGAATGCTCCCCTGTCATGCCGCGGGCGGCCGGCGCGTGTGCCAGTCGGTCGCGCGCTGCCACGCATCCGCCACGCGGAGCACGGTGACTTCGTCGAACGGACGGCCGACGATCTGCATCCCGACCGGCATGCCCTCGGGCGTGAGCCCGCACGGCACCGAGCACGCCGGATGCCCCGAAAAGTTGAACGGTCGCGTGAAGCGCAGCAGCGCGCCGCGCACCTCGGTGCGCCCGCCCTCGACGGCGGTCTCATGCTCGCCGAGGGGCGTGGACGCGATCGGCGTGCTCGGCGCCAGCAGCGCGTCGCGGCGCGCGAGCGCCTCGTCCACTTCGGCGCGCACGAGCGCGCGCAGCCGCTGGCCGCGCAGGTACTGCACGCTCGTGATGAACGCGCCCGCGAAGAGCCGCTCGCGCACGTCGCGCTGGTAGTCCTGCGCGCGCGTGCGCAGCCACGGCATGTGATACGCGAGCGCTTCGGGCGCGACGACCGCGAGGCTCGCGGCCGCAACGTGCGGCGCGCTCGGCAGCGTCACCTCGTCGACGATCGCGCCGAGCGCCTGCAGCTGCCGCACCGCCGCCGCCATCGCCGCGCCGAGCCCGGGCGCGAGACCTTCGGCAAACATCCCGCGCAGCACGCCGACCCGCAGGCCCTTCACGTCGCGCCCGAGCGCGGCCGTGTAGTCCGGCACCGGCAACACGCTCGTGGTGGGATCGGCCGGATCGTAGCCCGCCATCGCGCCGAGCAGCAGCGCGCAGTCCGCCGCGCTTCGCGCCATCGGTCCCACGTGGTCCATCGACCAGGAGAGCGGCAGCACGCCGGCGCGACTCACGCGCCCGTACGTGGGCTTGAGCCCGGTGATCCCGCACAGCGACGCCGGAATCCGGATCGAGCCGCCGGTGTCCGAGCCGAGCGCGGCCGGCACGAGACCCGCGGCGACGGCCGCGCCGGACCCCGACGATGAGCCGCCGGGAACGCGCGCGACCGAGGGATCCCAGGGATTGCGCGTCTGACCGTAATGATCGTTGAGCCCCTCGGGCCCGTACGCGAACTCGTGCATGTTCAGCTTGCCGAGCACGATGGCGCCGGCTCCCGTCAACCGCGCGGTCACCGTGGCGTCGGCGCCGGGCACGCGGTCCGCGAAGAGCTTCGAGCCGCCCGTCGTGCGCACGCCGCGCGTGTCGACGAGATCCTTCAGCCCGAGCGGCACGCCGTGCAGAGGCCCCACGGGCTGTCCGGACGCGAGCGCCGCCTCGGCGGCGCGCGCCGCTTCGAGCGCCGCGTCGCCGCACACGGTGATGAACGCGTGCAGCGTGCCGTCGAGCCGCTCGATCCGCTGCAGGTGCGCCCGCACGACCTCGACGGGCGAGACTTCCTTCGTCGCGATCATCCGCGCGAGGTCGGTCACCGAGGTCCAGACGAGATCAGCCATCGCGATGTCGCTCAGATGACCCGGAAGTGCGTGGTCGGCTCCGCGCTCTCCGCGAGCGGGATCGTGTCGAGCGTCGCGAGCAGCTCGAGCATCCGGGCCACGGCGGGCAGCGCCGCTTCGAGGTCCGCGTCCGACCACGGCAGCCCGTGCAAGTCGGCGACGGCGCGCAGGGTCGCGAGCGTCGGCGTCTTCATCAAGAGCCGAGCATACACGATATGATGCGAGCCATGACCGTCGCGCTCACGCTGCTCGTGCGTGATCCTCCCGCGGGCACGCGCGACGCGCGCCGTGTCCTCGACGTCGACCCCGGCACGACGATTCTCCGCGCGGCCCACGCGCACGGCGTCGACATCGACGCGGTCTGCGGCGGGCGCGGGCGCTGCACGTCGTGCCGCGTGAAATTCGTCGGGGGCGCCGTCCCGCCGCCGACGCTCGGCGATCGCGTGCAGCTCGGCGACGACCTCGTGCGCGACGGCTATCGCCTCGCCTGCCAGTGCGCGGTCACCGAGCCGATCACCGTCGAGACCGCGCCGCCGCTCGACGAGCGCGCGTTCCAGATCCTGGGCGCCGGGACCGGCCCCTCGCGCCCGACCTTCAAGATCGACGCCGGCATCGCGAAGCAGGTGGTGCGCGTCGCGCTGCCGCGCGAGGAGCACCACCAGACGTCGGATCTCGAGCAGCTGCTCGCGGCCGTCGGCGCGCGCGAGAGCGAGGTACCCGCCTCCGTGCTGCAGGCGCTGCCGCAGGCGATCCGCGACGACCCCGGCGCCGGCGTGACGGTGACGACCTTCGCAGGCCGCATCCTCGCCGTCGAGCGCGGCGACACCACCCTGATGAAGTTCGGGCTCGCGATCGACGTCGGCACGACCACCGTGGTGAGCACGCTCATCGAGCTCGAGTCGGGCGAGCAGCTCGCGTCGGTGTCGAGCCTGAATCCGCAGTCGGTCTTCGGCGGCGACCTGATGTCGCGCATCGCGTTCGCGCAGTTCAACCCGGGGAACCTGCGCAAGCTCCACACGCGGATCGTGGGGCTGCTCAACCAGCACGTCGAGCACCTCGCGCGCGAGTCGGGCGTGCTGCCGAAGTGGATCTACAAGGTCGTGGTCGTCGGCAACACGTGCATGCACCACCTGCTGCTCGGCATCGACCCGACGTTCGTCGGTCTGGCCCCCTACGCGCCGGTGATGCGCCACGCGCTGGTGCTGCCCGCGCGCGACCTCTATCTGAAGGTCGCTCCCGAGGCGCGCGTGTGCCTGCTGCCGCTGGTGGCGGGGTTCGTCGGCGCCGACGCGGTCGCCGTCGCGCTCGCCACGCGCATCCACGAGGGCGACGCGCTCCGGGTCGCCGTCGACATCGGGACGAACGGCGAGGTGCTGCTCGGCTCGCGCGATCGCCTCTGGGCATGCTCGGCGCCGGCGGGCCCCGCGCTCGAAGGCGGTCAGATCCGCCACGGAATGCGCGGCGCGCGCGGCGCGATCGACCGCGTCACGGTCGACGACGATCTGCACGTGCACACGATCGGCGCGGCGGAAGCGCTCGGCATCTGCGGCTCGGGCCTGATCGACCTCGTGGCCGGGCTGCTCGACGCGGGCGTGATCGACTGGACGGGCCTGATCCGCGTCGAGGACCGCCACGCGCTGCCTGCGCCGCTCAGGGAGCGCGTGGTCATGCGTGGCGAAGAACGCACGATCATCGTCGCCCGCCCGGGAGAAGCGGGCGCCTCGCGCGAGCTCGTGCTCACCCAGGACGACGTCCGCCAGGTCCAGCTCGCGAAGGGCGCGATCGCGTCGGGCGTGGCGATGCTCCAGCGCGTCGCCGGCGTCGGCCCCGAGGCGATCGCGGAGCTGATGCTCGCGGGCGGCTTCGGCAACTACGTGTCGATCGCGAGCGCTCAGCGCATCGGCCTGATTCCGGTGCTGCCGCGCGGCACCGTGCGCTACGTCGGCAACGCCGCGTCGCTCGGCGCACAGCTCTGCCTCCTGTCGGAAGGCGAGCGCGCGGCGGCTGACCGGGTCGCCGAGCGCGTGGAGCACGTGTCACTCGCCACGCACCCCGACTTCGAAGAGGTCTTCGTCGACGCGATGAACTTCCCGCGCCCGTCATGAGCGCCGTCACCGCGCTGCGTGTCCCTGCGCGCGCCCTCGGCGCCGCCACCGCCCCGGTCACGCACACGATCGACGCGCGGTGGCTCATGGCCTACGCGGCGGGCCTCGGGGAGACGGATCCACGCTTCTTCGACACGCGCGGACGCGTCGTCGCGCATCCGCTCTTCCCGGTGTGTTACGAGTGGCCGCCGCTGGTCGCGCTGCGCGAGGAGGTCGTCGGCGACGCGCTCGCGCCGTTCAGCGTCCACGCGACGCACGACCTCGTGATCGCGCGCATGCCGCGCGCGGGCGAGACCGTGACGACGACCGCGCGGGTGATCGCGATCGAGCGCCGCCGCTCGGGCACGCTGCTGGTCGCGCGCCTGCGCACCGTCGATGCCGAGGGCCGCGAGCTGACGACCACGGACTACGGCTCGGTATATCGCGGCATCGAGCCGGAGACGACGGGCCGCCTGGCGCCGCCGCTTGCGTTGGGGGGCTCCGGGCGCCCCCCAAGCCCCCCTTCTTCTGCCGAAGGCTCCCGCGTGTCGGCAATCGCATCGTGGGACCAGAGCCTCGACGTCGGCGCCAACGCGGCCCACGTCTACACCGAGTGCGCGCGGATCTGGAACCCGATCCACACGGACGCCGCCGTCGCGCACGCCGCCGGCCTGCCCGCGATCATCCTGCACGGCACGGCGACGCTCGCGCTCGCCGTCTCGCGCGTGGTCGACCGCGAGCTCGACGGCGACGCCGCGCGCGTGCGCCGGATCTCCGCGCGCTTCACCGGCTTCGTGCTGATGCCGTCGACCCTCACCGTCCGGTGCCGCGGCCGGCGCGACGCCACGATCCATTTCGACGCCCTCGGCCCGGACGGCAGGTCCGTGCTCGGCGAAGGAGTCCTCGACGCATGAAACAGATGACCCGCCGCGAGCGCATCCGCGCCGCACTGAACCGCGAGCCCGTCGACCGCGTCCCCTACGCGGTGTGGCGTCACTTCCCCGCCGTCGACAAGTCGCCCGCCGGTCTCGCGCAGGCGACGCTCCGATTCCACGAGCGCTACGGCTCGGACTTCCTGAAGATCACGCCCGCCGGCGGCTACGCCGTGGAGGCGTGGGGCTGCGTGGAGGACGACGACGTGCGGCCCGACGGCCACCGTGCGTGCGCGCGGTGCGCGGTGCGTGACGCGGGCGACTGGAAGACGATCCGCGCCCTCGATCCCGACGCGGCACCGGGCTACGCCGAGCAGATGGAGACGATCGTGCGCCTCGGCTTCGATCGCCGCATCGGCGACGCGCCGGTCGTCCCGACGCTCTTCTCGCCGCTCTCGCTCGCGCGCAAGCTCTCCGGCGACCGGCTGAACACCGACCTGCGCGAGCATCCTGAGCTCGTGCTCGGCGCGCTCGAGGCGATCACCGACACGCTGATCCGCTTCGCGCATCGCTGTCTCACGGAGGGGCTCGCCGGCATCTTCTACTCGATCCAGGCGGCGAGCCGCACCTTCCACACGGAAGAGGAGTACGCGCGCTTCGGCGAGCCGTTCGACCGGCGGTTCCTCGCGTCGATCGAGGGGCGCTCGTCGCTGACGATCATCCACTGCCACGGCCAGGATCTGATGTTCGACCGGCTGGCGAAGCTCCCCGGGCACGCGTGGAACTGGGACGATCGCGCCACGGCGCCGTCGCTCGCCGACGCGTCCGCGATGGTGCCGGGCGCGGTGATCGGCGGGCTCCACCAGTGGACGACGCTGCGCGACGGCTCCCCCGAGCAGTGCGTCGCGGAGACGCAGGACGCGGTCGCGCAGACGAAGGGCCGCGGCCTGATCGTGGGCCCGGGCTGCGTGCTGCCGATGAACACGCCCGACGCGAACGTGGCCGCGGTGGTGAAGGAGCTCGGCGGCCCGCTGAAGCCGCTGCCCGGCGTGAAGCTCGACTGACGCGCTACCGCGAGGCGTCCGACGGCCAGTAGTGGTACCAGAGCTCGAAGGCCGTCGTCATGAAGCCGTGGCGCTGATAGAGCCGCTGCGCGCCGACGTTGCGCCCCTGCGTCACCACGCTGATCGTCCGGAACCCCGCGGCGGCGCACCAGTCGACCGCGCCCGCGACGAGGGCCGCGCCCAGCCCGCGACGCTGCACGGCGGCGTCGACGGCGAGCAGGTCGATCTGGCCCTCGTCGGCGGAGCCGCTCGTGATCGACAGATAGCCGGCGGGCCGGCCGTCGGCGTCGGCCACGAGGACGGTCTTCGCGCGCCCGCGGCACGCGTTCGCGATCCATGCCGCGTAGAGCTCGTCGCAGCGCTCGTCCGGAAAGCGGCCGTCGAAGTAGAAGCGCGAGTCGTGGTGGCTCACGCGCGCGATCGCCTGCAGCGCGGGAACGTCCTCGGGGCGTGACGCGCGCACGCGCACGTCCACGGCGCTCCGGCTCGTCGCGCGCGCGAGCGTCAGCCGCACGTCGACGAAGTGGAAGCCGTGCGCTTCGGCCACCCGGGCGCCGGCCGCGTCGTCGGACGCCGTGAGGACGTAGACACACTCGAGCGCCTCGGCGGCGCACGCGCGCGTGATGTCCTGCGCGGCGGAAAGGGTCAGGCGGGGGACGATCGCGCGGCCGACGCGCCGCCCGAACAGCGCGGAGTCCCACTCGAGAACCGTGACGATCGCCGGCCTACCTGGCGACGTTGAACCTGAAGTGGCAGACCTCACCGTCGCGCACGATGTAGTCCTTTCCCTCGAGCCGGAGGAGCCCTTTCGCCCGGAGCGGCGCGAAGTCGCCGCCCGCCGCGACGAGGTCGTCGTACGTGTTGACCTCCGCGCGGATGAACCCGCGCGCGATGTCCGAGTGCACGCTCCCGGCCGCGTCCTGGGCGCGCGTGCCCGCGGGAATCGGCCACGCGCGCACCTCGTCGTCCCCCGCGGTGAAGAAGGAGATCAGCCCGAGCAGCGCGTAGCAGTCGCGGAGCACGCGATGGATCGCGGGCTCCGTGAGCCCGAGGTCGGCGAGGAACGCCTGCTGCTCGTCGCCCGCGAGCTGCGCGACCTCGGCCTCGATGACCGCCGACACCCACCCGACACGCGTGTGGGGACGCGCCGCGATCTCCGCGAGCCCGAATTTCTCCACGACGCGCGGGCCGTCGCCGACCGCCTTCTCCTCGAGGTTCACGCAGTGAAGGATCGGCTTCTGCGAGAGGAACGTGAAGCCGCGCACGATCTTCATCTCGTCCGCGGAGAGCGCGACCGCGCGCAGCGGCGTCTCCGACTCGAGCTCCGTCTTCAGCCGCGCGAGCACCGCCTGCTCGGCGACTTCCGTGTCCACGCGGCGCTTCTTGATCGACTGCTCGAGGCGCTCGAGCCGGCGATCGACGACCTCGAGATCGGCGAGGAGCAGCTCGGTCTCGAGGTCGACGATGTCGCGCCTGGGATCGGCGGCGCCGCGCGCCTCGTCCGGAAAGCCGCGCACGACGTGGAGGAGCGCGTCCGCGCTGCGGAACTCCTTGGTGTCGAGCGAGGCGCGGCCGCCCTTCTCGATCCCCGCGAGATCGACGACCTCGAACGTCGCGTAGGTCGTCTTCTTGGGCGAGAAGAGCGCGCTCAGGCGGTCGATGCGCTCGTCGGGCACGCGCGCGATGCCGGTGTGCAGCTCGGCGCGGCCGCCGTCGTAGCGCGAGGTGGGGATGCTGGAGCCGGTGAGGAGGTTGAAGAGCGTCGTCTTGCCGCTCTTCGGAAGGCCGATCAGACCGATCTTCATTGAAGGAATTATGCCATCGGCGCTACAGTGAGCCTCCATGTCGCTTCCGCCGCTCCGGGCGATCGACGCGCGCGGGGCGGTGCTGGCGCTGCTGCTCTCGATCCTCTGGGGCGCGAATCCCGTCGCGATCAAGCTCGGCCTCGACGACGCGCCACCGATCCGCCTCGCGTGCCTGCGCTTCGTCGTCGGCGGCGCGGTCGTGCTCGTGTGGGGCTGGGCGACGGGGCGGTTGCGCGGCTTTCGCCTCGAGCCCGGCGAGTGGCGCCCGCTCCTGACGCTCGGCCTGCTCTTCGCCGCGCAGATCGGCTCGATGAACGTCGGCACCGGGCTGACGACGGCGGCGCACTCCGCCGTCATCCTGAACCTCTACGCGGTGCACACGGTCGTGCTGGCGCACTTCCTGATCCCGGGCGACCGGCTGACCGTCCGCCGCATCGCCGGCGTCGTCGTCGCGTACGCCGGGATCGTGTTCCTCTTCAAGCCCCAGCCCGGCGTGGCGGCCGCGACCCTCACGGGCGACGTGATCATGTTCGTCAGCGGCCTGATCCTCGCCGAGCGCACGGTCTACCTCGCGCGCGCGGTGCACCACGTCGATCACCTGAAGCTGCTGCTCGCGCAGGCCCTGATCGGGACCGCCATCTTCCTCGTCACGTCCCTGCTCTTCGAGACCGCGCCGACGCACTGGACGTGGCGGCTGGCGGGCTCCATCGGCTACCAGGGCGTGGTCATCGCGGGCTTCAACTTCGTCGTGAACCTGTGGCTGCTCGAGCGCTACCGTCCGAGCGTCCTCGCCACGCTCTTTCTCACCCAGCCGATCTTCGGCGTGATCGCGGCCGCGCTCGTGACCGGCGATCCCCTGACCGCCGACCTCTTCATCGCGAGCGCGGCGGTGGCGCTGGGCATCGGGCTCACGACGTGGAGATAGGTATACTGCCTTCGATGCCGAGCGCGCCGTCGAAGTCCCTCGTCACCGTCCCCAACCCGCACCCGGACCGCGACTACGAAGTGGCCATGGTGGCGGAGGAGTTCACGTGCGTGTGTCCGATGACGGGACAGCCCGACTTCGCGACGATCCGCATCCGCTACGTGCCCGATCAGCTGCTCGTCGAGCTGAAGTCGCTGAAGCTCTACCTGTGGAGCTACCGGAACGAAGGGGCGTTCCACGAAGCGGTCACGAACACGATCCTCGACGACTTCGTGGCGGCGGCGCGGCCGCGGTGGGTGGAAGTCGTCGGCGACTTCAAGATCCGCGGCGGCATCAAGACGGACGTCCGCGCCGTCTACGGCAAGCGGCCGGACCTCTAGGCGAGCGGGCGCAGGCGCAGGCCCGCGAGGGGCGCGCGCACGTCGCGCAGCGTGATCTGCACCGACGAGCGTTCGTCGGCGCGCTCCTCGACCACGATGTGCACGTCCACGCCCTCGGCTGCCGCGAGCACTTCGCGGAGCCACGACAGCAGGTTGTCTCGCTCGCAACGCACGGTCGAGCTGGTCGATTTCCTCGGTTCACTCATGGCGCGATGGTCTCGGGTGAGAGGACGCCTGGGGAGCACCGCCAGGCTCGGCGCGCGGGACCGCAGGCCCCACGCAGGGGAACGGCCGGGAATCCGGGCGAGGGACGGCTTTCGGTCTATAATCGCGGGGTCGTCGCCCGGTGACCGGGGACGACTCCGCGATGAACGCTGAAACGACGATCGCGGCGGCCCACGGGCTGTGGCACGAGCCCCGGTGGTACGCCCTCAAGACCCGATCGCGCCACGAGAAGCGGGTGCGCGATCAGCTCGTGCAGCGCGACATCGACGCCTTCCTCCCGCTGTGCGACACGTGGCGCCAGTGGAAGGACCGCAAGAAGAAGGTCGAGCTCCCCCTCTTCCCCGGCTACTGCTTCGCGCGCTTCCCGCTCGTCGAGCGGCTGCGCGTGCTGAACGTGCTCGGCGTGGCGGATCTCGTCTCCATCAACGGCCGGCCCGAGCCGATCCGCGAGGACGAGCTCAGCGCGATCCAGCAGCTCGTCTCCACCAAGCTGCAGTTCGACCCCCATCCGTTCCTCGAGGAAGGCATGGACGTCGAGGTCGTGCGCGGCCCGCTCGCGGGCGTGCGCGGCAAGCTCCTGCGCAAGGACCGCGTGACGCGCCTCGTCCTTGCGGTCACGCTCGTGAAGCAGTCCGCGGTGGTCGAGATCCACCCCGCGGACGTCATGCCCGTCTGATTCGTTGGGGGCCTCCGGGCGCCCCCCAAGCCCCCCAGCGCTCCACGGCCCGGCGACGCCGTGCCGCTCCGCGGGTGCCATCAACTCCGCGCCCGCAGCAGCGTGCGCGCCTGGCGCGCCGCCGCGCTGTTCGGATGTTCCTTCACGAGCTTCTCCCACGCGCGGCGCGCGCGCGCCTCGTCGCCGAGCGAGCGCTGCGCCATCCCGATCTTGAGGAGCGCTTCCGGCACGTGGCTTCCCGCGGGCACCGCGGCGATCATGCTCTCGAACTCGCCGACCGCGCCGCGATAGTCCTTCTGCGAGAGAAAGATCTCTCCGATGAGGAACTGCGCGCGCTCGCGCGCGGGATCGCCCGGAAACGTCGCGACGACCTCGTACAGCGTGACGACCGCGCCGTCGAGGTCGCCGGCTTCGTACTTCGACAGCCCCGACTGGTACAGCACCTCGCCCGGAGACGTCGGCACCGTGGGCACCGCGGTGAGAGGCGCGGCTGCCGCCGGCGGGTTCGGTGCCGCGGGCGCGGTCGGGCGCGCGGTGCGCGGGAGCGGTGACGGTGCCGGTGCGGGCGGCGCGCCGGCCCCGGGCGGTGGCGGCAGCGGCGCGGGCACCGCGGCGGACGGCGCGAACGCGGGCGGGACCGCGCCGGCGCGGTTGCGCGCCTGTGTCTCGAGCTCGGCGATACGGCGCTGCAGGTAGAGGAGCTGATCGTCGTGCTGCCGCGCGCTCATCATCAGCTTCGCGATCGCGTTCTGCAGCTCGACGAGCTCGCTCGCGATTCGCGCGAGCTGGTCGGCCTGGCGTGGCGGCTCCGCCACGGGCGGCGGCGGCGCGGCGGCGACGCGCGGCGCGGCGGCGGGCGGCGGCGCGGCCACCGGCTGCTCGGCCGAAGGGCGCGCGCAGCCGGCGACGGCGAGCGCGAGCACGCATGCCGCACACGCCGCGCCGCGGACGGTGCGGAGCGCGCCGTGGACGGCGCGGCGCGCGATCATCGTGACACCCGGGGAACGACCGTGACCGAGCGCACGGGCCACGTCTGCGTCGTCGCCCGCACTTCCAGCGTGAGAGCGGCTTCGCGACCCAGGGGAACATCCACGATCCACATCCACGGCACGGTGGCCTCCAGCGCCGGGTACGCGCGCTTGATGTCTCCTTCGGTGAACTCGTACTGTCCCGAGCTCGCGTCGAGCGTCCGCACCTGCTGGCCGACGATGAGCGCGCCGTCCTCGGTCACGCACCACACGTAGTCGATCACTTGAGGCGGCGTCGCGCGCGTGAGCCGCACCGCGGCCGGCACCGGCGTGCGCTGCCGCACCGCGGCCGACACGGCGATCAGCGAGCTGTACGGCACCGGCGCGCGCCGGAGCCCGGTCACCGCGTTGCCTTCCGCGGAGACGTCGAACCGGTCCGCGCTCATGGTCGCGACGACGGGCGGCGGCGGAGCGAGGCGCGCCGTCACCGGCGTCCCCAGCACCACGAGGACGATGCATCCCGCGGCGAGCGTCCAGCGCATGGCGCGGGCTTAGACTCCACCCGCCACCGCCACCCACCCGCTCCGGCCCGCGACGCGGCCCCGCCCGAGCGCCGCCTCCGCGAGCGCGCGGGTGCGCGCCGTCTCCGCGAGCTCGCACAGGCGGACGACGCGGCGGCCGGAGCGGCGCAGCGATTCGAGCCATCCCGCGAAGCGGTCGAGCAGCGGACCGCCCTCGACCTCCGCGTGCAGGGTGAAGACGTTGAGCCCGTCCCCGAGCGAGGCGTCGAGGGCGCCCTCGACGTCGCCGACGCGCCCGAGCAGCTCGTCCATCGTCGGCATGGTGGTCGGGAGCTGGATCGTCTTGAGCGCGCCGCCGTCGACGCGCGGTCGGAAGGGCGCGCGCCCGCGCACGTCGCTCGCGTACGCGAGCCCGAGCTCTTCCTGCACGAGCAGCGCCGCCCCGGTCATGCGCCAGCCGGGCGCGGCCGACGCCGCGGGCGCGGTGCCGAGCGCGGCCTCGTACGCGGCGGCGGCGGAGCACAGATGCTGACGCAGCGTCGCGGCCGGCATGCGCTCCACGCGATCTTGCCAGCCGAAATGATCCCAGCCGTGCGGCCCGACCTCGTGCCCGGCCGCGGCGATCTGCCGCAGCAGCGTTGGCGCGCCGGCGCCGACCGGATGCGCGGGCAACAACGTTCCCGCGAAAAGCGCGCGCACGCCGTAGAGGCGTACCGGATTCGTGCGCAGCATCTTCAGCAGGAAGCTCGGGCGCCACGCGCGGCGAATCGCCGTGCCGGTCCGCTCGGGCCCCATCGTGACGAAGAACGAGGCCTGGACGTCGAGCCGCCGGAACAGCTCGAGCAGCCGGGGCACGCCGTCCGCGAGCCCGCGCCGCGTGTCGACGTCGACCTTCAGCGCTACTGGCGCTTGAACCACTCGATCGTCCGCCCGAGGCCGTCCTCGAGCGAGACCTCCGGGTGTACCCCGAGGAGCTCGTGCATGCGCGTCACCGCGGGCACGCGCCGCGGAATGTCCTCGTAGCCGCGGTCGTACACCGCCTCTTTCGGCACGAGCGTCACCCGCGACGGCGATCCCGAGATCGTGATCATGAGCTGCGCCAGCTCGAGGATCGAGATCTCCCGATCGGTGCCGATGTTGATCGCCGCGCCCTCGGCCTCGGGTCTGAGCCCCGCGGCGACGGTCGCGCGGACGGCGTCGTCGATGTAGATGAACGTCCGCGTCTGCCGGCCGTCGCCGATGACCGTCACGGGATCGCCGCGCAGGATCTGGCCCATGAAGATCGTGACGACGCGGCCGCGGTCCATCGCGTCGAGGCGCGGGCCGTAGACGTTGAAGTAGCGCATGACGACCACGCGCAGCCCCATCCGCGCGAACGCGAAGCAGAGGTGCTCGCCCGCCGCCTTCGACGTGGAGTAGCACCAGCGGTCGATCCGCGTGGAGCCGAGCACGCGGTCGCTGTCCTCGTCGAACGGCACGACGGTGTTGCGGCCGTAGATCTCCGACGTCGAGCTGAAGACCACCTTCTTGCCGTGGCGGAACGCCGCCGCGAGGACGGCCTGCGTGCCGTTGATGTTCACCGTGAGCACCTGGTACGGATCGCCCACGTAGTGCTGGACGCCGACCATCGCCGCGAGGTGATAGACGACGTCGGCCCACGCCACGACACCTTCGAGAATGTCGTTCTGCAGGACGGACTCGTGCACCACGCGAAAGCCCGGGCGCCCGCGCAGGTGGCGGATCTTCAAATCGGACGAGGGATCGAGCACCGTGACTTCGTCGCCGCGGTCGAGGAACGCCTCGGACAGATGCGAGCCGACGAATCCCGCGCCGCCCGTGATCAGCACCTTCATCGATGCACCCTTTCCTTCACAGGATCTCGCTCACCACGTAGCGTGGACGCCGCCGCACTTCCTGGTAGATGCGGCCGACGTATTCGCCGATCATCCCGAGCGCGAGGATCTGGAGCCCGACGAAGAAGAAGAGGATCGCGAACAGCGTGAAGACGCCCTCGACCTCCGGCCCCACGACGTAGCGGCGGATGCCGAGGAAGACCGCGAAGGCGAGGCCGAGCGCCGCCACGATGATGCCCGAGAGGCTCACCGCCTGGATCGGCAGCAGCGAGAATCCCGTCATCAGGTCCATGTTGAGACGCAGCAGGCCGAGCAGTCCGTACTTCGAGCGGCCTTCGCGGCGCGGCGCGTGCTCGACCGGCACCTCGGCCACCGAGCCCGCGAACGTGTTGGCGAGCGCCGGGATGAAGCGCGAGATCTCCTGGCACGCCACGATCTGGTCGATCACCGGACGCCGGTACGCGCGGAGCATGCACCCGTAGTCCGTCATGCGGACGCCGATGATCGCGGACGTCGCGCGATTCACCGCGCGCGACGCCGCGCGCCGGAACCACGGGTCGTGGCGATTCACGCGCGCGCCGCCGACGACGTCGACGCCCTCGGCGAGCCGGCGCACCAGGACCGGGATCTCTTCCGGCGGGTTCTGGAGATCCGCGTCCAGCGTCACCACGACGTCGCCGCGCACCCGCTCGAACCCGGCGAAGACCGCCGCGTGCTGGCCGTAGTTGCGGTTGAAGCGCACCACCCGCACCGCGGGATCCTGCGCGTGGAGCGCGCGGAGCACGTCCGTCGAGCCGTCGGTGCTGCCGTCGTCCACGAAGATGACCTCCCACGGCCGGCCGAGATCCTTCATCGTGCGCGCCAGGCGCAGGTGGAGGTCGGCGAGCGTGGCGACCTCGTTGAAGACCGGAATCACCACCGAGATTTCCGGCGTCACGTCGCTCACGGCTGGCGCACCAGCAGGCAGTCGTTGTGCCCGCCGAACCCGAACGAGTTCGAGATCGCCGCGCGGATGCGGCCCGCGATCGGCGCGTTCGGCACGTAGTTCAGGTCGCAGTCCGGGTCCGGCACCTGGTAGTTGATCGTCGGCGGCGCGACCTGGTCGCGCAGCGCGAGCACCGTCGTGGCCAGCTCGATCGCGCCCGCGGCGGAGATCGTGTGGCCGATCATCGACTTCGTCGAGCTCACGAGGAGGCGCCCGGCGTGCGCGCCGAACACGCTCTTGATCGCGGTGCTCTCGACGCGATCGTTCATCGGCGTCGACGTCCCGTGCGCGTTCACGTAGTCCACGTCGGCGACGTCGAGCCCCGCGTCGGCGATCGCCGCGCGCATCGCGCGGACGGCCCCGCGCCCGTCCGGCGCCTCGTCGGTGATGCGGTACGCGTCGCACGCGGTGCCGTAGCCCGCGAGCTCGGCGACGATGCGCGCCCCGCGCGCGAGCGCGTGCTCGCGCTCTTCCAGCACGAGGAAGCCCGCCCCCTCGCCCATCACGAAGCCGTCGCGGCGCGCGTCGAACGGCCGGCTGGCGGCCTCCGGCGTCTCGTTCTGCTTCGACATGACGCCGAGCAGGCAGAAGAGCTGCATCTCGATCGGCGAGACGATGCACTCGGCCCCGCCCGCGAGCGCCACGTCGATCGCGCCGCGCCGGATCGTGCGCAGCGCCTCGCCGATCGCCTGCGCGGACGACGTGCACGCGGTCTGCACGGTGCCCGACGGGCCCTCGGCCCCGAACATGCCGGCGAGCCGCGCGGTCAGGTACTGCGGTAGCGTGCGCTCGAGCCGGTCCGTCCGCACGCGCCGCGCGAACTCCCGCGCGAACGAGCCCGGCGTGATCGTGCCGTCCTCCGCACGGCTCGCGTACGCCATCACGCCCATCTGGCGCAGGTCGATCCGCTCGCCGCTGGTGCCCACGAACACGCCCGCGCGCCGCCCGCGCATCGCCGTCGCCGCGCCGGCCTGCAGCACCGCGCCGCGTCCCGCGCGCACGCCGACGACGACGACGCGCGGCTCGTGCGCGTCGAGCCCGGCCTCGTCGCGGAGCGCGTCGAGGAGCGCCTGATCGGTCAGCGCCGCGCCGATCTGCGTCGGCAGCCCGTGCGGGTCGAAGTGCGCGATGCGGCGCACGCCGGACGTGCCGGCGAGCGCCGCCTTCCAGAAGGCTTCGAGGCCGACGCCGATCGGCGTCACCACGTCCATTCCGGTCACCACGACGCGACGCCCTGTCTTGGGGCTCATGCGAGGAGCGAGTAGCCGCCGTCGGCGACGATGATCTGGCCCTGGATCGACTGCGCCGCGGGGCTCGCGAGAAAGGCGACGACGTCCGCGACCGCTTCCGCGGTGACGAGTCCGCCGGACGGCGTGCGGCTGCGTGCGGCCTCGAGCAGGCGCTCGCCGTCGGGAATCATGCGCCAGATGTCGGTCTCGATCGCGCCCGCGCACACCGTGTTCACCGTGATCCCCCGCGGCGCGAGCTCCACCGCGAGGTAGCGCGTGATCGTCTCCGCCGCCGCCTTCGACACGCCGACCGCCGCGTAGCCGGGAATCACGCGATGGCTGCCGAGGCTCGAGAGCCCGATGATGCGGCCGCCCGCGCTCATCAGCTTCGCCGCTTCCTGGGCGCAGAGGAGGAACGGGCGCGCGTTGGTCGCGAGGACCCAGTCCCAGTGCTTGGCCGAGAGCTCGAGTGCCCCCTTCAGCACGCCGGACGCCGCGTTGTTGACGAGCACGTCGAGTCGCGAGGTCGTCTTCGCGATCTCGCCGAACATCCTGCGGATCTCCGCCGGCTCCTTGAGATCGGCCTGCACGAGCAGCGCGGCGCCGCCCGCGTGCTCGACGTCGCGCGCGGTCTTCTCCGCGGCGTCGCGATTGACGAAGAAGTTCACGAACACGCGCGCCCCGCTCTCCGCGAAGCGCAGCGCGATCGCGCGGCCGATGCCGCGCCCGCCCCCGGTGACGAGCACTTCGCGCCGCGGCGCGCCGGTCACGCCGCACCGCCCCGCGCGGCGTCGATCGGCGCCGCGCGCAGCACGCGCACGATCTCGCGCAGCCGCTCCGCGTGCTCCTTGTCTTCGACGATCTCGAACTCGAGCGTGGCCGACGCCACGCGCGTGCCGTCCACCTCGCCCGCCGCGCTCACCGTCCAGCGCGCCTCGTCCGCGCCCGCGCGCGTGCACCGCACGCGGAGCTGATCTCCCGGCCGCACGAAATGCCGGAACGCCGCGCGCGAGACGGCACGCAGCGCGCCGACGCGCGCGAAGTCATGGGTGATGGCGATCAACAGTTGGCTCGCTTGCTCGAGCGTCTCGACCACGAGCGCGCCCGGAAAGATCGGGGCGCCGGGGAAGTGGTCGTCGAACACGTCTTCGGTGCTGCTCACGTTCTTGAGCGTCTCGATGGCCCGCCCGGGCTCCACCGCGACGATCCGGTCGACGAAGAGAAACCGCACGGCTTCGCGACGTCCTGGTCGCGCTCGCGCTCAAGCGCGCCGCGACGGCGCCGTCACGCGCCGGCGGCGAGCCGCGACACGGCGCCGAGCTGCCCGGCGATGTAGTCGGCGAGCGCGCGCACCGTGAAGCGATTCATCACCTCTTCGACCGCGACCGGCGAGTGGAGGTTCTCGAGCAGATGCGAGGACAGGCCGGACGGCGAGAGATCGGACAGGTCGAGGCCCATTCCGTCGAGCTCCGCCAGGAGCCGCTCGGCCAGCGACGCGGCGAGCGCCGGCTCGTCACCCGCGGTCCGCTCGACGCCGTGCTTGTTGCCGAGGTGCTGGAGCACCGCCGACACGGTCGCGGGCGCGATCGTCCGCAGCTCCTCGGGCGTCACGCTGACGCCGTAGCGGCCCTCGACCACCTTCGCGAGCACGCCGAGGTCGCGCCACTCGATCAGGCGGTCCTGGATGAGCCGCGCGGGCAGGTCGACGCCGAAGCTCTGCTGGCACTTGAAGCTGATGTCGAGGAAGTCGATCGACTCCGCGCCGAGATCGCGCACGAGCGCCGCCTGATCGGTGACCGTCGCCTCGTCGACGCCGAGCGATTCCACGAGGATCTTGCCGACGCTCACCCTGATCTCCGCCCGTGTCCAGATCTTCGTCGTGTCTGGCTGCATGCCCGCTCCTCTCAGCCTATGCCGCCGTCTACCGCGATGACCTGCCCGGTCAGGTAGCTCGCCTCTTCCGACGCGAGGAAGACCGCGAGCGCCGCCACTTCGTCCGGCCGCCCGACGCGGCGCATCGGGATCAGGTCGCGAATCTTGCCGGCCGCGACGCCGAGGAAGGGCCGGCTCATGTCCGTCTCGATCAATCCCGGCGCGATCGCGTTCACCGTCACGCCGCGCGCCGCGAGCTCCGTGGCGAGCGCGCGCGTCAGCGCGTTCACGCCGCCCTTCGACGCCGCGTAGTTCACCTGGCCCCGCGCGCCGCGCGAGACCATCACCGAGCTCACGTTGATGATGCGCCCCCAGCTCCGGCTCATCATCTCGCGCGCCGCGAGGCGCGTCGTGTGATAGACGCCGTCGAGGTTCGTCGCGAGCACGCTTCCCCAGTCGTCGTCGGACATCTCGACGAAGAGGCCCTCGCGGATGATCCCCGCGTTGTTCACCAGGATGTCGAGCCGCCCGCAGCGGTCCACGACCGCCTGCACCATCCCCGCCGCCTGCCTCGGATCGCTCACGTCCGCCTGGTGCAGGAAGGCGTGCGCGCCGCTCTCTTCGAGCGCCTGCAGCGTCTCCTTCGCGCGGTCGTGCTGCTGCCGATAGTTCAGACAGACGGTCGCGCCCGCCTGCGCGAGGCGCTCGGCGATCGCCCGGCCGATCCCGCGCGAGGCACCGGTGACGAGGGCCGTGCGGCCTGTCAGGTCAACTCGCATCGCGGTCTCCGGCCGTACCGATCATCAGGGCCGCGGACTCGCCGAACAGCCCGAGCGACAGCACGAGCGCACGCTGAGCAGGGATAGCGGATGCCTCCGAAGCGCTTGAAACAACAGGCGGAATCATAGCGTGGCGAAGGGCCGCGGAACAAGCCAGAAGTTCCACCGGACACGCCGCGGCGCCGAGATCGCCGTGCGCGGCCTTCATGCGGAGGCGTGGCAGGCGCTCGAGCCGCCCGCCGCGCACGCGCGCGAGGGCCTCGCTCTCCGCGCGCTCGTGCGCCGGCGAGCCGTCGCCGTGCACGCTGACGAGGTCGGGCTCGACGCCCGCGTCCTCGATCGCCGCTTCGATCACGCTGACGAGCCGTTCTCGGTCCGGACTGCTCTCGGCGTCTCGCACGATGCGGCCGTCCCCGGCGCCGGCGGCGTAGCCAAGGATCTCGCCGTGCACCGTCGCCCCGCGCTCGCGCGCGCGATCGAGCGCTTCGAGGATCAGGATGCCGCTGCCCTCGCCGGCCGCGAACCCGGGCCGCGCGCCGTCGTCCGCCGCGAGCAGGCCGGCCCCGCAATAGTTCGTGAAGAAGAGCTCCTCGAGCTGCGCGTCGGTGCCGCCACACAGCGCGACGTCGAGGTCGTTCTCCTCGACCAGACGAAACGCCTGCCCCACCGCGCGCGCGCCGCCGATCGGGCCCTCGGTCATCGCGCGGCACAGTCCCTGCGCGTCGTGCGCGATCGCGAGATGGCCGGCGGCCAGGTTCGGCAGCGTCTTGAGCGAGTAGTCGAGCGGGTTGATGTTCTTCATGCAGAAGGTGTTCGCGAGCGCCATGTCGAGCGTGCCCGGGGTCTCGCGCGACTCGGCGGCGACGAGGTACTGCGTCATCGCCGGCAGCTCCCACGAGAGCGCGTTCACGCCGAGCAGCACGCCGAAGCGCAGCGGATCGCCGGCGCCCGGGCCGAGTCCCGCGTCTTCCATCGCGAGCGCGGCCCCCAGCATGCCGAGCAGCGTGGCGCGGTTGTAGAGCTTCTGCTGCTTGCGCGGCAGCCGGCCGAGGTGCGGCTGCACGAGCTCCGGCGCCACCGCCGCGCCCCTGGACACGTCGAGCCCGAGCGCGGCGAGCCGCGGCGAGACCGCGATGCCGACGCGGCCTTCCACGAGCGCCGCCCAGTGCGCGTCGAGGCCGACGCCGAGCGGCGACACGACCGCACGTCCCGTGATCGCGACGCGCCGTCTCATGCGGACCGCTCGCGCGGCTCGGCGAAGCGCGCAAGATCGACCCCTGGAATCGCGACGCACAGATACAGGAGCCGCCCCGCCGCGATGCGAACGTCGGCCGCGAACACTTCGACGCGCGCTTCCGCCATGCCCGCATCCTCCGACAGCGTCGAGGTCCCTTCGAGCGAGGCGACCGCGCGCAGGCGCTGCCCCGCGCGCGCGGCGCGCTCGAAACGGCACTCGGGCACCTTCAGCAAGAGCGGCAGACGGCGCGCGCCCCCGTGACGGAACGCGAGGTTCCCGCCGGTCATCGCGAGCAACTCGAGCAGCAGCGCGTTCGGCACGCGGTCGGGCCCGAGCGGGCCGGAGAACGCGTCGTCGCCGGCGGCAAACGTCTTCGCCACCTCGATGCGCGGTCGCGCGCCGAGATCGAGCGCCAGCACTTCGTCGATGAATCGATAACGCATCATGCGGATCCGGGAGCGAGGACGACGACGGCGATCGCGTGCGTAGCCGTGTGCGACAACGAGACGCTGCTGGTCACGATTCCCTGCTGCCGGACGACGTCGGCGGTCGCGCCCGTGATCGCGAGGCCCGGCGTTCCCGCGGGATCGCGCGTGACCTCGATGTCCTGCCACCCCATCGCGCCGGCCAGCCCGGTGCGGAGCGCCTTGAGAACGGCTTCCTTCGCGGCGAAGCGTGCCGCCAGGTGCGGCCACGGGCTCGGTTGCTTCAGGCAATACGCGCGCTCGGCTTCGGTGAAGATCTCCGCCAGCAGCGCGTCGCGCCCCGTGAAGCGCCCCGCGAAGGCGGGCACGTCGACCAGATCCACGCCGACCCTATACATGGGGGGGACATACAGGCGCGCCTGCGGCACGACGCGCCCCCCAAACCCCCCGGGCTCTCGCCACCGCCCCGGCGAAGCCGTGGCGGGGCGCGTCCACCGCTAGAAGAGCACCGCGAGCGCGGCCAGCGACAGCACCGCGGACAGCGTGCCGCCGAGGATGCTGAAGCCGTCCCGCAGCGTCGGCAGCAGGCGGTACTTCGATTCCTCGCTCCGCGGCACGATGATCGTGTCGCCGGGCTCGACGGTGCGGATGTTCGAGAAGCCCGACACCGCGGAGCCGTCGGCGCGCACGATGTGCACTTCCTTCTTGTCGGCTTCCTTCGCGTACCCGCCGACGCGGTTCACGTAGTAGTCGACACCGGAGCCCGGCGAGTGAAGCACCGAGGTCGACGTCCGCACGGAGCCGAGCACGAGCACGGAATCGACCGGCTCGGGCACGTCCAGGCTGTCACCGTCCGCGAGCACGACGTCCTCGTGACTGCCCTTCAAGCCGTTCGGCGACGCGAGGTTGATCACGACGCGTCCGAGCGCCACGCGCGAGGTGAGCGCCTTCAGGAACTCGCGCCGGGCCTGGACGACACCCGCGCTGACCGCGGAATCCTCCTTGTCGGAGCCGGCCACCGTCGACGACGCTTCCGCGAGGATGCGCTGCTCCTGCACGCGCACGAACGCGTTGAGCTGCTCCTGCTCCACCCTCTTCAGGGACGAGCGCGTGAACACGGCGCCCTTCAGGGACGCGCGCGCCGTGAAGCCGCCCGCGCGCTCGAGCACCGAGCTGAGCCGTTCGCCTTCGGCGATGACGTACACGCCGGGCCGCTGCACCTGGCCGTTGAGGACGACGATCCGCGTCTCGCGCTTCTCGGTGCGCAGCGTCACCTCGTCATTCGCCCTGAGGAGGAGGTCCTGGTCGCGGTCGCCCGTCCACGCCTGCTTCAGATTGACCGTCAGCACCTCGACCGAGTAGTCGGGCCGGCGGCGCGCGATCTCCACGCGCTCGGTGTACGTCTCGGGAAGCACGACGTCCTGCGACACGAGCTGGCTCAGGCGCATCATCGGCTTGAGCTCGTAGATGCCGGGATACTTCACCGCGCCGTCGAGCTTCACCGTGTTGTAGATGCGCGACTCGTTCTTGTGCACGAGCACGAGGTCGCCCGCGTGCACCGGCGGGTTCGCCTGCATGTCGCCCTTCAGGTAGTACTGGCTCAGGTCGACGTCGACGGTCACGCGCTCCGCGCTCGGCTGCGCGCGCACGATCTGCACCCGCTTGAGATAGCTCGTCGGCGTGGCGCCGCCCGCGGCCTCGATGAGGTCGGCGAGCCGCACGTCCGGACGCGTCTCGTAGATCGCGGGCCGCTTCACCTCGCCCGTGACGGCCACCACGTCGCCGATCGTCGGCACGAAGAGCGTGTCGCCGGCCTCGAGGCGGAAGTCGCGGCTGCGGTCACCGCGAAGCAGGAAGTCGTAGAGATCGATCTCGCCGACCACGTGGCTGTTCCTGAGCAGGCGCACGCTGCGCAGCGAGCCGAGCTTGGTCGGCCCTCCCGCCGCGTAGAGCGCCTGGGTCAGCGTGGCGAGCGACGTCAGCGTGTACGACCCGGGCTGGCAGACCTCGCCGATCACCTGCACCCGGACGGTGCGTAGGCGGCCCATCGTCACGCTCGTCTGGAAGCCGCGGAAGTAGCGTCCCATCTGCTCGCGGATCAGGCGGTCCGCCTGCGCGAACGTGAGGCCCCACACGCGCACGTCGCCGATCTTCGGCAGGAAGATCTGGCCGTTGCGGTCGACGGTGCGGACGATGTTGTTCTCGAGCGGGCCCCACATGCTCACGGTCAGCGTGTCGCCTGGGCCGACGACGTAGTCGGGCCCGACCGGGACGTCGTCGACCGGCGCGAACGTGGAGACGTACGACGAGAACACCGCGTAGCCGTACTGGCGAAGCGGCATGCCGAACGGCCCGAGGAAGCGCGGCTTCAGCAGCGCATTCGGCGCGACCGCCCCCGGTGGCGGCCCGTAGACCGGGAGCGACTGCGAGATCGGCCTCGAGGCGTCGGCGGCGGCTCTTTCTTTCTCCTGCAGCACCGAGACCGGCACGTACGGCACGAGATCCTGCGTCGAGGTGCGAGGCGTCTCGAAGACGACGCGATCGAGAGGCTCCGTCATCCCGGACGGGAGCTGGAACGCGGCCTCGATCGGCGACAGCATCTCGGAGTCCTTCTCGGCCTCCGAGCGGTCCTGCTGCTTGTCGCCCTTGTCGTCGGCCTTCGGGGCGTTCCCCTTCACCGCCGCGACGGCCTGGATCTCGGCGGCCGACTTCGTGTTGACCATGATGGGCTGATAGGTCTGAGAGCTGCAGAGCCCGCGGGCGGCGGATCGCGTTCCGTCGGAGCGCTGACCGGTCATCAACTGCTGCTGTTGCTGCGGCTGCGGGTAGATCGGATACGGCATCGGGGTGAAGCCGTAGCCGAGATCGGTTCCCGTTCCGAAGCCGCCGAAGCCACCCCCCATCGGGAACCCGTAGCCGAACGCGCCCGGGACCTGAGCCGCCCCGTACCCCGTCGGAGCCTGCGCACTCGCCTGACGCACGGTCAGGAGACCGTTCGGGGCGAGCAGGGCGAGCGCAAGGATCACGCTCACGACACTCCGGAACCGCCTGATTCTCATGACCAATCCTCACGATGCTGGGATGCCTGACGCCGTCGACCGCGAAGCAGTATACCCGCCGCCCCATCGGCCCCCGCAGGAATAAAGGTCGGGTCGACACCCCGTTCGTCCACGAGCCGGAGCAGTTTTCGCTGGGTTCGAAGAGTCCCCGGAGGCACGAACGCGAACTCCACGTCGATCAGCCCCTGGGCGTGGGCATGCCAGGCCTCCGGGTACCGCTGCCGCAGCGCCGTGAGGACCGCCCCCTCGACCGCCTCCGGGGACGTGCCCGGCTGGAGCTCGAGCCGGAACTGAGCCACCGGCAACAGGTCCCGCTCACACAACGCCACCTGCCAGTCCTGACCCAACCCCGCGACCTCGGCGAACAGCGGCGCGAAGAACTCCGGGTGGACGTTGCCCCAGGCACAGGAGACCTGCTCGTCGACCCGGGCCCGGATGGCCGAAAGCCGGCGGAGCGGCAGACCGCACCGGCACGGCCCGTTGATCCACCGGGCGACGTCCCCGGTCCGGTAGCGGAGGAGCGGCATGACCGCGCGGTTCACGGTCGTCATCACGATCTCGCCGTAGCCGTCCGCGTCGGGCCGGTCGACCTCGACCACGAAGTCGAACTCGTTCACGTGGTAGCCGTCGCGCGCGGCGCACTCGAAGCCGAGCACGGTCGCGGCCTCGGTCGAGGCGTAGGTCATGCAGAGCGGCGCGTTCCAAAAGCGCTCGAGCTCGGCGCGCAGCCGGGGCGTGACGCCCTCGCCTCCACCGACGAGCAGCTTGACCCCACGCGGCCGCCCGCGCTCGCGCGCGATCTCGGTGAGCCGCGCGAGCCAGAAGGGATCGCTGACGAGCACCGTGAAGCCGTAGGTCGTGAGCCGCTCGTACGCCTCCTCGGGCGCGACGCGTCCGACGACCATCGCGAAGAGCGGCGCGTACCTGACCCCGCGCTCGACCAGCAGCGAGCCGAGCCCCCACGCGAGATCGAGCGTGCACAGCAGACGGTCGTCGTTCCCGACGCCGTTGGCGGCGAGCAGCAGGTTGCCCTGCCGCGCCGCGTATTCGAGCTCGCCCCGCGAGAGATAGATCCGCGTGACGTGGCCGGACGTGCCGGAGCTCTCGATCGCGACGTGCGGGGTGCCGCAGAGGAGCGCCTCCGGATCGCGCTTGAGCACGTCGGACGTGAGGAAGAAGTCGCCGAGGTCCTCGGGCCCGCGCGCGCGCGCGAGATCGATGCCCAGCTTCGCGACGGTCTCGCGATAGAACGGCGAGCGCGCGGCGCGGCGCATCGTCGCCCTGAGCCCGGGCCGTCGCATCGCGTGCAGCGCCGCGAGCGGCAGCGTGCGGAGCACGGCGAGCGGGACGCCGGGCCGCCGGCGGCCGAGCGCGAACAGCGTGTCGGACAGGACGCTGAGCTTCACCTGCGGGAGTAGTGCGCGAACACCTTGTCGAGCGCGGCCAGCACGTCGTCCTGGTCGGCGTCGGTCATCGTGGGGAAGAGCGGCAGCGTGACGAGCCGGCGCTCGACGGACTCGGCCACGGGCGAGAGCCCGCTGCCGTAGCCGAAGCGGCGCTGGTAGTACGGATGCCGGTAGACCAGCGGATAGTGGAGCTGGACGCCGATGTTCTCCGCGCGCAGCGCGCGCAGCACGGTGTCCTGGTCGACCGTGAGCCGGTCGAGGCGCAGCAGGATCACGAAGAGATGCCAGCCGTGGCGCAGCGTCGCCGGCAGCGCCGGCAGCTCGACGAACGGCGAGCCCGCGAGCTTCTCGCGATAGCGCCGCGCGAGGCGGTCGCGCGTGGCCCAGAACGCCTGCAGCTTGGTGAGCTGGCTCAGGCCGAGCGCGCACTGGAAATCCGTCATCCGGTAGTTGTTGCCGGGCTCCTCGATCGCGTTCTGCCAGGGCTTGCTGCGATCGGCGTAGCGGATGCCGTGATGCCGCATCACGCGCGCGCGCTCGGCGAGATCGGCGCGATCGGTGAGCACGGCCCCGCCCTCGCCGGTCGTGATCATCTTCGCGGGATGGAACGACAACGTGGTGAGGTCGGCGAGCGATCCCACCGCGCGATCGCCGTCGGCGCCGCCGAGCGAGTGCGCCGCGTCCGCGATGAGCAGCCAGCCGTGCTCGTCGGCGAGCGCGCGGAGCTCGCGGTACGCGCACGGCAGCCCCGCGAAGTCGACCGTGACGATCGCGCGCGTGCGCGGCGTCGCCACGCGCTTGATCGACGCCACGTCGATGTTCAGCGTCGTCGGATCGATGTCGGCGAAGATCGGGCGCGCGCCCTGGTACACGAGGGCGTTCGCCGTCGCCGCGAACGTGAGCGGGGTCGTGATCGCTTCGTCGCCCTCGCCGATCCCGGCCGCCCAGTACGCCGCGTGGAGCGCCGCCGTGCCATTCGCCACCGCGACCGCGTGGCCGACGCCCGCGAGCGACGCGAGCGCTTCCTCGAGGCGCGTGACGTTCGGCCCCTGGGTGATCCAGTCGCCGCGCAGCGCCTCGGCCACCGCCGCGATGTCCGCCGCGTCGATCGTCTGCCGCGCGTACGGCAACATCGTCGCGCGGACCGGCGTGCCGCCTAGGAGCGCAGGCTTGTCCATACCCTCACGAAGGCGTCCGCCCACGCGTCGACGACGGCGAGCGGTTGCGCGAAGAGTGGATAGGTTTGCGAGCCGATGATGAGGGAGCCGTCGAGCGCCGCCGTCGCGACCGGGTACGGCTCGCGGGACGCGAACAGCGGGTGCGCGGGGAGCGGAACTTCCTGCCAGAGCACGGCCTCGACGCCTTCCGCGCGCAGGCCGTCGAGCACGCGCTCGCGCGCGGCGCGCGGTGTCAGGCCGAGGCCCGCGGCCGCGGGATCGAGGCGTACGCGGTACTTGTGGAAGACGTGCGTGCGATCGGTCGGGATCGCAGGTGGATGGACGCCCGCGAGCCCCGAGAGCCGCGCCGTGAGCCGGGCGCCGTTGCGCCGGGCGCGCGCGGTCGTCTCGGCCAGGCGCGTGAGCTGCGCGCGCGCGAGCGATGACGTCAGCTCGCCCGGCAGGTACATCCAGCCCCGCACGGTCGAGAGCGAGTCGGCCTCGTCGTCGAGCGGACGGTGCGGGTCCCACTTCGACGGCGGCTCGAGCCCGTCGAAGCGCACGCGCGCCGCGCGCGCGGCCAGCTCCTCCGACGGCGTCACGAAGAGCCCGCCCTCGCCCGCCGGGAAGTTCTTCGTCGAGTTGAGGCTGAACGCCGCCATCGCGCCGATCGTGCCGATCGCGCGGCCGCGATACGTCGCGCCGTGCGCCTGCGCCGCGTCCTCGATGACGACCAGGCTCGCGCGCGACGCGAGCGCCATGATCTCGTCCATGTCGGCCGGGAGCCCGTGCAGGTGGACCGGGACGATCGCGCGCGTTCGCGCGGTGACGCGCGCGGCCGCGTCGCGGGCGTCGATGTTGTAGGTCACGGGATCGACGTCGGCGAAGACCGGCTGGGCACCCGCGTGCAGCACCGCCTGCGCGGTCGCGATGAACGAGAACGCCGGCACGATCACCTCGTCGCCCGGCTGAAGGCGCGCGGCGCCGAGCGCGATGTGGAGCGCGGACGTGCCGCTGTTGGTCGCGAGGCAGTGGCCGATGCCGAGCGTCGCCGCGAACTCCGCCTCGAGCGCGCGCATCTCCGGCGCGCCCGCGCCCGACAGCACGCCACGGTCGAGGACGCGCGCGACGGCCTTCCTGTCCTCGTCCGTGATGATCGGCCAGCGCGTGAGGCCGTCCATCATTTCCGCCGCTTGCCGCCGGCGCCGCCCCGCGCGTGGCGGTCGACGTACTCGAACAGCATGCGCATCTGGTCGGAGAGCGCGTGCACGCCGACCCCCATCGGATCCTTGAAGAAGCACGCGAGGTGCGGCATCGGTCCCGTCTCGCCCTTGCGGTGCGCGAACTCGGTGAGCCGCACGAGGTCGAGCACGAGCGGCGCCGCGAGGATCGAGTCGCAGCCCTCCCACACGAACTGCGCGGTCATCTTGGTGCCGAGGAAGCCCGTGAAGTGGATGTAGTCCCACGCGGTCTTCCAGTTGCCGAGCGACGGCACGTACTCGATGCCGACGTTCGCGTGCGGCGCCTTGCCGAGGATCGACGCGAGCACGCCGCCCTTCGAGAGGACCTTGGAGCGCTTGTGGCGCGGATCGGCGAGCACGCGCCCGTCGCCGCCGCCGAGGATGTTGAAGCCCTCCCACGACAGCACGTCGAGGTTCCGGTAGCGGAACATCGGCGCGAGCACCGTCTTCATGAGCGTCTCGCCGGTCTTGCCGTCGCTGCCGTAGAACGGCACGCCGTGCTTCACGCCGAGCTCCTGCAGCGCGGGCGGCGTGATCCCGAGCGACGGCGTGAAGTTCACGTAGGGGAAGCCGCCCGCGAGCGTCGCGTACGCGTAGAGCATGCTCGGCGTGAGGCTCTTGCGCCTGTCCTCCTGGATCAGGCGGCGGAAGGCTTCGATGCGCTGATGATCCCGGCCGAGCGGGATCGTCGCCTCGGTCGACGCGACGTTGACGACGATCACCGTGTCGAGCTTGTGCTCGCGCCGGAACTGCGCGAGGTCCTCGCCGAGGCGCTCGACCGTCGCGGCCAGCGTCTCGTTCTTCCTGACGAAGCCCTGCTTCGCGAGCTTCTTCGTGGCCGGCCCGCCGCCCTCGACGATGCCCGGGCGCACGCGGCGCTCCACCGCGACGAGATCGTCGCGCAGCGTCTCGACGAGGGCCGGCGGGATCGCGCGGTCGTCGTTCGCCATCGTCCGCGCGCGGGCGAGCAGGCCCGTCGGCGCGATGTCCCATCCGCCGAAGACCAGGCGGTCGAAGCCCACGAGCGGGAGCGCGGCGACCTCGGGCAGCTCGCTCACCAGTCCGCCGGGCCCGGCGAGGCCGCGAGCGATCGCGCGCGCGCCCACCACCACCGTCGACGCCAGACTGCCCTGCGCGCCGACGAGCCATACGCCGATCATCCCCATCGCTTCATGTCCCCCGGTTGGAGTAGAGCCACCGCGACCCGAATTTTCCGACGAGGTGCACCGACTCGCGCGGCAGCCCCGCGACGACGCTACGCTCCCGCGGGCGCTGTGTCACCAGGAACACGCGCTCGGCTCCCCGCCACCGCGCCGCGAGCCCGGCGCCGTCGAGGAACCACCCGCGCGCCTCGGGGCGGCGGGACGCGATGTCGAGATCGCCCCGCGCGCCGTCGACCACCACGATCCGCCGGCCCGTGTAGAACGGCAGCGCCGCGCTGTACTCGAGCGAGCCCTCGTGCGCGACCACGTCGCCGGCGCCCGCCGCGCTGCTGATCGCGGCCGCGACCGGCGCCACGCTGTGGTGGGGCTCGACGAGCGCCAGCAGCCGCACGATGAGCACGGCGATCGCGACGCCGCACGCGGTGACGGCGGCAAAGCTCGCGCGTCTGGCGCCCCGCCACCACGCGAGCGCGGCGACGATCCACGCCGCGACGAGCACGACGCCGAGCGCCTGCAAGAGCTGCCCGAACGGCCGCGCCGACGCGAACGGAAGACCGCTCCCCTGCTCGCGCAGGATGCGGTAGTACACGTTCATCTCGGCGAGCCCGGCGAGTGCCGCGTCCGGCGTCAGCCGCGCGCCGATCCACACGCACAGCGCGCCGACCACCGTGCAGCCGGCGACGCCCGCGATCATCCAGCGGCCGATGTCGCGTCCGTTCGCCCATGCCGCGCCGACCATCACGGCGAGCGCGGGAAACGCGGGCAGCGCGTAGTACTCGAGCTTCGAGCGCGAGGCGAGGAAGAACACCATCACCACGAGCGCCCACACCGGCAGGATCACGCGCCACCGCGCAGGGTCGGGTACCGGAGGACGGTCGGGGGATGGGTCGCCTCCGGTCCTCGGCGAGCCATCCCCCGACCGTCCCCCGGCACCCGACCCAGGGCGGGCGAGCGCGAAGACACTCCACGGAAAGAACCAGACGAAGCTGAGCAGCAGGAACGCGACGGCTCCGACCGGAACGTCGTCCTCGAGGAACTCGCGCAGGTTCAGGAATCTCAGGATCTGGTTGTCCACCACGTAGAACCACGTGAGGCCCGGCTCGCGCCACGCGATCGCGAGGTGCCACGGCAGCGCGATCGCCGCGAAGACCAGCGCCCCCCACCCGAGATTGAGCCGCCGCCAGCCGGGCGCGCGCAGCACGAGGCACGTCGCGCCGACGATGACGACCGGGAACAGGATGCCGATCAGCCCCTTGCTCAGGAGCGCGAGCGCCACGCCCGCGTAGAAGAGAAGGAAGCGGCCGCGACCGTCCTTGGCGCGCTCCGCGCCGTTCGCGGCGCGCTCGCGCGTCACGTCGCGGACGAAGCCGTACAGCGCCAGCGTGAGACAGAACACGAAGACGAAGTCGGTGGACGCCTTGCGCACGTAGAGCGCGTAGCCGACGGTCGTCGCCAGCGCCATGCCCGCGGCCACCCCGGCGGACGGGCCGTAGAGCCGGCGCCCGATGCGCCAGACGAGCAGCACGCTGCCGAGCGCGGTCACGCTCGACACGAGCCGCGTCGCGGCTTCGCTCGTCGGGTCGATCCAGAGCGCGAGCGCGGCCATCCAGAAGTAGAGCGGCGGCTTTTCCAGGTACGGAAGCCCGTTGAAGTGCGGGAGCAGCCAGTCGCCGGAAGTCAGCATCGTGCGTGCGATATCGGCGTACAGTCCTTCGTCCGGATCGAGGAACTCGAAGCCCTGCGCCAGGCACAGGAGCGGCACCGCGACCGCGAGCAGCAGCAGGAGGTGCGCCCGGTTTCGCCTGATCGCCGCGAGCGCGCTCACGGGCGCCATCGGCGCGACCGGTGACTGCTCCACCACCCTACCGGAACAGCGACCGCAGCAGGATCGACTTGATTCCCGATTGCCGCACGAGGGCGAGGACGACCGCGCGATGCCAGTTGAAGCGCGCGGTGTGGTCGATCACCGCGCGCACGTCGTCCGACGCGATCGCGCGCACGAACGCGTCGAGCTCGCGGTCCGTGAAGTTCGCGAGCAGGTGCCGGAACCAGCCGCCCGTGCGCAGCTCGCGGCCGAGCCGCTGGCGCCAGCGCGCCTCGTAGCGCGAGAGCCGGCGCGCGCCGAGGTCGTCGGCGGACAGCGCATCGTCGAGCGTCTCCGCCGCGAGGCTCGCCGAGAGCAGGCTGTAGAAGATCCCGCCGCCCGTGATCGGCTTCGTCAGTCCCGCCGCGTCACCGACGAGCAGCGTGCGCGCGCCGTACGTGCGGCGTGGCGGCGCGACGGGCAGCAGCCGGAGGATCGGCTCGCCGGCGCCGTCGGTCAGCCGCGCGGCCACGCGCGGGGATGCGAGGAACGCGGCGAGCCGCATGCGCGCGTCCCCGCGCAGCAGCACGCCGGCCTTCAGGCGCGGGCGCCCCGCGCGGCGGATCGGCACGAGCCAAGCGAAGCCCTCCGGCGCGACCTGACGGCCGAGATGCACCTCGAGCGCGTCGTTGCCCGCGGCGTTCGCGTCGAGCTCGATCTGCCCGGTGTGCAGGAGCGACGCCGGCAGCCCGAAGTCCATGCGGCGATGGAAGCGATACGTGACCCCGCACGCCAGCACGACGGCGCGGCCGAGGTGGACGCGGCGGCTCGTGCTCACTTCCGCGACGCCGCGCCCGATCCGGATGTCCTCCACGCGATTGCCCGTGAGCACCGTGGCACCGGCCTGCTGCGCCTCGAGCGCGAGCGTCCGGTCGAACGCGCCGCGGTCGAGGACCGCGATCTCCTCGCCCGGACTCTTGAAGTCCGCGACGGAGCCGTGCGGCGAAACGACGGCGCATGCCGAGGGGCGATTCAGCACCACGCCGGCGGGGATCTTGTAGAACTCCTCGAGCTCGGAGGACACGACGCCGGTGCAGTGCGTCGGCGCGCCGACGACGGGATGCTCCTCGAGCACGAGGACGTCGCGCCCCGCCTGCGCGAGGCGCAAGGCCGTGGAGAGTCCCGCCGGCCCGGCGCCGACGACGACCACGTCGTGCACGGCGCGCGCCGTCTCCATCAGCGGCGGCTCACCGGAACGACCGCGTGAGCTCGACCAGCACGATGCCGTCGAGCCCGTCCCTGGCGGGGTTGAAGTCGCGGTTGTTCGTGTAGAACACCTGCGCCTGCGCGAAGAGCGTGTAGACGTTCGCGAAGCGGTAGCTGACGTCGATGCCGCCGCCCGTCCGTTTCTCGCGCGTGGTGCCCGCGTTGATCGTGGTGTTCCCGATGGTCAGGTAGTTGCCGCTCAGCCCGATCATGAGGTTCTCGCCGAAGCGCCGGTTCACGCGCGTGAAGAAGTCGAAGCCGTCCGTGCCCATGACGTGGGAGATGACCTCGCCGCGCGTCCAGTAGCCCCGGTAGAACTGGTTGTGCGTGAACGACAGCCGGTTCGCGTTGGCGACCTCGAACCGCCAGTCGAGCGACTCGTCGCCGCCGAGCCCGAGCAGGTGCACGCCGAAGAGATACGAGGTCGCGTCGTACAGCGGAATGAACGAGGAGCTGCAGCACGTGTCGTCCCAGCCGAACTCGCCGTAGATCCGCATGTCCTTCGCGGGGATGAAGAAGCGCTCCGCGTTGGCGATGCGGATGTCGGCGTCGATCGCGAACAACGCGTTGTTCCGGAACTTCTGCGGGGTGTTGAGGCCCTGGTCCGACGCGACCGGGTCGAACAGCACGCGGAGGTAGTCGCCGGCGCCGCTGAGCCGCGGGGCCCGGTCGCCGCCGAACATGTTCACGTAGCTCGCGCCCAGCTCGAGCCAGGTGAACGGCGAGATCGTGCCGCGGATGCCGGCCAGGTCCGGGCGCGGGATGTCGCGGCGCTGCTCGAGCTTCGCGAAGAACGCGAGGATCTTCGTCGGCCCGATCCAGTCGCCGATCCACGGGAGCTGGAATGCCTCCGCCGAGCCGAGCCGCACGTGATCGAGCGGCGGCGCGTTGTTCGACATGATCAGCGAGCCGTGGAGCGCCGGGCCCCACCAGAGGTTCTCGCGCCCGGCGACCAGCTCGACGTTGAGCGCGGTCAGCTTCACGTAGCCCGCGGTGAGCCGCGCCGCCCCGTACTCCTCGTTGCCGTGCACCTCGGGCTGCAGATAGAAGGTCACGTAGTCGCCGATCTGCATGCGGCTCTCGAACGTGAACCCGCCGTTCACCCCGTGCTGGAACGTGAGCCCCTGCGCGTTGACGAGCGACAGGTCGCGGCTCGCGTACACGCCACGCACCTGCGCGCGGTCGACGGGCGTGAACGACACGACCCCCGGCGCCGCGCCCGCGACTCCGGTCGGCAGCGACACGCCGAGCGAGGCCAGCTCCGGCTTGAACTCTTCCATGAGCCGGTTGAGCACCACCTCGAGGTCCTGCCGGTTGTTGTACTTGCCGACCGCGTCCGCGCGGATCGCGGCGATCGCGCGCGCCACGATCCGGGCGCCTTCCGTGCGGCTCATCGGCTTGGTGCTGAGCGCGGCGCGGTCCGCGAGGCCCGCCGTCACCAGCCGCTCGAGGTCGTCGTAGACCGCGTCGCGGAAGACCGCGAAGCCGCCCCAGTTCTTCAGCGGGATGTCGGTGCGGTCGGCGGCCCAGGTCGCCGCGGCCCCGGGGAGCAGCGTGAGAGCCGCGAGCCCGAGCAACGCGCCCGTGATGGCGCGCAGGCTTCCGCAGGGTCCTGAAGTCATGAGGCTTGATGGTAACAAACGGGTCGCATCTGAAGGTCTTGAAATCGTGATCGAAAACGCCCGCGCCCGCCCGGGGCGCGGTGGCGCGCCGTCCTACGCGATGGGTTCCGTAGGCCGCGAGGCCGGCAGCGACCCGTGGTGGACGCCAGCCCCGTTGCCCGCGCCGTTCGCCGCGCCGTTCCGCGGCTTGCGCCGCGCGGGGGGAGCCGGTGGATTCGCGGCCCGCCGCGCCGCCAGCGCCTGGACGACGTACTCGCGCACCAGCGCGAGCACGCAGCCGGCGACGAGCGCCGACACCGCCGCCGCCAGCACGATGAAGCCGATGTTCGGCCGCACGTGCGTCGACGGCACGATGGCCGGATCGAGCATCTCGATGCCCTGAGGGCGGCCAGCTTCCGACGCGTACCGCATCTGCTCGAGCCCCTGGAGCGCGCCGGTGTAGAACGCTTCCTGGATCTTCAGGTTGCGGAGCAGCTTCAGATACGCGAATTGCACCGGCGTCATCCGCTCCACCGGAACGAAGTACTCCTTGCGGCTCTTGCCACCCGGCCCCTCCGGCGGCAGGTCCATCGCCTGCCCGAAGAGGTTCTTCGAGTACTGCTTCTTCATCTCCGCAATCTGCTTCTCGATCTCGCGCATCTGCGGATGCTGGTCGGTGTAGCGCATGCGCAGCACTTCACGCTGCATCTCGAGCGCCATGATCGCGCCGCGCAGGCTCCCGCCGGCCTCGGCCCCGGCCTTGGCGCTCGGGTCCACGTTCGCCAGCATCCGGTTCTGCTGCTGGAACTTGAGGAGCTCGTCCTCCGCGACGTCGACCTCGCGCGCCGCGCGCTCGAGCTGGGCGCGGTAGAAGACTTCCTGACGCTTGGCTTGCAGCTCCGCCGCCCGCTGCAGCCGGCGGTCGAGGTAGTCGAAGTACGCGTTCGCGACATCGGCGGCGAGCTGCGCTTCCGTCGCGTAGACGATCACGCTGAGGTACGTCCGCTCCTTGGCGTGGCTCGTGCCGACGCTGAGGATCCTCCGTCCAACGTCCGATCCGTGGGTCCTCGCGAAGCCCGAGACGACCTCTTCACGCATCGAGCGGCTCATCAGGATGGTGTTGTACACCTCGATGTTCGTCGCGATGCCGGGCACGTTCACGGACAACCCCGGGAAGCTCAGTCCGCCGCCCCCACCGCCGTCACGGCCGCCACCGAGCAGCGCGCTGAACGCGCTCGACATGCCCTGGCTCGCCGCGTCGCGCGGCGCGAGGATCGTGGAGACCGCGACGTACGCCCGCGGTTGGCGCGCGCCTATCACCCAGGCGGCACCGGACGTCACGAGCACGAGCGCCAGGATCATGTACTTCGCCCGCCAGATGACGCGCAGGTACTCCCAGAGCGACAGGCTCGTCATCATCGTCCGTGGCTCCGGCGCCGGCCGCGGCGCAGCCACGCGACCTTCGGGCCGCGGTCCTCCCAGCGCAGCCGCACCGAGATCCACACGGAGATCGCGATCAGGCGCAGGTCGAGCCACGCGCTCTGCCGCTGGATGTAGAAGCCGTCATAGCGGAACTTCTGCCGGCGCGGCACGTCGCGCGGCGCGAAGATCTGCGCGATCCCGGTGAGTCCCGGACGGACCGCGCAGCGCAGCGCGAAGCCGGGCACCGCGCTGTCGGGCACGGCGCCCGCCTCGTTCTGCTGTCGCTCGTTCATCGGCAGCGCGCGGGGCCCGACCCAGCTCATGTCGCCGCGCCAGATGTTGAAGATCTGCGGCAGCTCGTCCAGGCTCGTGGCGCGCAGGAGGCGGCCGACGCGGGTGATCCGATGGTCGCCCTGCAGGGCCTGCACGCGGCTGTCGGCGGTCACGGACATCGAGCGGAACTTGTAGACGCGGAATGCCCGCTGGCCACGGCCCCACCGCAGCTGCGTGAAGAACACCGGCCCGCCGTCCTCGAGCTTGATCGCGAGCGCGATCACGAGCCACACGGGGGCGGACGCCGCCAGCGCCAGGCTGCTGAAGAGCACGTCGATGATGCGCTTGAGGCGATACTCCCGCACGGCCCATCGCGCGAACGCGACCGGCTCGGGCGTCCTCGTGACCACGGGAAGGGTCTTCAGCATGCCGTCGGGCGCCTCCACCGACGTGCGGAAGATCGCCATGCCTTACGCCTTGCCTGCCATGCGGGGCCGATAATACGCGATGATCTCGTCCAGGATCGCGGGAAGGTCGAGGGTGGGCTGGTAGCCGATCAGGCGCCGGATCCTGCCCAGGTCGGGCACCCGGCGCGGCATGTCCTCGAAGCCTTCCTCGTAGGCCTTGTCGTACGGGATGTAGACGACGGGCGACGCGCTGCCCGTCTTCTCCCTCACGAGGTACGCGAGGTCCGCGATCGTGATTTCGCTCTCCGAGCCGACGTTGAACACCTGCCCCACCGCGTCGCCCCGCTCCGCGAGCCCGACGACCGCGCGGACCGCGTCGCCGACCCAGGTGAAGCACCGGGACTGCTTGCCGTCGCCGAAGACCGTGATCGGCTTGCCGGCCAGCGCCTGCTGCACGAAGTTCGGCACCACCATGCCGTACTGCCCGGTCTGCCGCGGGCCGACGGTATTGAAGAACCGCACGACGACCACGGGCACGCGCTTCTCGCGGAAGTAGGCAAGGGCCAGGAACTCGTCGATCGCTTTCGAGCAGGCGTAGCTCCACCGGCTCTTCGACGTCGGCCCGAGCACGATGTCGTTGTCCTCGCTGAACGGCAGGACGTTGGCCTTGCCGTACACCTCGCTCGTCGACGCGACCATCACGGTCTTCTTCTTCTTCGCCGCGAGCTCGAGCACGAGCTCCGTGCCCTTCACGTTGGTCTCGATCGTCTGCACGGGGCTCTCGATGATGAGCCGCACGCCGACGGCGGCCGCGAGATGGAAGACGACGTCCGCGTCGTCCACGAGCTCCGCCATCACCGACCGGTTCTGGATCGTGTCGATCACGTACGAGAAGCCGGCGCGCGTCTTGAGCGCCTGGATGTTCTCGATGCGGCCGGTGGAGAGGTCGTCGATCACCGTGACCTGATCGCCCCGGCCCAGCAGGACTTCCGCGAGATGTGAGCCGATGAACCCGGCCCCTCCGGTGATCAGCGCTCGCATCTCACTCCTTCCCGTCCGCGAGGAGCGCGGCGTACACGGTTTCCATCTCCGCGAGCAGACGCTCCTTGCCGAAGCGCTCGAGGACCCACGCCTGCCCCGCGGCCCCCATCGTCCGGCGCAGCTCGGGACACTCGACCAACGTCGTCAGCGCGGCGGCGAGCGCATCCGCGTCGTCGGGCGGGATCAGGATGCCATTGTTCCAGACCTCGAAGCCAGCGGGATGCTTGCACGGATCCCCGAGCATCAGGTCGACGACGCCGCCGACGTTGGTGGCCACGAACGGCCGTCCTGCCGCCATCGCTTCGATCAGGGCGACCGGCGTGCCTTCGTTGCGAGAGGTGAGGCACACGACGTCGAGGTCCGCGAACATCGAGGCGGGATCGGTGTGCCAGCCGGTGAAGACGATGTCACCGTGAAGGCCGAGCGCGCGCGCGGTCGATTCGAGGTCAGCACGTAGTTCGCCATCGCCCAGGATCAGGGCCCTCATGTTATCCCGCTTCATGCGGGAGAGGGCAGAGAAAAGGAGGCCGTGGTTCTTGACCTCGGTGAGCCGGCCGACGGCGCCGACGACCACGGCCGAGGGGGGCACGCCGAAGCGGCGCCGCACGACACCCCGTTCCGCCTCGAGACGGTCGACCCAGCTGAAGTCGAAGCCGAGCGGCACCACGGTGACACGGTCGCCGCGGCACACGCGATAGCGATCCACGAGATCGCTCTTCACCGCCTCGCTCACCGTGATGATCCGGTCGGTGAGACGCGCGAGCACGCGCTCGCCGCGCACGAGGATCGCCGAGATCCCGGCCGAGAAGTAGCCGTGAAAGAGATGCCCGTGGAACGTGTGCACGACACGCGCGCGCCGCCGCCCGGCGAGCGGCGCGAGCACGTTGTAGAGCACCGCGGCGACGCGGCCGAGCAGCCCCGCTTTCGTCGTGTGCGTGTGCACGATGTCCGGGCGCTCGCGCCACAGGATGCGGACGAGGCGCGCGAGCGCGCGCACGTCGCCCGCGAAGTCGACGCGGCGGCCGAGCCCGCGCACGATCTCCGGCCGCACGCCGTGCGCCTCGGCGAAGTACGTCATGTCCCCTTCGCCGGCGTCGACGGTGCCCGTCACGAGCCGCGTATGCCATCCGTTGCCGTCACGCCCGGCGGTCAGGAGCACCGTGTGGATCGCGGGCCCGCCGGTGTTGAGGCGCGCGATCACGCGCACGATCCGGACCGGTCTCATCGCTCCGCGTCCGGCCTCTTGCGCGGGAGCGCGAGGAACATGAAGAGGAAGGGCAGCACCATGGCGCGGTGGCGCACCAGGGCACCCAGGTTCCACTCCACACACAGGACCGCGGAGCCGGCGAGCATCACGACCGCCACGTACGTCAGGAACGGCCGCGCCCGCGCGAGATGAAATCCGTATCGGAAGCTGCCCAGGCGCCACACGACCAGCGCCGTGAAGACGAGGTTCTCGAGCGCGGTCGCGAGCGCGATCGGGTTGTGCGCCTCCCAGATGAAGGGTCGGAAGAGCAGCGTGAAGATGCCGAACGGCAAAAACTTCAGGAGATCGGTGGGACTGCCCGACGCCAGCGCCAACGGAAGCGCGGCCCCTGTGCCCTCGCTCGCGAATCCCGCGTGCGTGGCGTAGGCGCGCGCGCTGAGGGCCTCCAGCGTCAAGGCGGTGACGCCGACCGACCCGATGAACGTACGCCCGATCTGGAGCATGACGAGGGCGGCCCCTCCGAGGATCGCCACGCGCAGCAGCGGCTTGAGATACAGCGTCGGGCCCGAGACCGGCAGCGGCCGGAACACGAGCGCGCACACTCCGCCGAGCGCCAGCACGGCGCCGATGTGAGGCCGTAGCAACGCGGTCATGACGAGTGCGCCGCCGAAGCCGATCAAGGGCAGGACCCGCAGCCGCTCGACCGTCAGGGCGAAGCAATACGTCGCGAGGCCCATGAAGAAGAGCGTCCACACATCCTTGCCGAGGAGCACGGACCAGAAGGCGAACGACGGGAAGAGCAAGATGAGCTTCGCATAGCGATGCCGGCTCTCCGCGTCCGGCGCGACGCTCTCGAGGCTCCGATAGAACCAGTACGCCGCGACGGCGCTGAGCGCGGCGCCGACCATGAACACGGCGGCGATGTTCGGGCCGACGAACCCCATCGTCAGCAAGATCAGGGAGGGGGTCGTCGCCTGGGTCCAGTACGGGAAATTGTCGCCGAACCACTGGCTCGTGGTCATGAAGACGTCGGGACGTGGCCGGTCCATGACGATGTCCCAGATGGTCAGCGCGAGACCCCACCAGCCGATGAAGTCCATGGCCCCGGCGTAGATGACGAAGCCGATCACGAGGTGCGCGGTCACCATCATGAGCCGCAGGACGAAGCCGGCGATGAGCGTCGGCGCGAGGAACGCGCCGGGCCGGCGCCGCGCGCACCGGATCACGCAGGCGACGATGGCCCCGCTCACGATCGGGGCCATGACCAGCCCGACCGCGACGTCCGGCACCCTGGCCGCCAACGCCGCGACCCCGAACCCGATCGCCGCGGTGAGCACCGCCATGCCGGGCGGGCTCACGACGGCGGAGGCGAGACGCGCGCCGCTCACACGCCGCTCCCGACGCCGCGGAGCCAGATTTCGAACGTGAGCAGGCTCCACAACCGGTGCCCGTGATCGCGATAGCCGGACCGGTGCTCCGCGAGGAGCCGGCGCACGTACGCCGGGTCGACGTACGCGGACGCGCGCGCGCCGGGGACCACGAGAAGGTCGTCGACGTACGCGTCGAGCGGCCCGCGGAACCACGCGCCGAGCGGCACGCCGAACCCGCGCTTGCCGCGCGCGACGATCTCCGGCGGCAGCAGATCCGCGAACGCGCGCTTGAGGACGTACTTCGTGGTGCCTCGCCGCAGCTTCATCGTGTCGGGCAATCCCGCGACGTACTCGACGAGCGCGGTGTCGAGGAACGGCGAGCGGCCTTCGAGCCCGTGCGCCATCGAGCAGCGGTCCGCCTTCACGAGCAGGTCGCCGGGAAGATACGTCCGGAAGTTGACCTGGAGCACCTGGGCGAGCGGGCCGAGCCCGCGGGCGCCGGCCACCACGTCGTCCGGGAAGTCGGGCATCGCGCCCGCCGCTTCCCACGTCTCGCGACGGAGGAGCCGATCCACGTCGTCGCCGAAGACCGCGTTCCATTCCCGCAGCCGCGCGAGCAGCGGCAGCGACGCGGCCGCGAAGAATCGGCGCGCCTTCCGCAGCGGGTGGTGATAGCCGCGCGGCTCCGGCACGGCGGACGCGACCCACGCGCCGAGCCGGCCGAGCGGGCGCGGCAGCCACTCCGCCGCCACGCTGGCCTGGAAGCGGGGGTAGCCCGCGAAGATCTCGTCGCCGCCGTCGCCCGTCAGCGCCACCGTGACGTGTCGCCGCGTGAGCTCCGAGACGAGGAACGTCGGAATCGCCGACGAGTCGCCGAACGGGCCGTCGTGATGGTGCACGAGGCGCTCGATCAACCCGACCGCGGACGGCTCGACGACGAACTCGGTGTGCTCGGTCCCGCAGTGCGCGGCCACGCGGCGGGCCCACGGCGTCTCGTCGAACGCGGGGTCGCCCGCGAACCCGAGGCTGAACGTCCGCACGGGCGCGCCGGTGAGCCGCGCCATCAGCGCCACCACCACGCTCGAGTCGAGGCCGCCCGAGAGGAACGCTCCCACCGGCACGTCGGCGACGAGACGCTTGCGCACGGCGTCGGTGACGAGCTCGCGCACGCGCGCGATCGCCTCGGACTCCGGCGGCGCCGGGCTCACGGGCGCGAAGGACACACCCCAGTAGCGCGTGACGCGCGCGGTGCCGTCCTCCTCGAGCACGAGATGGTGGGCCGGCGGCAGCTCGTGCACGTCGCGATAGAACGTGGCCCCCGGCGGCGGATACCCGAACACGAAATAGTGCGGCACGGCCGCCACGTTCGGCGCCGACGCCACGCGCGGATGCCGCAGGATCGCCTTCACCTCGGACGCGAAGAGGAACGTGTCACCCGCGCGCGCGTAGAAGAGCGGCTTCTTGCCCGCCCGATCGCGGGCGAGCAGCAGCCGCCGGCGGCGCGTGTCCCAGAGCGCGAACGCGAACATTCCGTCGAGGCGCTCCACGCAGCGCTCGCCGAGCTCTTCGTAGAGGTGGAGGATCACCTCGGTGTCGCTCTGCGACTTGAGCGGGTGACCGCGCGCCTCGAGCTCCGGCCGGAGCGCGCGGTAGTTGTAGATCTCTCCGTTGAGGATGATCCACAGCGTCTCGTCCTCGTTCGTCATCGGCTGGGCCCCGCTCGGGCTCAGGTCGATGATCGCGAGCCGGCGGTGGCCGAGTCCCACGCCCGGGCCGCTCGCTTCGCCGTCGCGCGGAAGCCTGAGGAAGCCCTCGGCGTCGGGGCCGCGATGCGCGATGGCGCGCGTCATGGCCTCGAGCACGCCGCGATCGGGGGCCGGTCCGCGCCGATCGACGATGCCGCAGATGCCGCACATCGCGCGTCAGTCCTCCCGTCCGGTCGTCATCGCGCGACCGGATCGTATAATGGCGCGGTGAAGGTCCTCTTCCTCGCCACGTATCCCGAGGAAGGCGCCTCGAGCCGGCTTCGCATCACGCAGTTCTTTCCCTACCTCGAGCGGCACGGCGTCGCCTGCACGTTCCGGCCGCTCTTCGACACCGCGTTCTACCGCCGGTTCTACCAGCCGGGCGCGACGGTCGGCAAGGCGCTGCGCCTCGCGGCGCTCACGCTGCGCCGGCTCGTGGACGTGCTCGGCGCGCGGCGCTACGACGTCGTGTTCGTCCAGCGCGAGGCGCACATCATCGGCCCGCCGGTCTTCGAGTGGCTGCTCGCGCGGCTCGTCCGCCGTCCCCTCGTCTACGACTTCGACGACGCGGTCTTCATCCCGAGCAGCAGCGGCGTGTACGGCCGCCTCGCGCACTGGCTGAAGCGGCCGGAGAAGACGTCGTCGGTCATCGGCTGGAGCGACGAGGTCATCGTCTGCACCGAGTACAGCCGCCGCTTCGCCGTGCGCCACCATCCCGCGCCGGTCGTCATCCCCACGGTGGTGGACAGCACGGTGTACGTCCCGCGACCGCCCTCCACGGACGAGGTGCCGACCATCGGCTGGGTGGGCAGCTTCACCGCCGCGCCGTTCGTGGTCGCGCTGCGCGACGTGTTCGAGCGGCTCGGCGCGCGCTACCGCTATCGCCTGAAGCTCGTCGGGCTCGGCATGCCTTTCACGCTGCGCTCGCCCAACGTGGAGGTCGTCAACGTCCCGTGGGCGCTCGAGCGCGAGGTCGCGGACTACCAGAGCCTGGACATCGGGCTCTATCCCCTGCTGCCCGACCCGTACACCGAAGGAAAGATGGGCTTCAAGGTCGTCGCCTACATGGCCGTCGGCATCCCGAGCGTGAGCACGCCGATCGGCGACCACGTGCACTTCGTCCGGGAAGGCGACAACGGCTTCTTCGCGTCGAGCGACGACGAGTGGGTGGCGAAGATCTCGCGCCTGCTCGACGATCCGGCGCTGCGCGCGGAGGTCGGCGCGCGGGGCCGGCGTCTCGTCGAGGCGCAGTACTGCGTCGAGCGCCAGGCGCCGCGTCTCCTCGACGTGTTGCGGGCGGCGGCCGGTCATCGCGCGAGGAATGCGCCGACCTCCGCGTCCGAGACGACCGTCGGAAACGGGATCGGCACGATGAATCGCCCGCCCGCCGCGAGGTAGGCGCGCTCCTTGCCCAGGATCTCGCGCGCGTAGTTCCACGCGAGCATGACGAAGCGGTCCGGCGGGCGCGCGCGCCCGTACGCCTCGGGGTACACGGGGATGCGCGTGCCGGGCAGGAGCTTGCCGTGCTTGAACTCGGTCGTGTCGGTCACGAAGGCGACGTCGTCGGTGCCGAAGCCGCAGAAGTTCAGCAGCGTGTTGCCTTTCGCGGGGGCGCCGTAGCCGGCGACGACCCCGCCTTCGCGCCGGGCGGCGGCGACGAGCTCCCGCAGCGCCTCCCGGATCTCGCGGGCGCGCGCGGCGAAGTCGGTGAAGTACCGCGCCGTCTGGATCCCGCGCGTGCGCTCGGCGGCGACGATGCCGTCGAGCCGGGCCGTCGGAGCGTGGCGCGCGTCCTCGCGGCACGCGAAGACGACGACCGATCCGCCGTGCACGCCCACGCGCTCCACGTCGAAGACGCGGAAGCCGAAGCGCGCGAACAGGCGGCGCAGCGTCCCGATGGAGAAGTACGACAGGTGCTCGTGATAGATCGTGTCGAACTCGTTGCCGTCGACCATGTCGGCGACGTAGGGCACCTCGATGACGATGACCCCGTCCTCGGCGAGGCAGGCCTCGGCGGCGTCGAAGACGCCCGACAGGTCGTCGATGTGCGCGAAGACGTGGCGGCCGAGGAGCACGCGCGGCGACCCCGCGCGGCGGAGGATCTCCTTCGCGGAGTCGCCGTCGAAGAACTCCGGAAGCGTCGCCACGCCGCGGGCGTTCGCGATGGCGGCAAGGTTGCGCGCCGGATCGACGCCGAGGACGCGCACGTCGAGCGCCTGGAAGTCCGCGAGCTGCAGGCCGATGTTGCTCCCGAACTCCACGACCAGCGAGTCGGCGGCGAGACCGAAGCGCTCGACGATCAGGCGCGCGAGCCAGCGCGTGTGATCGCGGATCATCCTCGACTCGGAGGAGATGTAGACGTAGTGGCGGTACAGCACCGCCGGATCCACGACCTGACGCAGCGACACGAGCCCGCACCCCGGACAGAACGCGACGTCGAGCGGGAACCGCGGCTCGGCCTCACGCGGCTCGTCCGGCGTGACGTACCGGTTGGCGAGCGGCATCGGCCCGAACGAGAGCACCTCGACCCACTCGGAGCCGCCGCACACGCGGCAGAACGTGACGTCCCGGAACTCGCGCGCCGTCATCTCGCCTCCCCTCGTCGACACAGGACCGCGAAGCCATAGCCCACGCCCGCCGCCAGGACGGGCAACAACGGCACCTGGTAGCGCGCGGTGGAGAACAGCGCCGCATAGACGAGCGCGCAGTAGGCGATCGGCACGAGCGCGAGCAGCGCGAGCCCGCGTGACGAGCTCGCGAGGCTCGCGGCCACGAATCCGACGGCGCTCAGCGCGAGCAGCCCGAGGTGCGCGACTCCCAGCACACCCTTTCCCGCGAGCGTCCCGACGGCGCGGGCGCGGGCAGCGGCGCCGAACGACTCTTCGAGGCCGGGGATCGCGTGCGTGTGGCTGCTCACCCAGAGCCGCCAGAGCCGCTTGCCCGCGTTGACCACGTACCGGGCGGGATGCGCGGCGACCATCGCGAGCCCGGCGCGCAGCAGCGCGCGGTCGAGCGCGACCTCGTCGCGCTCGAGTGGGCCGTAGATCGTCATGTACTCCGGCAAGTCGGCGCGCCGCCGTCCCGGCGTTTCCGTGATGTCGCCGGGGTGAGCACCCAGCCAGAGACCCGTGCCGAGCCCGGTCGCGACCGGAATGACGGCGCCACTCACGAGGAAGTTGCGGGCCGTCCACGGCAGCACGACGACGGATACGCCGAGCGCCGCCGCCGCCACCCAGCCGAGCACGCGTCGCGCGCCGACCCGATGCACGAGCGCGGCGGCCGCGACGACGAGCATCGCGACCGGCAGCAGCTCGGCCCGCAGCAACGCGGCGAGGCCACCGAGGACACCGACGAGCAGCCAGCGCCGCCACGTCGCCGGCTGATCCGGCGACACCGTCGCCACGAGCACGAGCAGGACCAGCACCGCGCCGGCGAGCGTCTCCGTGAGCAGCAGGCTCGGATAGACGGCGAGCGCCGGCCACAGGGCCGCCGCGAGCGCGGCGGGAAGGAGCGCCGCGGCTCCGAAGATCCGCGCGGCCAGAAATCCGCTCGCGGCGCAGGTCAGCGCGCCGACGATCGCCTGCAGCACGCGAACAACATCCGGATCACGACCGAGCGCCGCGTACGTCCCCGCGAGGAAGAGCGGATAGAGCGGCGCGCGCGCGACGGTCGGCCGGTCCCACACGCCCGCGAACCCCTTGCCCGCCACGAGCGACCGTCCGATGAGGTCGTACTCCCACGCGTCCTGATCGGGCGCTGGCTGCTGAACCAGCGCGAGATATCCAAGGCGGATCGCCAGGGCGAGCATGACCACCGCGACGAGCAGCGCGGCGCGGCGACTCACCACGGCTCCAGGCCTCCGGCGCCGGCGCGGTGCCACGCGAGCGTGAGGGCGAGACCGTCGTGCAGCGACGTGGTCGCCCGCCAGCCCAGGCGGCGCCGCGCCTTGCCGACGTCGGCCACCCATTCGCGACGATCCCAGGGCCGCGGCGGGAAGCCACCGCGAAGCACCTTCAGCCCTTCGCCGGAGAGTCGCCCGAGCAGGCGCACGGCTTCGGCGAGGGAGTGCTGCCGGCCCGAGGCGACGTTGAACGTCTCGCCGCTCAGGCCCTCACGCGGCTCCGCCGCGCGCAGGTACGCGTCGACGACGTCCTCGACGTACACGAAGTCGCGCCGCGACACTCCGCTCACGAGGCGCAGCGGCTGACCGTTCAGGCAGGCGCGCACGGCGGTGGGCACGAGACGTCGCGGATCGTCGAACGGGCCGTAGACGTGAAATGGCCGCAGCGTGACGATCTGATGCGGCGACGTCGTGGCGGCCGCGGCGCAGAAGAGGCTCGCCGCGGCCTTGCTGGCCCCGTACAGCGTCCCGGGACGCAGCAGATGCGTTTCGCGCAGCGGCCGCGGGCTCGCGTCGTACTCCGACATGCTGCCGGTGTTGACGAACGTCGCGTCCGGCAAGCCCTCCAGCGCGCGCACGAGCGTCATCGTGCCTTCCACGTTGGTCCGGATGAGCTGCTGCGGGTCGGTCTGATCGGCCGCGGTGCCGTACGCGGCGAGGTGGAACACCGCGCGCGGCGCCACCTCCCTCATGATCGCGGTCACGCGCGCCGCGTCGGTCAGGTCAGCCTCGTGCGAGGCGAACCGGCCGGCGAGCGCCGCGAGCCGCGGCCCCGTGGTGCGCCGGCGCAGCGCGTGCACGACCGCGCCGAGCGTCAACAAGCGGCGCACGAGATTCGCGCCGATGAACCCGTCGCCACCGGTCACGAGAACGGGCACCCCGCGCCAGGTCGTGCTGGAGCGCCGGCTCGCCTCAGACATCGCTTCTCCGCAGGCGGAACGACGGGCCCGGACGGCCCGCGCAGGCCAGCACGTAGCGCGCGAGCACGCGCAGCATGCCGATTGCGTAGCGCACGCTGTTCCCGAAGCTGATCTGCGTCACGCCCTCGTAGTAGCGGCAGGTCACGGGGACCTCGCCGATCGGCAGGCCCGCGAACCGCGCCTGCGCGATGACCTCGAAGCTGAACAGGTAGTCGTCGGCGTTCGCGTGATAGTCGATGCGCTCGAGCAGCCGCCGCTGATAGGCGCGAAAGCCGGTGTGAAACTCGGTGAGCGCCGCGCGCAGCACGAGCCGCGCGATGACCGAGAGCCCGATGTTCGCCAGGTACTTCCACCGCGGCATCCCGTGCTGCAGGGCGAGCCCGGGCGCGGTGAACCGCGAGCCGAGCACGAGCGCGTGGCCCGCCCGCGCCGACGCGAGCGCGTCGGGGATGGCGGACGGATCGTACTGGTCGTCGGGATGCACTTCCACGACGATCGTCGCCCCGCGCGCGAGCGCGATGTCGAGACAGACCTTGAGGTTGCCGCCGTAGCCCAGGTTGCGCTCGTTCCGGAAGACGACGAGCCCGAGCTCGCGGGCGACCTCGGCCGTCCGGTCGCGCGAGCAGTCGTCGACCAGCACCAGCTCGTCGACGTGGTCGCGCGGGATCCGCGCGAGCACCGCGGCGAGCGTTCGCTCCGCGTGATACGCGGGCAGCACCACGATGACCTTCTCTCCCGCGGGCCGCGCGGACGGCGTCATCGAGGTCCCCCGCCCGCGAGCCGCGCGTAGAGTGACGCGTACCGCGCCACGCCGTCCGCCAGACTGAAGAGACGCCGGGCCGTGGCGACGCAGCGGGACGCCGTAGCGCCGTCGGCGAGCAGGGCGCGAACGTCCGGCACGGACGCGGCGAAGACGCCCGGCGTCGCCTCGGGCAGCACCACGCCGACGTGAGCGTCGCGCACGATGCGGCCGGAGTCGCCGATCCCGTCGTTGATGACGACAGGAACGCCGGTGCCGAGGAACTCCGCGAGCTTCGTCGCCGCCGAGCCGAGCTTCGAGAAGCACGGCTTGATGAGGAACACGCCGAGGTCCATCAGGCGCAGGTACGCCGGCATGTCCTCGAACGCCGCGCGCGTCATCGTGATCGCGCCCGCCGGCACGCCGGCGGCGACGGCGTCACGGTGCAGCGCCGCGTGGTCCTCGTGGGTCACGAAGAGCACGCGCGCTCCGGCGAAGCACGTCACGAGCAGGGCGAGATACGCGAGGGTCTCGCGCCGCAGGTACCAGTTGCTCAGCGTGCCGACGCACCCGATCACCACCGGTACCGCGCCGAGCCCATGGCGCGCGACCAGCGACGCGTCGCGGGGGCCGGGGTGGAACGCCGCGAGATCCGCACACGTGGGGATGACCTCCACCGGTATCTCCGGAGGAATGCTGTAACCAAGCGACGGAAAAGCCTTTACGCCAGCCTCCGTCAGCGAGACGATCGCGTCGGATTCCTCGAAGAACCGCCGCTCCCAGCGCTTGGCCAGACGATACGGGAGCGAGCTCCGCGACCAGTGCCCGCCGTCCACCTTCTCGTCCGCCCAGAAGCCGCGCATGTCGAAGACGAAGCGCGCGCCGGTCGCGCGCTTGACCGCGAGCGCCACCACGGAGGGCACGTAGCCCCGGGCGTGCACGACGGCCGTACCCCGTACGCGCGCGTGCCGCCGTGCGCGCGCGATGCCACGCAGGACGTCGCCCGCGGTCGCGGGCAACGAGGGCCACTTGTGATAGCGCATGCGGAGCCATTCGACGCCCGCGCCGGCCAGGCGGGCCTGGAGACGCTGCACGCGCCCGGGATCCGCGAGGTCGCGGGGCTTCTCCCACGACAGCACGGACATCGCGTGGTGACGGGCCAGCTCCAGCACGTAGGCGACGACCTGCGACTGGCCGAGCGGCTCGAGGAGCCCGTCGTACGTGACGTAGAGCACGTGCGGGGTCACGGCGCCACCAGCCGCGCGCGGAAGCGCTCCGTGTGCCGTGTCGCCCAGGCGAGCGGCGCGGTCAGCCCCGTGTCCACCAGGCTTTCCACGAGCAAGAGCACCACCCGCTGCATGGGCCCTCGGCGGAGGCGGTGCAGCGTCGCCCGTACGCGCGCCACGTCGTCGGGGGACAGCGCGAAGTCCGCCAGCTCGAAGATCGAGCGCACACGGGACCGCGGCGGCCCGCCGCGCTCGCGGCGCGCGTGCAGACAGAGCTCGTAGATGAGCGTCCAGAAGGCGTAGCGCCGCGCGAGCCGGCGCCAGCGCGCGACGCGGTCGGCGTGCGCGGGCCAGCGCGCGAGATGCCCGGCGAAGTACGTCTCGAGGTTCTCGAGGTAGTCGCTCGCCATCGCGTGCAGCGGCCGGCGGCTCAACGACCGCGCGTGCTGCCGGTAGCTCCAGAGCGTCCGCCGCACGTGGCCGACGTCGGCGCGCTCGGCGACCTCGAACCACACGAGGAAGTCGCCGAAGCCGATCGGCCCCGACTCGGGGAACCGCACCTTGCCCAGCGCCGCGCGCCGGATGAGCGTGCCGGGGCAACAGATCGACGACCGGCCGCTGGCGATCGTGCGCTCGACGTAGTCGAGCCCCCGCGTCACCGGACTCACCGCGAAGCGCCGGCCGCCGAAGCGCTGCCCGGTCTCGTCCATCAGGTCCCAGTCCGAGCACACGATCCCCACGCTCGGATGCGCGTCGAGCACCGCCACGTTCTCGGCGACGACGTCCGGCGCGTAGCGGTCGTCGTCGTGGAAGAAGCACAGGTAGTCGCCGCGGCTCTCCTCGATGCAGAAGTTGTGGTTCTCGTAGAGCCCGATGTTCCGGGGATGACGGACGTAGCGGACGCGCGGGTCGCGCGCGGCGAGGGCGCGGCAGATCGACTCGGTCGCGTCGGTCGACGCGTTGTCGGCGATGAGGATCTCGAGCGGCGCGTACGTCTGCGCGGTGATCGTCGCGAGGCTTTCGACGAGATAGTCGGCCCTGTTGTACGTCGGGACGCAGATCGACACGAGCACGCCGCTCACTGGCGCCCGTCCCCTGTCACCCACGCGTGGAGCTCCTCGAGCCCCGCGTCGATGCGCCGGAACGCGGGCGCGCCGAGCGCGGCGAGCCGGTCGCAACGGAGCGCGACGCGCAGCGGCCGGCGCGCCGGCTGCCGGAGGTCGGCGGTCGCGGTCGGCACGATGCCGCGCGCGTCGACGCCGAAGCGCGCGGCGATCCGCTGCGCGAGGCTCACGCGGTCGACGAGCTCCGGGCCCGTGGCGTGAAACGTTCCCGCGATGTCGCGCTCGACCACGAACCGCGTGGCCGCGGCGAGATCGGCGGTGTACGTCGGCGCGCCCCACTGGTCCGACGGCACCGGCACCCGCTCGCCGGCACGGAGCCGGTCGACGAGCCGCAGCGCGAAGTTGCGGCGGGCGCGGTCCGGACCGTAGAGCCACGCGGTGCGCAGGATGACGTGGCGCTCCGGCAGCAGCTCACGCAGGATCCGCTCGCCCGCGACCTTGCTCCGCGCGTACGCGTTCAGCGGGTTCACCGCGTCGTCCTCGCCGGAGATCGGGGCCGTGCCGTCGAAGACGTGGTCGGTCGAGAAGAACACGACACGGGCGTCATGACGGGCCGCCCACCCGGCGACCGCACGCGTGCCCTCGACGTTCACCGTCCCGCACGTCGCGGGATCTTGCTCGCAGCCATCCACGTGACACATGGCCGCGGCCAGCACGAGCACGCCTGGCTTCGCCTCGTCCAGCGCGGCGCGGATCGACGCGGGCTCCCCGAGGTCGAGCAGGAGCTGGCCGTGACGCGGATCGCGCCGCACGGTCATCACGACGTCGCCGCCCGCGAACGCGCGCGTCACCGCCTCGCCGAGCTGGCCGGCCGCGCCGATCACGCCGATGCGCCCGCCCCGCCCCGTCACAGGACGACCGGCTCCGGGATCGGCACGACGAAGCGTCCACCCTTCTCCTCGAACGGGGCCATCTGACGCACGATCTCGTCCTTGAAGTTCCACGCGAGGATCACGAGGTGCGTGGGCGTGTCGACGCGCCAGTGGTCCACCGGACGCACGCGCACGTGCGTGCCCGGCGTGAGCCTGTCGTGCTTGTGCGGGCTCCGATCGAGAATGTACGCGAGCCGCCGCGCCACGTCCGGGCAGTAGTTGAGCAGCGTGTTCGCCTTCGCGGCGGCCCCGTAGCCCGCGAGCCGCGCGCCGTCCGCGACGAGGCCCTCGACGAGGCGCGTGAACCGCGCCTTCCACGCGCCGACGCTCTCCGCGAAGGCGGCGAGCGCCGCCGGCGCGTCGAACCGCCGGCGCGCCTCGTCCTCGCGCATCGCGAGCACGCGCGGCGACGGCGCCGCGCCCGCGCGCCGGATGGTGACGATCATCGAGCCCCCGTGCAGGCTCACCTGCTCGACGTCGGCGACCGTGAAGCCGAGGTCCGCGCAGAGGCGGTCGAGCGGCCGGAGGGCGAAGTACGAGAGGTGCTCGTGGTAGATCGTGTCGAATTCCCGGTGCGCGAGCAGGTCGCCGAGGTACGGCACCTCGAGCACGAAGACCCCGTCGGGGGCGAGGAAGGCGTCGACGCCGCGCAGGAGCCCGCGCAGGTGGTCGATGTGCGCGACCACGTGCCGCGCGAGGATCGCGGCGGCGCGCTCGCGCGCGCCGAGCGCGCGGCCCAGGGCTTCGTCGAAGAACTCGGGCACGGTGTCGACGCCCTCGGCCGTCGCCAGCGCCGCGATGTTGCGGGCCGGCTCGATGCCGCGCACGCGGACACCGCGGCGCGCGAACTCCTTCAGCACGGTGCCGTCGTTGCTCGCGATCTCCGCCACGAGGTCGCCCGCGCCCCACCCGTGGCGCGCGATCAGCCGCTCGGCGAGCGCGGCGGCGTGCGCTCTCACCGCGTCGGACGTCGACGACACGTAGATGTAGTCGCGGTAGAGGACCTCGGCCGGCACGACGTACGTGAGCTGCACGAGCCCGCACGTCGAGCACGCCGCCACCGCGAGCGGGAACGCCGGCTCGCTTGCCGCCTCGGCCGCGGACGAAAGGAACGAGTTCGCGAGCGGCATCGTGCCGAGGTCGAGGAACGCCGGCGGTAGCGCGGCGTCGCACACACGGCAGCGCGAATGGTGTGGCATCGTCAGCCCGTCCGCCGCCCACCGCGCGCGAGCACGCCGTCGTAGAGCGCCGCGAGACGGCGCGCGGTCTCGCGCACGTCGAAGCGCTCTTCCACGATCGCGCGCCCCCGCCGCCCGAGCCGCTCGCGCAGCGCCGCGTCGTCGGCCAGGCGCGTCAACGCCGCGGTCAGCGCCGGCACGTCGCCCGGCGCCACCAGGAAGCCTGAGCCGCCGTCCTCGACGATCTCGGGAAGACCGCCGGTCCGCGACACCACGCACGGCCGGCGCATCGCCATCGCCTCGAGCACCGCGAGGCCGAATCCCTCCGACAGCGACGGGGCCACGAGCACGTCGGCCGCGGCAACCGCGCGCTCGGCCAGGCCCGGCGCCGCCCCGAGGAATCGCACGGCGCCCGCGAGGCCGAGGTCGCGGACCTGGGTCCGGAAGGGCTCGAGGAACGGCCCGTCACCCACCACGAGCAACGTCGTTCCCGGATGTCGCGTCCGCAGCCCGGACAGCGCCTGGAACAGGTAGCGATGGCCCTTGAGCGACACGAGCCGGCCCACGATCACGAGCACGAGCGTGGAAGCGTCGATGCCCCACGCCTCGCGCGCGGCCGCGCGATCCGGCCCCACGGTGGCGGCGTCGAGGTCGACGCCGTTGTGGATCGTGACCACGCGCGCCGGATCGGCGCCGAGGGTCCGCAGCGCGGAGTCTCGCACGGCGGCCGAGACCGCGACGAGCGTGGGACGACCGAGGCGAATCGCGAGCCGGCTCGCCGCGCGCATCAGGCGCCGCTTGTTCGCGGACATCTTCGGATTGTCGCGACCGATCTCCGGCTCGAGCTCGAGGTTGTGCAGTGACGAGACCACCGGCACGCGCTCGCGCCAGCCCGCGAGCTGCGCGGCGAGATTGGGGTAATAGAGATGGCTGTGGATCAGGTCGACACGCCAGCGCCGGACCAGGCGCCGCACGCCCGCCACCGCCGCGGGGATCGCGTGCGGTGTGGGGAGCATCAGCGACTCCACGGCGATGCCGTCGTCCTCGATGGACGCGCGCCAGTCGCGGGGCTCGTCGAGCAGGTGCGCGACCACGTTCGTGTACGACGTGCGCTTGAGCTCGCGCACCGTGAGCGCGAGGAGGCGCTCGGCGCCGCCGAGGCCCAGGCTCTCGATCACGTGCAGCACGCGCGGCATCGCTAGGGCTCCCGGTCGAGCGCCGCGGCCACGTGCTCGGCGACGAGCGCGTGGCCGGCCGCGGTGAGATGGCCGTCATCGGGAAAGTAGAGCCGCGCGCCGCGCGCGATCGCCGCGGCGAACGCCTCCGAGACGCTCACGACCGCGATCGACCTCGCCCGGAGACCGTCCTGCAAGCGGCGCTCGGGCCGGCTCCAGTCGACCGCCGCCGCGCGCAGCGCGGCTCGCCGCGCGCGATACGCACCGTCCACCTCCCACGGCGCGGGCACGATCAGCACGACGAGACGCGCGCCGTCGCGCCGCACGGCACGCTCCAGCTCCTCCACCATCAGGAGCGCGACCCGGGTCGCGCGTTGCCATCGCTCGGGC